>Ga0105107_10003214_pt1 | contig 10825 bp, 10 predicted proteins | sample PPLLaktember2015_6_FD_79335 | JGI IMG/M metagenome (GOLD analysis project Ga0105107, IMG submission 79335) | Freshwater sediment microbial communities from Prairie Pothole Lake near Jamestown, North Dakota, USA - PPLs Lake P8 Core (1) Depth... | ecosystem: Environmental > Aquatic > Freshwater >... | reverse complement strand
GGAACGAGTAGCTGGCCCGCACCACCGGCTGACGGATGCGAAACAGGCGCCGCAGGTCCACCGGCGTCGCGACCAGCACTGCATCACAGTCTGCCCGGTTGATGGTCTCCGCCAGCTCGGAGAGTTGCTCCTCTCCGTAGCCCATTGCCGGGAGCAGACGCCCGATGTGGGGATGCTCGGCGAACACCCTCTGCAGGCTTCCTGCCGCCAGTGGCCGCGGATCCACCAGCTCGGCTGCGCCCAGGCGCTGCGCCGTCAGCACGCCGGCGCCGTAGGCCATGCCGCCGTGCGTGAGCGTGGGGCCGTCCTCCACCACCAGTACGCGTGCCCCCTCGATCAGCTCCGGACGGTCCACGCTGACGGGCATGTCCGCTTCGACCATGATCGCGCGCGGATTGGCCGCGGCCACACTCGCGCGCAGCGCTGCCACGTCCTCGACGCGGGCCGTGTCGACCTTGCTCAGCACGACGACGTCCGCCCGGAGCAGGTTGACCTCGCCGGGGAAGTAGCTTCGCTCATGCCCGCGCCGGTGCGGATCGGCGAGCACGATCTCCAGGTCCGGTTGGAAGAAGGGCAGATCGTTGTTGCCGCCATCCCACACAACGACGTCGGCCTCGGCTTCGGCCTGGCGCAGAATCCGTTCGTAGTCCACCCCGGCAAACACCACGTGGCCCGCACGCAGGTGCGGCTCGTACTCCTCACGCTCTTCGACCGTGCAGTCGGCAGCATCGAGATCCTCCAGCCGCGCGAAACGCTGGACGACCTGGCGCGCCAGGTCGCCGTACGGCATGGGGTGGCGCACGACCGCAACCCGCAGGCCGGCCGCGGCGAAGACCGCCGCAATCGCCAGGGACGCCGGGCTTTTGCCGCAGCCGGTGCGCACCGCGCATACCGACACCACAGGGCGGGAGGAGCGGAGCATGGTCTCGCGCGGCGCCAGCAGCCGGAAGCCTGCTCCTCTGGCGAGCGCGCGCGAGGCCAGATGCATCACCTGCTCGTGAGTCACATCGCTGTAGGCGAAGACCACATCGTCCACGCCTTCCCGCTCGATCAACTGGTCGAGCTCGGACTCGGGCAGGATCGGAATTCCATCCGGGTAGAGCGGACCGGACAACTCGCGTGGATAGCGGCGGCCGGCAATATTGGGGATCTGCGCTGCGGTGAAGGCCACGACCTCGCTGAACGGATCGCCGCGGAACAGCCGGTTGAAGTCGTGGAAGTCCCGCCCTGCGGCCCCCAGGATTACCACCCGCCTGCGCGTCATCCGAATCTAACCGATTGATTCATTTGTAAATCTCTTTCGAGACCCGACCCCTTGAAAACGGCCGGGGCGTACCCACATCTACGTCCGTTGGCGGCAACGCTGACACCAACCACTATTCGCAATCAGCCATTTGAGCACTAAGAGGTGACTGATGAAGATCCGTCCTTTGCACGATCGCATTATCGTCAAGCGGCTGGAAGAGGAGCGCAAGACCGCTTCCGGCATCGTCATCCCCGACACCGCAGCGGAAAAGCCCGACCAGGGCGAGGTCATTGCCGTGGGTAAAGGCAAGGTCCTCGAGGATGGTTCGGTGCGCAACCTGCAGGTCAAGGTAGGAGACAAAGTCCTGTTCGGCAAGTACTCGGGCCAGACCGTCAAGGTCGAAGGCGAAGAGCTCCTCGTCATGCGCGAGGAGGACGTCATGGGCGTCATCGAGAAGTAATCGGAGGAAGAAATGGCAGCCAAGGAAGTACGTTTTCACGATTCCGCCCGCAGCCGCATCATCTCGGGCGTCAACGTTCTGGCCGACGCGGTGAAGGTGACCCTGGGTCCCAAGGGCCGCAACGTCGTGCTGGAGAAGTCCTGGAGCGCGCCGACCGTCACGAAAGACGGCGTGTCGGTGGCCAAAGAGATCGAGCTGAAGGACAAGTTCGAGAACATGGGCGCGCAGATGGTGAAGGAAGTGGCGTCCAAGACCTCGGACGTGGCCGGTGACGGCACCACCACCGCCACGGTGCTGGCCCAGGCCATCGTGCAGGAAGGCATGAAGTACGTTGCTGCGGGCATGAACCCCATGGACTTGAAGCGCGGCATCGACAAGGCGGTGGAAGCCGTCGTGGAGGACCTGAAGAAACTCTCCAAACCCTCCTCCACCAGCAAGGAAATCGCGCAGGTCGGCTCGATTTCCGCGAATGCGGACGAGTCCATCGGCAAGATCATCGCCGATGCGATGGACAAGGTGGGCAAGGAAGGGGTGATCACCGTCGAGGACGGCAAGAGCCTGGAGAACGAGCTGGAAGTGGTCGAGGGCATGCAGTTCGACCGCGGCTATCTCTCCCCCTACTTCATCAACAACCCCGACCGGCAGATCGCCGTTCTCGACGATCCCTACATCCTGTTCCACGACAAGAAGATCTCGTCGATCCGCGACCTGCTGCCCATCCTCGAGCAGGTGGCCAAGGCCGGCAAGCCGCTGCTGATCGTGGCCGAGGAAGTCGAAGGCGAAGCGCTCGCCACCCTGGTGGTCAACACCATCCGCGGCATCCTCAAGACCTGCGCGGTGAAGGCGCCCGGCTTCGGCGACCGCCGCAAGGCGATGCTGGAGGACATGGCCATCCTCACCGGCGGCACGGTGATCGCCGAGGAAGTCGGCCTGAAGCTCGAGAACGTGACCCTGAACGATCTCGGCCGCGCCAAGCGGGTGGAGGTGGAGAAAGAGAACACCACCCTCATCGACGGCGCCGGCGAGAAGACCCAGATCGAGGGGCGCATCAAGGCGATCCGCCAGCAGATCGAGGAAACCACCTCGGACTACGACCGCGAGAAGCTGCAGGAGCGCGTGGCCAAGCTGGCCGGCGGGGTGGCGCTGATCAAGGTCGGGGCGGCCACGGAAATGGAGATGAAGGAGAAGAAGGCCCGCGTCGAGGACGCTCTGCACGCGACCCGCGCCGCGGTCGAGGAAGGCATCGTGGCCGGCGGCGGCGTAGCGCTGATCCGCGCCCGCGCCGCGATCTCCAACCTCAAGGGCGCCAACCACGATCAGGACGCCGGCATCAAGATCGTGATGCGCGCGCTCGAAGAGCCCCTGCGCCAGATCGTCGCCAACTCCGGCGCCGAACCCTCGGTGGTGCTGAACAAGGTCGTCGAGGGCAAAGGCAACTTCGGCTACAACGCCGCCACGGAGACCTACGGCGACCTGGTGGAGATGGGTGTGATCGATCCGACCAAGGTGGTGCGCACCGCCCTGCAGAACGCCTCCTCGGTGGCCGGGCTGATTCTCACCACCGACGCCATGGTGGCCGAGCTGCCGAAGGAAGAGAAGGCCCCCGCCATGCCGCCCGGCGGTGGGATGGAGTACTAAGCCGTCCTTTCGGACTGCTGAGAAGAGCCCCGCTTCGGCGGGGCTTTTTCTTTCCCGGTTAATCAACTTTTCTTTTGCAGCGGTCGCGACGTGCTGGCGACCCTAGGCTCGCGCTTTGCCCTCAGCGGCCGACACGCTCGCGCGCTTCTCCTAGGCCGCGGTGCTGCGCCCTGGAGTAGTGCGCCGCCGAGAGGGTTGCAAGCCTCTGGTCTCGTGGTCTTTCCGTGCATGGCGCGCGGGGAGCCGTGGCGAAGTGAGCCCAAGACCCGGTCCGCAAACCTGCTGCGCGTCCCAGCACGGCTTTGGCAATCTCTTCACCTTGGTCGCATAGCTGTACATACGTCCAGTACGCTGTTGGCTCTTACCAACACGCCACAGCTGTCACATGGACACACCCCGGCCCGCTGCCACGTCTATCGCCGACGCCGCCCCGAGCGCACGCCCCTGTACCGCGCGGTGCAGGGGCATCTGGAGACCTATCTGGCGCTCGCCCGCGAGGGGCACGATGATGGCGAGGGCGTGCCGCAGTACGTGGAGCGGGAGTTTCGTCCTGCATCGTCTGTAGCCGACAAGCCTGGAGACCACCATGGTGTATCTGCACCTGACCCGCAAAGGGCACGAGGATGCCTACGCCCTGATCGATGGCCTGATGGGGGAGCTGTGAGCATGGGCGCCATTCAGGAGATCTTCCGAGTCCACGGCCCGGCTTATCTGGCGCACTTCGGCGCGCGCATGCCCGCACAGCATAAGAAGGTGATCGCGGCGATCATGGGCTGCGCCAGCCCAGCCAATGGTTCGCTCTCGTATGGCTGTGAATCCTGCGCTGAGCAATGCTTGCTGCCGCGCTGCTGCGGCAACCGTCACTGTCCCAGCTGCCAGCAGTACAAGGCCTATGCCTGGCTCAACACGCAACTGCAGCGCCAGTTGCCCACCCACCACTTCATGCTCACCTTCACGGTGCCCGAAGCATTGCGCGCTTTCCTCCGTGGCCATCAGCGCAGCGGCTACGCCGCCCTGTTCGAGGCCTCCGCCGCAGCGATCAAGAAGCTCACCCCCGATCCAAAGTTCCTGGGCGCCGACACCCCCGGCTTCCTCGGGGTGCTGCACACCTGGGGCCGGCAGCTGCAGTATCACCCCCACATCCACTACCTGGTCCCCGGCGGGGCGGTGTCGACTCAGGACGGTCGCTGGCATGCCTGCAGCCCAGGGTTTTATCTGCCGGTGCATGCCCTGTCTAGAATCTTCCGTGCCAAGTTCCGCGACGCGATGGGTCAGGCCGGTCTGCTCGCTCAGATCGCACCCGAGGTCTGGACCATCGACTGGAACGTCAACTGCCAGGCGGTGGGCAACGGGGAAGCCACGCTCAAGTATCTGGCCCGCTATGTGTTCAAGGTGGCGATCGCAGACGCTCGCATCGTGCGCGTGGAGGACACGCACGTGCTGTTTCGCTACCGCAAGGTGCACTCCAACCGGCTGCGCATGGTGCGCCTTCCGGTCTTCGCGTTCATGCACCGCTTCCTCCAGCACGTGCTGCCTGCAGGGTTCATCAAGGTGCGCTACTTCGGGTTCCTCTCGCCCAGCTTCACCATGCCCCTGGATGAGCTCAAGGCCCGCGTCGAAATGGCGCACGGCTTCGCCCCGCAGGCAATGCGCAGCGCCGTCGAAGCGCCTCTGCCGATGTGCTGCCGCCACTGCGGCGGGCGGCTGCGCTATCGGCGCACGATCCTGCCGCTGCGTGTGCAGCCCACCCGTGCACACGCTTTGACCCCGACGACGCCCCGACCCGCTCCCGGATAAGGCCAGCGCTTGCGCCGGGCCGCGGCGCACACCGGCTGCTTCACCCCAGCGTCGCGCTCAGCTTGCAGCCCGATGCCCGGCCGCCTATTGTGCGGCGTGCACGGGCCGCTTCAGCTACGCGATCGCGACCGGCCCAACCGGCGCTGATTCGCCTCGCCAACACCTCGCGGCACCGCGGCTAGGCTGCGCAAAGCACTCCATCGCGCTGCCAGCCGCGCCTCACCGCGACGCCCAAGCCTCCGCCTCCACAGGCATTCCCCCTATATATAGAACCGCGCCCCACCACCGGGCTTCTTGAACATCGTATTGAGCACGACCCTGCGGGTCGTCTCAATCCTTATTGGTTGGAGCGCCTTTCACAGGACCCGCAGCAACTGCTCATACTCCGCATGCGATCCGATCCAGAACCACACTACGGTGTCTCCTTCGAGAAGGCCCACAGCGCGCCAGTCGATGTCGATGCGAACCGAGTAGATGGGCAGTTTGACGTGGACCTTCTTGAAGCGCAGAGATGGATGGTCAGGATTTCCGGACCACAACTCGTAAGCTGCCTTGGCCTTCTCCTGAATCGGCTTCGGCAGAGAGTCGCGTAGGGCTCGGAACCTTTGGGTTGTTCTCGAGCGCACGGAGCGAGCTACAGCGGCTTCGTTAGGCCTGCGCGATATTCCGCCAGAGCTTCTTGCGCCAGCTTCTCCAAGGCGTCCTGTGACTTGGCGAACGACTCGGTCCACCGCTGCTCGGCGGCCAGTTCCTGCAAGAGAATCGCAGCCAAGGCGTCCTGCTCCGACGGCGGTAGCTTCTTCACCTCAGTCAGGGCCTTTTCGAGCAAGTCAGTCATGGCAACCTCCTTTCCAGGCAATATGATACGCCCGGTTGCGAGGGGCGGCCCAACGACTCAGTTCACCGGGCCGCGAAAGCGAGCGAACGCCGCTTTCGCGGCTCCGGTGCAACTGACGGTTGGGCGCCGTTTTGCCGGTATCCCCTGGTCGAGTTGACCAAACTGCGAATTCTCATTGAATCACCTTATCCGCTGTCACTAGGACCGACTCCGGGACTGTCAGGCCGAGCGCTTTGGCGGTCTTCAGGTTCAGAATGAAGTCGAACTTTGATGGCCGTTCCAGGGGCAGGCGGCCGGGTTCGGCGCCTCGCAGGATCTTGGCCACGAACACGGCGCTGCGCTCGGCCGTTGCGGCGTCGTCTGGGCCATAGCCAACTAAACCGCCCGCTTCGGCGAACAAATAGGGGGTCATCGACGTCGCGGGCAACCGCTGCTTTAGCGCTAGCTTGGCGAGTCGCGGGCTTTGCACAAAGAGCATTGGCGAGGGCAGGATGACGAGGGCTTGGGGCCCTCCGCGAAATACGGAGAAGGCCTGGTCGATATCCTCCGGCTTGTGCACCTCGACCACCTCAAGCTGCAAGCCCAGCGCTCGAGCCACACTCTGAACGCCATGCAGGTGTGCCGTCCCAGGGCTGGGGTCCCACAGCACGGCGATACGCGATAACCCCGGGACTGTTCTCTTGAGCACCTCGAGCCACTTACCGGCGATTTGTGGCGCGTCAAGAAATATGCCGGTGATGTTCCTGCCGGGCCGCCCGAAGCTCTCACCGTAGCCTTCGGCGACCGGATCCGTCGTGAAATCTATCGCAACGATCGGGACCGTGCTGCTCGCCGCGTGGGCGGCCCGTGTAAACGGTGCACCGACTGCCCAGATGACATCGACTTTGTGCCGAACGATTTCGGCGGCGGCTTCAGCAAGCTGAGGCGGATCGGCGAAGGCGCTCCGGAAAACAAAGGAGACGGTTTTGCCCTCGATATAGCCGTATTCGGTGAGCGTGCGTCGGAACGGCTCCCACCATCGTTTTGGGACTGGCTCCTTGGATCCGACCTCAAAAGAGGCCAAAACGCCGATGCGCGCTATCTTCGCCTGCGCCCAGATATCTCGAGTCCACGCGAGACCTCCGACCAGCGCAGTCACCAGGAGCAGCACAGCAACAGTCCGATGTCGCATCTTGCCTCTCCGCGTCTCGACGCCCAACGCCAAAGCTCAGCGGGCGGACAACAGCGGCGCGCAGCGGCGCTGTTGGACGCTCCGCTGCAGCGCCGTATAGGTAGTCCGTCCTGCTTTTGAGTGATACTGATCACAGCTGGCAGGTATCTGTCAGTCAGAGCAGGACATGCGCCCGCGGCCACCGCGTTGACCGCGGACGATGCGGTCATCGTGCCCAACCGCTTGCTGGTCGAGGTCCTGGTGCAGCAGCTGCGGGGCCCTGCTGCAGGCGGTGCAGCGCTATGACCGCGAGATCGCCGAGCTCGCCCCCACGCTGCCTGACTACACCGTGTTCGCCTCCTTCCCAGGGGCCGGGCCGGTATTCGCCCCGCGGCTGCTGGCCGCCTTCGGCGAGCAACGCAACCGCTATCAGCTCGCCGCGAGGTCCAGAAGTTCACCGGCATCGCCCCGGTCACCGAGCGCAGCGGCAACAAGTGCTGGGTGCACTGGCGCCTGCAGTGCCCCACGTTCCTGCGCCAGACCTTCGTGGAATGGGCCGGCCTGTCGATCCCGCACTGCTACTGGGCCAAAACCTACTACGAGCAGCAACGCGCTGGAGGGTCCACACACCAGGAGGCGCTGCGCTCGCTCGCCTTCAAATGGATCCGCATCGTGTTTCGCTGCTGGCAGAACCATACGCCATACGACGAGGCCAGATACCTCAACGCCCTCAAACGCCACGGCTCTCCGCTGCTTGCTTGCGTTCAGAAACCCTGACAAACCCCTTGACGGACTGCCTCAGGGCGTGGGTTGGGTTGGGCGGCACAATCGTATGCACCTGACGGCTATTTGCCCATCTCATCAGAATCTACGCGAGGTAAGTACGGCTTCAACTCCTCTTCCAGGCGCACCCTTTCCCGAAAGCACGCCTCTCTCATCTTTTCCGCCAAGCGGCTGAGCCGAATGGTGGGCTCCAGGAGCAACGGTCGGTGGACACCTCGATGTGCTGGGACGAGAATCTCGCGTGACGGTAGCTTTACGTAGTGAGGCGTCATCTGCCATGCTTCGGAATCAGAGTGCGCCAGCACACTGTTTCTATCCTCCATTGCTACGTCGTGAATCTCCCGTTCCTCGGCCGAGAGATCTTTGAGGAAGCGACCGGGAAGATCGGGGACCCGGAAGGCTCCCCCTGCGTCGTTTCCCGAGAACGGGCGGCAGTAGGCGATGATCATTGCGAGATTCAGAGCTTCCAGCAGAATCCGGTTCTCCCGCGGATACTTCTCATGGAGCTTCATCTCAAGGATCATCAATGTGATAGCTTGCGCCTGGTTGAAGTCGATATACGACATCAGGACTCGCTGATACTGCCGATACTTGCCTTCGAGTTCCTGCTGCGACGCCTCATCCATGGGCATCCTCACGCTCTCTGCCACGGCATCCTTCACTAAGCCGCCCAACGTTGTAGTTGAGCGTCATTGGCGTAGCGCGCCTCGATCTCGGACAGGTCGATCTCGTGCTCGATCAGGTGGTGCAGGGCGTATTCGAAGCTGCCGGGGTGCAGCTGTTGGGACAGGTCCACGGCGAGGAACTGCAGGCCGTGATCGTACGCTTTGAAGCGGGGCATCGTGTGCGCTCTCCAGCAACGACGATGCCGATATCATCCTCCTGCGCGCTGCCCCGGACAAGGGCGAGAGGGGGTTTTTCTACAGGTAGAGTCGAGATGTGGCGCGGTAATTGTAGCTCTCGACTCAACTGTTTCCGCCCCTTTCGGTTGGCGGTGCCTCAATTGTCGGAGCATGACCCCGTCTCCACATCCCGCTCATCGAACCGGACGTGCGGATCTCCCGCATCCGGCTCTCGGACAAGGCAACATGCCAGAGCATGTGACGCGTTGCACGGCGCCTGGCACTTCCCGGAGTTCGCAGGGTCGCCCCAATCTCCATGCCCTTGCCGCTGTCCGCGTCGCCTTGAACCAGGGCCCCTTCCCTCCACCGGCGTTACCCGGCTTCACCAGTACTACGAGCCCCTCCGCCACCCCGCCGGACCCGGTCTGGCCCTCACGGGCCTCCGGTTGGTGTCAATAGCCCACCATCCGACAGGGCTTCCCGTGTTGCATCGGTCTTCCTTCTGTGCGTGCTGTCGCCACTACCCCGGCGGAAGAACCAGGTGCATGCTTCGCTCGCTTCCCCAGCCCTGTCAGCCTTCCTCCCGTTAGGGCGGAGTCGGCTTCCGCATCACGCTTTTCGAGGCCTGCTCAGCGTTCACTCGCGTTACGGCCCGCACATTCGCAGAGTGGCAAAGTCCACCCTTTACACCAGAGGCTTCAGCCGCTTCGTTGCCTCCACGACTGCTCCAGTTGCTACCGGCCGGAGCGAAAGTTGCCGGGTGGGACTCGCACCCACTGAAAGACCGTGCCTTGGCACGGCGCACCCTCAACGCCGCCGTTAACCGGGCGCCGGCGCGCGAAGCGCGGCGGGAACCCAACAGCGGGGCCGCTGTTGGGCGCTCCGGTTGAACGGCTTGGGCAGCACCTCTGTCCATCCAGTCAATTATTTCCATGCTGGTTGCCGCTTTGCAAGAAACGCGTTGACGCCCTCAGCGAAGTTGGGATTGCGACCGAGCTCGACTGCAGCATCGTACTCGATCTGCAACCCTGCTTCGAAGGATGTCTCCAATCCCTCGGTGACGCATCGACGGATGGCTGCGAGCGTGGCAGCGGGTTTTCTCGCAAGCACCAAGGCGTACTCGCCCACCCTGGTGCGAAGCTGCTCTGCTGGAACGACGAGATCTACCAGGCCGATGTCTAGCGCGTCCTGGGCAGAGATAAGTTCCCCCTCGTAGAGCAACCGGAGCGCCCGTGGTCGACCGAGCAGCCTCGCGAGTGCCTGTGTGCCTCCAACGGGTGGAATGAAGGCGATGTTCACCTCGGGCTGTCCGAGCTTGGTGTCGTGAGCGGCAAACCGGACGTCACAGTGCAGCGCGATCTCAAGCCCGCCTCCTACGGCCGTCCCATGAATCGCGGCCAAGAGGGGCATTCTCGCCGCGCGCATTTGACGTACTATGGAATGGCAGGTCTTCACCCATGACCCAATGTCCTCCTGGGTCATACCCTGGAATGTCGCCAGGTCAGCGCCGGTAGAGAAGTATGCGTCGATCGCACTTGCAATCACGATGACGCGTATGTCACCGGTGCTAAGCAGTTCGTCCAGTGCAACTGGCACTTCGCGCAGCATTTCCCAGTTGAAGGCATTGCGCGGCAAGCGCCGATACTCGAGCCAGCCGACGCCTTCCGATCGGTGCACGTTCAAATGCGCGTACGTCATGCTCTGCGCCTCCGGTTACGGCGGACTCACCAAAGCGCCGTGTGCTGCCCAATGAATAGGATTCTATCCGTCGTGCGCCAGCATGACGGATAGGATCAGTTGAACTGAACCGCTGTGTTCAGTGCGCCGCTGTATGGGGATTGAAACGCGCCGAGAGATGTCCAGGAGGTGGCGCGCAGTCGGTGCGGGCGTGTGGGTGGGCAGGCAAGCGCTTGGCATGAGGGTCGCGAAGCGCAGTTGAGATGGCGCCCACTATGGCAGAGGGCGATGCCGGGGTCAATTCGGGCGGTTGGGGCGCAAGGCCGCCTCGCGCGGAGCGATGAGCGGTTGAGCGGCGCGGGGTGATGCTGGGGGTCATGGCGCGCGCGCGCGT
>Ga0105107_10003212_pt1 | contig 10829 bp, 5 predicted proteins | sample PPLLaktember2015_6_FD_79335 | JGI IMG/M metagenome (GOLD analysis project Ga0105107, IMG submission 79335) | Freshwater sediment microbial communities from Prairie Pothole Lake near Jamestown, North Dakota, USA - PPLs Lake P8 Core (1) Depth... | ecosystem: Environmental > Aquatic > Freshwater >... | reverse complement strand
TCAGATCGCGCTGATTTCTTCAGGTCCAGCCAAAGATTAAACATGTCCCGGCTAGAATCTATGATTCTCTTATAATTCTCCAGGGTCAAAGTTGGATCCTCAATGATGAGAGCCTTCACCTTTTCTGGACACCGTGCGGCTGCCATGAGCGCTGTCACGCCGCCAATGGAGTGTCCTATAAGAACAGCCGGCGCATTCAATTGTCTTACGAATTCCACAGTATCCTCAGTAAAATCCTCTAGCCGATAGTGCTCGGCCATCCAGCCTGATCTGCCATTTCCTCTCAAATCTAAAGCATATATATGCCATCTTTGAGATAAGCTTGGAATGAGAGAAAGAAACTCTTGCCAGCACCAGGCTCCTCCATGGAGCATGACCAACGGTTCGACTGACGTAGAGCCGTAATCGAGATAATTTATTTTGACCTTTCCGGTATCGAAGAATTTTTCTTGAGACATACTGTAAGTTTCCCGCACCGCCGTCACGCCCGCCATGTTTGGGTTGCAGGCCACAAGAACAATCAGCATGATCAGGACCAGAAACACTCTCATCGGGCACCTCCTCAAAGGCTGATTGTAGAGTGGCGAACCCAAAAGGCTCTCAGCATACTGGCTGCCTGTGATAGAGACTCGCTTCAGATGGCCAGGATTATAAGGAAATCTGCCCTTGTGTGTCAAGGAGAAGCCAGTCCCTGATGCTGTAGGTGTTAATCTTCTGTCGGTATTGGTACATGAGGAATAAGGGTTACGATTAACGCCAGAAGTCCGCCGTGTGGATAAGAAATCGTGAGGTTGCTACTTCACAATTCATGGTTTCTTGGGTCTTCTTTGAAAATCCTTCCCCCTTCTTGACCTGTAGCTGATAGCAGCATTGCAGGTGATTACAAACGCTAATTGCTCGGCAGATCAGGCAATTAAAAGATCTAGACATCTGCTTCAAAAAAGTCTATTTTCCTTTTAAGCTCAGTACGATTCAGTCTTCCGGTGAGCTTTTATTATGCCTCCGCTTTTCAGAGAGGCAGACATGGTCCTGGGTTTCCAGAAGGTTGCGAAAACTGATCCTCCATTAAACACTTTTTCAGCTTGCCAGCTTTTTTGTTGAAGGAGGGTAGATACATATGAAATGCATCTGTGACGCCAACTGCGTCATTTTGGGTACCCCAAGCAAAGGTAATCACGCCCGTGAAAGAAACGCGCCGCGCTGGTTCGCGTGTATCATTTTAGTTCTTGCATTATTTACTACCAGTCCAAAGACCTGGGGTGAAGATGGGGGAGGTAGATCCCATGCAACAGAGCAGATCGCTATGGCTCTGGAGCAGGACCATCGAGATTCGCGGCTGAAGCCCCACTTTGGTCCGCTGCGATTTCAGCAGGCATCCCATTTACCCGATCTCAGCGGACTGGTCTGGCTAGGGGGGGATTGCTTTCTTGCGGTCCACGACGCCAAGGTCAAAGGCGAATCGGGAAACCCGCGTGTCAGTCTGCTCTATCTACCTACTGATTCGCAGGGGGTTCTATGGAAACCGCAGGTGCTCAACTTTCGTGGAATGAAAAGCAACGATCTCGAAAGCGCCGCACGCATTCCCGGAACGAAGGACGTCCTGCTCGTGGAGAGCGGAGACAACGGGAATGCAAGGTTTCAAAGGATCTTCAAAGCGCGCGTGGAAGAGGACTGGGTGCGGATCATTGATGTGACCCCGTGGCCCGTTACCATCTATAATGTCGAAGCCTCGGCTGTTGCGGCGGTCGGGGACCGTTTTGTATTTCTCTTTGCCGAACGCGGTCAGAATCACCCTAGCACCGACTTGAACTGGGCGGTGTTTGACCCTGAGGATCTTTCCTTCGGTCCGTTCCGGTCGGTGACATTTTCTAATCCTGATCCCAAGGCGTTCAACCGGCCGGTGGTCGCAATGGATCTCGACAGCAGTGGTCAGATCTATGTCGCGTCAGCTTTTGATGCGGAGGCGGCAGGACTGCCTGATCCCGACAACGGCCCCTTCACGAGTGCCGTTTTCTGTATCGGGAAATTGACAGAGGTCAATGGCCAACCACAGGTCGCTCTTTTTGCCACTCCCTCGCTCCAAGGAACTCTGAATGGTTTCAAGGTGGAATCTATTGCGGTCCGCGAAAGCGATGAATACGGTCTTCAGATATTAGTTGGAACGGATGACGAAAATTACGGTGCCACACTGCGACTTCTGCCGCCTCCGACGGAGTAATAGTTTTTCCAACGCGTAGTGTACTCCTCTTTATGGAAATCATGACCGTTGGTCCTTCAGACACGCGGCTGAGTTTTTTCAACTCAAGCCGATTGTCAGCCCAGGAAACCGTCAGGTTCGGACTGCCCACTTGAATGAACCCCGTGCATACCCCTCGATAACTGAGCATTCAGATTAACCATCCGAAAGGAACCACGCGTATCGAAGTCATAAGCGGACCGCTGATCATTTAGACAAGTGCTTACAGGAACAAATCGTAACGCCAAGTTCAGCCGCCAGGCGTCGAGAGGCCAGACGGAATGATCCCGCGCTTCCCGCTCGGTCTGCTGAAACAAAAGTTGGGTAGCCATCTGGACATCCGCGCCGGTAATGAACCTACTGATTGAGATGCGCTAATGCGTAGCGCCACGGATCTGCGGAGATCCTGAGCAAGCCTTCGAATGGCGTATCCATCTCTAATATGAGAAATACGGCACCACCAACAGATAGTGCACAAAGGAACAAGACCCAGAGGACCATGGCATTCCCTGGAGCAAACAATCCGAAGCTCGCGAATGTGAGCGTGAGCCAGAACACCAGAATCACAAGGAACGGCACAGGAATTGATGTCTCAGTGCCGGCGAGCACTAGCCACCTTTCTTGCAACAGCTGCTCGGCGAGGTCCATCGCACGGGAGTGGAGCGCCCGCTGGGAGTCGTCGCGCGGCTTTAGAGCGCGGATTGCGTCCGGGAGTACCTCAGCCTGCGACGCGGCTCCCGAGCGTATCGGATCCAGATCGGCGCGCTTGGAGTCGCCCTGCGGCCAAATCTGGTCGGTCCGGGCCCCAATCGCGCGCTGCAAGCCCTTGCGAATGTCGCCGGTCTCGGATCCGTAGCGAGCGAGTAGACGGTCGAGAGTGAGAACGTCAATGGCAGTCTTTTTCACTGCTGAGTCGGCAGCATCAAAGGAACTCTTGGCGGAGGCAGTGACGAGGCCAAGAAGGAGCGCGGTCATCGTGGCGATTAGCCCTATGCCAACCTTCACTGTGTCTTTCGAATCAGCGTCGAAGTGGTGTCCTGGTAAGGTCCTGCGCAACCGCATTCCGAGTAGCGCACCCCCGAATGTACATGTGAACACGATGATGGCGATAATAGTAGGATTCATGGTGCTGCCTCCGACTCTCCCTCTCTGCCCAACGAATGATTATATGGATCCGCATAAAATGCGGAATCTTGATTTCCTGTCAGCATAAAACCCCTACCCACAGGAGCTCAAAGTGTGTCGCTGGCTGCGCCTCGGCTAGTCCACTGTATTTAAGGAATTTTAACACTTCGTGTGGGAATTTGAAAGGATACTTATTTTCTGCCGATTTCCGATACTGATTTAGCATGTCCTCATTCGATTATGATTAGGTGTTGTAAGCAGGAAGTTTCCGCTGGAATGGCAAGGTTATGACTTCCCAAGAAACTGTCGAAAAAGCCTCTGACCAGATTTCTTCATAGGATGAGAGGAAAGTGGGTTCGCCATTCGGTCCACAATCGAAGATCTCTTCCCTGCATATGGTGAGACGACCCCCGAGAGTGGCGTGAAAAATGGTAAATTGACCTTTTCGACACTCTCCAAGTGAATCGGAACCTGTGCATACCCTCGAAAGCGGAATCTTCAGATCAACCGTCTGAATGGAAGCTTCGTATCGAAATCGAAAGCGGGAGCCCATGTTCCTGGCGTTCCTTGACAAGCGATTAGTAGTATGTGTTTTATCCATCATCCCACAACGGGTCAGGGAGATGGCATATGATGACTTGGGGGCTTTTGTTTGACGGTACGTGGCGTGGTATGGGGAGATCCTGTCTACCCAAGAGGCGGGCAGCGTCAAAATACGATTGAAGCGTCAGCGGAAGTCTGTTATATGCTTCGCTTTGAGAAAAACGGTAAGTGCTTCTAAAAAGGGGGACCTGCCGATGGAGCAGAGACTTCATGCGAACCCATCATGGCCTGTGAGATTCCTTGCACCCGGGATTTTCGTTGCAATGGCTTTTCTCTCTCCGGCATGCGAAAGCAAAAAGGAGGCGTCGGCACCACCGCCGCCCGTGGTGACGGTGATGGAGATTGTGCAGAGGGATGTGCCTATTGCCTTCGAATTCGTTGCTCAGACTCAAAGCTCGCACCTGGTCAACATTCAGGCGCGGGTGAGCGGCTTCCTCGACAAGCGGTTGTATCCCGAAGGTGCGCAGGTGAAGGAGGGGCAGGTCCTTTTTCAGATGGATGCCAAACCCTTCCAGGTCCAGCTTGACCAGGCCAAGGCCGCCCTCGCCAAACAGGAGGCAGCGCTCGAAACGGCCCGGTTAAATCTTGAACGAACCAAACCGCTGACCGAACAGAACGCGCTTTCACAGAAGGATCTCGACGACGCCACAGGCCAGTACCTGTCGGCTGCGGCTGCTACGGAGCAGGCAAAGGCTCAGGTCGAGTCCGCAAAACTGAATCTGTCCTACACCACGATTACGTCCCCTGTGACCGGTCTCAGCAGTTCGGCCCACCAGACCGACGGGACCTACATCAATCCACAGAACAGCCTGCTTACGACTGTTTCGGTGCTCTCCCCTATATGGGTGAACTTCAGCATCTCGGAGAACGAGATGTACAAATACCGAGGCCAGGAGGCCAAGGGACTGTTGCGCGCCCCCAACTACAAGGACTATGAGGTCGAAATCATCCTTGTCGACGGCTCGGTCTATCCCTATATCGGGAGGATGACCTTCGCCGAACCCTCCTACAACGCTCAGACCGGGACTTTCCTCATCCGCGCCACCGTCCATAATCCTGATGGGGTCCTGCGTCCAAACCAGTATGTCCGGGCGCGCCTGAAAGGGGCTATCATGCCCAAGGCAATCCTCGTGCCTCAGCGGGCCGTGCAGCAGGGATCCAAGGGCCACTTTGTCTGGGTTGTGGGCAAGGAAAACAAAGTCGAGCAGCGACCCGTGATTGTTGGGGATTGGCAGGGAGACGACTGGTTCATCTACGAGGGATTGAGGAGCGGCGAACAGGTGGTGATCGACGGCGGCCTCACTCTCCGCCCCGGCGCGACCGTCACCATAAAACCGTATGGTGCCGGCCAGAAACCCGGAGCAGCCGGGGGCACCTCATCGAAACCAGACGCAGCAAAGGGCGGCAAATAAAGGAGACCTGACCCGTGTTCTCCAAGTTCTTCATTGAGCGACCGATCTTCGCCACGGTTATCGCGATCATCCTCTGCCTTGCAGGCTTCGTTGCCATGACCGCCCTTCCGGTAGAGCAATACCCGACCATCACACCGGTGCAGGTCACGGTGTCGGCAACCTATCCCGGGGCGGATTCCCAGACCCTTGCAGATTCTGTCGCAGCGCCGATCGAGGCTCAGATCAACGGTGTAGACAACATGCTCTACCTGTCTTCGACGAGTTCCTCGAACGGCCAATTGATGCTCACCGTTTATTTTACCCTGGACACGGACCCGGACATCGCGCAGGTGCAGGTGCAGAACCGGGTCAACCTCGCGCAACCTCAGTTGCCCGAGGCCGTGGTGCAGCAAGGGGTGTCGGTGCAGAAAAAGGCCTCCTCCATCATGATGATGATCGGCATCTTCGGTGAGGGTGAGCGCTACAGCAGCGACTACATTGCCAATTACGCCAATGTTTACGTGCTCGATGCGATCAAGCGTGTGCCGGGCGCCGGCCAAGCCCAGATCATGGGGGTGCCCGATCAGGCCATGCGCATTTGGATGAACCCGGATCGCATGGCGTCGCTCGGGATCACCACCAGTGACATTCAGCAGGCCGTTGCGAGCCAGAACGCCCTGTACGGAGCCGGGCAGATCGGGCAGCAGCCCACCTCCAGGCCTGTGCAGTTGACATTTCCCGTGGTCACCCAGAGGCCGTTCACCGATCCGTCACAGTACGAAAACATCATTCTGCGCGCAAGCCAGGAGGTCAGCGGGATCGTGCGCTTAAAGGACGTGGCGCGCGCCGAGGTCGGTCTGAGACAGTACATCATCGACAGCAAGTTGAACGGCACTCCCGCCACGTTTATTGCGGTCTACCAGCAGCCAGGAGCAAACGGGCTCGAGGTGTCGAAAGCGGTCCGCAAGACCCTGGAAGAAATGAAGCCGCGCTTCCCCAGCGGCCTGAAGTACGAGGTTTCCCTCGACACCAACGACTTCGTGCGCCTCTCGATCGAAGAGGTGGTTAAGACGCTGTTCGAGGCGATCCTGCTCGTGGTATTCATTGTATACCTCTTTCTCCAGAGCTTCCGCACCACCATCATCTGCTCCGTGGCTATTGTCGTTGCCCTGGTCAGCACGTTTACCGGCATGCTGGCCCTGGGGTTTTCCATCAACCTGCTCACCCTCTTTGGCCTGGTGCTCGCCATCGGTATGGTGGTGGACGACGCGATCGTTGTGGTTGAAAATGTCGAGCGCAACATGGTGCTGTTCCATCTCTCCCCGAAGGAAGCGACCATCAGGGCCATGGGAGAGATATCCAGCTCCCTCGTTGCCGTCGTCCTGGTGATGGCGTCCGTTTTCATCCCCGCTGCCTTTCTAGCCGGCACCACCGGTCAACTGTACAAGCAGTTTGCCATCACCATCGTCATTTCCGTAGCGGTCTCCGGATTCGTGGCCCTCACCCTCACACCAGCGATGTGCGGGATTCTTCTGAAGCACACCCAACCTCCTACGCGCGGGTTTTTCGCTTGGTTCAACCGTGGGGTCGATGCCCTGACCCGCGGCTTTGGTCACGCCGTGACCTTCGTCATCAGACGGATGCTCATCGCCTTCGTCATTCTGGCGGTGCTGGTCTATGCGATCATCCACCTCTTCGAAGTGCTCCCAACGAGCTTCGTGCCCAACGAAGACCAGGGATACGTCATGGCCGCAATCATCATGCCCGATGCCGCAAGCCTCGACCGCACCGAGGCGGTAGCAGATCGTGTGGACGGGATCTTCAAGAAAATCCCCGGCGTGGACACTCGAACCCAGCTTACCGGCTACAGCCTGCTCGACAACGGGTTCAAGACCAATGCGGGGACGTTCTTTGTGACGCTGAAACCGTTTGACGAGCGTTATTCTTCAGGAAAACAGGCGCACGCCGAGAACGCCCGCGCTATCCTGACAAACCTGACCAGGGAAGCTGCGGCTATCCAGGAGGGACTGGTGATCCCTGTGGCACCGCCCGCGATTCCGGGGATTGGGACGACCGGCGGTTTTGAATTCTGGATCCAGGATACAGCGGCGGGTGAGCCTGCGAGACTGGACGAGCTGACCCGGCACTTCCTCAGCAAGGCCCGCCAGCGTCCTGAACTCACAGGCTTGAACAGTACCTTCCGCGCCACCACCCAGCAGCTGAGTGCCGACGTGGACCGCGAGAAGGCCAGCCTTATCGGCGTGCCGGTGACGGATGTGTACAGCGCCATTCAGGCGCAATTCGGGTCCCTCACGGTCAGCCAGTACAACGAGTTCAGCAGAATCTGGTGGGTCATTCTCCAATCCGAGCCCAAACACCGTCAAGACCCCGGCGACCTGGCGCGCCTGTACACGAGGTCGAATCAGGGCGAGATGGTTCCTCTCTCTGCGCTTGTGACGACCCGATGGGTGACCGGCCCGGACTTGCTGCCCCATTTCAATGGATTCCCTGCGGCAAAGGTGAACGGCAATGCGGCTTCCGGCTACAGCTCGGGCCAGGCGATTGGGGCCATGGAAGAGGTCGCCCGAGAGGTGCTTCCGCACGGCTACACCTTCGCGTGGTCCGGCCTTGCCTTTGAGGAAAAGAAATCCGGAGGCACCTCCATGATGGCCTTTGTGTTCGGCCTCATCATCGTCTTCCTAGTCCTTGCCGCCCAATATGAGTCCTGGACGCTGCCCGGTTCCGTGATGATGGCGGTGCCCTTCGGGGTGCTCGGCGCCCTGACGGCGAACTGGCTGAGGGGCCTTGAAAACGACGTCTACTTCCAGATCGGCCTTCTGGTGCTGATCGGGCTCGGAGCGAAGAACGCGATCCTGAGGGTCTCCTTCGCTGTCGAATTGCGCAAGCAGGGCAAGTCGATCATGGAGGCCACGATCGAGGCGGGCGAGCAGCGGCTGAGGCCGATTATCATGACTTCGCTCGCCTTCGCCTTCGGCGTGCTGCCCCTGGCCATCGCCATGGGCGCAGGCGCCAACGCCCGCCATTCCATCGGCACAGGCATCATCGGCGGCATGATCGGAGAGACCACCTTGGCCATGCTCTATGTGCCGCTCTTATTCTACCTGTTTGACCGGCTCAGCGAGCGCTCCAAGGCAAAGAAAGAAGCGAAATCCGGTGCGAACACTCCTGCCGAGGGAAGCGCGGCGCAAGATGTGCCGCATGGACAGGCGGAGGATCACTGACATGCGCAGCTTCATAGTTATCGCATTCGCCATCTTGATCGCCGGCTGCATGGTCGGCCCGGATTACGTGCGACCTGTCGTCGATGTGCCGGCCGCCTTCAGGTACGAGGACAGGGAGGCGAAAGAGACCGCGAACACCGAGTGGTGGAAGCAGTTCCAGGATCCGGTGCTCGATGCCCTGATCGCTGAGGCGCTCGCAAACAACAAAAACGTCAAGATCGCAGTGGCAAACATTGAACGGGCTGCGGGAGTGCTCGTGCAAGTCCGGTCGCCCCTTTATCCCCAGATCGGATACGGCGGCAGCGCGGCAAGAGAGCGCGCGAGCGAGGCCGGAAGCGTGTCGGTGCCTTCGATCATACCGAATCCCCAGACTTCATACCAGGTCCTTGCGAGCGCGAGTTGGGAGATCGACCTGTGGGGCCGCATCAGGCGGCTCTCGGAGTCTGCGCAGGCGGAGCTGGTTGCAACAGAGGAGGTATGGCACGGCGTGATCCTCTCTCTTGTTGCGTCTGTGGCGAGCGACTATATCCAACTGCTCGGCCTCGACGAGCAGCTTCTCGTATCGAAACGGACTCTGGCAACCTACGCCGAGTCGGTCAAACTCTTTGAGCTGCGTTACAAGTATGGCCAGGTGCCACTGATGACGGTTGAGCAGGCCCGTTCGCAGTACGAAACTGCCGCAGCCGGAATCCCTCAGATAGAATCGCAGATCGCCCAGACCGAAAACGCCTTGTGCATCCTGCTCGGACGCAATCCAAGACCGGTCCAACGCGGCAAGACAATTCATCAGCTGGGTCTCCCTGCTGTACCCGCCGGTCTGCCTGCGGATGTCCTTGCCAACCGTCCTGATATCCATCAAGCAGAACAGAACCTCATCGCAGCCAACGCCCAGATCGGCGCAGCCAGAGCCCTCTACTTCCCGACCATCTCCCTCACCGGTGCCTATGGTTTTGCAAGCTCAGATCTCTCCAACCTTTTTCAGGGTTCGGCCCGCGTCTGGAGTTATGCCGGGTCCTTCACCGGACCGATCTTCACCGGCGGCGCAATTACCAGCCAGGTCAAGCAGACGGTGGCAGCCCGGAACGCAGCGCTCTTCAGCTACGAACTGACGATTCAGAGTGCTTTCGCCGATGCGGAAAACACCTTGGTCGCCCGCAGCAAGCTTGTTGAGCAGGTCCAGGCGCAAGAACGCCTCGTCAAAGCGAACAGCGAGTATGTGCGCCTTGCACGCCTCCAGTTTGACGGGGGGTATTCGCCCTATTCCACGGTGCTCCAGGCCGAGCAGCAGCTTTTCCCTTCAGAGCTCAATTATACCCAATATCGCGCAGCGCTCTTCATTTCACTCGTGAACATTTATAAGGCTATGGGCGGAGGCTGGCTGGTGGTTTCTGAAGGGGAAATGGATCCTCTTCTGAATGGGATCACAAAACCGAGGGATATGGGCATGGTCATGGTGATTCAATGAGCACAACGTTCAGATCATGTCGCCTCATTACGAGGCGGACCCAGGCGGCTCAAAGGTGGTCCCAAAGGCGAGATGGCTTGCTCCCCCCGCCAAGCCGGATTGAGGTCATGGACCCTTTTATGGGGGATATCACTTAAGCCAAACATAATCTCTCCAATTTCAAGAAGATTCTCCTCAGACCGCGAGGGATTACAGATGCAATACCGTTGGGTCGAATAGGTAGAGATAGGCATCGATCCTCAAATGTAACCCTTCCGGCAGGCAGATAAGGGCCCGATTACGATTTACCAATTGATACCTTCGTCTGAATTCTATTAGGACGCGGTTTATTATTTAGACGGTTTGCTGGCAGGCGTTCAACGATACCCATGGCATGTGGAAGCGCTCATGAAGTGCCATGCCTTGCAGAATAGATACCTTATGCTGCTCTCCGGTTGGACCGCCTGAATCCACCAATCCTTGGAAACTCGCTCATTGAAGTATTGGATCGGTAATCGATCGTTTTTTGGGGTAGCCAAATTCAAGCATACCAAATGGATGGGCTCGTGGGTCTTTCCTGAGAATACCTTCCTCGTTCTTGTCCTGTAGCTCATCGCAGCGTTGCACGCGCTTACAACCACTAATCGCTGGCATAGCCATTGTTCATACCACTGGCATGCCAGTGGATTATTCCTTCATTTAGGCCACACGAAACTCGTTTTTCAGGACTTTCCCAAGCAAAAAACGATTCCCTGCCAAGCTCCTGAGTAACTGGACAAAATGGATTG
>Ga0105107_10003210_pt1 | contig 10832 bp, 9 predicted proteins | sample PPLLaktember2015_6_FD_79335 | JGI IMG/M metagenome (GOLD analysis project Ga0105107, IMG submission 79335) | Freshwater sediment microbial communities from Prairie Pothole Lake near Jamestown, North Dakota, USA - PPLs Lake P8 Core (1) Depth... | ecosystem: Environmental > Aquatic > Freshwater >... | reverse complement strand
GCTGGATCTCGCGGCGCGCGTGATGTCGCCCTACGACACGAACCCGATGGGCTCGAATCCGCTGCGCCAGATCCTGCTCGACAGCGTCGATTTCGAGCGGCTGGTGTCGGCGCCGATCAAGCTGTTCGTCACGGCCACCAACGTGCGCACCGGCAAGGGCCACATCTTCCGCAACGCCGACCTCACCCCCGACGTGCTGCTCGCGTCGGCCTGCCTGCCGACGATGTTCCAGGCGGTGGAGATCGACGGCGAGCCTTACTGGGACGGCGGCTACTCCGGCAATCCGTCGATGTCGCCGCTGATCCGCGAGTGCACGGCGTCGGACACCATCCTGATCCAGATCAACCCGATCGAGCGGCCGGGAACGCCGCGGTCTGCGCGCGAGATCCACAACCGGCTGAACGAAATCGCCTTCAACTCGGTGCTGCTGAAGGAACTGCAGGCCGGGGCGCTGTTGCGCAGGGCCACCGATCCCGGCAAGGGCGAGAACGCAGTGTGGGCCAACATGCGCCTGCACCGGATCGCCAGCGACGTCATGCTCGAACTCGGCTACTCGTCCAAGCTCATCGCCGAGTGGTCGTTCTTCTGCATGCTGCGCGACGAGGGTCGCAAGGCGGCCGCGGCGTTCCTCGAGGCGCACGGCGCGGATCTCGGCGTGCGCTCGACCCTCGACATCGACGCGCTGCTGGCGGAGGGCTGACGCCATGTCCCTCGGCCTCGTCGGCATTCTGCTCGGCCTCGGCCTGCTCGTCTGGCTGTCGTTCCGCGGCTGGAGCGTGCTCGTGCTCGCGCCGGTGGCGGCGATGATCGCCGCAGCCGCGGCGCAGGAACCGCTGCTCGCCAACTGGACCATCACCTTCATGGGCGCGGCGGCGAGTTTCATCCTGCAGTTCTTCCCGCTGTTCCTGCTGGGCGCGGTGTTCGGCAAGCTGATGGAGGACAGTGGCTCCGTCGCGGCCATCGCCAAGTGGATGACCGACAGCCTCGGGCCGAAGCGCGCGATGCTGGCAGTCGTGCTGGCGGGCACGGCTGTCACGTACGGCGGCGTCAGCCTGTTCGTCGCCTTCTTCGTGCTGGTGCCGATGGCGCAGGCGCTGTTTCGTGCGGCGGACATCCCGAACCGGCTGATTCCTGCAGCGATCGCGCTGGGCACGATGACCTTCACGATGTCCTCGCTGCCCGGCACGCCGGCGATCCAGAACGCGATTCCCATGCCGTTCTTCGGCACCACGCCGTTCGCCGCGCCGGGTCTCGGCATCATCGCGTCCGCCGTGATGCTGGCCTTCGGCCTGTGGTGGCTCGCGCGCGCGGAGCACGCGGCGCGGCGCGCCGGCGAGGGTTTCGGCGCCGCGCTGCCGGCGCCGGGAACCGCCGCCGGCGATCCGCCGTTCCGCGAACGGGCCACGACGGCCAGCGCGTTCGATCCCGCGGAGATCCCGCGCGGCCACCAGAGCACCGAGGCGCCGGGAGCGTTCGTCGCCGCGCTGCCGTTGATCGTGGTGGTGGCGGTCAACCTGGTCGCGTCGCTGCTGGTGCTGCCGCGCCTCGATCTGGACTTCCTGTGGGGCGAGCGCTGGGGCGGCGCGGGAGCCGCGTCGGTCACCGGCGTGTGGTCGGTGCTGCTCGCGCTGGTGATCGCGATCGTCACGCTGGTGGCGATCAACCGCCGGCGCCTGCCGGCCCTGCGCGACACCGTCGACGCCGGCGCGACGGCGTCGGTGCTGCCGGTGCTGAGCGTGGCGAGCCTCGTCGGCTTCGGCGCCGTGGTGGCGGCGATGCCCGCATTCGCGGTCGTCCGCGATTGGGTGCTGAACATCGGCGGCGGACCGCTGGTTTCGCTCGCCATGGCGACCAACATCCTGGCGGCGCTGACCGGGTCGGCGTCGGGCGGCCTCACGATCGCGCTGGAGGCGCTCGGCGGCCCGTTCATGCAGATGGCAGCCGAGCTCGCGATCGATCCCGCGTTGATGCACCGCGTGGCGGTGATCGGCGCCGGCACGCTCGACAGCCTGCCGCACAACGGTGCCGTAGTGACGCTGCTCGCCGTGTGCGGCACGACGCACAAGCAAAGCTATTTCGACATCGTGATGGTCGCCATCGTCGGCGCGATACTCGGCCTGGTCGCGGTGATCGTGCTGGGCACGATGTTCGGGTCGTTCTAGCGATAGTGGTCGCCCGCGCTGCGGCGCGCGGCCACGACGTCTAGTTCGACATCGCGCCGGCGGCGAGCAACCAGCCGAACAGCGCGGTCACCGCCAGCATCGCCACGCTCGCAGAGGGCCAGCGCCGGACCAGCACGTCGGCGTTCGCGATCGCGGTGCCCACCGCGACCATGCCGCGGCGCACGGGCCCGGCATCGGCGTCGGCGCGCGCGGGCGCGAGCAGCGACCGGCGCGCGAGTCCCAGCGCCAGCAGCGCGCCGCCGGCGAACGTCAGCAGCGTCGACCCCAGTTCCGCGGGTGCCAGTGGATTCGAGACGAGATCGCCGGGAACGGGCCCGAGCGCAGCCAGCGCGAGCAGCAGCGAGCAAACCGCGAGCGCCAGCGCGGCAAATTCGGAGCGTCGCGACACGCGCACGACCAGCGTGATCGGCACGCCCGCACCACGCAGCGCGTTGGCGAGCACGAGCACGACGTAGCCTGCCGTGAACACGGCGCCGCCCTGCAGCACGATCGTCCACCACCACTGGCCCGAGTCGTCGGCAGCGTAGAGCAGCAGCTTCTTCGCGAGATAGGCGCCGCTCGGCACGACGCCCATCAGTGCCACGCCCGCCACCGCGAACGTGAGCACGGTGACGGGCATCGCACGCGCGACGCCGGCAAGGTCGGCGATGCGGTCGTGGCCGAGCGCCGCGTAGATGAGGCCGGCCGCCATGAACATGCCGGCCTTGGCGGTCGCGTGCGAGATCGCCTGCAGCAGCCCGCCCGTCAACGCCCCGCCGTGCACCAGCGCGGTGCCGCCGGCGTCGAAGGCCAGCGGGAACATCAGGAACAGGTAGCCGATCTGCGCCAGCGTCGAATAGGCGACCAGCAGCTTCAGCCGCTCCTGCCGCACGGCGACGATGCTGCCGAAGACGATCGCCGCCGCGCCCATGCCCGCCAGGAGCTGCGCCGCGGACAGCGTGATCACGCCCGGCATCACGTCGAACCACAGGCGGACGACGAGGAACCACGAGCCCTTGACCACCAGCGCGGACAGCACCGCACTCGCCGCCGCCGGTGCGCCGGCGTGCGCGGGTGGCAGCCAGATGTGCAGCGGGAACAGCGCGGTCTTCGCGAGCAGGCCGGTGGTCATCAGCGCCGCCGCCGCGAGCGTGGCGGGGTCCGGGCGGATGTGCGCCGCGAGCAACGCGATGTCCAGCGTGCCGTAGGCGCCGTACAGCAGCACTGCCCCCAGCAGGTAGAGCACCGAACCCAGCAGCGCGAACAGCAGGTAGCGCAGCGCGGCGCGCAGCGTCTCGCCGCGGCCTTCGAGCGACACGAGCGGCACGCCGGCGAACGTCAGCAATTCCAGCGCGACGTACAGCGTGAAGAGGTCGCCGCTGACGAACACGAGGTTGAGCGAGCCCCACACCGCCATCAGCAGCAGCCAGTACGCGAACGGCGCGCGCGCCTCGCGTGCGCCGGACGGCGTGCCGAAGTCGGCGCAGGCGTACACGCCGATGCCGAAGATCACCACGGCGACGACGAGCAGCATGACCACCGCCAGCGCGTCGGCGCGCAGCGCAACGCCCAGCGGCGGCGCCCAGCCGCCCAGCAGGTAGACCACCGGGGCGCCCGAGCGCAGGAAGTGGTCGGCGACGGCAACCGCGACGCCAAACCCGATGGCCATCGTCAGGAACGCGACGCGCTGCGCATTGCGGCCGCCCAGCACCAGGCCCACGAGGACACCGATGAACGGGACGAGCACCGCGAGCGCGAGCAGCAGTCCGCCGGGGGTCGTCATGTCAGTGGCGCCGGGCCGTCCCAAGCCACTGACCAGCCCCCACCCGGGGGCAGCGAGCGAAGCGAGCGTGGGGGCCGTTTCATCCTAGGCCCGGGGATTGCGGGGGCTTCGCCGGGGCTTCAGCAGCATCCGCGTCGGGCTTCGCGGGCACATCGGCGGAGAGGGTGACCGACCCCGTCACGTCGAACAGCCGCAGCAGCACGGCGACCGCCAGCGCCGTGGCGGAGAACGCGACGACGATGCCTGTGATCAGGAGCGCCTGCGGCACCGGGTCGCCGCCGAGGCCGGCCGCCGCGCCCCGGCGCGCGATGGCGCCCAGCATCAGGAACACGCCGCTGCCGACGATGTTGAACGCGAGGATCTTGCGCAGCGGGTGCGCATTGGCGACCATGCCGTACAGGCCGACGCCCACCAGCAGCGCCGCGCAGAGGCCGAACAGCGTCCCGCCGCTCATGGCTGCGCCGGCCGTCGTGGCGCGCCGGCGATCAGCAGCGCGAGGATCAGCGCGAGCGTCGGCATCAGCGCCAGCTCGATGACGATGATGAGCGACTTCGCGTAACCGTCCGGATAGGCGAGGAACGCGCCGGCCGTCACCGCGCCCATGAGGCCGATCGCGATGAACACCAGCGGACCCGCCGCCAGGCCGACGCGCACCCAGGTCCGGCTGACCGGTGGTGCGTCGGCGAGGCCGGCCATGATCGCCAGCAGCCACATCGCCGCGACGATCGTTGCGCCCTGGAACTTGCCGCCGGGATGGTCGGCGCCGACCCAGAAGATGTACGTGCCGACGATGATGCCGATCGGCGGCAGCACGCGCGCGAGGTAGGCGAGGATGCCGTTGGGGTCGGCGCGGTGCCGCAGCCCCGGGCGCCCGCCCCACGCGAGGTCCGGCCCGAGCGACCACACGCCGATGAGCGCGAACACGAGCACGATGGCCTCGAGCAGCGTGTCCATCGCGCGGAACGCGAGCAGCACCGCGGTGATCGGGTTGCCTACACCCGTCACCTCGATGTTGGCCATCGTCTGCGGCGCGAGCGTCGGTGCAGGATCGGGCAGCATCAATACGCCGATCGCGAGCGCGGCCGTCACCGCCGCGGAGAGCGCGGCGGCGGCGACACGCACCAGCGTGCGCGGCCGTTCGGCGCGCGCGGCGGCCTCCGTGCCGCGCAGCCGCGACGCTGCGCCGACGAGCAGCGCGCCGGTCAGCCCGCCGCCGATGGCCGCTTCCGTCAGCGCCACGTCGACGCCCTGCAGTTGCACCCAGACCAGCGTGAGCAGCAGTCCGTAGGCGATGAAGCCCACGACCGCAGCGAACGCGTCGCGCGCGAACACCGCCCAGATCGCCAGCGCGACGATCAGCGCCGCGAGACCGACATTGAGCACGTCAGTCATGGCGCTCCTCGCGGCGCGCCGTGCGCGCGACCAGCTGCGATGCGCACGCGCCGGCAAGCATCACCAGCAGCCACACGACCACGAGCTTGAGGCCGGTCACCACGCCGTCCACCTGCGGGAGCAGGCCGAACACCACCAGTCCCAGTCCGAGGTTGTCGGCCTTGGTCAGCGCGTGCAGCCGCGTGAACGTGTCCGGAAAGCGCAGCAGGCCCAGTGTCCCGGCGAGGAAGAAGATCGCGCCGGCCACGATGGCGACGATGGACACGACGTCCAGAAAGCTGGTCATCCGCGGTGGTCCTCGCGGTCCTCGGAGGCGCCCGGCGTCGACGCCTTCACGAACGCGATGGTCGCGAATGCCGCCAGCAACGCGAGCGTCAGCGCCACGTCGACGATCGCGTCCACGCCGGACGCCGCGCCCAGCAGCAGCAGCGCGGCGATGCCCCCGGTGCCGAGCAGCTGCGCTGCCATCATGCGATCGGCGTCGTTCGGCCCGCGCAGGATGCGCGCGAGCCCGAGCGCGACCATCGCGAGCACGAACACGGACGCGCCCAGCAGGAAATCAGCCATGCCGCCGCCCCGCCTCGAGCGCGCGCGCAAGCAGCGTCTCCTCCCGCCACAGTTGCTCGACGACCGGCTGCGAGGTGTCGAGACAGTGGTACTCCAGCACTTCCTCGTCGCCGTCGATGGGGACCGCGCCCGGCATCAGGCTGGTGATCGTGGCGAACGTGTTGCGAGCGAACCCTGGCGGGAAGTCCAGCGGACAGTTGACGAACCCGGGTCGTAGCGGCAGGCGCGGATCGAACGCGCGGCGGGCCACGTCGAACCCGGCCCGCACGGATTCCCAAACGAAGTGGGGCACGAGCCTCAACAGTGCACGGAAGTGCAATTCCCCCGAGACGGGCGGGAACAGGCGCAGGCTTGTCCACGTCGCGCAGCCCGTGGCGAATGCGCCCATCGCGAGATCGCCGGGCTTCACGCTCTGCATCAGCACCATCCAGAGCAGGAAGAACGCACCGGTACGCGCCAGGGCTTCGCGCCGTACCGAGTCGGGCCCGGGAGGGGTCGGCGCCGCCGCGTTGGCGTTCACGGCGCAGCTCCGGTCGCCGCCGTGGCCGGCGCTGCGCCGAGCACGCGCACGTCCATCTCGCCCAGCCGATCGAGGAGCTTCGCCTCGGCGCGGATCGGCCACCAGTCGTACAGGAAGATCTCGAGCGGCCGCCACAGCGCGACCCAGCCGCCGATCACGAAGGTCTCCTCGATGATCCCGCCGTAGGACGTCTCGCCGACGAGGCCGGCGATGAATTCGCCGAGCACGATCGCGCCGGCGAGGAACGCGAGGCCGATCGCGAGGCTGACGCGGCCGACGCGGAACAGCTGGCGCAACTTGCGCCGGGTCGCCGCCGCGCGCTGGCGGAAATAGCTGTGCACCGCGTCGAGCAGCAGCGCGGTGTTCTCCGGCGTCGCGGGCTCGCGGGACAGGTGCACGACGAGACCGAGCGGCTCGCCGGCGCGCGTTTCCCGTCCCCACCCGACGATGTATTCCTCGGCATTGGGATCGAGGTCCCGCTCGCGGAATGGCGCGGGGTCCATCGCGTTGAACAGCTGGCGCATCTCGCCGACGTGCAGCTCCAGTTCCGCGCGCGGCGCGCGCCCGGTGTCCGCCGGGGCAGACCGGGGAACGGCGGGCGCGTGCTCCGGCTTGGCCATGCGGCGCGCCCCGGATCAGGCCGGCTCGCTCGCAGCGGCGACCGGCGGCGCCTTCTCGTTGCCGAACACCGCTACGTAGAGCACGGGCAGCAACACCAGCGTCAACAGGGTGGCGACCAGCAGCCCGCCCATGATCGCGAACGCCATCGGTCCCCAGAACACCGAGGGCGCGATGGGGATGAGCCCGAGCACGGTCGAGAACGCCGCCAGCATCATCGGACGCATCCGTCCGGTCGCCGACGCCATGACCGCCTCGAGGACGCCGCGCCCTTCTGCGCGATCGGTTTCGATCTGCACGACCAGGATCACCGCGTTCTTGGCGATCATCCCGATCAGCGCCAGGATGCCCAGGATCGCGACGAAGCCCAGCGGACGGCCGGAGACCAGCAGCGCCAGCACGACGCCGATCAGCCCGAGCGGGAGCAGCACCACCACCATCGCGAGACGACGGAAGCTCACGAGCATCACCATCATCGTCGCGAGCATCAGCACGATCATCAGCGGGATGACGGCGAACACCGAGGCGCTCGACAGCTGGCTCTCCTCGTACATGCCGCCGGTTTCCACCTTGTAGTGCGGCGGCAGCTTGGCGGCGAACCCGGCGACCTTCGGCGCCAGCGCGCCGACGACCTGGTCGGGCAGTACGCCGGCGACGACGTCCGCGCGCACCGTCAGCGCCGGCACGCGGTCGCGCCGCCAGACCAGCGGGAACTCCTGCTCCTCGGAGAACGTCGCGAACTGCAGTAGCGGCACCATGCGTCCGGAGGGCGTGGGCACCTGGATCGCCGAGAGCGCCTCGAACGACGCGCGTTCGCTGTCGGTCGCCCGGGCCACGACGTTGACGAGGTAGATGTCGTCGCGCAGCTGCGTGACCGGGCTGCCGGTGACCGACGCGTTGAGCACCGAAGCGAGCGAGCGGGAGCTCACGCCGAGCCGGCGTGCCTCGTCCTGGTCGACCTTCACCCGCACCTGCCGGGCCGGCTCCATCCAGTCGTAGTGGACGTGCCGGGTGCGCGCGTCGGAGGCGAGGATCTGCGCGAACTCGAGCGCGAGCCGGCGAACCTCGTCCTTGTCCGGCCCCATGACCCGGTACTGCAGCGGCCAGCCCACCGGCGGCCCGAGCTCCAGCGGCGACACGCGCGCCACGACGTCGGGGAACTCCGCGGCCAGCACCGATTCGAGCTTCTTCTGCAGCCGCTCGCGCGCGGCGAAGTCCTTGGCGACGATGATTAACTGCGCGAAGAACGGATTCGCGAGCTGGACGTTGAAGGTCAGGATGAAGCGGATTGCACCGCGCCCCACGTACGTGCTGTAGTGATCGACGTCGGGATCGGCGGAGAGGATCGACTCCAGCCGCTTCGCCTCGACCTCGGTCGCGTGGATCGACGCGTTCTGGCGCAGCGTCAGGTCGACGGAAAGCTCGGGCCGGTCGGACGCCGGGAAAAACTGCTGCGGCACGTGCTGCAAGAGGTAGATTGCCCCGGCGAACGCCGCGACGGTCAGGCCGATCGTGATCCAGCGGGCGCGGATCGCCGCGGAGAGGAACGCCGAGTACGCGCCGACGATCCGGCTCGGCTTCTCCTCGCCGCCGGCCTTCGGCGGCCGCAGGATCGCCTTGCCGACCAGCGGCGCGAACAGCACGGCCACCAGCCACGACGCGAGGAGAGCGATGGCCACGACCGAGAAGATCGAGAACGTGTACTCGCCGGCGGAACTCTGCGCGAAGCCGATCGGGACGAAGCTCGAGATCGTGACCAGCGTGCCGATCAGCATCGGCGCGGCGAGCGTCCGGTAGGCGAAGGTCGCGGCCTGGTCCTTGGAGTCGCCGGCGCCCAGCCTGCGGATCATCGCGTCGACGGTCGTCATCGCGTCGTCGACGAGCAGCGCCAGCGCGATGATCAACGCACCGAGCGAGATGCGGTGCAGCCCGGTGTGCGTGACCTCCATCACCGCGAAGACGATCGCGAGCGTCAGCGGGATGGCCAGCGCCACCACCGCGCCGGGGCGCACGCCGAGGCTCAGGAAGCTGCAGACGAGGATGATCACGATCGCCTGCCACAGCGAGGTCATGAAGTCGCCGATCGCGACGTCGACCGAGACCGCCTGGTCGGCGACCAGCACGGGCTCGATCCCGATGGGCAGGCCGGCCTTGACGTCGTCCATCGTCGTGCGCACGTTCTTCCCGAGGGCCAGGATGTCGCCGGCGTCGCGCATCGCGATGGCGAGGCCGATCGCCGGCTTGCCGTTGACGCGGAACATCGGCTGCGGCGGGTCGACGAAGCCGCGGCGCACCGTTGCGATGTCGCCCAACCGGAAGATGCGGTCGCCGGAGACGAAGTTGACGTTCTCGATGTCGCGCTCGGTCTCGAACGCGCCGGTGACGCGGAGGAACACGCGCTCCTGCTCGGTCTGGATGATCCCGGCCGGGCGGATGAGGTTCTGCGCCTGCAGCGTCGCGATGATGGTCGGATAGTCGAGGCGCAGTCCCGCGAGTTTCTCGGTCGAGAACTCGATGAACACCTGCTCGTCCTGCGCGCCCAGCACCTCGATCTTGGAGACGTCCTTCACCTGCAGCAGGCGCGAGCGCGCCGACTCGACGTAGTCGCGCAGTTCCCGGAACGTGAAGCCGTCGGCGGTGAACGCGTAGATGATGCCGAAGGTGTCGCCGAAGTCGTCGTTGAAGAACGGGCCGACGACCCCCTGCGGGAGCGTGCCGCGCATGTCACCGATGTTCTTGCGGACCTGGTACCAGACGTCCGGTATCGCCGCCGGGGGTGCGGAATGCTCGAGGTCGACGAAGATCGTCGTCTGGCCGGCGGTCGTGTAACTGCGGACCGTGCGCAGGTAATTGGTCTCCTGCAGCGTGCGCTCGAGGCGCTCGGTGACCTGCTTCAGCGTCTCCTCGACCGTCGCACCCGGCCAAGCTGCCGCCACGACCATCGTGCGGATCGTGATGGCGGGATCCTCGCTGCGCCCAAGTCGCAGGAACGACAGCGTCCCCGCGATCACCGCGATTATCATCAGGAACACGACGAGCGAGGGGCGCTTCAGCCCCCACTCCGAGAGGTTCGGGCCGATCACTGCTTGGTCTCGAGCAGGCGGACCTTCTGGCCGGAGCGCAGCGCGTGGACGCCGGCGGTGACGACGACGTCGCCCGGGACGAGGCCGTACGAGACCTCGATCCGCGTCGGGTCGGACGCGCGGATCTCGATCGCCCGCGACGCGACGATCCCGGTCTTCGGATCGACCACCCACACGGAGGCCTGCCGGTCGGAGCGGGTGACCGCGGACGGCGGGATCTCGATGGCAGCGGTGGCAGCGGCCGGAAGGTTGATGCGTCCCGAGACCGTGGTGCCGAGGCGCATCGCCGCCGGCGGGTTAATCAGGCGGATCCTGACCCGGAACGTGCCCGTGACCGGGTCGGCACGCGGCGCGACCTCCCGCACGACGCCCTGCGCGGTGACCTTGGGATCCGCGGTCAGCGCGACGACGATGTCGGGATTCGCGGTCACGGCGTCCTTGACCCGCGCGGGCACGTCGAGGACCGCGTCGCGCGCGCCCTCGCGGGCAACCTGTACGATCATGCGCCCGGCGCCGACCACCTCCCCCGGCTCCGCGCCCTGCACCGTGACCACCCCGGCCACGCTGGACACCAGGCGGGTGTAGCCCAGCCGGTTGGTGGCGAGCGTGACCTGGGATTGCGCCGATTCGACCTGCGCCTGCGCGGTCTTTAGACTGGCCTCGGCCTGGTCGAACGACGCACGCGACACCGCGTTCTCGACCACCAG
>Ga0105107_10003208_pt1 | contig 10833 bp, 9 predicted proteins | sample PPLLaktember2015_6_FD_79335 | JGI IMG/M metagenome (GOLD analysis project Ga0105107, IMG submission 79335) | Freshwater sediment microbial communities from Prairie Pothole Lake near Jamestown, North Dakota, USA - PPLs Lake P8 Core (1) Depth... | ecosystem: Environmental > Aquatic > Freshwater >... | reverse complement strand
CCACGTGCGCGGCGCGAACCCCGGCTTCGAGGGCGGCCGCCCGATCGAGCTGAACCTCGGCCTCGAGGCGCGGCTCGCGGACCTCGTGCGCGCCGGCCTGGAGACCTATCGTGTGCCCGAGGCCGTCGAGGAGCGCCTGCGGGCCTTCTCGGGAAAGGAGACGCGATGAACCGGGTCCTGTGCGCCGTCTGCTTCCTCGCGCTCGCGGCCGGCTGCACGCCGCGCGTCGTCGTCGAGGCGCCGAAGGAGCCGATCGTGATCAACATGAACATCAAGATCGAGCACGAGATCCGCGTCAAGGTCGAAAAGGACCTCGATCAGCTCCTCGACGAAGAGAAGGACCTCTTCTGATGGCGACCCGACGCACCGCAGCCTGGCTGACGTTCCTCGTCGTCCTCGCGCTGGCGGGGGCCGGACCGGCGGCGGGCCTCGGCCTCGACGCCGCCAAGAGCCAGGGGCTCGTGGGCGAGAAGGCCGACGGCTACCTGGGCATCGTCGCCGCGAACCCCTCGGCAGAGGTGAAGGCCCTCGCCGGCTCGGTGAACGCCCAGCGCCGCGCCAAGTACGAGGAGATCGCCCGCAAGAACGGCACCGCCGTCGACGCGGTCGCAGCCCTCGCCGGCCAGAAGCTGGTCGACCGGGCTCCGGCAGGACAGTGGGTCACCGACGCGGCGGGAAACTGGCGCCGGAAGTGAGGGCGCCGTGGCCAGGGCGAAGTACCCGCGCCGCGGCGGGCTCCTCGAGCGATTCTCGATGCGGGCGACCGAGTGGACGGGGAGCTCGCTGGCCTTCGCCGCCGCCCTCGCCATCATCGTCATCTGGCTCGTCAGCGGCCCGCTCTTCGGCTTCTCCGACACCTGGCAGCTCGTGATCAACACGGGCACCACGATCGTGACCTTCCTGATGGTCTTCCTGATCCAGCGCGCGCAGAACAAGGAATCGAAGATCGTGCAGCTGAAGCTGAGCGAGATCGTGGCCGCGCTCCAGGGAGCCAGCAACCGGCTGATCGACGTGGAGAGCCTCTCGGAGCGGGAGCTCGAGATCCTGCACCGCCACTACCAGCACCTCGCGCGCCTCGCCGCCCAGGAGGGCGACCTGCTGACCTCCCACTCCATCGACGAAGCCCACCGGCGTCACACCGAGAAGCTGTCGAGGAGCGGCGCAGGCGGCGAGAGCTAGGCGTTCAGGGCGGGGAGATCCGCCCCAGAGCGCGGAGCGCGACGATCGCCAACGCGCTCCACAGCACGGCGAAGAGCGGCCAGCCTCCCCGCCACCAGCCGGCGGTGAGCCACGCCTGCCGCCGCTCCCCGCGCCAGCGCTCCACCTCCTGGCCGCGCCGCTCGAGAAGGCGCTCGAGCTCGCCGTGCTGGGCGTGGTCGAGATCCTCCCGCACGAAGCAGCCCTGCTCCACGAAGAGCGGCTCGCAGAACTCGACCGGGGGCTCGAAGGAGGGTACCGGCTCGTCGCCGGGATGGCGCAGCGCGAGGGGGCTCTCGAACGGAAGCCAGTCGCTCGCCACGACGAGGCCCGAGAGCCACGCGGAGAGGAGGAGGGCGAGGAGCCCCCGGCGCCGGGTCATGCGGGCTCCGCTTCCGGCCCGCCCGTCGCCGCCTCGGTGCGCTCGACGAAGGACACCAGGGCGGGCCGCGCGGCGAGCAGCTCCCGCGCGCCGGGGTAGACGTCGCGATACATGCCGTAGATCGAGGAGAACACCGCGAGGTCCGCGCGGCTCGGGCGCTCGCCGAAGAAGTAGGGACGGGGGCCGAGGAGCTGCGCCATGTCGTCGAGGCGGCGCTCGAACTCGGGGCCGGGGCCGCCGTCCGTCGTGTCGAAGACCTCGGGGCGGAGCTGGCCGTCGGCACCGATCAGCCCCAGGCGGGACATCGGGCCCGCCGGGCCGTCCCCCGGCCGCGGCGGCGGCTCGATTACGCGCGCGCGCACCCAGCGCATGATGTAGAAGTTGAAGGTCTCGCTGACCCAGGCCTCGAGGCGGCGCTGCTCGCGGGCGATGCGGGGGTCCGCGGAGACGAGGGGCCGCTCGGGGAAACGCTGGTCGATGAAGTCGAGGATCGCACTCGAGTCGTGGACGCGGCGCTCCTCGACCTCGATCACCGGGAGCAGGCCCGTCTCGGGGCTGAAGCGGCGGTAGTCCTCGAGGCTCGCGGGCTCGACGATCTCGAAGGGGAGCTGCTTCAGGCGCAGGGCGCGCGTCACCTTCAGCGTGTAGGGGGTGAGGTGCTGGCCGTAGACGACGATGCGCGCGCTCACGAGGGCTGGAGGGTAGCCCCGGGGCGGGCGCCCGTCAGAACGCCGCGCCGGCCCGTGTCGGGGCCCGCGCCCTCGGGTAGCCTCGTCCCGTGGGCCGCGGCTCCCCGCTCTCCTGGCTCGCGCTCTCGGGCGCGCTCCTCCTCGGCGCCTGCCGCGGGGAAGCGGAGGGGCCCGCGCCGATCGAGTTCTGGGCGATGGGCCGCGAGGGCGAGGTGGTGCGCGCGCTGGTGCCGGCCTTCGAGGCGCGCAACCCGGGGCTGCGCGTGCGCGTGCAGCAGGTGCCCTGGAGCGCCGCCCACGAGAAGCTGCTGACCGCCTACGTGGGCGAGGCGATGCCCGACGCGCTCCAGCTCGGCAACACCTGGATCCCCGAGTTCGTGGCCCTCGGTGCCCTCGAGCCCCTCGGCGCGCGCATCGACGCCGAGAAGATCCCGCGCGAGGACTTCTTCGAGGGCGTCCTCGACGCGGCGGAGATCGGCGGCGAGACCTTCGCGCTCCCCTGGTACGCCGACACGCGCCTGCTCTTCTACCGCGCCGACCTGCTCGCCGAGGCGGGCTTCGCGGAGGCGCCGCGCAGCTGGCCGGCGTGGCGGGCGGCCCTCGCCGCGGTGAAGGCGCGCTCGGCCGGCGGCGGCCACGCGCTGCTGCTGCCCCTCACCGAGTGGGAGCCCCCGGTGATCCTCGCGCTCCAGCAGGGCGCGGACCTGCTGCGCGACGGCGACCGCTACGGGAACTTCGCGAGCCCCGGCTTCCGCGCGGCCTGGGACGACTACCTCTCGTTCTTCCGCGAGGGGCTCGCCCCCGCCGAGGGCGCCTCCCAGCTCGCGAACCTGCACCAGGACTTCGCCGCGGGCTGGTTCGCCGCTTTCGTCTCTGGGCCCTGGCAGCTCGGCGAGCTGCGCCGGCGCCTCCCCGCCGAGTTCGAGGCGCGCTGGGCGACGGCGCCGATGCCCGGCGGGAGCGAGGCGGAGCCGGGCCTCTCTCTCGCCGGCGGCGCGAGCCTCGCCCTCGTCGCCCGCTCGCCCCGCAAGGAGGCCGCCTGGCGCTGGCTCGCCTTCCTCGCCGAGCCCGAGCAGCAGGTGGCCTTCCACCGGCTCTCGGGAGACCTGCCGGCGCGCCGCTCGGCCTGGCGCGACCCGGCCCTCCGGGAGGACCCGAAGGCGGCGGCCTTCTTCGTGCAGCTCCAGCACCTGCGCAGCGCGCCGAAGATCCCCGAGTGGGAGCGCATCGCGAGCCGCATCGCGCGCCACGCCGAGGCGGCGGTGCGCGGCGAGGAGAGCTCCGAGGAGGCCCTCGCGGCCCTCGACCGCGAGGCCGACCGCATGCTCGAGAAGCGGCGCTGGCTGCTCGCGAGGAGCGAGGGCCGGCGTTAGGATCGTCCGCGCCGGAGCCTGAGGGGGGAACGCTTTATGACGAGCCGCGCGTGAACCCGGCCTTCTGGTTCGTCGCGCCGGCCCTCGCGGCGATCGGCCTGTTCTTCTTCGTTCCCGTGGCGGCGTCCCTGGGCCTCTCGCTCACCGACTTCGACATCTACTCGGTCGCCGACCTCGCGAACCTGCGCTTCGTCGGCCTCGCGAACTACGGCCGGCTCCTCGAGGACGCCGCCTTCTGGACGGCCCTGCGCAACACGGCGTACTTCGTGGTGGTCGGCGCGCCGCTCTCGGTGGCCACCTCCCTCGCGGCGGCGCTGCTGCTCGGCAGCCGCCTCGTGCGCTGGAAGGCGCTGCTGCGCACGATCTACTTCCTCCCGGTGGTGACCACCCTCGTCGCCGTCGCGGTGGTGTGGCGCTTCCTCTACCACCCGCGGGTCGGGCCCCTCGCCCGCCTGTTCGAGGCCCTCGGCCTGCCGGCGGTCGACTGGCTCGGCGACCCGGCCTTCGCCATGCCGGCCATCATCCTCCTCGCGGTATGGAAGGGCTTCGGCTTCAACATGGTGATCTTCGTGGCGGGGCTCCAGGCGATCCCCGAGCGCCTCTACGAGGCGGCGCGCCTCGACGGCGCGAGCGCCGCGCAGCAGTTCCGCCACGTGACGCTCCCGATGCTGGCGCCGACCACGAGCTTCGTGCTGCTGATGACGCTGATCGGCCACTTCCAGCTCTTCGCCGAGCCCTACGTGATGACCCAAGGCGGGCCCGGCGACGCGACGCGCAGCATCGTGCTCCTCATGTACGAGCAGGGCTTCCGCTGGTGGAGCCTCGGGCAGGCCGCGGCGATCGCCTTCGTGCTGTTCGGCATCATCCTCGCGGTGAGCCTCGCCGCGCGCGCGGCGGGCCTCCTCGGCGGGGGCGACGGCGCGGAGGCGCGGCCGTGAAGCGGCGGGCGCTGGCGGCGCTCCTCTACGCGGTGCTCGTCGCCGGCGCGGCGGCGACCCTCGCGCCGCTGCTCTGGATGGTGTCGGTCTCCCTGATGCCCGCCGGCGAGGCCACTGCGCTCCCGCCGCGCCTGCTGCCGAGCGCGCCCACCCTCGAGAACTACCGCACGCTCTTCACGCGGCTGCACCTGGCGCGGAGCTTCGGGAACAGCCTGCTCCTCGCGGCCGCGGCCACGGCGATCTCCCTCGTGCTGAACGCCCTCGCGGGCTACGCCTTCGCGCGGCTGCGCTTCCCGGGCCGCGACCGCCTGTTCCGGCTGCTGCTCGCGGCGCTGGTGGTGCCCGGCCAGGTCGGCATGCTTCCGCTCTTCCTGCTGCTGAAGGAGATGGGCCTCGTGAACAGCTACCTCGGGGTGCTCGTGCCGGGGCTCGCCAGCATCTTCGGCATCTTCCTGATCCGCCAGTACTGCCTCGGCATCCCCCAGAGCGTGCTCGACGCGGCGCGCGTCGACGGCGCCGGCGAGCTGCGCATCTGGTGGTCGATCGTGCTGCCGCTCTGCCGGCCGATCCTCGCGACCCTCGCGATCTTCACCTTCATGGGCACCTGGAACGACTTCCTGTGGCCGCTGATCGTGCTGAGCGACGAGGACCTCCACACGCTCCCGGTGAGCCTCGCGAACCTGCTCGGCGAGCACGCCCAGGACCTCGAGCTGATGATGGCGGGCTCGGTGCTCACCGTGCTCCCGGTGATCGTGCTGTTCGCGCTGTTCCAGCGCCAGTACATCCAGGGCATCGTCAGCGGGAGCGTCCGCGGGTGAGAAGGCCCGCCCTCGCCCTGCTGCTCCTCCTCGGCGCCGCTCCCACCGCCGGCGCGCCGCCGCTCCGCGCTCCCGACGAGACCCCGAACGACTACCTCGCGCGCCTCGCCCGGGCGGCGCCGCCGGGCTCCTACCCCCGCTGGGTGGGCGGCGAGCAGAGCCACTGGACGGTGGTGGGCGTGCCCGTCGACGAGAAGGAGGCGGCGCTCTCGGAGGACGGCGCCCTCGAGGTCGAGAAGGAGACCTTCAGCCTCGAGCCGTTCCTCTACCTCGAGGCCGAGGGCGGAAAGGAAAGCGGGCGCCTCGTGACCTGGCGCGACGTGCGCGCGAGCCAGGAGCTGCTGGAGGGCGACCTGCCGATCCCGAGCGTGCGCTGGGAGGCGGACGGCCTCGCGCTCACCGTGCGCGCCTTCGCGGCGGGCCCGCCGGGAAGCTCGTCGCTCTTCGCGGCCTATCGCGTCGAGAACCGCGGGGACGCGCCGCTGCGCGGCTCGCTGCTGCTCGCGGTGCGGCCGATCCAGGTGATCTCCGCCTGGCAGTTCCTGAACCTCTCGCCGGGCTTCGCGCCGATCTACGAGCTCGGCTTCGAGGACGGCGTGCTGCGGGTGAACGTCGAGAAGGAGATCCGGCCCCTCGCGCAGCCCGACGGCTTCGGCGCCGGGACGCTCCGGGACGGCGAGCTCGCCGACGCGCTGCGGGCCGGCAAGCTGCCGCTGCGCTCCTCCGCCCGCGATCCCGAAGGCTTCGTCTCGGGCGCCCTGCGCTTCGCCTTCGAGCTCGCGCCGGGCGCGGCCCGCGACGTGGAGCTGGAGGTGCCCTTCTACCGCGAGCGCGCGCCCCTCGAGGGCGAGCCGGGAAGCGACGCGCGCGCCGCAGCGGCCCTCGAGGAGGCGCGCCGCACCTGGCGCTCCCTCGTCGGGCGCGTCGCCGTCGACCTGCCGCCGCCCGCCGACGCCTTCGAGGCCACGGCGCGCAGCAGCGTCGCCTGGATCCTCGTGCACCGCGACGGGCCGAAGCTCCAGCCCGGCTCGCGGTCCTACGAGCGCTCCTGGATCCGCGACGGCGCCCTCACCTCCGCCGCGCTCCTCGCCTTCGGCTTCGCCGAGGAGGTGCGCGAGTTCCTGCTTTGGTACGCGCCGCACCAGTTCGCCGACGGGAAGATCCCCTGCTGCATCGACGCCCGGGGCGCCGACCCGACGCCGGAGCACGACAGCCCCGGCGAGTTCGTCTACGCCGTGGCCGAGTACCAGCGCATGACGCGGGACGCGAGCCTCGCGCGGGAGCTCTGGCCCCACGTCGTGGCGGCGGTCGAGTACCTGGCCCGGCTGCGCGCCGAGCGCACCACGCCGGAGTTCCAGACGCCCGAGAAGCGCGCGTTCTTCGGCTTGCTGCCCGAGTCGATCAGCCACGAGGGCTACGCGAAGCGGGCGGTGCACAGCTTCTGGGACGACCTCTTCGCCCTGCGCGGCCTGCAGGACGCCGCCTGGCTCGCCGGCGAGCTCGGCGAGGCCGAACGCGCCGAGCGCTGGGGCGCCCTCGCCGCCGAGTTCCAGCGCGACGTGGCCGCCTCGATGACGGCGACGATGGAGCGCGCCGGCATCGCCCACCTGCCCGCCTCCGTCGAGCTCGCGGACTTCGACCCGACGGCGACGGCCGTCTGGCTGGTCCTCGGGGGCGACCCGGCGGCGCTCCCCGAGGCGGGCCTGCGCCGCACCTTCGACGACTACGGCGCCGAGCTCGAGCGGCGCATCGCGGGCACCGAGGTGCGCGACGCCTACGCCCCCTACGAGATCCGCATCGCCGACGCGTTCCTGCGTCTCGGCCAGCGGGAGCGGGCCGCGTCGCTCCTCGCCTTCACTCTCGCCGATCGGCGTCCTCTCGGCTGGAACCAGTGGCCCGAGATCCTCTGGCGCGACCCGCGCGCTCCCGAGTTCCTCGGCGACCTGCCCCACGGCTGGATCGCCTCCACCTACCTCCACGCCCTCCGCTCGGCCCTCGTCCACGAGCGCGCCCCGGACGGCGCCCTGGTGGTCGCCGCCGGCGTGCCGAGCGCCTGGCTCGCCGGGGGCGAGGCGCTGCGCTTCCGGCTGCCCACCGCCTTCGGAGAGCTCGCCCTCGTGATGCGCGACGACGGCGAGGGCCTGCTGCGCGCGCGCATCGACGGGCCCGCGGCGCCCCCGGGCGGCGTGGTGTTCGCGCCGCCCCTCCCGCGGCCGCCGAGCGCGGCCTTCGTGGGCGGAGAGCCGGTGCCGATCCTCGAGGGCGGACGCGTCGCGCTGCGCGCGCTACCCGCCGACGTGGCGCTCCGCTACTAGAAGGGCGCGGTGCTGGAACTGGAGCTTCCTCCCCTGGCGCGCCCCGGCGATCCGGCGCCCCACGCGCGGGTGCTCTCGAACGGGCGCTGGACGGCCCTCGCGACCGGCGCGGGCACCGGCGGATCCGTCTGGCGGGGCCTCTCGGTGACCCGCTTCGACGCCGATCGCACCGAGGACCCCTGCGGCGTCTTCGTCTACCTGCGCGATCTCGAGAGCGGCGCCCTCGTCTCCGTCGGCGAGCAGCCCTGCCGCGCGCCGGCGGCGCGCTACGCCGCGAGCTACGAGCCGGGGGTCCTCGAGATCGTCCGGGAGGACGAGGGGGGCGTCGCCGCGTCCCTCGAGGTGTGCGTGCACCCGGAGCGGGACGTCGAGCTGCGGCGCCTGCGGCTGCGAAACGGCGGCGCGCTGGGCCGGCGGATCGAGGTCACCGCCGTCCTCGAGATCGCGCTCCAGCACCGCCTCGCCCACGAGGCCCATCCGGCCTTCTCCAAGCTGTTCGTCGAGACCTCCTTCGACGCCGGGGCCGAGGCGCTGCTCGCGCGGCGACGGCCCCGGAGCCGCGGCGAGAGCACGCCCTGGCTCGCCGCGGCCCTCAGCGGACCCGGCGAGCTGGCTTTCGAGACCGACCGGGCGCGCTGGCTCGGCCGCGGGCGCGGGGCGGCCCGGCCCGCGGGCCTCGAGGCCGGCGCGCAGCTCACGGGCACCCTGGGCAGCGTCCTCGATCCCCTGTTCGCGCTGCAGCGGCGCGTCGAGCTCGCGCCGGGGGAGGAGGTGGAGCTGGCCCTGCGCCTCGCCGCGGCCGACACCCGCGAGGTGGCCTGCAGCCTCGTGGGCGAAGGGGCCGGGCCGGAGGCCCTGGAGACGGTGTTCGCCTGGGCCGCCCTCGCCGAGCGCGCCCGCCTCGGGCGCCTCGGCCTCGACGAGGCGCGCGCCGAGGCGCTCCAGGAGCTGGCGGGCGCGATGATCTACGGCCATCCCGCGCTGCGCGCGGACGCCGCGCTGCTGCGCCGCGCGCGGGGCCCGCTGCGCCGGCTCGACCGTCTCGGCGTGCGCCGCGACGCGGCCCTCGCCGTCGTGCCTCCCGGCTGGGAGGGCGACGCCGCCCTCGCGCGGGAGGTGGAGCAGGCGGAGGTCTACTGGCGCGCCCTCGGTCTGCCCGTCGAGGTGTGGAAGCTGCGCCCGAGCGAGCTCGCCGCCGAGGACCAGGACCTGCTGCTCGCCTTCGCGAGCCTCGTGTGGGACGCGCCCCTCGAGGCCCTCACCGGGCGCCTCGCCCGGGCCGGAGCCGTGCAGGAGGCGGAGGAGGAGGCGGCGGGGCTCGCGAGCGCGCCGCCGGCGGCGCCCGCGGTGCGGCGCCGCGCCAGGAAGCGCACCGCACCGGAAGCGGAAGCCGCGGCCCCCGACGAGCGTCTCCCGGCCACCCGCTACGGCTTCTTCGGCAGCGAGGACGAGTTCGTGATCCGCCTCGCGGGGGGCGCGCCCGCCGGCGGCGAGCGGCCGCCGATGCCGTGGGTCAACGTCGTCGCCAACGAGCACGCCGGCTTCCTCGCGAGCGAGAGCGGCGCCGGCTTCGCCTGGGCGCGCAACAGCCGCGAGAACAAGCTCACCCCCTGGTCGAACGACCCGGTGAGCGACCCCCACGGCGAGGCGCTCTACCTCCGGGACCTCGAGACGGGCGCCTGCTGGTCGCCCCAGCCCGGGCCGGCGCCTGCCGCGGCGCCCTACGAGGTGTGCCACGGCATGGGCTACACCGTATGGAGACACGAGAGCCACGGCCTCGCGCAGGAGGTGGTGGCCTTCGTGCCCCGGAAGGACCCGCTGCGGGTGGTCTCGCTGCGCGTCGCCGAGGGCGAGCGGCGCGCGCGCCGGCTCTCCCTCGTCTCCTACGCGCGTCTCCTGCTCGGCGCCCTCGTCTCCGAGAGCGCGCGCTTCGTCGCCACCGAGTGGGACGCGGCCGAGGGCATCCTCTTCGCCCGCGGCGTCGGCGACGAGCGCGATGGCGAGGTGAGCTTCGCCGCGGCGGTGGCGCCGGCGGGCAGCGAGCTGCGCGCCACGGCCGATCGCACGGCGTTCCTCGGCCGCATGGGCCGGCCCGAGGCGCCCGCCGGCCTCGCCGGCGGCGCGCCCCTCGACGGCCGCGCGGGCCCGGGCCTCGACGCCTGCGCGGCCCTCGAGGTGCGCCTCGCGCTCCCCGCCGGCGGCCGCGCCGAGTGCGCGTTCCTGCTCGGCGAGGCCGCGAGCGAGGCGGAGGCCCGCGAGCTCGTCGCCCGCTACCGCGAGGGCGGCGCCGTAGCCGGCGCGCTCGAGGCGGCGCGCGGGTTCTGGGCGGAGCTGCGCGAGACGCTGCGGGTCGAGACGCCGGCGCCCGCCCTCGACGCGATGGCGAACGGCTGGCTGCTCTACCAGACCCTCTCCTGCCGGCTCTGGGCGCGCTCCGCCTTCTACCAGTCCGGCGGCGCCTTCGGCTTCCGCGACCAGCTCCAGGACGCGGCGGCCCTCGCGATGATCCGGCCCGATCTCACCCGCGCGCAGATCGTGCTCCACGCGGGGCACCAGTTCCCGGAGGGGGACGTGCTCCACTGGTGGCACACCCCGAGCGGCCGCGGACCGCGCACGCGCTTCTCCGACGACCTGCTCTGGCTGCCCTTTCTCGTCGCCCACTACCTGCGCGCCACCGGCGACGCGTCGCTGCTGGACGAGCGCGCACCCTTCGTCACCGGCCGGCTGCTCGCCCCCGGCGAGGACGAGGCGCTGCTGCTTCCCGAGACCAGCGACGAGAGCGACACGGTCTTCGGCCACTGCTGCCGCGCCATCGAGCGCTCCCTCGCCGTCGGCGAGCACGGGCTGCCGCTGATGGGCACCGGCGACTGGAACGACGGCATGAACCGCGTCGGCCGCGAAGGGCGCGGCGAGAGCGTCTGGCTCGGCTTCTTCCTGCACCAGATCCTCGGCGACCTCGCTCCCCTCGCCGAGGCGCGCGGCGAGGACGAGCGCGCGGCGCGCTGGCGGGAGCACCGCGACCGGCTCGGCGCGGCGCTGGAGGACGCCTGGGACGGCGACTGGTACCGGCGCGCCTACACCGACGACGGTACGCCCCTCGGCACGGCGGCCGGCGAGGAGT
>Ga0105107_10003207_pt1 | contig 10836 bp, 13 predicted proteins | sample PPLLaktember2015_6_FD_79335 | JGI IMG/M metagenome (GOLD analysis project Ga0105107, IMG submission 79335) | Freshwater sediment microbial communities from Prairie Pothole Lake near Jamestown, North Dakota, USA - PPLs Lake P8 Core (1) Depth... | ecosystem: Environmental > Aquatic > Freshwater >... | reverse complement strand
CTCCGAGAAGGCCATGGGGGTGGGGGAAGCGCCGAGGGACTTCATCATCTCGATGTAGACCTTGTTGTTCATAACGCGGATCTTGAGGCCCTTCATGTCGGCGCGGGTCTTGACCTCGCGCACGTTGTTGGTCATGTGGCGGATGCCGATTTCCATGTACCCGAGCATCTTGAGGCCCTTGGGCTCGAGGGCCTTGGCCAGGTCCATGCCGACCGTGTCCAGGGCCTTGTATGCGTGCTTGCGATCCTTGAACAAAAACGGCATGTCGAACAGGGCCATCTGCGGCTGGAAGGTGCCCAGCTCGGCGGTGCTCGTGAGCGTCAGGTCGAGGGTGCCGAAGATGCAGCCTTCGATGAGTTGCTTCTGCGCCCCGAGCTGCGACGAGGGGAACACCTTGACTTCGATTTCGCCCTTGGATTTCTGGGCGACCAGCTTGGCGAAGTGGTCGGCGCCCATGCCGTAGGGATTGGAAGGCTCGGCGATGTGGCCGAGCTTCAGGACGACACCGGCCGCGAGGGCGGGTGCGGCCAGCGCAAACGTCAACAGCACAATGCAGCACAGGGTGAACATTCGTTTCATTCTTTCTTCTCCTTTTTTGCTGAAATGGCATCTTGCGCCCGGGGAACCCGCACGCAGGTGTGATCTTCACAGGGGCATCGCCCGGGGCTTCGTTCCTTCCGGGTGCCATGCCTCCAACATCAAGGGGTCACAACGGACTTATCACAAGTTGCCGCCTTTTTCCAATGGCCTTCGGGCTGTCCCGCTTTCCCTCTTCTGTCGTCGAATCAACTCAGAGAGCACCGCATGAAGGTCACCCGGAAAGGCAGGTGTGCAAAGTCCCGCGTCTCGGTCTCGACAAACCCGAGTCGCCGGTACCATTCCTTCAGTTCGGCCTGATCCGCGATGACCCCGATTCTGACTTCGCCGCAGCCCAGCTTTTCGGCCTCCCACAGCACGTGTGAGACCAGGGCATTGCCAAATCCGCGCCTTCTTTGATCCGGGAACACGGCGAGACGCTCCAGGTTGCACAACCCCGGTCTCACCGGCTCGAGAGCAACGCTGCCGGCGACGCGGCCCTCGCTTTCCAGAACGAAATAGGTCACGCCGCGGTCCAAGTCCTTCTCGATCCAGTCGGCCGTGCAATGGGAGGCATGGCGGGGGCAATTCTCTTCGGTCAGGCCGAAGTGCTCGGCCACGTCCCTGAATGCCCCGCGGATCGTCTCCACCAGGATACCGATGTCCTCACGGGTGCATGTGCGGATCCGATTCGGCATTGCAGATCCTCTCGAGCCGGCAACATCTCAATAGGGAAGGCTGCCCCTGTTACGGGCCGAAGGAAACGTTGAGAACGGGAAAAAAATAAAATGGCGACCGTGCTTCACATGAACCCGAGAACATCCGGCAGCCAGAGCACCAGCGCAGGGAAGAAGACCATGGCCACGAGGCCCAGGCCCATGAACAGCAGCAGCCAGATGACCCACCGCACGGTGGACTCCATGGATGCGCCCGTCAGCCGGCAGCTCACCATGAGGTTGACGGCCATGGGCGGGCAGAACTGCCCCAGGGCGATGACGTAGGTCATCATGACGCCGAACCACACCAGGTCCCAGTTGAATTCAGTGGCAATGGGGATGAAGAGCGGGCAGAAGATGAGGAAGATCGATATCCCGTCGAGGAACATGCCCGCGATCTTCAGGAAGATGAGAAGGATGAACAGCACCGCCAGGGAATTCCCGCCCCCGAGGGCCACGAGGCCCCTGGTGATCGGATCGACGATGCCGAGCGTGGCCGTGGCCCAGGCAAAGACGCTTGCCAGCCCGATCACGACCAGGATGACGGCGGAGGTCTCCGCGGACTCGATGAGCAGTTCGAACAGGTCACGCAGGGTGAGCGACCGGTAGATCACGAACCCGACGAAGAGTCCGAAGACCACGGCCATGACCGCGGCCTCCGTCGGGGTGAACCACCCCGTGCGCAGCCCGCCCAGGATGAGCACCGGCGCGGACAGCGCCCAGGAGGCATCCTTGAGGGAAGGCCAGAATTTCGGCATGGGCTCCGTGCTTTGATCGAGGCCGAAGTTGTACTTCCGGCTCAGGTAGAGCGCCGGGATGATGAGCAGGACGCAGGCCATGATGCCGGGGACGACGCCGCCCACGAAAAGCGCCGGCACCGTGGCCGACGGCACCAGCACGCTGTAAACGATGAATGCCACCGACGGCGGGATCAGGATGTCCGTGGACCCGGCCGCCGCCGTGACGGAGGCCGCAAAGGCCGGCGGGTAGCCGTTTCGCATCATGGCGGCGATCATGACCCCGCCCACGGCCGCCGTGCAGGCAGGCCCGGAGCCGGATATCCCGCCGATGACCATGGCCACCAGGATGGTGATGACCGCCAGGGCCCCCCGGCCGCGTCCGACGATGGCCTCGGCGAACCGCAGCAGCCGCTCCGCAACGCCGGCCCGGTCGAAGATGGCGCCGGCGAGAACGAACATGGGGATGGCCAGGAGAGGATACTTTGCGATCCCGGTATAGAAATTGGTCGGGAAGGCCATGATACCGAGCTTGCCCATGGCGATGGCCACGGTCCCCGCAAGACCCAGGGAAACGGCGATGGGCACGCCGGCAAACATCATGACAAAGAAGGCGCCGAAAAGAAGGGAGACCAAAAGCATCAGTCCCTCCTCCTCCACGCGCGGATCATCGCGCCGACGGCGCGGCCGCAGATCGCCAGGGACAGGACCGGCAGCCAGACGGTGTAGATCCAGGTGGGCAGGCCGAGGCCGGGCGAGGTGACCTCGAAGCGGTATTCGTCCCAGGCCATCCGGCCCCCGTAGAACGCCAGCAGCAGGAACATGAGGACGGAGAGGGCATGGGCCGCGCAGACGACGAGGCGCCTGCGCCCCGGCGAGAGCCTGTCCACCACGAACGCGATGTTCAGGTGGCCGCCTTTCGCCATGACGCTCGAGCCGCCGAGAAGCGCCACGAGCACCATGAGAAAGATGGAAATCTCCTCGGTGAACGCAAAGGAGAAGTTCGTCAGATAGCGCACCACCACGTTGGCGAAGGTGATGAGCCCCAGGAGTCCGATGGTGATTCCGGCCGCGTATTCTTCGAATTGGAGAGGCACCCGGGTCTTGAGATCTTTGGCCTCTCGTGAAGGTTGACATTCCATGGGTCGCTCACCCCGTGCGGAGCGGAAACAAACCGGAAAAAAGCAAAGGCACGCGCGTCGATCCGGTCGATCGGGCGCGTGCCTTTGTCAGTTGTGCGGCTCGGAAAGGAAGACTACTTGCGCTTGGCAACGGCCTGTTCGGCTTTCTTGACCAGCTCGGGCCCGATCTGCTTGGCCCACTTTTCGTAGACGGACCGGGTGGCCTTCTTAAAGGCCTCTTTTTCCTTGGGCGTGAGCTTTGCCACGTTGACCCCCGCTTTCTCCACATCCTTGATCATCGTGTCGTTCGGCGGGACGAGACCCTTTCGGGCCGCGACGATGTTCTCCTTGGCAGCCTGGAGGGCGGCCTCGCGGACGGCCTTCTGGTCCTCGGGCGTCCAGCTGTTCCAGACCTCCTTGTTGACGACAAAGATCAGCGGGTCGGCCACGTAGCCCCAGATCGTCAGGAACTTCTGGTTGGCGGCGGTAGACAGCTTGGCCACCGTGTAAACGGTCAGCGGGTTCTCCTGGCCGTCGACGGCCCCGCTGGAGAGGGCGGGAACCGCATCGGCCCAGCTCATCTGGGTCGGGTTGGCGCCCAGGGCCGCGAAGGTTTCAAGGAACAGCGGGGAGCCGACCACGCGGATCTTGAGACCCTTCAGGTCTTCGGGCTTGCGGATCGGTTTCTTGGAATTGGAGAGCTCCCGGAAGCCGTTCTCCCCCCAGGCCAGGGGAACGGTGTCCTTGGTTTCGAGGATCTTGAAGATCTCCTTGCCGACGTCGCCGTGCGTGAGGGCGTCGATGGCCTTGTAGTCCGGCATGAGGAAAGGCATGGCAAAGAGGTTCAGCTCCTTCACCTGGGGCGACCAGTTGATCGTGGAGCCGATGGCCATGTCGATGGCGCCCTGGCGGATGGCGGTGTACTCCTTGGTCTGATCGCCGCCCACGAGGCTCGTGCCCGGGTACTGCTTGACGTTGATCCTTCCCTTCGTTTTCTCCTTGATCAGTTCCGCCCAGCGCTCGCCGGCGATGCCCCAGGGCATGGGCTTTGCGAGAACCGTCGAAAGCTTGTACTCCGCCTTGTAGTTTGCTGCAACGGCCGGAGATGGAGTCAGCCAGGCGAGGGCCACAGCGACCACGAACAGGGCAACGACAAAGGATTTCTTCATGTTTCTCCTCCTTTTTCTTGAAGATGCTCCTTGCTTTTGCGGAAATGCAGTATAGGAAATACCCCACCGCGAGTCAATGAAACTTTGGAACAATTTCGATACCCGGATCGTCATCCCTTCTGCCTGACCCGGCCATTTTCGGGCCCTGCTCTCCTGGCCCGACGGAAAGCATTCCACCTGCTGCTCAATCGACAATGAAAAGTTTCGCGCCGGTCCCGGTGGATGAACGATGCGGCTCCGCGTTGTCCGCCACCTGGTAGCTCATGCCGGGAGTGAGAACGAACCTGCGGCCGTCGGCCAGTTCCGTGTGCAGCTCCCCCTCCAGGCAAAACAGGATGTGCCCCTTGCTGCACCAGTGATCGGCGAGATAGCCCGGCGAGTACTCGACCAAGCGGACGCGGACAGCGCCGAAGTTTCGGGTGCGCCAATAGGCCATCCCGGTCTCGCCCTTGTGTTCCGTGACCTCCACGGACGACCAGTCCGTCGTTCCGAAGGGAATGTCCGTCATTTGCATAAGCGTGTCTCCATCAAGGCACCCGTCATTTATTTTCCTTTCTTTTTCACGGCACGCCCGATCGAAAAGGCATTGCCCAGCCTCTTGCCCGTTCCGTAATAGGCATTCGCCTCGGGGGCATAGAAAAAGGGTTTCATCTTTTCAATGTCCAGCGCCCCGTTGTCATCCAGGATATTCTCATTGGCTTTGACGTCCAGGATCTCGCCGACAAACTGCGTGTGCAGTCCCAGCTCGAACCTGTGAATCAGTCTGCATTCCAGGACGAGGGGGAACTCTTCGATGTACGGGGCATTGACGAGGGCGCTGCGGGCCGGCGTGAGACCGGTCTCGGCAAACTTGTCCGCCTTTTTTCCCGACACCAGGCCGCAGTAGTCGGCCTGGGTGCAATAGTATTCCGAAGGGATATTGATGGTGAAGCCGCCCTGATGCACGATGCTCCCGTAGGTGTGCGTGGCCTTGCGCAGCGAAACGGCCACGCAGGGTGGATCGGAGCAGCAGATGCCGCCCCAGGCGGCCGTCATGATGTTCGGCTTTCCCGCGGCGTCATAGGTCCCCACGAGCATGACCGGCGTGGGAACCAGGATCGTCTTGGCACCGAGTGATTTTTTCATTTCACCCTCCTTGAAGGATCTTCTGCTCGGTCAATCATCACGCCTGATCGCTTGCTCCCGGGAGGCGCGGCCTCATCGGAGCTTCAGCTTGCGGAAGAAAATACCGATACTAGTTACGGGAGCAGCCACAACACGCCGGCAGGAGTGAATCCATGGATTTTGGGACCACACTGATTTTCTCGATCCTCTTTGGATCGATCGGCATGGGCTACTTTGTCTATGGCAAAAAGCAGCAGGCGGCTCTCCCATTGCTCGCCGGCATCGGTCTTTGTATTTATCCTTATTTCGTGTCCAATCTCTATATCATGGTGCTCGTGGGAATCGTTCTGATCGTCCTGCCGTGGGTGATCTGACCATCCGCACAGGGTGAGGATCTCAATCGTTACGTCCGGCCCCGTTGTTTACCCTACTCGATCCCCGCCATGACGCGGGCATCCTTCTTGTACTGCTCCAGGACACCCATCAGGGACTGCTGGACGGCCATCCGCTGGGCCTGGGGCGATCCTGCCCCGTGGGTCGACTCGACGGGAATCACCGAGCTCTGCCCCGTCAGGTACTCGATCAGCCTCATCATCCGGATACGGGATTCCGTCGGGATGTCCGCCCGTCCCCGGAGATACTTGTCGAGGAGCTTGCCGATTTTCTCGTTCCGGAAATCCTTGGCGGTCGGTGCGGTGCAGACGAGCCCGCCGGCAATGTCGGAGGTGATGTAGTTGCCGTCCCAGATGGCATTCACCCCCTGGAGCTTCGCGATGTTGATGTAGAGAGAATCCGGCAGGAAGACGCCCGAGGGGCTTTTGCGGGCCTGGTAGATGGATGCCAGGGCGCAGCCGGTGGACAGCTCGCTCTGAAAATAGAGGTCCGTCAGCTTTTCCCGGATCTGCCTCGTGAGCCCCACCCCGTTGTAGTCGGCGATGACCGCCGCGGCCCCCATCAGGAGATCCCGGTGGCCGATCTTGCAGGCCGTGGTGAACAGCCTCTGGAGCAGGGCGAAATAGCCGACCAGCACAGCGGCAAAGTCGCTCTCCCCGCACATGAACACGCGATCCCAGGGAATGAACACATTGTCGAAGATCATGTGCGTGGAGCCGTGGACGCCATACCGGGCATTGCCATAGTCCATCTCGTCGCCCACAAAGCGCCTCGCATTCGGCCCCGGCGCCTCCGCCACGTGGATGACGCCCGGGGCGTCGCTTCGTACGGCGAAGCAGACGGCATAGGCTTTTTCCTCGGGCTTGAGGGCCGTGCAGGGAAGAACGACGATCTCGTTGGCGATGACCGCCCCGGAGATGCTCGCCTTGGCGCCCCTCACGACGATCCCGTCCTTTCGCTTCTCCACGACCCGCAGATACGAGTCGGGTTCCGTCTGGCCCCCGGGGGACTTGCTGCGGTCCCCCTTGACGTCCATCATGGCGCCGGCCACAGCCAGGTCGTTTTCCTGGACCTGCTTCAGGAAGGAAATGAACCGGGCATGGTAATGCGTCCCCAGTTTCTGATCCATGTCGAACGTGGCGGCATACGTGGAATTCAATGCGCCGGTGCTCACGCAACGCGCCCCGATGCAGGCGCCGTGTTTGTGCACCAGATACCTCGATGCCCGGAAGCGCCTCGCCAGGTCTTCCCGGTCGGCAAGGATGTGGACGAACCGGCTGACCTTGCCCCCCGTGAAGGGAGACTGGGCGGTGAGGAGGTCCTCGTAGTCCTGCCGGGCGGAAAGATCGTAGACGAGCCCGATCGCATCGAGCGGGGGCTTGAAGCAGGGGTGCGAGCCGAGGTCGGTCACCCGCGCGCCGAACGAGTACAATTCGGGAGCCTGCCTGCGGACGCTTTCCAGATACTGCTCTTTTGTCTTCATCGCCATCTCTCTCCTCCTTTACCCCGGCGAAGCGATTCGTATTTGAAATGCAGGGGGTCCGGGCCGGCTTCAGCGCAACCCCGCTGCCTCCATCACGCTGGCATGATCTTCTTTTCAACGAACGCGGGATAGATTTTTTTCAGCTTTTCTCTGACAATGGTCCTCAATGCGCGCAGCTCCGGCTTCGTCGGCCGGGGCGTCATGGAGACCGGGTACGGTATAAGCAGGGGAAACCCCGTATTCTCCTCGACGTCGATCACGGCGAAGCCTGGGTGAACCGCGGCAAGGGTCCATTCCCGCCTCTCCTGGTCCCAGACGAGCAGCGCCTTCGGGGTTACGACAATCGACGGGCCGCCTTCCCGGGCGGCGCTCTCCGGCAGGATGCCTGCGGCCGTTACAAAATCCACCTTCTCTACAAACGTGCGCTTCGTGTGCTCCGTGCGGTAGAGGATAACCCGGCGGGCCATGTGGTAGAGCATGGCCGAGCCGTAGGCCCCCGGCAGTCGCACCCTGGGGTCCTCATAATCCCCCAGGACATGCAGATTGATGTTCCCCGCACGGTCGATCTGTATGCCGCTCAGGAAGAAAAGATCCAGCTCCCCTTTCTGGGCCATGAAGTGAAGCTCGCTGCTCCCGGCGGGAAACGGGTAATACTCGTCGCTGCCCAGGATGATGATAGTCGCCCGGGGCGCATGGAGATTCCCGGCCAGGATGCAGCCGGCGGCCGGAACGGGCGAGGCCGCCCCGATCCCGATCGTCTCCCCGTTTCTCACCTCGCGGGAGATCACGACGGCCATCAGTTCTTCGGGGGTATAGGGATCCGCCATGTGTCCTACCCTCTTTTCTTCCGCGGGCGGAAGCCGACCCGGGACAGATATGCCCGGTGATCCCGGGGCCCGAAGACGTATTTTTCCAGATAGGCCTTGAAGGTGATCTCGTCTTTTGCCGCTTCGAGATATTCCCCCAGGTGAATCCGGTCGCACGCATACCGCTTTGTGCAACCCGCGGGGTGGGCGCCCCCGGGAACGCAAACGACCTGGTCCACGTCGATGGCCGGAAGGAAGGTCCCCCCACCGCCCGGCTTCAATTCCTTTTCGACGATCTCTTCGGCTGTGACCACGACCCGGTGCGCGGCGCGGGCCAGCATCAAATCGTCCCGCCTCTCCCCCAGGGTAAGGGCATTGCCGATGCGGTCCGCTCGGGCCGCATGAAAGACGGCGACATCGGGGCGGATCGGCGGGGCCACGACTACAGGGTCTCTTTCCTGAAACGGATTATCGACGACGCGGAGGTCCCTGCGACGCTCCAGGATGTCGCTACCCAGAAGACCCCGCACCGCGACAAAGGGAGCGCCCATGGATCCAGCCTGGACCATGGAATACATGACCCCTCAGGTGTTGTCCTTCATCTTCAGCCTTCGCGAGCGGATCGCGCGCTGGAAGTTCGGCGCAGGGCCCAGATCGCCCAGGGAACAATAGCAGGTCTCGTATTCCGCGACGATCCCGGCCCCGATGAGCAGGTCGATATTGAGTCCACCGCCGGTGAGGGCCGCAACCCTGAGCCCCTTCACGCCGCAGCGGATGATCTCCCGCAGAAACGCCATCGGGGCGTTCTCCAGGATGCTCGTCGTCATGCCCAGGAGCATGCCGTCCTTCACGGCCCCGGCCGCTTCCTTCAACGTGGCGATTTTTGTTTTCATCTTGTCTCCGAACCCGCTCTTCTTTCGAATCAGTGGGGAAAAACGATCACGATCTTGCCCTGCGCCGCCCCGCCGGCTCCCTCCCGATACGCCTCGACCGCCTCGGCGATGGAACAGGTCCTCGCAATGGCGGGCGGGGCCAGCCTTCCCTCTTCAAAGGCAGGCCGCAGCTTCTCCAGGATATCGGCCGATGCAACCGCATCGTAGGACAGTGTGCTCAGGCCGAATATCGAGAGGCGCCGGACGAAGAAATCGACCAGGTCGAAGCTGACCCTTCTTTCCCCGACCGAGACGATGTTCACCTGCCGGCCGCCCGGCGCGAGGGTCGTGAGCGAAACTTCAAAGAGCGGGCCGCCGACGCAGTCGAAGGCGACATTGACTCCCTTTCTCTGCGTGAACTGCTTCACCCTCTCCCGGATGTCGTCCGTCCTGCTGCTGAGGGCCAGGTCGATCCCCGACCGTCGTGCCGCTTCCGGATCCTGGGCCTCGCGATCCACGCCGATGACGCGGGCCGATTTCGTCTTTGCAAGCCTGACGACGGAACTTCCCACGCCCCCGCGCGCGCCGGTCACCAGGACCGTTTCCCCCTCTTGAAGCTGCGCTTTTTCGATCAGCCCGACGTAGGCGGTAACGTAGGTCCTTCCCACGCACGCCGCCTCGGGGAAGGACAGGGACTTCGGCTTGGGCCTCGCGGCCCTCGCGGGGATCGCGACGTACTCGGCGTGGCTTCCGTCCCGGGTGAACCCGATATCCCCGCCGGTGCCCCAGACCTCCTGCCCGATCCTCTCCTTGTCCCCGGCAACGACGATGCCTGCGAAGTCCTGGCCCGGAATCCGGGGGAGAACGGTCTTCTTGTATTGCCCCATCACGTTTTTCCAGTCGCTGGGGTTGAGCGACGAGGCGTAGACCTTCACCAGCACCTCGTCAGGTCCCGGAACGGGCGTGGGGACCTCCTCGACGTGAAGCTGTCCCGCCAGATCCCCGAAGCTGCTGAACCGCAGTGCCTTCATGGTGCTTTCTCCTTCTTATTCAGAGGCTTTTACCTTGCCCTCGAGGTCGGCCGCGTGCTTTCGGAGCGCCTTGTCGGCCAAGTAGTGCTCCGTGACATTCCGACCGATAGCCAGCGCCCCCTCGGCATGGCCTGCATCATCCACGATGACCGCAAAACTCAAGTCGACATACAGCCGGCTGCCATCCTTGTGAAGGCCGCGCGTGGTCAACACGCGGCCACCCAGTTTCGCTTTGCCTGCCTCGATGGCCTTATGGTAGCCCTCCCTGTGCCTCTTGCGCAGTTCCTCCGGGATGATGATGTCCAGGCTTTGTCCCAGCGCTTGATCAGTGGTAAACCCGAATACGGATTCCGCACCGCGGTTCCAGATCCGGATCAGCCCCTCCCGATCGGCAAAAATGACCGCATCCGTCGTCTGTTCGACGATCCATCGGTAGACATCGGTGCGAATCTCAATATTCAAATCTGCCGCCGCTATTTTCCCCTGATCCGTGATCAGCCCCGGCACGCGAGGAGCCGAAGGACGACGTAACCGCCGATAAGCTGGAAGAGGATGCCGGGCAGGCCCAACCGGAAATCGGCAAGCGCCTCCGCCAGCGAACCGGTGATCAACCACTCGACAATCCCGCCGCCGATCTGGTAGGCCATGATGGCCAGCGCCAGGGCGGCAAAGGTAAGCCCGTAACGGCGGGCAACCGCAGAGGCAAAGATCGCAAGCAGCACAGACTTTACGAAGATGACCGGCAGCATTGACAGGGGCGGCATGCCGGTGAGAACCTGGTTGGCAAGGGGGGAGAGAATCGCCGTCGCCAACCCTGCCGCCAATCCG
>Ga0105107_10003206_pt1 | contig 10838 bp, 10 predicted proteins | sample PPLLaktember2015_6_FD_79335 | JGI IMG/M metagenome (GOLD analysis project Ga0105107, IMG submission 79335) | Freshwater sediment microbial communities from Prairie Pothole Lake near Jamestown, North Dakota, USA - PPLs Lake P8 Core (1) Depth... | ecosystem: Environmental > Aquatic > Freshwater >... | reverse complement strand
TCGACTTCCATCGCCCAGCGCGCCGGCACATAACCCGACTTTACCCAGTGATTGACGACCGCGCGGTCCAGCCGGAAACGGCGGGCCACTTCGGCTTGGCTGCCGAACAGGTCAACGAGGCGTTCTGCGCAATTCATCGGCAAGCGGGCAATAGATGTGTGACCAAAGGATCCGGAAACGATGCGCAATGTATCATGGCAAATTAATTTTGACAAGATCGTTTCTGCGGCGAAAACATGCAACAACAGATTGTTTTTAAACAGTTTTTTACCGACGTCCGCTGCTGTGCCGCCGTCTAAGGGTAGCGGTACCGCTTGGGTGTCGCGCACCGTGCAAGCCGGTTTAAGCCGGGAACGCGATCAGCAGATCCGGATCCACAATCGCGGCGGTGCCCAAGGCAGAGTGGGCACGGCCATTGCGGCAACGGCGAACCCGGACGACTACACGCGGGTCATTGCGGCAATCGGTGCAACTGCAGCGGCAGCCGCCGGCGCAGTTGCCGCAACCGGGTTGCAGTGTGGCCTAGGATCGTGCCGGCACCGCCGGTTGATCGCACCGCCATACGGTCGGTTTGGCAGCCTGTGCAACCGGCCGCTATTCGACATCAAAGGCGGTGTCGCCTTCGGCCACTGGGGCACCGGTCGCCGTCACGGCGCCGAAATCGAACAGCGCCCGGTCGAGCAGGTGCGAAGGCCGCACATTCTGCAGGCTGGTGAGTATCGTCTCGACCCGGCCCGGGCTGCGCTTTTCCCATTCGCGCAGCATCGCTTTCATTTCCCTGCGCTTGAGGTTTTCCTGCGAACCGCACAGCGTGCAGGGGATGATCGGGAACTGCCGCAGTTCGGCATACGCCACGAGGTCTTTTTCCTCGCAGTAGGCCAGCGGACGGATCACCACGTTGCGGCCGTCGTCGGATACCAGCTTCGGCGGCATCGCCTTCAGCTTGCCGCCGTAGAACAGGTTCAGCAGGAATGTCTCCAGAATGTCATCACGGTGGTGGCCCAGCGCGATTTTCGTTGCCCCCAGTTCCTGGGCGACGCGATAGAGCACACCACGCCGCAGCCGCGAACACAGCGAGCACATCGTCTTGCCTTCGGGGATCACCCGTTTGACGATGCTGTAGGTATCCTGCTCCTCGATGCGAAACGGCACGCCCAGCTGCCGCAGGTAGTCCGGCAGCACATGTTCCGGGAAGCCCGGCTGCTTCTGGTCGAGGTTAACGGCGACGATGTCGAAACTGATGGGTGCATGGCTGCGCAGACGCAACAGGATGTCGAGCAGCGCATAGCTGTCCTTGCCACCGGACAGGCACACCATCACCTTGTCGCCGTTGCGGATCATGTCGAAGTCGGCAATGGCCTGGCCCACCTGGCGGCGCAGGCGTTTGGCCAGCTTGTTCGATTCGTACACTGCCCGCGGTTTGATGACGGTCACGACGTGCGTTGCAATGTCATTCATGGATTCACGCGATCGAGATGCTGCGCCCGCCGTCGACGGCGATGATCTGTCCGGTAACGTACGGTGCGGTAATCAGAAATTCGACGGCCCTGGCGATATCGTCCGGCTCGCCGGTGCGTTTCAGCACCGTCTGGTTGACGATGCGCTGGCGCTCGACGTCATTTTGCCATGCCGGGTCGTCCGGCCACAGTATCGTACCGGGCGACACACCGTTGACCCGGACCTGCGGCCCGAGTTCGCGGGCCAGCGACCGGGTCAGCGCCAGCAGGCCGCCCTTGGCGGCGTTGTAGACCAGATGATTTTTCAGCGGCAGCTCGGCGTGGATATCGATGATATTGACGATGCTGCCCTGGCCCTTGCGCAACTCGGGCGCTGCCGCCTGCGCGAGGAACAGCGGCACTTTCAGATTGGTGCCGACCAGGTCATTCCACGCCTGCTCGTTGATTCCGCCAACCGGCGTCGGGTAGAACGTCGATGCGTTGTTGACGAGCACGTCGAGCCGCCCGAACGCCGCGAGTGCATCTTTCACCAACCGGGACAGCGCGCCCTGGACCAGCAGATCCGCGCACACCAGCGCCACTGAATTCGCGCGTCGACTGTTCAGGTCGCGCAGCAGCGCCTGCGCATCGGCCGCGGAGCGGTGATAGTGGACCACCACGTTCGCATCTGCAGCATGCAGCCGGCGGCAGATCGCCGCACCAACGCGTCGCGCGCCACCGGTGACGAGTACCACCTTGCCTGCCAGCGCGCCGCTCATGGCATGCCGCTCCGCTCCATCCCCGCTCTGCCAATGATCTCGTAATCCATTGTTTATTTTATCGTATTATTCCCCGATGACTCTCCCGCAGCAGCATACCGGCCTGCCTTTGCCACCCCCAGACGCGCTCGAAGTGAGTGCGCACCTTCATGCGCTGATCGACAGCGAAATCATCGCTGCCGGGGGCTGGATCAGCTTTGCCCGCTACATGGAACTCGCGCTTTACGCGCCGGGCCTCGGCTATTACAGCGCGGGCAGCCGCAAACTCGGGCCCGCCGGGGATTTCGTCACCGCACCGGAACTGTCGCCATTGTTCGGCCGCACGCTGGCCCGGCAGCTGGCAGAACTGATCCGCCAGGGTTTGGCCGACATCCTCGAACTTGGCGCCGGCAGCGGCGCACTGGCGGTGGCGGCGCTCACGGAACTCGCCGCGCTCGACTGCCTGCCGCAGCGCTATCTGATCCTCGAAGTCAGCGCGGATCTGCGCGAACGCCAGCAGTCGCACCTGGTGCAGACGGTTCCGCGATTGGCGGATCGGGTGCATTGGCTGGAGATGTTGCCCGACCGCCTGAACGGTGTGGTCATCGGCAATGAAGTGCTCGATGCGATTCCCGTGCACCGCATCCGCACGGACAAAGGCGCGTTGCTCGAAATCGGCGTCCGCGTCAGCAACAATGAGTTCGCCTCGGCGCTACGCCCCGCCAGCGGCGCACTGGCACAGGCCGCGCACCAGCTCAGCCTGCCCGATGATTACGAGACTGAAATCGGCCCTGCGGCGTCGGCGCTGATCGCCGATCTGGGCCGCCGCCTGGAGCGCGGCGTCCTGCTGTTTATCGATTACGGCTTCCCGGCACACGAGTTTTATCATCCGCAGCGCAATCGCGGCACGCTGATGTGTCACTACCGCCACCATGCGCACGCCGATCCGTTCCTGTGGCCGGGTCTGCAGGACATCACTGCGCATGTCGACTTCAGCGCGATCGCCCTTGCCGGGACGGGACTCGACTTGCTCGGCTATGCGAATCAGGCGCAGTTCCTGATCAACTGTGGCATTACGGAGCTGCTGGCCGCGGTGCCGGCGACAGAAACCGCACGCTACGCACCACTGGCAGCGCAGGCGCAAAAACTGCTGTCGCCGGCGGAAATGGGCGAACTGTTCAAAGTCATTGCGCTGGGTAGGGGTATCGATCCGCCACTGCTGGGTTTCCGCCGCGGCGACAAATCGCACACGCTTTAAGCGCCCGGTGCCGATCCGCTATCATGGATTCCGCCATGACCGCCCGCCGCCACTGCCTGTTGGTCACCGCTGCACTGCTGGCAGCCGGCAATACGCATGGCACGGACGCCCCGGCCGTGGTCCGTGCCCAGTACCTGTGGTCGCAGAATCCGTACGGCCGCATGCTCGAACGCATCCTGCCGCCGTCGATCGAACCGCGGCAACTCCCGGAACCGCAATCGGCCGGTGCCCGGCTCACTGTCCGTTACTGTGTCCAGTGCCATTACCTGCCGAACCCGCAGATGCACACTGCTGAGCGCTGGCGACCGATCATCGAACGCATGGTGTGGCGCATGCGCGGCGAAGGCAACATGGGCGCGTTGATGAAGGAAATGATGGAGAACATCACCGCACCCACCGTGGCCGAGGTTGCCACGCTGGGCGCCTATCTGGAGAAACACGGGCAACGGGAAATCGCCCCGCAGCACCCGGCATTGCGCACCACCGCAGGACAGATGTACAGCATCGCCTGTTCACAATGCCATGCGCTGCCGGATCCGCAGCGCCACACCGCACGCGAATGGCCCGCGGTGGTCCAGCGCATGCAGGAGCACATGGCCTGGGCCAATACCGTGGTCGGCGTCAGCGAGTTGCGGACCAATCCGGTACTCGATACCGCAGAAATCATCCGTCTGCTGCAACGCCACGCACGACAACAGGCCCGCGTTCCATGAAAGCCATGGTGCTCACGACCCCGCGCACCGCCCTGCAGCTGCGGGATTTGCCGCGTCCTGAGCCGGCCGCGCATCAGCTGCTGATCGCAGTCAGCGCCTGCGGCGTGTGCCGCACCGATCTGCACGTGCTCGACGGCGAGCTGACGCAAACCAGGCTGCCGCTGATCCCGGGACACGAAATTGTCGGCCGCGTCGTCAAAAAAGGCATTGCCGTCGAGCGATTCGCGATCGGCGACCGGGTCGGCGTGCCGTGGCTGGGCCATACCTGCGGTACCTGCGCACACTGCCGCGCGGGCCGTGAAAACCTGTGCGACGATGCCCGCTTCACCGGCTACCAGATCGACGGCGGCTATGCCGAGTACACCGTGGCTGACCAGCGTTATTGCTTCGCAATTCCTGACGCCTATGCTGACGCCGCCGCGGCGCCCCTGCTGTGTGCCGGGCTGATCGGTCACCGCGCACTGGTCATGGCCGGTGACGGGCAGCGCCTGGGCATTTACGGATTCGGTGCGGCCGCACACATCGTCGCGCAGGTCGCGCATTACCAGGGCCGTGCCATCTATGCCTTCAGCCGCCCCGGCGATACCGACAGCCAGAACTTTGCGCGCGGGCTCGGCGCAGTCTGGGCCGGCAACTCCGATACGCTGCCGCCCGACGCGCTCGACGCGGCGATCATTTTTGCGCCGGTCGGCGCCCTGGTGCCGCAGGCCCTGCGCGCAGTTCGCAAGGGCGGCACGGTCATCTGCGCCGGCATCCACATGAGCGACATTCCGGCGTTCCCGTACGAAATCCTGTGGGGCGAGCGCAGCATCCGTTCGGTCGCCAATCTGACGCGCGCCGACGCCGAAGCGTTTCTGGCGCTGGCCCCGAAAATCCCCATCCGCACGGCGATACATGCCTACCCGCTGCACCAGGCCAACGAGGCGCTGGCGGACTTGCGCGACGGCCGCTTCAATGGCGCGGCGGTGCTGCAGGTGACACCCGGCGGCTGAGGCATGCGGGCCTGTGCGCTGTTTTCCGGCGACCTGCGCGTGACGCTGCGCTGCCGGTGGCGATCTCGTGCGCACCGGAAACCGACCGCCGGCTGCGGCAGCCGGCCATCGGCGCAGCACCGCTCACCGGCATGTCGAGCAGATCAGTGCCGCCTCACGGCCGAGGGTGATGGTCGGCGGGTTCTAGACCTTCGGCACCGCCATGCCGCGCTGCACCGCCGGCCGCGCGGAAATTTTGTCGAACCAGCGCCTGACGTTGGGAAAGTCGCCGAGATCGGTCTTGTGCCATTCGTGGCGCGCCACCCACGGGTAAGTCGCGATGTCGGCTATCGTGTATTCGCCGGCGGCCAGCCATTCATGGCCGGCAAGTTGTTTGTCGAGCACACCGTATAGCCGCCGCGTTTCATTGACATAACGTTCGATCGCATAAGGCACCGGTTCTTTTGCCGCACGCAGAAAATGGTGCACCTGGCCGAACATCGGACCGACACCACCCATCTGGAACATCAGCCACTGCAGCGCGTCGTAACGACCGCGCACGGCCTGCGGCAGAAATTTTCCGGTCTTGCCGGCAAGGTAAACCAGGATCGCACCGGACTCCATCAGCGTGATCGGCTGACCGTCGGGACCGTCGGCATCGACGATCGCCGGGATTTTGCTGTTGGGATTGATCGCCACGAACTCGGGCTTGAACTGGTCGCCCTGCCCGATGTTGATCGCATGTGTACGGTATCGCAGGCCGCACTCTTCCAGCATGATGGAAACCTTGCGCCCGTTCGGCGTGGTCCAGGTATAGAAATCGATCATCTCAGTCCTTCCTTCCGTTAGTGTCCATTTTCACTCACTTGATTGAAGCCCGCACTGCGGCCAGACGCGCCTGCGCCACCGCCGCCTTGATGTCGGCAGCGGCGGCATAATCACGGGCAACAGCGCCGGCATCGACCGCAAGCGCCGCGTCGTGGGCACGTTGCAGCCGCTGGCGCGCCGGTTCGCTGTCCGGTTCGCCGGCAAGCGCGGCCTGCACCAGCGCCGTGAAACGCTCCGGGCGCCGCCAGGCGTCCGCCGCCTCGAACAACACCAGCAACTCCTCCGCCTCGAGATGCGCGGCATCGGCCAGCGCATTCCCGTGACGCGCCGCAAGCACCCCGAGATCACGGCAGGCCGCCGGCGCCCGCAGTTTCGCGCACAGCGCTTCCACTGCCTCGGGCTCCAGCGCGCGGACAAGCGCGGCAAAACGCACATCCAGCGGCGCCGCCTGTTCCGCAGCAGCGTCCAGAGCGCGCAGTGCTTCATCGGCCCGCCCTTCAGCATACAGCGCATCGAGCTGTGGCAGCACACGCTCCAGCGCGCCGCAGTCGCGCAAAATCGCAAACATCGTTGACGGTTCGCGTTCCAGCAGCCCCTTGGCGAGTTCCTGCCAGACACGCTCGGCAACCAGTGCATCGGCCTCTCCGGCCCGCACCATTTGCGCCATCAGCGCCTGCGTCTCCGGTGCAACAGTGAACCCGAAACGCGCCGCAAAACGCGCTACCCGCAGGATGCGCACCGGGTCTTCGGCAAACGCCGGGCTGACATGACGCAGCACGCCGCGGCTGAGATCCTCGGCGCCGTGGTACGGATCGATCAGGCGCCCCGCCTCGTCGCGCGCCATCGCGTTGATGGTCAGGTCGCGCCGCTGCAGATCCTGCTCCAGCGTGACATCAGGCGCCGCATGGAACGCGAACCCGTGGTAACCGGGTGCGGTTTTGCGTTCAGTGCGCGCCAGCGCGTGTTCCTCATGCGTTTGCGGGTGCAGAAATACCGGAAAATCGCGGCCCACCGGACGGAAACCCCGCTTCACCATCTCCTCGGGCGTGGCACCGACGACGACGTAATCGCGATCCTGCACCGGCAGGCCGAGCATTTCGTCGCGCACCGCGCCGCCCACGACGTAGATTTCAATCGCCATCGCTCAGCGCCGCGCGAGATACCGTTTGTCGTCGAACAGCATGACCCATTGCGGGTAATACGCGACCATCAATGCAATGACCATCCCGGTGATGAAAGCTTCGCCCCAGGCCAGCAGCAGGGCGTAGGGCAGATAGTACTCCGTCAGGTAGGCAAGGGTATACGGGCCCGCGGCAACATGCAGCGCGACTGCGGCAAGCGCGCTTGCGGCCATGGCCAGCGCACCGGTAAAAAATCCGGCACCAAAAATGAATACAAAAATATTTGCGGGCAGGCAGCGCTCGGCAAGCCGGAACAGGGCCCACGACAACCACGCCGGCAGTGCGCCGTTCAGCAGCGCGTTGGCCGGATAGGCCTCAATTCCGGCCATCCCCGTCGCTGCCACGGCCGCGACCACCACATAGAGCGCGAGCTGCGCGAGGCGCGGACCGAACATCAGCGTCAAGATGGTCGCGCCAAGCAGGTGCAGGCCCAGCCCCGGCCTGATACCGGTGCGGATACACCACAGCGTGAACACGACGACGGTCGCGGCGCACCACAGGTTCAAGCGGGCGGGCTGGCGCAATGGTTGCCATGCGCTGCGGGACAGCAAAGGCAGCAGCGTCAGTGCCCAGGCGCCCCAGAGCACGGCCAACCAGCCGGGCGCGAGCAATCCTGTCGTAAGATTCAAGGCAGCGCGGGCGGCAGGCGCGCCGGGACGGGCGCTTCAGCGGCCGGCGCGGCCGCGCAGCTGGTCGTAACGCGCGCGCGGTGTGCGTGTCGCGAGCCATGCCGGAGCGACGGCCTCGAGTGCCTGCGGTTTGATGCCGAACGGAAATGCGCAGTCACATACGCTGTCGATTTCCATCGAGCGCAGATTGTCGCGTGTCATCAGCTTCACCGGCAGCAATTCCATGGCCCACGCCTGAACATAGGACAACCCGCGGTTCAATCCGATGATCGGCCGGTCATGACCGGCAGTTTTGCAGGCATAGGCCACCAGCTCGCGCAAGGTGTAGCACCGCGGTCCGCACAAATCGTAGCTGCGCCCGCAGGTCCCGGGTTCCGTCAGCGCGTGCACGAATGCGGCAGCAACGTCATCGACATATACCGGTTGAAAACGGGCACCGGGGCTCGCCAGCGCCAGCACCGGCAGCATGCTCGCCAGGCCGGCAAACAGGTTCAGAAAATTGTCATCGGGCCCGAAAATCACCGAAGGGCGGAATACCGTCACATCCAGCCCGGCATTCAGCACGATGCGCTCGGCCTCGCCCTTGCTCCGCAGGTAGGCGCTGGGGGCGCCGGACGCGGCAGCCAGCGCACTCATCTGCAATAGCCGCCGCACGTTGGCGGCGCGGCAGGCGGCGACTATGTTGCGCGCGAGTTCGATATGGGCTCCGCCAAAGCCGTGCGGGCCGCGCGCATCATGCAGCACGCCGACCAGATTGATCACCGCATCGCAGCCCTTCACCACCGCCGCCAGCGCGGCGGGATCGTGCACGTCAGCGACCAGCACATCGACGGTGGGCAACACGGTCAGTGCTTTCGCGCGCTCACGATCGCGGGTAGGCACGCGCACGCGGTAACCCTTTGCCGCCAGCTGCCGGCAGAGATGGCGCCCGACAAAGCCGGAGCCGCCGATGACACAGATCTCGGTAATTTGCATCGCCCTATTCTACCCTTCCACCTTCAACAGTCAGCAGGATCAAGGCGTGTCGCCCAGTGATTTCTCGCGGTCGCGCAGCCGCGGCTCAATGACACCGATACGCGCCCTCAGCGATTGCACCTGCTGGCTGAAGTTGTGTGCGTAATAGCTGGAATTGGCCATCACCTGCTTCACGTAATCGCGCGTCTCGCTGAACGGAATGCTCTCGGCATAGATGGCTGCCTCCATCGGCCGGTCGGCACGCCACGCACGGGCCCGTCCGGGTCCGGCGTTGTACGCCGCAGAGGCCAGTACCGGGCTGCCATCCAGCGTGTCGAGCACGTGCCGGAGGTAATACGTGCCAAGACTGATGTTGGTATCGACCTCGGTGACCTGCGACCAGTGCCAGTCCTTGAGCCCAATCTTTTGCGCGACCCAGCGCGCCGTGGCCGGCATCAGCTGCATCAGGCCGCTGGCACCGACACGCGATTTGGCCTGCGCGATGAACCGGCTTTCCTGGCGGATCAGCCCGTTGACCCAGGCTTCGTCGAGGTCGAGCTGGCGGGCTGCCGCCTTGAGCTGGTCGCGGTACGGGGCAAGATAACGCAGGGCGAAATCATGTTCGAACACCGTGCGGTCGGCGGTATTGATCGCGCGGTCATACACCGAATGGCGGCGCGCGAGTTCGGCTGCGGCCAGCAGCTCCCGGTCGCTCAGGCCGCGGATCGCCCACAGCCATTCACGCACCCCTTCGAGCCGTGCGTCCAGCCGGAACAGCGCCAGCGCACGCTGTATGCCCGGCCGTGCAGCAATGGCCGCGATGTCCTCCGCCGCCGGCTTGTAGGTGGATGCCGGACCCTGCACTGCGCCGCCGAGATCCTCGAGCGCGAGCTGGCCGTAGAAATGATATTCGGCCGACAACGGCTTCAGCAGCGCCGCTGCCTCCGCATCGCGGCCCAGTGTTCGCAGCGCACGGGCTTTCCAGTAGCGCCAGGCCGGCGTGTCGGCTTCCTTCGGCGTCATCGCGTCGATCGCGGACAGCACCTCCGGCCAGCGCTGTGCGCGCAGCGCGGCGCGCGCCTGCCATGCCAGTTGCAGGTCGCTCATGCCGGCCGCCTGGGCAAACCAGTCGAGCGCCGCCGGATCATGCCGCATTGCCCCGAAATAACCGATCATGCCCCAGACATAGGCCCGCTCGTCCTCGGAGAAGCGCGGTGCGAGCTTGACCCAGTGCGCCGCCGCCTGCTGCGGAGAGGTGCGCGCGAGGCGGTAGACCGCGAACATCGTCGCCTCGCGCCCGCCGCGCGATTTAAGATCAGCGCGCGCGCTGTTCAGATGCGCTGCCGGATTTCCCGAAATTGCCGACAAGACGCGGGCATCAGGCCCCTGCCCCTTGGGCAGAAACGTCGCGACGTGGTTGGCGAGCCTGACTTGCCCGGCCTCCAGCGCCAGCCGGATCCGGGTCCAGATATCTTCCTTGGACAACAGCTGCGCCTCGATCAACGCCTGAAACAGCGGTTCGCAGCTGCCGGGCAGATCGCGCGCGATGAACCACAACGGGCGTGCTTCACGCAACGCCAGCGTGTCGGTGCGCACACGTGCCTGCAGTGTATAACAGGTCAATTCAAGATCATCATTGACCAGAGCCGGCCGTTCGGCGTCGAACATTTCCCATTGCCCGCTCTTGCCCAGCAGTTTCAGCCAGTCGCGGCGCAGGTAGTCCGAAAGCGGTGTATCGCGGTTGGCAGCCAGCCAGGGCCGGATTTCTTCCGGCGCGCGCGTTTCCAGCTGCGCCTTCAGCCGCCAATACTGCACATAGGGCTCGAGCAGATGGCCCTGGAAGCGCGGCGCGATCTGTTCCAGTCGCTTGCTGTCGCCGCTGCGCGCGGCTTCGCGTGCCGCCTGAAACGCGTCGTCCAGACTCGCCGCAGCGGTGGCACCGGCGATTAGCAGCAAACTTGCGGCGATTGTTGCCCGAAGCCAAAGAAAAATCATAAGATATTGATTATAAACATATTTATGACAAAAACAAGCGGTAGGCCGGATTACGGCTTTCATCGCACCACGGATAACCAACCTGCGCCAGAAAGGCATGAAATTTGGCCTTGTC
>Ga0105107_10003205_pt1 | contig 10839 bp, 13 predicted proteins | sample PPLLaktember2015_6_FD_79335 | JGI IMG/M metagenome (GOLD analysis project Ga0105107, IMG submission 79335) | Freshwater sediment microbial communities from Prairie Pothole Lake near Jamestown, North Dakota, USA - PPLs Lake P8 Core (1) Depth... | ecosystem: Environmental > Aquatic > Freshwater >... | reverse complement strand
TTCGACTGAGATTGCCGCGCACCCTGCGGGTGCTCGCAATGACCTTTCTGCCATGACGCCAAGGTTCTTATCGCTGGATCTGGGTAGTTCATAAAGGCAGTTACTTAGTTCGTTAGTTTCTCTGTTCCCCAGTTCAAGAACTAACGAACGAACCAACTAACTAACTTCCTAAACTAATGAACGGTTTTTCAGCCCTTTTCAACTTTTTTCCGTTTTTTTTTGATCCGCATCAAGGAATTGCAGCTTGATCTGCTGTATTGACTTCAAAAACACGCACCCGTGCATAAATTGAAGGAAGGAGGCTGACCATGTTCTGTAACCAGTGCGAGCAAACGGTAAAAGGCGAGGCCTGCACGAAAGGGGGCGTCTGCGGCAAACCGCACGACGTGGCCACCCTGCAGGACCTCCTGGTCCACGCCCTCATCGGGCTTTCGAGCGCCGCATGCGAGGCGAGAAGGAAGGGCATCGTCGATCGCGAGACGGACGTATTCACGGTGAAGGCGCTCTTCTCGACACTGACCAACGTCAATTTCGATCCGGGGCGCTTCGTCACCCTGATCGGGCAGGCCGTGAAAACACGCGACAGCCTTATCGGCAAGGTCCGGGCCTCTGGCGGGAGCCTCGATCTTTCCAGGGACGCCCTGGCATTCAAGCCTGCCGCCACCCTGGAAGGGCTCGTCGCCCAGGGGGAGAAGGTGGGGTTGAAGTCCTACCCGGCGGCAAGCCCCGACATCCTTTCCCTGAAGCACACCCTGCTCTTCGGCCTCAAGGGGGTCGCTGCCTACGCCGATCACGCCCAACTCCTGGGGCAGGAAGACGCGGCCGTGTACGCCTTCGTCCATGAGGCGCTGGTCTCCCTGGCCGAAGAAAAAATCGGTCTCGAGGCAGCACTCGGTCTCGTCCTCAAATGCGGCGAGGTCAATCTGAGGACGATGGAGCTTCTCGATGCGGCCAACACGGGCGCCTATGGCCACCCCGTCCCAACGGCGGTCTCTCTCGGCGCGAAGAAAGGCAAGGCCATCCTGGTGTCGGGCCACGACCTCAAGGACCTGGCGGAGCTGCTCAGGCAGACCGAGGGCAAGGGGATCAACATCTACACCCACGGCGAGATGCTTCCCTGCCATGGCTACCCGGGGCTCAAGAAATACAGCCACCTCTCCGGTCACTACGGCACGGCCTGGCAGAACCAGGCAAAGGAGTTCGCCGAGTTCCCCGGCTCGATCCTGATGACCACCAACTGCATCCAGCGGCCCCAGCCGGCCTATAAGGACAACATTTTCACGACAGGCCTCGTGGGCTGGCCCGACGTGGCCCACGTTGCCGGCAGCGATTTCACCCCCGTGATCAAGAGGGCCATGGAGCTTCCCGGGTTCACGGAGGAGAAAAACGGCAAGTCAGTCATGGTGGGCTTTGCCCGCAACGCCGTCCTCGGCGTGGCCGACAAGGTCATCGAGGCCGTGAAGGGGAAAAAGATCCGCCACTTCTTCCTGGTAGCCGGTTGCGACGGCGCCAAGCCCGGGCGCAATTACTACACCAACTTCGTCGAGCAGGTGCCCGAGGACTGCATCGTGCTGACGCTTGCCTGCGGGAAGTTCCGCTTCTTCGATAAGGAACTTGGCGCCATCGGTGGCATCCCGAGGCTTCTCGACGTGGGCCAGTGCAACGATGCCTACTCGGCCGTCCAGATCGCCGTGGCTCTCTCGAAGGCCTTCGGCGTGGGAGTCAACGAACTGCCCCTCTCGATGGTCCTTTCCTGGTACGAGCAGAAGGCGGTGGCCATCCTGCTCACCCTGCTTTACCTGGGCATCAAGGACATCCGCCTGGGGCCTTCACTCCCGGCCTTCATCACGCCGGGCGTGCTCGACGTGCTGGTGAAGAACTTCGGCATCAAGCCGATCACGACGCCGGAGGAAGATTTGAAGACAATCCTCGGGTGATTTCATGTGCCTTAACCAAGGCACTGTTGATAGGGGCCTTCCCGCATTGACCCTCTCCTTGCGGGAAGGTCCCATACAAATGGGACACACATCCCTCCCCCTTTATAAAAGGGAAAAAGAGGGGGATTTTGAAAGGCCATCATGAAAGCGAAACGAAAGATCATCGAGATCGACGAAGAGCTCTGCAACGGCTGCGGCGAGTGCGTCCCGGCCTGCGCGGAAGGTGCCATCCGGATCGTCGACGGTAAGGCGAAGCTCGTGAAGGACATGTTCTGCGACGGCCTGGGCGCCTGCCTGGGCGAATGCCCCACGGGGGCCCTGAAGATCATCGAGCGCGCGGCCGATGCGTTTGACGAGAAGGCCGTGCACGAGCACCTGAAGAAAACGAAAGCCCCGGCACCCTCCCCTTATGCACCCGCACAGGTCGGCTGCCCCTCCATGACCCTGCACAGCTTCGCCCGCGCCGCGAAGAAACCGGCGGCATCACCGAAGGGAGCGGCGGAGCCGTCCGGGTCGGCCCTCTCCCACTGGCCCGTCCAGATCCGGCTGATCCCGCCCACGGCGCCCTTCCTGAAGGACGGCGATCTGCTGGTGGCGGCCGACTGCGTGCCCGCGGCCTACGCCGATTTCCACCGCGACTTCCTCGACGGACGCGTACTGCTGCTGGGCTGCCCCAAGTTCGACGACAAGGCGGAGTACCTGCAGCGGTTTACCGACATCTTCCGGGCAAACGACATCAAGAGCGTCAAGGTCCTGCGCATGGAGGTCCCCTGTTGCTCCTTCCTGCTTCCCATCGTGACCGAGGCGGCACATCAGGCGGGAAAGGATGTCCCCGTGGAGGAGGTTGTGATCACCCGGAGGGGCACCATCGGTAATTGAAACAGGAAACCATGAGGGAATTGCTGTCCGGTGAGCGCTCTATTGTGTGGTGTTCTGTATCCCGGCGTCGCGCATTATTCTACGGGCTTTCTCGCCGCCTTGAATGGTAACCGGTCGCGTGGCGTTTTCGATGACGACGACGTCAAAACCCTCCTTGCGTGCATCAAGCGCGGTCGCGAGCACACACACGTCCTCGGCGAGACCCCCGATCCACAGGCGTTTAATGCCCTCGCGACGGAGCTGTACGGCAAGCCCCGTCTGATCGAATGCTGAGTTCTGGTCCTGGTCAAAGCGCACCCCCTTGGTCACCTTTACAACCGAGTCGGGCAATGCGAGATCAGGGTGGAAGCGCGCCCCCTCGCTGTCCTGGACACAATGCGGCGGCCAGGGCCCACCGCGCTCCGAGAAACTAAGATGCCCCAAAGGGTGCCAGTCGCGCGAGGCGTATACGGGCACCCCGCCGGCAACAGCGCTGGCAATCCAGCGGTTGAGAACGGGAACGACCGCATCGCCATCCTCAATCGGCAATGCACCGCCCGGGCAGAAGTCGTTCTGCACATCGACCACGATCAGCGCATCACCTGGTTTCAATTCATTCGTCATGGCGTTCCTCCTTTGATTGCCGGGTCATCCCATCAGGGTTCAGGACGTGACCTCCCGCTCAACCTTGCGCTGAAAACCGGCCAGTGCCGCGCTCACCTCAACCGGATAAGCCGGGTCTGCCGCAGCGATCTGCCTTACCGGCGCCGGCAACAGGGCGATTTGCGCTTGCGCATATTGGCGTATGGTCTCGAGATCGACCATCCCCGCGGGGAGACGTCTACCGTTGCGCATCACGGTCACCAGCAGCAGCCGGCCGGACAAAGCCTCGCCTGCGCGTGCAATCGTATCGCGAACGTCCTGTCCATCTTCCTCGACGCGGAAGATCTGCTTGCGGCCCGGCAGCACCGGTTTGCCGCTCGACAGCTTCAGCCGCCCCTTGCCGGCATACTCGCAGAGCTTGTAGGCCATATCGAGGGCCGGCGCATCGCTCGACACTCCCATGCTCGTGCCGACACCAAAGCCGTCGATCGGCGCATTGGAAGACAGAAGTTCTGCGATGGCATCCTCATCAAGGCCGCCACTGGCAAAGATTTCGACCCCATTCAGACCTGCTGCATCCAGCGCCTTGCGCGCTTCACACGCGAGAGCGAGCAGGTCACCGGAATCCAGGCGCACGGCCCTGACCCGGAAGTTCTTGCCCAGCGTTCCTGCCAGCTCGATGACCTTGTGTATACCCGCCATCGTGTCGTAGGTGTCCACAAGAAGCACAGTTTGAGGGTAGAGTTCCGCGAATGCCCTGAAGGCCGCTGCTTCATCCTCATGGGCCTGGATGTAGCTATGCGCCATTGTGCCAGCAACAGGCACGCCGTAGCGTTTGCCGGCCAGGACATTGGAGGTTGCGGCCACGCCGCCGATATAAAAAGCGCGAGCGGCCTTTAGGGCTGCATCGATCCCGTGCATCCGCCGCGGACCAAAATCGATCACCGGGCGCCCCTTGGCCGCCGTTACCACCCGTTGCGCTTTCGAGGCAAGCACCGTCTGCAGGTGGATCTGATTCATGACGAATGTCTCGATCAGTTGCGCCTGCGGCATGGGTGCAATGACCTCCAGAATCGGCTCGTTGGCAAACACAGGCGTGCCTTCGGCGACGGCCCTGACTTCTCCAGTAAACCGGAAGTCGCTCAGCCAAGAGAGAAAGCGCTCAGAGAATTTTCCAAGCGAGCGCAAATACCCAATATTCTCATCATTGAAATGCAGGTTCTCTAAATAGCTGAGGACGGTGTCGAGCCCGCAGGCCAACAGGAAGTTTCGCCGATCGGGCAGACGGCGGACGAAGAGGCTGAATGCCGCATCTTCCATCATTGCCTCATCGAAATAAGCCTGAAGCATGGTCAATTCATAAAGATCTGTAAACAGCGCAAGTTCACCCTGTGCTGCACCTTCGATAGGGTATATCACTTCCGGATCTGGATTATTCGTATTCATCACATTGCTCCTACTTTACACGTTTCAGCCGGGACCCCATCGCTCACCTGCAATTCTCCGGACGTGTCATATATTTACAAGCAGCCATTGTGTGTGTAAATGACGTAAAGAATCATCATATCGCTTGATCATAAATCAGCTTGATTTCAGGAGAATTGATAAAGAAAGACAGTAGCAGGATGTTGTCATGTGGAGATGGGAGAGATTGGAACAGGCATCCAGGCACGGGGAGAACAATGTGCAGTGAGGTGCCCGAAACGTAACCGGATGCCCTGCAGGCATCCCTTGGCTAAAGGCCCGCTGCCTTGAGATATCGGCTGAACCACTTGATGGCAAGCGCAGCCACATTCTCCAGCGTGCCCGGCTCCTCGAAAAGATGCCCCGCGTCCGGCACGATCACGAGATCTTTCGTGCAATGAAGCCTGCTGAGAGCTGCCCGGTTCAGTTCGATGACCTGCCGGTCATGGCCCCCGACGATCAGCAGGGTCGGGGCCTTCACGAGCGCCAGGGAATCCGGTGCGAGATCCGGCCGCCCCCCTCGGGAAACCACGGCCTTCACCTCTTTCGGACGTTGCGCTGCGGCGCTGAGGGCGGCAGCTGCGCCCGTGCTTGCTCCGAACAGTCCGACGGGAAAGTCTTTCAGCTTCTTTTCCTCTCTAACCCAGGTAAGACCGTGGAGCAGCCGCTCGCTCAGTAGATCGATGTCGAAAACTTTTTGCCGATCCTCCGCCTCCCATTCATTCAGAAGATCCGACAGCAGGGAGGCGATCCCTGCCGCAGCCAGGGCTTTGGCGACAAATTGATTCCTCGGACTGAATCGGCCGCTCCCGCTGCCGTGTGCAAAGAGGACTATCCCATTTGCCTTCGGGGGTAGATATAAATTTCCTTTCAGCGCTACCTCGCCCGCCGGGATCGTCACCTCGTCTTTTTGTAGGGTCTTCATCGAAGTATTCCTCCGATATACTTTCTGCCCTCCGGGCTTTTCCCTCAAAACAAGCTGTTGTCAGGACGGAACGTTCGTTTTATGGTCGCTTTCGCCTGATCTGTTCTATACGGAGGATATTCAGCAGCTCATCGTCATCGACCTGATCAAAATCCCGATAGAACCTTCCCACGGCATCAAAATAAGGCGGAGATTTCAGGCAGAGCATTTGATCGGCATCCTTCGCGAGGCGCTCGACGGTATCTTCGGGTCCGACGGGAATGGCCGCAAGGAGTTTCTTGGGCTGCTCCTGGCGAATGGCCCAAAGAGCGGCCTGGAAAGTGGCGCCCGTGGCAATGCCGTCGTCCGTCAGGCACACGACCCTGCCTTTGAGAGGCAGTTTAGGGAGGACTCGCCGGTAAAGTTCCTGTCTGCGGGCGATTTCCTCCAATTGCCGCTGCTTCACCTTCTCGAGATAGGCGGCATCCACGCCCAAGCGCTCCACCAGATCTTCGTCCATATAGAGATTCCCATGCTCCCCGATGGCTCCGATTGCCAGCTCTTCATTCCCCGGCGCGCCGAGTTTGCGGGACAGGATCAGATCCATATCGGCGTCAACGGCCTGAGCCAGGGCGAGTGCCACAACCATGCCTCCCCGGGGGATGCCGACAACCACGGCATGCTTGCCGGCCAGAGTTTTCAGCTCATTACCCAGCAGCCGCCCGGCCTCACCCCGATCCCGGAACGCCTCTCTGCTGCGGGAGAGAATCTGCAGTTTGCCCATTCTATGGATTCCTCGCTGTCAGGATATTGCTTCGTCGCGACTCGCATACAGGCAATCAGATGTCCAGTATGACCCGCGCCTGCCAACCGGAAGGTGTCTCCTGCAGACTGAAATGATGAAGGGTCACGGCCTTCACATCGGCCCGCGTGTGGTGGCGCTCGAGGTCGATCCGCTCGCCCCGGGCCACGGCATCGAGATGGTGCTCTGCTCCAAAGCGTTTGACCTCGATGGCCGGCACGCGCAGAGCGAGCCCGTCGGTATCCTTGTAGTAGATGAGCTCCTGGAGAAAGTCGAACAGAAGCATCTCGAGATCGTCATTCTGCAGGGAGATCGCCCGATTCTCGAGGGGGCGAATGGTGTCGAGGTCCTCCACCATCACGTTCATCAGGGCATCGGCCGCGCCACGTCGTAGACCATGTGCATCCCGAGCTCTTCGGCGGGGCGGGTCACCTTTAGAAATCCCCTGCTTCCCACTCCTGCGGGAACTCGTTCGTAGAGCCTGTCGACGAGGTTTCTCAACCTCGGTTTCACCTCGTCGATAACCAGGTTCGTGACGACCAGGCGCATGCCACAGTTGATGTCGAACCCGATGCCACCCGGCGAGATGACGCCCTCGTCGGGGTCCATGGCCGCCACGCCCCCGATGGGGAAGCCGTACCCGGAGTGGCCGTCGGGCATGCACAGCGCATACTTGACGATCCCCGGCAGGGTGGCCACGTTGCTGATCTGCTCGAAGACGGCGGCATCCATTTCCCGGATGAGCTTCTCCGTGCCGTAGATCCGCGCAGGGACGCGCATGCCCCTCTTGAAGGATGGCGGCAGTTCCCAGATCGTATGGGAATGCTTTCGCAGTTGAGGGGGAACGCTCATGGTCCGCCCCAGATCCTATCATTCGTGTCAATCATCCCGGACGATCTATTTTCTCGTCAATCCTCGAGGTCGCTGTGGGGGGCTTTTCGGAACTGGGTGATGTGCTCGGGCCGCAGTTTCAGTTTTCGCTCCACCTGGGGCATGGGCGGCAGTTTTTCCTCGCTCGGGGAGTAGCCGTCCATCATGGCAATCTCCTCTATCTTTTCAACAAGGCCTCCGATCTGGTAGCCTTCGTCAGCAGCCCCGTCCCAAACCACTACGGCTGCCCTCCTGTTAATGTCGAGGTTTTTCACCGTGCCGGGGCAGAACCAATCCTCAAGGTTGACCGAGCCGTCGGTATCCACCGACAGGGTGCCCGCCACGGCGATGTGGGGAGCACCTTTACCATCGGCTGTGGCCAGGAATGCGTGGCCGACCTTTCTGGCAAGCGCTTCGATCTTTTTCAAAGTCCCGTGATGCATATCCCACACTCTTCTTTTGCCATCGTTCTGTCGATCCACCTTGTTATCGCCAGACACCGCAGCAGACGATCTAATTCTTGCGAGCTTACCGTAGCAGTCTCTCGCCCGCATGCTTCATACTAATCTGACCGCTCCCAGCTTCATGGCAGGGTGGCCGTATTGCTGATCTGCTCGAGGACGGCAGCGTCCAGTTCCCGGATGAGTTTCTCCGTGCCGTAGATCCGCGCAGGGACGCGCATCCCCCCCAGGTCTGATCACTCCATGCCAGTCGTCCCGGCTGATTTATTTCTTCATTTCTTCCACTTTAAAGCTCTCGATGCAGTCCATGACAAGATAGACTTTGTCGCCCTTGTAGAGTCCTCTGAGAACGAGATAGTCATCATGGACCTCCTCCAGGATGTCGAGATAGGACTCGACGCCGGATACGGTGTAAATCCGAAGGGTCTTGCCGATGAATGTTTTCAGCAGCTCTTTCATATCCGATCCTCCATGACACTCTTGAAGAGTCCTTGGCTCCCCGTGTCGGTTTAGGGAGCTTCGTAATCGGGTCACGCCGGCATGGCACGGCCTGGGAATGCCTCCATCCGGGGGCGGAAGAAGTTAACGTTTCTTTAAAGGTCCTGCAGTCTGCCCTACGCTCCACTCATTGTTAATACGGGAATTGACGGATATCTATCGCCATATCCTTCATCTCTGACCGCTTCAGCCTCTCGTTTCTTCACAAGAAGGACGTAGAGAATGCCTTTGCCTTCCGGAATATGGATCGGATGCGCTTCAACCGCACAAGGCAGCTCAACGTCCTGGCTGAAATCATTGCTCAGGGTAAATCCACGGAATAGCAAGCGATTCCCGATAACCGAAACTTCAAGATCATCGGGATCGACATCAGGGATTGAAACGGCAACGATGACACTTGCGACACCGATCCACATAGTCACCGGTGCCTGATTTTGCTCATGGTGCTCGATTTTTTCCCATGCCGAGCGGCGGATTATGCTTTCCGGGTGTTTGTTATCTATGGATTCTCTTTGATTTTGTCTCGATGGTTCACGGGCGGAGGATGCCATTGGACCCTGCTCCTTTCTCGATCAGACAAACTTTTCTGCGGCTATTCAATCCACCAATCTTTTAGATTTGCTGCGGGTGTTGCCTGTTCTCCCTTGCTGCGTCTGCATGATTCGCGGGGGTGGGGTGTTCATGGCACGATCTCCATTATCATTTGGAGGACGTGCTGCATGATTTGTTTTTGCCAATGATTCCGGATAATTACAGTTGGTGTAACCGCCCAGGTGCTGCCCGGAGTGAGTGGATGCTGAGTAAGAATGGAAGGGGCTTAGAAATACTTATGGGCTAAACGCTGATCGCAGTCTATAGGGATTGGGTCAATTTGACTATCGGGAGAACAGTCAGGGGTCGGATCGAAAAGTATGATTTCGATATAGGCTTTTGGATTAGAGATATTCGGGCTTAGAGAAAGCTCGGCAAGAGCGCCGGGCCGATACTGCCCGAACGGGCGCATTCTCCCGAATCACTCCTATGCTTTACCTGCAAAGTTTCCGCTTTCAGGCTTGCAAAATAGTTGCTCCTTCATTTCATTGGCCAAAATCCGATTTTGACTACTTCAGGAAGGATCGCCCACGTAAAATAGGGCTTAATCTGGGGCGCCTTTTCTGGTAAGATTCCGCCGCTGATGGCGACCTCGCCGGGAAAGGCACCACTCGAATGAAAACAGCCTTGTTACTCGCCGCGCTTCTCATCCTTGCACCCTGCCTCGCAGGAGGATCAGGACCGATGCAGCTCGCCGTGAAGGAGGGGACCATCCAGGAGGCGCAGCCCGCGACGCCTTCCCCTGAAACGGCCCCGCCCGCACCCGTCATCCGCAAGAAGATCCGCCACCCCGATGCTCAGCCCCCTGCACCGCCCACGCCTCAGGCCCCGAAACCACCCGCCTCGAAAGCCCCGGCCCCAACAGCCGCACGAGCCTCGGCTCCATCCCAGAAGGATCGGCTCATCGCCGTTTACGGAAAACAAACCCCGACGGATTGGGGCGAGAGGGTGGCCGGCGTCAAAACACATCTCGACACGTCCGAAAAGGTCATCGCGCTGACCTTCGATGCCTGCGGCGGCCCGAGGGGCAGCAGGGTCGACGCGGCTCTCATCGAATATCTCCGGAAGGAAAAGATCCCCGCCACTCTCTTTGTCAGCGGCAGCTGGATCGACGCCAACGCGGCTGTTTTCAAAAAGCTCGCCGCAGACCCTCTCTTCGAGATCGCCAATCACGGACTTGCCCACAAGCCCTGCTCCGTGAACGGCAATGCGGCCTACGGCATCAAGGGCACAAGGAGCGTGGCGGAGCTCGTCGACGAGATCGAGAAAAACGGGACGAAGATCGAAGCCGCAACGGGCCACAGGTCGAAGTTCTACCGCCCCGGGACGGCGTACTGCGATGAGGTGGCCGTGAAGGTGGCAGGCGAGCTCGGTTACGAGGTGGTCGGCTACAACATTCTCGGCGATGCGGGGGCGACCTGGCCGCGGGAAAAAGTCCGGGAGGCCCTGCTCAAGGCCGGGCCCGGGGCGATCGTCATCCTGCACATGAACCAGCCCCGGAGCCAGACGGCGGCGGGCCTGAAGGAAGCCATCCCCCTGCTCAGACAGAAGGGCTTGCGCTTCGTGAAGCTCTCCGAGTTTCCGCTGCGCTGAAGAAGAGGTTGAGAAGGTGTGAAGGTGAGAAGGTTGGACCGTCTGCGGGACAGTGAACGGACGTGATCGACATCATGAAAAGACTTCTGATCAGCATTATCCCCCTGCTCCTCCTCTCCCTGGCGGCGGGACCCTGCGTTGCCGAACAGTGGGAGACGGCTCCGTCACCCCTGCCCGGCGTGCAGCCGGGGCAGGAGAAGGCCAATTACTGGATCGCCCGCCACCCGGAGCCTGACCGCATGATCCTCACACCCGAGG
>Ga0105107_10003203_pt1 | contig 10843 bp, 8 predicted proteins | sample PPLLaktember2015_6_FD_79335 | JGI IMG/M metagenome (GOLD analysis project Ga0105107, IMG submission 79335) | Freshwater sediment microbial communities from Prairie Pothole Lake near Jamestown, North Dakota, USA - PPLs Lake P8 Core (1) Depth... | ecosystem: Environmental > Aquatic > Freshwater >... | reverse complement strand
GCGCGAGGTCGTGGACGAGGAGGCCGGGCGCGTGCTTAAAATCCTGCTCGACGAACTGCCCGTGAGCCAGGCCGCGGCGCTGGCCGCGCGCATCACCGGGCTCAAGAAAAACAAACTGTACGAATATGCTCTGGCGCTCAAGGGAAATGGCCAGAAAACTTCTGAAATATAAATTTTCGCCACAGGGCACGCCGGGTTCACGCAGGGATATTCCGGATCTGGCTTGATGCCTCAAGCCACGCGCGGGCGCGATCGGGGAACGATGCTGAGGTAGTGAACGCTGAAGTGGCGCGCGGCGTCGAGCCACACCTGGCACGGTCGCAGACCGGCGCCGCGCGCCAGCGCATGAAATTCCTCCAGTGAATATTTGTAGGAATTCTCGGTGTGGATGCCTTCCCCCGGCGCGAAATGAAAGCACTGTCCGCCCAGGCGGATGTCCTGCGCGCGGCGGCCGACCAGATGCATTTCGATGCGCCCGCGCGCGGCGTTGTAGAACGCGTGGTGCCGGAAGCCGCGCGGGTCGACTTCCGCGCCGAGTTCATCGCGCAGGCGCGCGAGCAGGTTGAGGTTGAATTGCGCGGTGAGGCCGGCGCTGTCGTTGTAGGCCGCGTTCAATATGGCGGGATCTTTCTTGAGATCCACGCCGATCAGCAGCCCGCCGTCGGGCTGGATCAAGCGGCGCACCCGCTGCAGGAACGCCAGCGCCTCGTGCGGTTCGAAGTTGCCGATGGTTGAACCCGGAAAGAAGGCGAGCTTTTTTCCCTCACCCGCGGCCGCGGGCAGCTCGAAGTCCTGCATGAAGTCGGCGCAGGCCGCGTGCACCTCCAGCCAGGAATAATCGCAGGCCAGTCGTTCCACCGACTGGCGCAGGAATTCACGCGAGATGTCGATGCCGAGATAGCGCCGCGGCCGCATGGCTTCGAGCAGCAGCCGGATTTTCCGGCTGGCGCCGCTGCCCAGCTCGATCAAGGTGGCATCCGGCCCGGCCAGGTGCGCCATCTCGCCGGCGCAGGATTCCAGAATCCCCATCTCGGTGCGCGTCAGGTAATACTCGGGCAATTCGCAGATGGCGTCGAACAGGCGCGAGCCACGCTCGTCGTAAAAGAATTTGGGCGCGATGCGCCGCGGCCGCGCCGCCAGCCCTTGCAGCACTTCCTCCAGCATCGTGGCCGGCGCGGGATGTTCGTCGTAAAAGCGGACGGCGCGCTGTTTCATCTATCGTCCGCCAGGCGGATGCCGGAGAATTGCCAGCGGTCCGCGGGATAGAAGAAATTGCGGTAGCTGGCGCGGATGTGATCCGCGGGCGTGACGCAAGAGCCGCCGCGCAGCACCAGCTGGTTGACCATGAACTTGCCGTTATATTCGCCGAGCGCGCCCGCGGCCGGGCGGTAGCCGGGGTAGGGGGCGTAGGCGCTGCGGGTCCATTCCCAGACGTCGCCGAAGATTTGTGCCGGACATGCATCGCCGGCGGCGGGAACCGGATGCAGATATCCCGCCTCGCGCAGGTTGCCGTGCACCGGTTCGTGTCCGGCGATGGTCTCCCATTCACCCTCGTCCGGCAGGCGTTTTCCGGCCCAGCGCGCGCAGGCGTCGGCCTCATAGAAGCTCACGTGGCACACCGGCTCGTGTTCATTGAGCGTGCGCATGCCCGCGAGCGTGAACAGCCACCAACGGCCGTCGGTCTTTTCCCAGTACAGCGGCGCCTGCCATCCGTGCTCGCGCGCCACGCGCCAACCGTCCGCGAGCCAGAATTCCGGACGTTGATAGCCGTCGGCCTCGATGAACTCGAGATATTCGCCGTTGGTGACCAGCCGCGAACCCAGCGCATACGACGCCAGCAGCACGCGATGGCGCGGCGATTCATTGTCGAAACCAAAGCCGGTGCCGTCATGGCCGATTTCCTGCACGCCGCCCGGCTGCTCGATCCATTCGAGCGGCGTGTTGTGTCCGGCGGGCGTGTCCGGCAGGTCGGCCTGGTAGGCCGGCCTGAGCGGATTGATCGAGAAGTTGTACTTGATATCGGTCAGCAACAATTCCTGATGCTGTTGCTCATGCTGGCAACCGAGCACAGCGCGCGTCGCGACTTCGGGCCAGAGCCTCTCCTCCGCCGAGGCAAGCAGGGCAGTCATCGCTTCGTCTACCTGCGCGCGATAACGGAAAATTTCTTCGGTCGTGGGGCGGGAGAGCAGGCCGCGTTGCGGACGCGGGAATGGCGCTCCCACCTGCTCATAATAGGAGTTGAACAGGTGCTCGAACTGCGGGTGAAACGGGCGATAACCGGGAAGAAAAGCCTTGAGCAGGAAGGTTTCGAAGAACCAGGTCGTGTGCGCGAGATGCCACCGGACCGGGCTGACATCGGGCATGGCCTGCAAGCCGTAATCGTCCGGCTCCAGCGGCTGGCACAGCGTCTCGCTCTGGCGCCGCACGCTGCGGTAGCGCGCCGCCAGGGTCGCGCGCGCGTTGGGAAGATTGCGCACGCTGTGCTCGGCTTGCCGGGACCCGTCGCGGATAATGCCCATCACTGCGCCTCCCTGCGATGCGAGGCTCAATTGAAACACAGCCGCGCGCGATTTCAAAAACCCCGGTGAAATATGCCACATTCCGTGGGGGTAGCTGCTGGTGAGGGCTGCGACGGACAGCCAAGGTTGCTGGCGGATGCGGTACACTGCCAAGCGCGCGTGAATATCAAAAATTGCATGCCGGCGATTCGGTCTGGTCGTCTGTCGATCCATTTTATCACTGAACCATGGCCACCTTTTTCGCGATCGGAATTGTCCTGAATGTCGTGCTGACCGGTCTGGCGCTGTACTGGCTGTGGCGCCAGCGCATCCCGAAGCCGGGCAAGGGTGAAACCGGAAAATCGCGGCATGATCGCGGACAGGACCGGCATGAACCCGTCGGCGCACCCGATGACTCCAATCATTATCTGGCGGAGCACGCGCAGCGGCTGGCAAGCAGCTATCGCCACTGGACCGGTAACGATCTGGTTGATCCCGGTCTGTCCGCGATGGAACAGGCACGCGCGCTTTACGAGGCGCCGTTCGTGGTGGCCTCGCACGGTACCGGCGAGGATCCGGTCTTCAATTACGCCAACCGCGCGGCGCTCACGCTGTTCGAAACCGGCTGGCCGGATTTCGTCAGCACGCCTTCGCGCCTGTCGGCGGAACCGATGGAGCGCGCACAGCGCGCGCAGCTGCTGGCAAGCGTGAGCCGTCGCGGCTTCATCGACGATTACAGTGGCATCCGCATCTCCGCCACCGGCCGGCGTTTCCGGATCCGGGACGCCACGGTCTGGAACCTTGTGGATGCACACGGCGCGCCGGCGGGACAGGCGGTGATGTTTCGCGACTGGGAGTATTTATAAGAAGATTTATGATTATTTGCCGCACAATTTTGTCGGGAACAAAATTGGACGCGCGCTGCGCGCCCGCAGGGTGCGCGCCAGAGATGGCGCGCATCAAAGGCGCAAAGAGCGCAAAGATTTCCGGTTTTATTTTTCTGGGATTTTCTTTCCGTCCTTCGCGTCTTTGCGGCGAGCAGCATTATATGCTTTGATGACACCGCAACGGATCCTGTGGTACTTCGCCGATCCCATGTGTTCATGGTGCTGGGGCTTCGCGCCGGTGATCAGCGCCATCCGGGACAGCTATGCGGATCGCGTGAAGATCGCCCTGATGCTGGGCGGTCTGCGGCCGGGAACGACCGAGCCCATGACACCAAAAGGGCGCGAGGAGATTCTGCAACACTGGCGCGATGTGCACCGCATGACCGGCCAGCCTTTTGCCTTCGAGGGCACGCTGCCCGGGGGCTTTGTCTACGACACCGAGCCGCCCAGCCGCGCGGTGATCGCCGTCGGCGAGATCAATGCCGGGGCCGTCTTTCCCTATTTCAAATCGGTGCAGGAGGCGTTTTACGCACACGGACAGAATGTCGTCCATGTGGACACGCTGGCGGACCTGGCGGCGCAACATAATATAGATAAGGCCTTGTTCTTCGATCGGTTCAACTCGGACGACATCAGAAAAAAAACGCAGACCCATTTCCAGATCGCCCGCCAATCCGGGGTGCGCGGCTTCCCGACCGTGGTGCTGCAAAACGGAGCCACCGGCACACTTCTGACCCATGGCTACCGCCCGTTCGCGGAACTGCAGCCGGCCATCGACCAGTGGCTGGCGCAGCCCGAGTCACGCGATGAATAACCCGCATCACGCCTGGAAAATTTCCTGACGGCATGTCGTGGATCCGCCCCGTCTGCTGTGAACGCCTGTCATTTCTTGACTTTTGGCAGTGACTCCATAAACTTTCCCGCGACCTGCCTCCTTGGAGATTCATCGGATTGAACTCGGGGTTGCCAGCCACATCATCCCGTCCCGCGGGGCGACATCCCGCCCGTCCTTTTTCTTTCGTCGCATCGGCTTTTTACCGTGTCAGCCGCTGTGCGCGGCAGGCCGCGACCTGTCCTCCGAGCCTGCGCCGAAGCCGGGCGGTGACCGGGACGGAACCAGGGGAGCCAGTCGTTGCTCCCCTTTTTATTGCCCAAAGCCGGAGGTGCCACTGACATGAAAGTCATCGCGGTTGCCAACCAGAAGGGTGGGTGCGGCAAGACCACCACGGCCATCAATCTTGCCGCCTGTCTCGGAAAAAAGGAACAGCGGGTGCTGCTGCTCGACCTGGATCCACAGGGCCACTGTTCGCTCGGGTTCGGGGTGTTCAACGAGGACGCGCGCGATCTATACGACGTCTTCACGGGAGAGATCAGTCTCGAAGAGATCATTCTGCCGGATGTTTTCACCGGCGTGGACGTGGTGCCGGCGACCAGGACGCTCGCCGCCGCGGAACATCTGCCGGTGCGCAGCGATGAACGCGACAAGCAGCTCGAAAAGCAGCTGGCGCCGGTCCGCGACCGCTACGATTACATCGTTATTGACTGTCCGCCATCGATGGGACTGCTCTGCTTCAATGCGCTGACGGCGGCCGACCTGGTGCTGATCCCGATCGAGATGAGCCTGTTCGGCATGCACGGCATCGACCGGATGTACGAAGTCATCCGCGAGCTGCGCGAGCGTCACGGGCGCGACATCCCGGTGCGCGTGCTGCCGACACTGGTCGACAGCCGCACGCGCCTGTGCCGGCAATTCCTGCGCGAGGTGGGTGAGCGCTTCGCCGACGATGTGCTGCCGGTGATGGTGCAGTTCACGGTGCGCCTGAAGGAAGCCGCGCGCCAGGGATTGCCGGTCGTTGCCTTCGATCCGACATCTACCGTTGCCGTGCAATACGGTCGCCTGGCGAACGAAACCATGTCCATGTTGCAGGACAATGCCACGACAGACGGCAAGGGCGAACTCGGGACCCGCCTTCCCGACCACACCTTTGCCGTGCAGCCCGACCACCCGGCGAACGAGACAACGACGCCTATGCCGCAGAGCAATGCCACCACTGACGGCGCGGGCGAACTCAAGCCTAGCCTTGGCACCATGAAGCGCGTTTTCGAAGAGGCGCGCTCACGACTGAGCCGGCAAGGAGGATTGCAGAAGGTGGTGCTGCGTTTCTACGACTTTGCCGGCCGGGACGTGAAACTCGCCGGCAGCTTCAACGACTGGCGCCCGGATCAGGGCGTCGTTAGCCGCACGGCAAATGGCATCGTGGAGAAGATCGTGATGCTGATGCCGGGGACTTATCAGTATCGTCTGGTCGTCGATGGCCTGTGGCAGGAGGATCCTTCCAATCCCGAGCAGGTGCCGAATTACTCGGGAGGCTACAACTCGGTCCTGCAGGTCGAGGAGGAGCACGAGACGGAGCACGCCTGACGCCGGGCGGCGCCTGCGAAATCCTCACCCCATCTTCCCCTGACGGGCAGGCCAAGCCATGGCTTTTTGTCAGGGTGTCGCAGCCGGTACAATGGCCCCACATTACCTGACGTCCCCACCAACCATTCGCCACCTGTTCCGGCAGGAAGCTTCCGCATGACCGACTTATCTGCAGCAAACGCGCGTTTTGGCCTGTCCGGCCGGATCAGCTTCAAGGAAATTCCCGGCGGGCTGGTGGTCATGGAGGTGGCCAATAACCACGGCCACGCCGCCATTGCCCTGCAAGGCGGGCATGTCATGAGCTGGCAACCGAAATCACAAACTGAGCCGGTGGCATGGCTGTCGCGTTTCGCCAAATTCGCGCCCGGCAAATCCATCCGCGGCGGAGTGCCGGTGTGCTGGCCGTGGTTCGGACCGCATCCGGTGGATCCCGGGCTGCCGGCGCACGGCTTTGCCCGCACCGTGCCGTGGGATGTGACGGCCACGCGCGAACTCGATAATGGCGCGAGCGAAATAACGCTCGTGCTGGTCGAAACCGACCAGACGCGCGCCATGTGGCCGCATCGCGCCGGAGTTTCCCTGCGGGTTACCGTCGGCGCCACGCTCGAGATCGCGCTGACCACGCAAAACCGGGACGATCATGACCTCGTCATCGGCGAGGCCCTGCACACCTATTTCCAGATTGGCGATATCGGCGACATCCGCATCCGGGGCCTGGAGGGTTGCGAATACCTCGACAAGGCCGGTGGCGGCAGCGCGCGCCGGCGTCAGGAAGGGCCGGTGGTTTTTTCCGCCGAGACCGACCGGATCTATCTGAACACGGAAGCCGAGTGCGTGATCGAGGACACGCGCCTGCAGCGGCGTATCCGGGTGGTGAAATCGGGCAGCCGTTCGACCGTGGTGTGGAATCCCTGGACCGCGAAGGCCGACAAGATGGGTGATTTCGGTCCGGACGGCTGGCGCCGCATGGTCTGCGTCGAGAGCGCCAACGCGGCGGAAAATGTCGTGACCATCGTTCCGGGCGCCGAGCATCGTCTGCGGGTGCGATATGCCGTCGAAGCTTTGTCCTGATCGGGGCACACCCAGAGCCACGGGCGCTTTGCAATCAGACAAGGCCGCGGAAAGGAAGCGCTAAAGACGGATTCAGAGTAGTGGCAATGGACGCAAATCCCGCCGCCGGCACCGGTCTTTCGCCCGGGAAACGCGAGCGGGCGCGGGACTAGTAATTTTTGTTGCCGTATCGAATATTGTGAATTGCGATCGGACCCCGGGCTTAGTATCGTGATTGCTGCCGTGCCCTGATGCCCAACATTTTTTCCGGATTGACCCCTCTCCCATGACGCCAACAGCCACCGGCCGTAGCGAGACCAGGAACACCACTTGCTACATGTGCGCCTGCCGCTGCGGCATCCGCGTGACGCTCAAGGATGGCGAGATAAAATACATCGAAGGCAATCCCGATCATCCGATCAATAAAGGCGTGATTTGCGCCAAGGGCGCCTCGGGCATCATGAAACAGCATTCGCCGGCGCGCCTGACCAAACCGCTGCGGCGCAAGCCAGGCAGTGAGCGCGGCGCCAACGAATTCGAGGCGATCTCCTGGGACGAGGCCTTCGCCATGCTGGAGGAACGCCTCGGGAAAATCCGCGCCACCGATCCGAAAAAGTTCGCCCTGTTCACCGGCCGTGACCAGATGCAGGCACTCACCGGCCTGTTCGCCAAGCAGTTCGGCACGCCCAATTACGCGGCGCACGGCGGCTTCTGCTCGGTCAACATGGCCGCCGGCATGATCTACACCATCGGCGGATCGTTCTGGGAATTCGGCGGGCCGGATCTCGATCGCGCCAAACTGTTCGTGATGATCGGCACCGCCGAGGATCATCACTCCAATCCGCTCAAGATCGCCATCTCCAGGTTCAAGCGCAACGGCGGGAAATTCATTTCGGTCAATCCGGTGCGCACCGGCTACTCGGCGATCGCCGACGAGTGGGTGCCGATCAAGCCCGGTACCGACGGGGCGCTGTTCCTGGCGCTCATCCACGTGCTCATCAAGCAGGGCCTGTACGACCGCGACTTCCTGGTGCAGTACAGCAATGCCGCGCAGCTGGTGAACGTCAATAAGGACTCGACCGAGTTCGGCATGTTCGTGCGCGCCGAGGTGCCGGTGGAAGAGGGTTGTTTCGACCCGCAGAACAAGCTGTGGTGGGACCGCCATGCCAACAAGGCCGTGGTCACGCATACCCCCGGCGCCGATCCGTTTCTGCGCGGCGAGTTCGCGCTGCCGGATGGAACGAAGGTCAAGCCATCGTTCCAGTTGCTGGTGGAACGCGTCAAGGACTACACGCCGGAATGGGCCAGCACCATTACCGGTATTCCGGTGGAGACCATCACGCGCCTGGCCAATGAAATGGGCGTGACCGCGCGCGACCAGAAGATCGAGCTGCCCATCGCCTGGACCGACATCTGGGGCAGGGACCATGAAACCGTGACCGGCAACCCGGTGGCGTTCCACGCCATGCGCGGGCTGGCCGCGCACTCGAACGGATTCCACACCATCCGCGCGCTGTCGATACTGATGAGCATCCTCGGCACCATCGACCGGCCCGGCGGTTTCCGCCATAAGGCGCCGTTTCCGCGCCCGATCCCGCCCTGCGCCAAGACGCCGAAAGGGCCGGAGGGCGTGCGCCCCGGCAAGCCGCTGGACGGCATGGCGCTCGGCTGGCCGGCCGACCCGGATGATCTGTTCGTCGACCAGGACGGCACGCCAGTGCGCATCGACAAGGCCTTTTCCTGGGAGTATCCATTGTCGGTGCACGGCCTGATGCACAACGTCATCACCAATGCCTGGCGCGGCGACCCGTACAAGATCGACACGCTGCTGATCTTCATGGCCAACATGGCGTGGAACTCGACCATGAACACGGTCGAGGTGCGCAAGATGCTCAACGACAAGGACGAGAACGGCGAGTTCAAAATTCCGTTCCTCGTCGTGTGCGATGCATTCCAGTCGGAGATGGTGGCGTACGCCGATCTGGTATTGCCGGACACCACCTACCTCGAGCGCCATGACGTGATGAGCATGCTCGACCGGCCGATTTCGGAGTTTGACGGCCCGGTGGATTCGGTGCGCATCCCGGTGGTGCCGCCCAAGGGCGAGTGCAAGCCGTTCCAGGAAGTGCTGATCGAGCTCGGCACGCGGCTCAAGTTCCCGGCGTTCGTCGACGGCAAGGGGAACCGCAAGTTCAAGAACTACCCGGACTTCATCATCAATTACGAAATTGAACCGGGCGCCGGCATCGGTTTCCTGGCCGGCTGGCGCGGCAAGGGTGGCGAGAAATTCATGAAGGGCGAGCCCAACCCGAACCAGTGGGAAATGTACGCCAAGAACAATTGCGTGTACCACCACGAGCTGCCCAGGTCGTTCCAGTACATGCGCAACTGGAACAAGGGCTATCTCGAGTGGGCGCAGCGCCATCGCCTGACGCGCTATGCCGAGCCGATCCTGATTCATATCTACTCGGACGTGTTGCAGCAGTTCCGGCTCGCGGCGCAGGGCAAGACCCAGGGCAAACAACCCCCGGCGCATCTGCGTAAGCGCATCGAAACTTACTTCGACCCGCTGCCGTTCTATTACGAACCGCTCGAGGCCCAGCTCACCGACAAGCGAAAATACCCGCTCAACGCGGTGACGCAGCGGCCGATGGCGATGTATCACTCGTGGGATTCGCAGAATGCCTGGCTGCGCCAGATCCACACGCACAACTATCTGTTCGTGAATCCGAAGACCGCGGCCGCCCAGGGCATCAAGGACGGTGACTGGGTGTGGGTGGAGTCGCCGTGGGGCAAGGTGCGCGGCATGTGCCGCTACAGCGAGGCAACCGAACCCGGCACGGTCTGGACCTGGAACGCCATCGGCAAGCAACCCGGCGCCTGGAATCTCGAACCGCGCGCGAATGAGGCGCGCAAGGGGTTTCTGCTCAATCACCTGATCTCGGAAGAGCTGCCGCCGATGCCGGAGGGCGAACATCTGTCCAACTCCGACCCGGTGACGGGCCAGGCCGGCTGGTACGATGTGCGCGTGCGCATCTACAAGGCCGACCCGGCGGAGGAAAAAATCACCTGGCCGCAATTCGCGACGCTTTCGCCGGTCCCCGGCGCGCCGGTGCGCCATAAAAACTGGCTGGCGTACGTGGCCGGCAAGCTCATGGGGAACTAGTCCTATGAAAGGACGAACGCAGCGCAGCGGAGTAGGGCTACCTTTATGACCCAGTTGGCCCTGGTGATTGATCTCAACGTGTGCGTGGGCTGCCACGCCTGCGTCACCAGTTGCAAGGAATGGAACACCTCGGGCGCGGCCGGCTATATGTCCGACGACCGTCCGTATGGCGAGGACCCGACTGGTAATTTCTTCAACCGGGTGCAGACCTTCGAGGTGGGCGAGTTTCCCAACACGGAAACCGTGCATTTCCCGAAATCCTGCCTGCATTGTGAGGACCCCCCGTGCGTGCCGGTATGTCCCACCGGCGCCAGCTACAAGCGCGCCGAAGACGGGATCGTGCTGGTCGATTACGACAAGTGCATCGGTTGCAAGTACTGCGCCTGGGCCTGCCCCTATGGCGTGCGCGAAATCGATGAGCACCAGAAGGTCATGAAAAAATGCACCCTGTGCGTGGACCGTATTTACGACACGACCCTGCCCGAGGCGGAACGCAAGCCGGCCTGCGTGATGGCCTGTCCGACCAGCGCGCGCCTGTTCGGTGACGTGCACGATCCAAATTCAGCCGTGTCGGTCGCCATCAGCGAAAACGGCGGCTATGCGCTGATGCCGGAGTGGGGCACCAAGCCGGCCAATCATTATCTGCCGCGCCGCAAGACGCGCATCAAGATCCATCCGGACGAACTCGTGCGCGCCGATAATCCGCTCAAGAAGGAAGGCGTGCAGCCCAAGCCGGATTTCCGCGAGCCGTCGCTTGATGATGTCACGAGTTGGTAACAGGTACAAAGTACAGGGTTCAAAGTACAAAGTTATGAACCCG
>Ga0105107_10003202_pt1 | contig 10843 bp, 11 predicted proteins | sample PPLLaktember2015_6_FD_79335 | JGI IMG/M metagenome (GOLD analysis project Ga0105107, IMG submission 79335) | Freshwater sediment microbial communities from Prairie Pothole Lake near Jamestown, North Dakota, USA - PPLs Lake P8 Core (1) Depth... | ecosystem: Environmental > Aquatic > Freshwater >... | reverse complement strand
GCGCCCTGGGGGTTCGCGTCGCCTCCCTCGCGCGCGCTGGTGTCGACGCTCGAGCCGGGCGCGCCGCACCTGGTCAAGCGCGAGTTCGGGTTGCCGCCCGCTCGCTATCGGCGGGAACACGGCACTGCAACGGGGCGATCGACGACGACCGGCCGCTGACATGGGTACGCACGTTGCTGTCTTCCAGTCATGGTCTGTCGTACGCGGTTGCCGGGCGTTCTTCTCATCGGGGCGATCGTCCTCAGCCAGCTTGGGACACTTCGGGCTGGACGGTACACGATCGATCCAACCAACGGCCTCGCTTTCATGGAGCCCTGGGTCGATCTGGAGCCGGAGGAACGCGACACGCTTTCCAAGCGTGGAGTGATCGTCCGCAGCCTTCCCGCATCCGACCAGCAGATTAGCGTCATCGCCGTGTGTCCGATCGCGCTCTCGCCCGAGGCATTCCTGGCGCGCGTCCGTTCGCCAGGGTACGTGAATCGCCGCGAACTGAAGGGCGGGCGATTCGGCAATCCGCCTTCGTCCGGCGACCTGGCCCGGCTCTCGCTCGATCCGGGAGACATCGACCGCCTTAAGCGTTGCGTGTCCGGCGACTGTGCGTTGAACCTGGCGGACTCGGAAATGTCCGCCCTGCAGGCAGTCCTAAACTCCCCGCCGAGGGGGCAATCCACCGACGTGCATCAGGCCTTTCGCCAGGTGGTTCTGAATCGGCTTCGTCAGTATCAAGCCGGAGGTCTCGCAGCCGTGCCCGATTACCACGATCGAGAAGACCCGGTGCGTCCAGCGGCGGTCTTCTCCGAAATCCTCCGGCAGACGCCGTACCTCAAAGCACACCTTCCGCGAGTACTGGCGTATCTCCAGCAGTTCCCCTCCGGCGAGACCAGGCACGGGGATTCGTCGATGCTCTGGTCGAAAATGATGATGAACGGCAAGGCGGTCGTGATGGTGACGCATCTGACAGTCTTCCGGCCGGTTCCGACTCCGCTCGTTCCGGCGGTGGTACTCGCGGGGAAGCAGGTCTATGCGTCACGCTACATGAACGGCGATCTCAGGCTGACCATGCTGTTCGCGGATGGGGCCGGAACGTCCAGCTACCTGGTCCACGTCAACCGCTCGCACCTCGATGAGCTCAACGGCCGCTTCAGCGGGATCAAGCGCGCCGCGCTTGAAGGCCCCATCAAGGCGGAAGCCGCCGAGGCGCTCGCGCAGCTGCGCGACCGGTTGGAACGAGATGTCCCTCCGGCTCGCCGGCGGTGATGTCGCGACGCCCACACCCGCTATTCTGTCGTCTGTCCGGCGAAGTGCTCATGCGATGCCATGGCATCGGCTTTCGTGACGTGCACCGTGCCATCGGCATGCTCCGGCGGCCCGTAGAGCGTATACAGTTTCAAAGGCTCGTCGCCGGTGTTTCTGATGTTGTGCCTCGCGCCCGCGGGCACGACGATCGCCGAATCGCTCTTGATGCTGGTCTTGTGGCCGTCGATCGAAACTTCGCCCGTGCCCTTCTCGACGCGGAAGAACTGGTCGCGATCGGGATGCACTTCTTCGCCGATGTCTTCGCCCGGCCGAAGCGACATGAGCACGAGCTGCAGCTTTCTGCCGGTGTACAGCACACGGCGGAAATCGGAATTCTGCTCGGTCATGTCTTCGATGTCGTCTACGAACCCTTTCATGACAATCTCCTTTCAGACCGAATTCTACGCATGAGTCGAAACGTGTGACGGTTCGTCAGGGATCTGATCTTCAGCGACGCGCTAGACCATCATCGTGTCGGCCGACGGCCCGTAGATAGCGGGCACTTTGCCGCCCATGGGCCGAATGCAGGTGCTCAACTGGCCGCGGTGGTGGACCGAGTCCAGGAACAGCATCCACATCAGCGCCTGCGTCGGTGCGCGCATGATCGACCGATCCCCCACCAAGAATTCCGCCGGCGTCGCCCACGCCTCGTCGCTGACCTTCTGCAGCTTCGACTCGAGCGCACGAAAGCTGGTGTCGAATTTCGCGACGGCGTCATCGAGCCCGTCGAACGGCACCTGCAGGCGATGGTGGATCACGCCGGCGTCGATGAGCTCGGTCATGTCCTGGATGTGGCCGATGAGGTGGCCGACGAGCTCCTCCGCCGACCGCGACTTCGGCTCGTGCCTGAACGCGAGCTTCCCGGGCGGCAGCGCCGACAAAACGTTGTGGAACCGGTCGAATTCCTGCGTGATCGTCTGTTGGAAGAACGCCTGATTGTTCATGACTGCTCCTTTGGTGACTGTCGTCGAAGCGGGATTCTACCTTGATCCCTGGCACTCCCTGTGCTTCAAGTCGAGCGGCGGTTGGGTGAATTGCGTGAGCCCATCAATGTTCGTTCCGGCACTGTGGTCGGCAGGTCCCTTTCTCGGCATGCTGGGATGTGTGCAGCTCGGATATCGCATCGGGCATCGCGGGGGCGCCGACAAGAAGGACGCCACGGATGCGTTTCAGGCCATAGAGGCGGCCATCTTCGCGCTGCTCGGACTGCTTCTGGGGTTTGCGTTTGCCGGCGCGATGACACGCCTCGATGCCCGGCGCCAGTTGATCATTCACGAGGCCAGCGCGATCGGCACTGCATACCTTCGGCTCGACCTGGCGCCAGTTTCGGAGCAGCCGGCTCTGCGCCATCTGTTTCGCAGCTATCTCGAGGCCCGTGTGCGAACATGAAGGGGCCCCGGCTCCTCAGAGTGTCGAGGATGACCGGGGCCTCTGTGATGCAGGGTGTCATTTCAAAAGTGGCGCGCTCGCTCGGCGTGCCGGCTCGTGGCACTCCGGCGTCTGTCAGAGCCGCTCCGGTCGGCCACCGACAGCCTTCTTTTGATGGAGCAGGTGGCGGTCAAGGAGCCTGAGGTGGCTGGTTCGAGAAAAGCTTGAAGGTGTGGGATACGTGGGTCGAAACCGGCGGGGCCGCGGCATACCGCGACGAGCGGCAGCGCGCGATCGCGGCGAGCCTTCCACGATGCGCAGAGAAAGCGTCGCAGCCGAGCGGGCCGAAGTCCTGAGCCTTCAGCGCTGCTAGAGAAGAATGGAGGCGGCGGCGCGCAGCGCCTCGATCGCGCTTCGCTCGACGGCCTCGGCTTTCAGGAGCGCGGTCGTGGCGTCCTCCAGAAGCTGAGCGGGACGCCGCTGGCTGCCGGCTGCCGGCCGTATCCGGCCCGCCTGGCGCGCTTCGAGAATGGACCGCTGGCGAAGCCCATCGACCCGCAGCCGCCAGCTTTCCTGCCGCTGTCGCAGATACTGATTGGTGTAGTCGATCGACGCCCGTTGCTCTTCGGGAACCCGGTCGAGCAGCTCGAGACGCTCCTGAGCCGCCCGCAGATCTGGAACGATCGTCGCTTCGATCATGCGAATGAGCTGCTCGGCCGAACTGCCTCCGTCGTGGTACCGATCGACTTCGGCCTCGTACTGCCTGGCGATGCGTTCCTCGAGCGCCGTCACGGCCGCCACTTCCACCCGGCCGTCGTCGATCCCTCTCAACATGACGGCGGACGCGAGCGCAAGGACAGTCGTCGCAGCCATCACTCGACCGATGAGTTTCAGCGGCGGCTTCCCCTGCTGGATGCTCTTTGTCAGCACGAGCCCGAAGACTGCGCCGGTGAGAAAGGCGGCGATTTCGGCCTTCAGGACGAGGCCCGGTGCGGCGAGCGTATAGAGAAGGAAGAGTGCGGCCACGGGCGCGAGCGGTCGTGCGATCTCCAGGGGAATCAGCGCAGCACGATTCGTGATGAGCACGCGGCACGCGGCGACCAGGAGAAATCCATACACGCCCAACACCGCGCCCGACGCGCCCGTCGAAAGACGCAGCGGATCGACGGTCAGGCTCACCAGGCTGGCGGCGACCGCCGCCGATGCGCAGATCGTGGCGAACGCGATCGATCCGATCAGCCTCTCGGCGATGATGCCGAACGCGGCGAGTCCAGCCAGGCACGCGACGAGGTCGACGAGATGCGGATGGACGAACGCGGCGGCTGCGAGACGATGCCATCCGCCGTTGGTGGTGAGCGGTCCGATGTTCCCGCCCCAGGCGATCACCCCGTCATGTCCGGATGGGGAGCCGACGCCGAGCGTGATTGAGAGAAAGACGAGAATGCTGGCGACGCCGATCGCGGGGGCCACCCAGGGCCAGCGCGTTCGTTCCGCGAGCGCCTTGCCGAACGGACGGGCGGCGGATCCGCCACCAGCCATCTCAGAAAACCGTATCGCGGCGGCGCGCAGCATCGCGAGCGCGCGGAGCCGTTCTTCCGGCGTCATGATATAGCCGGCAAATCCGACGAGGACGGCCGAAAGGATGATGAACCACACGCGGGAGCCGCACTCCAAGATACGTACCTGCCGCCCGACGCGAAAAACGTCAGGGTTTTTTCGAGCGGGCGATTCGGTTCCTTTGCCGGCGCTTTCAATATTGGCGCCGCAGGTCGAGGTTTGTAACAACACCGGAGGCTGGGAGATTAGGAGCGTTCCTTTCGATCTGCTGACCCTTGCGATCGCGCTCAACGCGTCCGCACCTGGACAAAAACGCATGCGCCTGCAAAACCTCACGGAAGAACGGAAGAAGGAGGCTGGCTCAAGCCGGGGCGTCGAATTTGAAGGCATTGGCGAATCCAGACAGCCGCATCGAACAGAGCAAGCTACCGGCGTTGAAAAAGCTTGTCCTGCCTTCTAATCCTGTGTTGAAGATGCACCTGCGCATCTCGCCCGACGCGTACGAAGATGATCGTTATAATTCCGCCTGGAGGACCCATATGAACTGTCACAGGTCTCTTGCGCTGCTGACCGTGGTGATGCTCACCGCGTGCGCGAGACAGACGCCGGAGCAGCAGATTGTCCACGACGCCGCGGCGGCGCTCGGTGGTGTCGAACGGCTGCAGGCAGTGAGCACGGTTGTCATCGAAGGCGAAGGCACGCAGTACAACCTCGGTCAGGATGTGGTGCCGAATGCCTCAGGGCAGATGTTCGCGATGACCGAGTACAAGCGAGCGATCGACGTGGCGGGAGAACGCGCCCGCACCGAGCTCGTGCGAGTCCCGAAGTTCACCTACTGGCAGGGCCTCGCGGCGCAGCGGCAAATCCAGGGTATCGACAAGGCGATCGGATACAACGTGGCCCCCAGCGGTACGGCAAGCCGTATCGGACAGGCAGCGGCCGACGACCGGCGCGCTGAACTCTTGCGCTATCCCATCACCGCGGTGCGAGCCGCGCTCGATCCTGCGGCGCGCCTGACGAACCTTCGCGTGGAGGACGGCCAATCTCTCGTCGAGGTTCTCACATCCGATGGGCGGGCGTTCACGCTCGCCGTCGACGAGGCGACGAAGCTGCCAACGCGCGTCGCCACGGCGGCCAATCACGTCAATCTCGGCGATGTCGTCGTCAGCACGGCGTTTGCCGAGTACCAGAACGTGGACGGCGTGCAGCTTCCGGCGCGCCTGACCACGAGGACGGATGATTTCACCACCGGGGAAGTGCGTGTGACCCGTCAGGCTGTCGATACCGACACGGGCGATCTCGCGGCGCCGGCTGCGGCGGCGTCAGCTGCCGTCCCGGCTCCGCAGCCTCCGACCGTCACGGTGGAGGAAGTGTCGCGTGGAGTCTGGCTTCTGGCCGGCGGATCTCATCACAGCGCGCTCATCGAGTTCGCCGATCATCTGTTGCTCATCGACGCGCCTCAGAACGACGCGCGGGCGCTTGCCGTGATTGCGAAAGCGCGGGAACTGCGGCCGGGCAAACCCGTGACGCACGTCGTCAACAGCCATCACCACTTCGACCATTCCGGCGGCATCAGGGCGGCGGTGGCCGAAGGGCTGACGGTCATTACGCATCAGGGAAACGCGGCCTTCATCGAGGACATTGTCAAACGGCCGCACACGCGCGTCCCCGACGCGCTCGCGAAGAACCCGAAACCGCTCAAGATCGAAACGGTCTCCGACGAGAAGGTCATCACCGATGGCACGATGACGGTACACCTCTACCCGGCCCCCGGAGAGCATTCCGAGACGATGCTGATGGCCTATTTGCCGCGGGAGCGGGCGCTTGTCGTCATCGATTTGTACGAGCCCGGCGAAGGGGTACACATGTTCGCCGCGCGCTTCCTCGAGGATCTCGAGAAACGCAACCTGCGCGTCGACCGCATCGTCCCGCTGCACGGGAAGATCGTCCCTTACGCGCAGTTGGTCAAAGATGCGACGGCGGCGCCGGCAAGCTAGCGCGTTCGGCTCTGGGCCATCATTTCGCGGGTGCCGCCGCGGGTGCATTGGCCGCAGGAGCGGGCGGCGGTAGAACCGGAATCGCGGCGCCGCGATGGCAGGTGGCGCACTCGACCTTGGCAATCTGGTCCGCCGGCTTCTTGATGGCGGCGGCGAGCCGCGTGTTGACGTCGTTCGTCATGCGCATCATCTCGCGCGCGACGAGTTTCGCGGCCTTCTCGTCCGACGCCATGTCGTTGGTCGGCGCGCCAGGCTTGGTCCACACGTGGCAATGGTCGCAATTGACGCCGAGCGCGGCGTTGAACGCCCGCATCATCGCAACGACCTGCGGTTGCGGTGTGTCTTTCGGCAGCACCTGCAGGTTCTTCATCGGCGGCGGCGTTCCACCCGCGCGCTGCCCGCCGCCTGCGGCCGGCGCCTGGGCTACCGCAAGTGCGCCAGTGATTGTGATGATGCCGAGGGCGACAAGGGATCTGCGACTCATTCGGTCTCCTGTATGAACAGTCACGGCGTGTGTTGCGTGTTTGCGCACTATCTCCGCATGGTCGCCTGCAGCGTCTCGACCAGGTAATTCCGGTGCGCGGTCATTTCCTGCTCGACCGATACGCCCGGCGGCAAATCGACCGCGTTGAAATCGAGGCTGATCCAGCCGTCGTAGTTGCGCTCGCGCAGCACGCGCATCAGTGCCGGGAAGTCCACGCCACCGGCGCCGAACGATTGATAGATCGCGTGGCGGCTCGGCGCCAGGCCGTGCTGTTTCGCGACCCTGACCTCCTCATCTTCGCTGGGAGCCGGACCGCGCCAGCCCTTGGCCGCGCTCCACACGGGCAGCGTGTCCTTGAAGTGCAGGTGCGCAATGCGCGCGTAATGGTCGCGCACGAACGTCGCCGGCTCCATGCCGCCGACCGATGCATGACACGTGTCGAGTGTGAGAAAGACCAGCTTGGGGTCGGTCATCTCCAGGATCATCTCCACCTCCGCCCTGCGTTCGACAATCGTCCAGGCGTGGGGATGAAAGGCAAACTTGACGCCGTGCTCGAGCGTGCGCTTGCCGACTTCGTTCAGGTTCTTTGCGAGGATCCGGGCGTTCGCCGGACTCAGGTTCTCGGGCCCGAGCCGGTTGTTGAGGTTAGCCTTGAGCGCCGTGATCCCGAAATAGGATCCGAACTTCGCGTTCGCGGCGTGGCTGTCCAGCGTCGCCTGGAGCTTCGAGGTGTCGAAGTATTCTCCGCCGCTGGCAATCGAGGAAATGCCAATCCCCGCCTCGTCGAGAAGTTTCTTGTATGCCTCTGGAGGCTGAGCGAGATACTTCTGCATCTGGTTTGCCCATGGCTCGACGCCGTGGAACCCGAAGCGCGCAGCCAACTTGAAGCCGGTCTCGGGGTGCGGCTTCAGGGGGGTGAACATGTTCGTGTTGATCGCCCAGCGGAAGCGATCTCCAGGAAGCGCGAACGCGTTCGCAGCAGCGGCGACCCCGACGGCCGCACCGATGAACTCGCGGCGAGTGATCATAGAACCTCCTCGTTCCTACCGCTTCATGCCTTTGAACACGAACTTCTGCACGCGCCTGCCCGTGTTCTCGCCGGTGTAGAGATTGCCTTTGGAATCGACCGCAATGTCGGTGATGTGGTGGAACTGGCCGGCATAGTGTCCGAGGCGTCCGATGGAGCCGAGCACTCGAAGGCTCTGCCTGTCGAGAATGCGGACTTTCTGATCGCCGCTCGTCACGTACAGGAATTGCTGGGCCCTGTCGGGCGAAAACGCCATCGTGACGACAGTTCCCGTCGGCGTACGTACCTCTCTGGCGACAAAGGCTTCTTTGACGAACGTCCCGTCGGGTCTGAAAACCTGGATGCGGTTGTTCGATCGGTCGGCGACGTACACGAGGTCGTCGGTGGAGATCAGCACGTCGTGCGGAAGGTTGAACTGATCGGGCGGCGGCCCGTCGTACGTCCGGGTTCTCGGTGCGGCATCGTCGGGCCGTTTGCCATAGGCGCCCCAGTGGCGCTTGTACGCACCGGTTTCGGCGTCGAAGACAGCGATGCGCCTGTTGATGTATCCGTCGCTCACGAACACTTCGTTGGTCTTTGCGTAGTAATACGCCTTGGTCGGAGACGCGAAGTTCGACTCGTCGTTGCTTCCGGCGCTCCTGCCGAAGCGGCCGATCTGCAGAAGGAACTTCCCGTCGCGGCCGAACTTCAGCACCTGCGCGTCGCCTTTGCCGTTCGACGCGATCCAGAAGTTGCCCTTGGGATCGATGAACAGCCCGTGCTCGTTGAGAGGCCACTCGTAACCGGTGCCCGGTCCGCCCCATCCTTTGAGAAACCTGCCCTCTTCGCTGAACTCCATCAGATAGGGAGGCGGCACGCAGCAGTCAGCGGCCGGGGGATGCTGTGCGGCGTAGTTCTCGTCGGGCTGGACTGTTCCGGGGCGGTTCAGAACCCAGACGTGATCGTTGGCTGGATCGACGAACACGCCACCGATCGATCCGAAGATCCAGTTCCCCTCGAACCTGGGCCACGACGCGTCGACTTCGAACATCGGTACGCCGCCGGGAGGGGCCTGGGCGACCGTTCGCTCGCCCACGAAGACGCACAGCAGGGACGCGACCGCGAGACATCCGGACGCACGGGCGTTCAGGTGCATATTGTCGACCGGAATCTTAACCTACCGATCCGTACGTTTACGAGCGGCATCCGAAGCCCGTCGCCACTCATCATGATCGTGTTGGGAAGGTGTCGGAAGCGTCCAGGGAGGAGGCTTCCTCGGTATCGGCGGCACGCCGGTCAGCAGTGATGAACAGGCGGCTCTCGAGCACCTGGCGGAAGTCCTGGGAGTGAGGGCGTAGCGGCGCGCGGCTCGAGTCCGGGCCTTTCTAACACGACGCAACTGCCACGGTTCGGAAGGAGAGAACATGTTTGAGCAACTCATCAATGAAGCGGCCGCGCGCCTCAACTTGCCCACCGGGAGTACGTCGGCTCTGGTGCGCGGACTCCTGGCAATGATGGTCAACGAACGGACTGGAGGTGTCGACGGCTTTGTCGACATGTGCCGGCGCGCCGGCCTGGGCGATGTCATCACATCATGGTTCGGCGGTAAGGAGGGACGGCCCCTAACGCCATCGCAAGTGGAATCGGCGCTCGGCACTAGTGCCCTCGACAAGCTGGGAGCCTCGAGTGGCCTCACCCGTGCGGCGGTCAGCTCGGCCACCGCGTACCTGCTGCCGAGATTGATTGGCCGGTTGACGCCGAACGGCGTCCTTCCTTCCAGGAATGCGCTTCTTTCCCAAATCTCGGGCTACGTCGACCGGCCCGTGCCTGCTCCAGTGCACCAGGTGGAGCGACGGGGCTGGCCGCGCTGGGTACCCTGGGCTGCGGCTGCACTGCTGGCGCTCGTCGCATGGCTCGCGTTTCGTGGTCCTGCAGGGACGATCGATCCCCAGCTCACGTTGAGCAACAGGAACGGGAAGATTACCTATTCGGGCCTTGTTCGCGACGAGGCGACACGATCCACCATCGTCAACGCGTTGCAGACGACGTTCGGTGAGGGCAACGTCGATGGCACGTTGCGCGTCGATCGCAATGTGAAGCGCGCCGAATGGCTGCCGCATGCCGACAATCTTCTGGCCGTGCTCAAGACACCTGGCACTGATGTCGCCTTGAACGGCAACACGGTCAGCGTTGGTGGATGGCTGTCCGCCGCACAGCGGGAGACCATCGCCAGCCAACTGCGAAACATCTTCGGCGAGCAGTCCACGATTCGTTCGCTCGGCGACCCGGCCGCGGAAGCGGTGCGGACCGCCAATGAGAAGGCGATCTCGGCCCTCGGTGCGGTCGGCACGTCCGGGACCTCCGCAAGCGCCGTCGTCGATGCGATGAACATGGCGATCATCAACTTCCCGACGGGGAGCGCCGAGATCCCGGCGGATCAGATGGCGATTATCCGGAAGTCGGCCGACGCGCTCAAACAGGCGCCGGCCGGATCGATGGTCGAGATCGGCGGGCACACCGACAACACGGGCGAGCCTGCGGCGAACGTCGCGCTGTCTCAAGCGCGCGCCGATGCGGTCAGGAACGCGCTGGTGGCGAACGGAGTCTCCGGCGCAATGCTGACGACAAGAGGATACGGGGCGTCGAAACCTGTCGAGACAAACGACACGGAGTACGGGCGATTCCAGAATCGCCGCATCGAATACGCCGTCGTCCAGTAGAACGCGAAAGAGCAAACCTCGGTTCGACAGAACACCTCAAGGCGAGAGGCCCGCTGCCCCGGCAGCGGGCTCTCGCCTTTCGACGTTTGGCACAGGAGAAGCCCACATGGTGAAGGAACGGCGGTTGGAAGAGCGATTGGTGAGGCGGTGCGGGATGGCGTTGGAGACGCTCTGCAGGACGCGGCGATCGACGAGGTGCTGGACGAAGTGGGCGAAGAGGTACTCGAATCGGTGGCCGAGCACACCCTCGGCGAAGGCGTCGTCGAAGGAATTGCGATTGTCGACAAGCACGTCCGCCGCGTCGGCGAGGGCGGCAAAGGTACGGTTTTGAACGCTCACGAGTGAGGCCGACAAGGTCTCGACATGAAATGAGACGGAAGTATGCTATCGGCAGCATCACGTGGCCGATGTACTG
>Ga0105107_10003200_pt1 | contig 10847 bp, 14 predicted proteins | sample PPLLaktember2015_6_FD_79335 | JGI IMG/M metagenome (GOLD analysis project Ga0105107, IMG submission 79335) | Freshwater sediment microbial communities from Prairie Pothole Lake near Jamestown, North Dakota, USA - PPLs Lake P8 Core (1) Depth... | ecosystem: Environmental > Aquatic > Freshwater >... | reverse complement strand
GGTCTCCTGTTGATAAAAATATATTGATGCGACTTGCTGTTTCTGAACGTGCTGCTGTTTGAGACAAAAGCAGACAGCTTCAAGCCTTCGCCTTCAGAATTCACCTCTATCAGTCCGCTGAGAAACTCATTGCCGAAAACCTGCATCAGCCGTTCCCTGAGACCTGATGCCTTTGGCAGGTTCATTGTCTCGTGATTGTCTGTTATGAGGTTGAATCCTATGTGAGGGTGTGACAAAGCCTCCTTGGTGAAGGTGTCGATAATATGGAAAAGTTCGGTGCTGGTTGCCTTGAGAAATTTTTTTCTTGCGGGCGTATTGAAAAAAAGGTCACGTATTTCAAAGGTGGTCCCCGCAAGCGGGGAGTCCTTGATATCCATGACTGTTCCCCCGTCTATCTGGATCGATATCCCTGATGAAGAACCCTTCAGCCCGGTTAAGAGTCTTACCTTAGATACCGATGCTATGGAAGGAAGGGCTTCTCCGCGGAATCCGAGTGACCTGATATCAAAGAGGTCGTCAAAGCTGGTTATTTTGCTTGTTGCGTGGCGTTCAAAAGCGAGCAGGGCATCTTCCCTGTCCATCCCGGTCCCATTGTCCGAGACCTTTATCAGCCGCTTGCCGCCGCTGAGGATATCCACTCTTATCTCGCTGCTTCCCGCATCGATGGCGTTTTCGACAAGCTCTTTCAACACAGAGGCAGGCCGTTCGATAACTTCTCCTGCTGCGATCTTGTTTCTTAAATCTGTGGGAAGGATTTTTATCTGGGGCATAAGACATTTTAATGATAAGACGGCTGATTGCGCAAGGGGACGAAGCGAAATTCGCCCAGGGAAAAACTACGGGGCAATGCTGCATCCAGGCAATCCTGATTATGCTATAATTCAATGATCAAAATACGTTGTAATCATTATCTCCGGAGGTAGGTATGGACATAAAGGCATTTGTTTTGTCAAAGGCGCAAGAGGCAAAGGAAGGTGCTCGCTCGCTTGCAAAGGCATCCTCGCAGCAGAAGAACACTGCACTGCTGAAGATGGCCGCGGCGCTCAAAAAGCGTTCAAAAGAGCTCATAAGGGAAAACGGGAAGGACATCGCGTTTGCGAAAAAGAAGGGGCTTTCAGGTGCGATGATCGACCGGCTGACATTGACCGAAAAGCGGATCGGTGAAATGGCACAGGGGCTTGTTGAGGTGGCTGCCCTTCCCGACCCTGTGGGAGAGGTCCTGAAGATGTGGCAGAGGCCGAATGGCATGACCGTAGGGAAGATGCGCGTCCCGATAGGGGTGATAGGCATTATTTACGAATCACGGCCGAATGTGACCGCAGATGCGACAAGCCTCTGCCTGAAGGCAGGGAATGCGGTAATCCTGCGCGGCGGCTCTGAGGCGATACATTCAAATAAGGCGATAGTGAAGATACTGAGGGATGTTGCAAAGAAAGAAGGCATTCATGAAGGGGCGATAACATTCCTGGATACGCCTGACAGGGCAGCGGTCATGGAGATGCTGAAGCTCGAAGGCATCGTCGACCTTATCATCCCGAGAGGCGGTGAGGGGCTCATAAGGGCTGTTACCGAGAACTCCCGGATACCGGTGCTCAAACACTATAAAGGTATATGCCATGTGTTTGTCGACAGCGATGCGGACTTAAAGATGGCCGAAGACATCTGTTTTAACGCGAAGGTCCAGCGGCCCGGCACCTGCAACGCAATGGAAACCATGCTTGTCGATAAGAAAATAGCAAAGAGCTTTCTCCCTGGCATGATCAAAAGGTTCAGGAGCGCCGGGGTAACCATTAAAGGGTGTCCGGAGACCAAGAAGATCGTGTCAGCGATCAGTGCCGCGAAAGAAGAAGATTATTGTAATGAATATCTTGATCTGATCCTGAACGTGAAGGTCGTAAAGGATATTGATGACGCCATGGAGCATATCGCAAAATACAGTTCCTCCCATTCCGAATCCATTGTCACGAAAGACTATTCAAAGGGGATGAGGTTCCTGAGGGAGGTCGATTCGTCCGCTGTCATGATCAATGCCTCGACCCGCCTTAATGACGGCTTCCAGTTCGGTCTTGGAGCGGAGATCGGCATCTCTACTGACAAGATACACGCCAGGGGTCCCATGGGGCTCGAAGAGCTGACCTGCACGAAGTTCATAGTGCTGGGTAACGGGCAGCTGAGGGAGTAGTTTTTTATCCGGCTTGAAATTTCAGATTATTCCTACTATACTAAATCGTAGGTATTTAATTGTTGTAGGAGGAAGTTATGCAGGCAGTAAAGGTATTACCCAAAGGTCAGATTACGCTCCCGAAAAAGATCCGGCAGCATCTTGGCATTAATGTCGGCGATGCTCTGGTGATTGAAGAAGAAAAGGACAGGATAGTCATAAAAAAAGGCAAGACGATATATGACTTTATCGGGACATTGCCTCCTCTCGATATTTCCATCGAGGAAATGATAGAAAGAGCAACAGAAGAGGCGATGAAAGAACGTGCAAAGAGCGGTTATTGATACAAATATAATCATTAGACTTGCAGTAAAAGATGATGACAAACAGAGAGAGGCCTGTATAAGACTCCTTGAAAGGGCCAAAAATAAGGAACTGATGCTTTGGATTCTCCCTGTTGCTGTCCTTGAAACCGTCTGGATTTTGGAAAAGTATTATAAACTTCCCAAAAAGACAGTCCGGGATTTTGTAGAGGCTCTTTTAAATACTCCTGAGATTATCTGCGATATGGAGAATGTTTTTAAACAGGCGATAGCTGTCTATGAAGAAAAGAACATAAAATTTGCCGATGCCGTGATGGGCTATTGGGGGTTGGAAAAGGGGATTAGCGAGGTCTTCACCTACGACGAGAAGGATTTCAGAAGAATCGAGGGGTTGAAGGTGCATAAGCCGTAAAATATGGGAAACGTAGTACCTTCCAAGCGCAACCCTGCCACACAAAGGATTATTCTTTTATGAAAATAGGCATCTTCGGCGGCACCTTCAACCCTGTGCATTACGGCCATCTCAGGTCAGCAGAAGAGGTCAGGGAAAAGTTTGGGCTTGACAGGATATTTTTTATTCCTTCAGGCAATCCCCCGCTGAAAAGGAAAGACCTGACAGAGGCGGTGCACAGGCATGCTATGGTCAAAATGGCTGCCAGGGATAATCCCTCTTTTGAGGTCCTCGATATCGAATGTGTCAGGCCCGGTAAGTCCTATACCGTCAATACACTGGAACAGCTCCTGGAAAATTATGTTGATGCAGATTTATACTTCATACTGGGGATTGACGCATTTCTTGATATCCCTAACTGGCGGGAACCGGAAAAGATACTCTCCCTGACAAACTTTATTGTGCTTTCGAGACCGGGGAATTATTTTACCGACCTGTTCCATTCGCCGTATCTGGATATGAAAAAAAACGTCCTGGCAAGTTTGGACAGGGAGGATAGAGAACCATGTGTGACTGTCCTGAAGAGCGGGAAAAAATCTTTTCTCACTTCGGTCACTCCGATAGGGATATCCTCAACAGACATCAGAAAGTGCGTCAGGAAAGGGTTTAGTATAAAATACCTGTTGCCAGCAGAGGTCGAATCTTATATAATTTCTCATAGCCTTTACATGCAGAAAAATCGATTAAAGAGGATACGCGGCAGGAGGGAATGCCTTTAAACAGTAGAGATTTAGCCGTCAAGGCAGCAGAAGCAGCACTCAAAAAAAAGGCCTTAGATGTCACCATCCTTGATTTATCCGGCCTTACAGTTATTGCTGACTATTTCGTTATCTGCTCCGGAGAAAGCACCACCCAGGTAAAAGCTGTTGCAGAATCCATAGAGGAGGAGCTTGCGAAGAAACGCGTGAAACCTCTCGGCATAGAGGGAACTGCTCACAGCCACTGGATACTGCTCGATTATGGAGATGTCGTTATCCATGTTTTCGAAAAGGAGACGCGTGCTTATTATAACCTGGAAAAACTCTGGATGGATGCAAAGACCATAGAAATAGATGAAAATAAGAGTGATATGGCCGGGGAAGACAAAAGAGCAATTCATTACTGAAGGGGTCAATAAGTATCTTAAACTTTTGCGGCCATATGCAGAAATCAGCGTACTGGAGCTCAGGGAAGAAAAAGGGAACGATATCAGTAAAATGCTCAAAAAAGAAGGCGAGAGGATATTGAAGCTTCAGGTCCCATACACCCTTCTCGACGAAAAAGGGGATCTCATGACTTCAGGTGAATTTGCCGGGTATATTGCTGAACATATTCCCCCGGTCAATTTTGTCCTCGGAGGAGCATACGGGGTATCGGAGGACGTAAAGAAGACAGCACAGAAAAAACTCTCTCTCTCGAAAATGACCTTTACCCATGAGATGTCGCGCCTATTTTTTCTTGAACAGCTGTATCGGGCTTTTACCATAATACATAAAAGGGGTTATCACCACTGATGGGAAAGTTTTCTGTTTTCATAATTGTAATTTTTTTCGGGGTGGTTGCTCTTTTTGCCATTAACAACCATGAGGTGACCACGATAAAAGTCCCTTTCGGGTCTGTCTACGAGGTCCCCAAGATCGCTCTGATGCTGCTTTCCAGCGCGATAGGCTTTCTCGCAACCCTCTTTATATTTGCCATACGGGACACAAAGAAATTTATCGACAACTGGCAACTCCAGAAGAAACAGAAGCAGGAGATAAAGGTGCAGGAGCTTTACTCCAAGGCCCTGAACGCTCTTCTTGGGCATAACGAAGAATCTGCCAGGGAAGCACTGGAAGATATACTCATAGAAAAGCCCGACCATATTGACGCCTTGCTGAGGTTAGGAGATATCGCCGCTGCTGAAGACGATTACCAGAAGGCGAATACCTATTATCAGAAGGCCAGGAATATAAGGCCGAAAAAGCTGGAGAGTCTTTTTGCCCTTGAAGGGCTCATGGAAAAGACAGGCCGGTGGGCCGAGGCGATGAAATACCTTGAAGATATTCTGGAAATTGATGATGCCAATCTGTCCGCCATGTATAAGAAACGCGCCATTTTGGAACGGCAGGGGAAATGGGATGACCTTGTATATCTGCAGAAGACGATTCTGAAGCATGAACATAGCGAAAAAGACAAAAAACGCGAAAATCAGAACCTGATCGGTTACAAATATGAATATGGCAGGCACAGCCTCGAGACCAACCAGCTCGAAAAGGCGAAGAAGGCGTTCAAAACCGTTCTTCGCCTGGATAAAGACTTTCTGCCTGCGAGTCTCGGACTGGCAGAGGTTATGCTGTTGGAAGGAGATAGCGAGGAAGCGGTGAATCTTCTCGAAAAGGCATATGAGAATACCCATTCAACAATAGTACTTGCCAGACTTGAAGACCTGCTCATCAGTCTGGGGGAGCCGTCAAGGCTGATAAGTATTTATAGGAACAGTATCTCAAAAAAACCGAATGATCCGGTAACGAAATTTTTCCTCGGCAAGCTCTTCTACCGTCTGGAAATGGTTGACGACGCCTTTGAAACCCTTACCGGTATTGATACCGGAGGGTTATTTTATCCTGAACTGCACCAGGTTCTCGGCAATCTGTACATGCGGAAAAATCAGCCTGCGAGGGCTGTCCAGGAATTCAAGAAGGCTGTTGATATCAAGTCCTCCCTCCGGCTGCCTTACTGCTGCAGGCAGTGCGGCAATACCTTAGATGAATGGTCAGGGAGATGTCCTGATTGTAAACGCTGGGGCACCTTTCAGCTGAATCTTGAAGGTACCTGCAAGGCCTAGACAAGTCACGTGAAAGAGATCCGTCTTGATAAACTTGTTCCCTTTCTCGATGCTGAACTTCGCCTTTCAGATTTTAGCGAAGACGAGAGCGCTAATGGCTTGCAGATTGAAGGCAATCCGCTAGTAAGAAAGGCAGGCCTTGCGGTAGATGCCTGCGATTATGTTTTCAGAAAGGCTGCGGAAAAGAAGATAGATTTTCTCCTCGTGCATCATGGTCTCATCTGGGGAGGATTAAAAACGCTCAGGGGGGTTATGAGGCAAAGGGTAAAAACCCTTCTTGATTCCGATATTTCCCTGTATGCCTGCCACCTTCCGCTCGACTGGCATCCGGAATACGGAAATAATGCACAACTGCTGAAGCTCCTGTCTATAAAGAAAATGGGAGAGTTCGGCAGATACCATGGAAGAAATATCAGCTACTGGGGGAAGACTTCCAGGGAATGCCCTCTCGATGAATTTACCAATAGGATAGACAAGGCGCTGAATACAAGATCATCTGCTATAGGCTTCGGCAAAAAAGTCCGTAACGTCGGAGTGGTATCAGGCGGGGGCTGGTTTGCGATCAATGAGGCGGAAAAGTACGGTATAGATACATTTCTTACCGGAGAGCCCTCCCACAGCGCTTATACACTTGCAGAAGAGATGAAGGTGAATCTGATTTTTGCGGGACATTACGCGACTGAAACACTTGGAGTAAAGGCAGCGGGCGAGATCTTACAAAAGCGGTTTGGGCTTGCAGTTGAATTTATCGACCATCCGACCGGTCTGTAATCTTATCTTTCAACAATCCCCTGAAAAACCTGTTGTATGACCGAAAAGAGTTCAGCATGGATTTTTGTGTTTCCTGCAACGACGTTGCCCGTCAGAAGATACTGGTCCCCGCCGCTGAAATCAGTGATGCGCCCGCCTGCCTCTCTGATGAGCAGGCTGCCTGCCGCAATATCCCATGGACTGAGATTCAGCTCATAGAAGCCCTCGGTGCGTCCTGCAGCGATATAGGCAAGGTCAATTGCAGCTGACCCCGCACGTCTGATGTCGCTGACATTTGCGAATATTTTTTTGAAGGCCTCGAGATAATAGTCAATCATCTCTTTTTTTCTGAAGGGAAAACCCGTTGCGATCAGACTTTTTTCGAGCATGTCTGTTTCTGATACCTTGATTACGGCATTGTTCAGAAAGGCCCCCTGCCCCTTTACCGCGTGAAAGAGTTCGTCCCTGAGCGGGTCAAAGACGACCCCGAGAATGATCTCTCCACAATGTTCAAGCCCTATGGAAACAGAGAATATCGGAAAGCCGTGGATGAAGTTTGTTGTGCCGTCAAGGGGATCGATGATCCACCGGTAAGATGATTCAGTGCTCTCCTGCTGCAAGGTTTCCTCAGTTAGAAAATAGTGGGAAGGAAACTTCTCGCGTATCGTCTTTATGATGACAGCCTCGGACCATCTGTCTACGTTTGTGACAAAGTCAAACGCCTGCTTTGTCTGGATGTCCGAATGGGAGAGCCGGCCAAGGTTTTTGATGATGATATCGCCTGCCAGTCTTGCCGCAGTTGCTGCTGTCCTGAGGCAATCATTCAAAAGGTTTGCGTTCATGGATACATGATATAACATTTCTGGCAGTTATGGGGAGATTGACAGCCGTCCGGTATTTATTCGAAAATCATGCATGAAACTTTTGATGTTTTACACGCATGAGTGGTGGTACAGGACTGCTTCAAAGACGCTCGAAAATGTGCCTGATGTGGAGAAAGAAGAGTCTGTGGCCAGCGCGGCAGCGATATTCTTCCACTGCGAGGCAGAGGATGAAGAAAAATATTCCGGCGTAATCCAGAAGTTCCTGAAAAACACCAAGTGGCTTGCAGGGAAATTCAATACGAAGAATGTTGTCCTTCACTCCTTTAATCATCTATCATCAAGCAAATCGACCCCTGAATTTGCGGGAAAAGTCTTGGACGAAATTCGGCTGAGGCTTGAGAATGCGGGATATACTGTCATGGTTACGCCCTTTGGTTATTTCAACGAGTTCAGAATGCATGTCGCGGGAGATTCTTTGGCTAAGGTATTTAAGGAGTTTTAGAAAAAACAGACTGTTCTTGGTCGGCCGATGCTAACGCGATCTTTGTCTTGCCGCTTCATAGAGGCATGCTGCAGCAGCGGATGCTACGTTTAAACTCTCTGCCTTCCCATAAATCGGGATGCGTAATGTTATGTCCGCAGCCTTTTTCAGATCTTCCTGTGCGCCGTGCGCCTCATTTCCAAAGACGAGCGCAACCGGTTTTTCGAGCCTGACCTCGAAAAGAGATTGTTCGGCATCAGCCGCGGTAACTACCAAGTTGATTTTTTGCGAGCGGAGCCAGTCCACAAGCTCATCGACAGAAGCGTGAGCGATCGGGATATTAAAAACACTCCCTGCCGTTGACCTGATAGTCTTCTGCATAAAGACGTCGCACGTTCCAGGAAGTATGATAACAGCATCGGCACCAGAAGCATCTGCTGTTCGTATGATCGTCCCGAGATTTCCCGGGTCCTGAATACCGTCTGATACAACCAGAAGGGCGTTGCCTTTTAACCGAAGTTGATTAAGAGAGAGCTGACGGCAGGTTACAACTGCGATTATGCCCTGCGGCGTTTCGGTTTCAGCGAGCTTATGGAATACACCGTCTGTGACCTCAAAAATCCTTGTCGTATGGAGTGAAAGCTGCTTTAACAGCTTCTGCCCTTCTTTTTTACTGCCGAAGGCTTCCGAGAAAAAAACTTCGTCTATGGAAGCATCCGCGTCAAGTGCCATTTCGACCAGATGCGGCCCTTCGATGATAAAAGAAACATTTTCAGTCCTGCTTTTTCTGCGCCTGATATCGATTACAGTTTTTATCTTCGGGTTCGACTGGCTTGTAATCTTCGTATAGTTCATAAATTTTTTCTGTCAGGGGACAAGACTATAATAGCACCCTGTTTCTGAATTTTAAAATGTCTTAAGCATGGTAACGTCAGACTGTTGAGGGCCTCTTTTTCTCTTTTGGACTGATTGGTGATCTCAAACGGATCATCCGTATAACCCAGAACGCTGCTACTGCGGAGGCGAGGTGTTTAAGGCTGTGTCCGCTTACGATATGACCAAGGGAAAAAATCCGGGCATCAAGCAGTTCAAAAAACTTTGCCAGTCCGTAAAAGATAAACACCCCGATGAGATTCCTACTCCCGTTGTATCTTGCTGGAAAAAGGAATAGAATGGCAGGGATAATCAGCACCGGACCATACTGCACCATTATGTAGGGGCGCAGGTCTCCCCTGCCAAGCATCTCTGTGAACTCCCAGTAAATCACGCTTCCGATCCCCATAATGAGAAAAGGGAAGAGAGATATGAACCCCGCCTTTACTGTAATGCGTTCGGCGATGACAGCAGAGAAGAATGACATGAAGACTACTGCCATCGGAAGCCGGTCCCAGAAAAGGCGCGTATTGTCAGGGCTTAGGTGGTAATAGACTGAACCAAGGCCTGTCAGCGCCAGTCCGGTGAAAAATAACGCGTGAGGCCACCTCTCTACTTTTTCGACAAAAGAATTTCGAGAGTCTTTTGTCCCAAGCTGCCGGAGAACAGAGAGGCCATATATTGCGATGAGGACAAAGGGAAGGTTCGAAATGACATTGAGGAAATTGGGGATGCCAAGGACAGTACGGTGGTCGGCAAAGGTGTGGTAAGCGATATCCTGCGGGATTGCAGGGAAAGAGAATACAGCGACACCTGCTGCAATGCTCGAAAAAAAGATGCACAGAAGCCGTATTCTTTTTGTCACTTCCTTGTCCTGCTTCTGGCTATCATATGGGGAAAATGGTAGCAGAGGCTTCTATGGGTGTCAATGAGTGGCGGGCACCCTGTGTATGAAATACTTGCCAGTTGGAACATTTCGTATGATTATGATAATGTTATATTCCTGAATTCAATGGAAGGTCAGCATGGAAACAGAAAACGAAAAACTCAGAAAAACCTCGGTATATCTTGAAGAAGAAGTCCTGGAAGCACTTGAAGAAGCAGCCAGGGAGATCAGCAGAGAGACCGGAAAGAAATGGTCCAGGGGTGCTGTGATCAGGATAGCCCTGAGCGATTTTTTTACGAGAAGGGGGAAAATACTGTAATGACGACTTTTAAAGATATTATAGATCTTCATACGCATGGCATCGGCAAATATGACACCAGGTCGGGAAGTCCCGAGCATATAGTGCGAATGGCAGCACTTCATGCCAAAAGAGGGACCGGAGCGATTCTCCCGACGATTTATCCTGACTCAATCGATGTGATGCGGAAGAATATTGAGGCGGTCAGGAAGGCGATCGAACTGCGGGAATCGAATAAAGGTGCTTCTGCCCGCCTTCTCGGCGTGCATCTGGAGGGACCCTTTTTGAGCCCTGCACGGTGCGGGGCGCTTGAGAGAACGGGATTTATAAAGCCGTCACTATCTTCTCTTAAGAAGTTGATTGACGGTTATGAGGACATTGTAAAGATCATCACTGTCGCCCCTGAAATCCCGGGCGCCTTAAAGGTAATAGAAAAGTGCGCAGCACTCGGCATAAAGGTAAATATGGGCCATTCCGACGCGACATATAAGCAGGCTCTGGAAGGCAAAAAGGCAGGCGCCACGGGGATAACCCATTTATTCAATGCAATGCGGCCTTTTCATCATCGTGAACCTGGCCTCGTGGGCCTCGGTCTTATTGACGAGGAGCTTTATACAGAGGTCATCGCGGACGGCGTTCATCTTCACCCAAAAACTGTTGAGCTGATATTCAACAGGAAAAGGCTGGACAGGATAATACTTGTCTCTGATTCAGTAAAAGGCGCAGGGACAGGCAAGGGTGCGATATATGGTAAGGACGGTACGCTCGCCGGCAGCGCGACTACTATAGAGGGAGTTGTGAAAATATTGCGATCTGCAGGGATCCCTGATGCTGAGATCATCGAGGCATCGACAGATAATCCTGCTCGGTATATTGGACTGCGTTAATCCCACCAATTTCGGTTATTCGGTTAATTATGACAGGCAATTTTTTCGACCCGGGGAAAAGTGTGATATAATTTTTTCATGCGATCATTAATCAAAATCATTTTTAT
>Ga0105107_10003198_pt1 | contig 10849 bp, 8 predicted proteins | sample PPLLaktember2015_6_FD_79335 | JGI IMG/M metagenome (GOLD analysis project Ga0105107, IMG submission 79335) | Freshwater sediment microbial communities from Prairie Pothole Lake near Jamestown, North Dakota, USA - PPLs Lake P8 Core (1) Depth... | ecosystem: Environmental > Aquatic > Freshwater >... | reverse complement strand
TCGTCCTCGTTCTTGGACTGCAACGCGAGCGAGGGCTGCAAGGCCATCCTCGGCTGTGCGCTGGAGGCCGGGTGCCGCGGCATCGCCTGCGCCACCCCCTGTGCCAACGTGATCCAGCAATACGGAGGAACGGGCACGGGCGGTATCGAGGTGCAGATGGCGCTCAGCCTGAGCGACTGTACCGTCACGGCGGCGTGCCCCGAGAGCTGCCCCTGAGCCGAGGGGCGCCCCTGCGGTCCTTCCGCGGGGGGACGCCGCACGCGCCACCCCTCAGGAACGCTGCATCGCGCGGAGCCGCACCAGGCGCAGCGCGGCGTGCCGTCGGCGCCGCGCGCGACGCCTCGCGGAGCTCCGGAAGCCATCCGCGCAATCTGTAGCGTATGCTCGCGACGATGCTGCGGGCGCTGCTCCTCCTGTCGCTCGCCGGAGCCGGCGGGCTGGCGGCTCTCTTCGCATGGTTCCTGCTGCGCGCGAACCGCGCCGAGGTCGACGCGCGGCTGGGGCTCGAGTCCTGGGACCTCGTCGCCGACGGCGAGCACAACTCGAACACCGATCTCGTCCTCTGGCGGGGCCGCTGGCTGCTCGTGCACGCGGCGTCCCCCTACCACATGGGGACGCCCCGCTCGCGCCTCGTCGTGCGGCGCTGCGTCGACGCCGTGCCCGGGCCGGGCTCGCGCTGGGAGATCCTCGTCGAGCTGCGCGTGCCGGGCTCGGACATCCGCGATCCGATCTTCGCCCCGGTCGGGGAGGAGCTGCTGCTCTACGCCCTCACGAACCAGGGCTTCTACGCGATTCCCAGCGGAACGGTGCTGGCGGCGAGCGACGACGGGGTGCGCTGGAGCGACTTCCAGCCGGTGGGTCCAGCCGGCTGGCTGTTCTGGCGGGTGCGGGCCCACCCGAGCGAGCGCGCCGCAGCCGGCGGCCCGCTCTGGTACGCCTCGGCGTACTGGAAGGACCACGGCGAGTCGATCCTGCTGCGCTCTCCCGACGGGCGCGCCTGGGAGCGCGTCGCCACCATCCACCGCGGCGACGCCAACGACGAGACGGAGATCGCGTTCCTGCCGGGGCCGGACGGCGCGGCGAGCTCGCGCATGGTCGCGACGGCGCGCCTCGAGGTCACGCCCGACTCGCTGACCGGTCACCCGGACGCCGCCACGCTGCTCGCCTTCGCGGACCCGCCCTACACCGAGTGGAGCGACGCCCGCAAGCTGCGCACCGCGGCCACGCGCCTCGACGGCCCCGTGGCCTTCGCCGACGGCGGGCGTCTCTTCGCGGTGGCGCGCGCGCAGCCGGGGGCGCGGCGCTGGCCCGTCCACCTGGGGAGCTCCTGGGCGCGCAAGCGCACCGCCCTCTGGTGGATCGACCCGGGCCGCGAGGCGCCGGGCGGCGCCGGGTCGGGCGAGCCGCGTCTCGTCTGGCTCTCGGACCTGCCGAGCGCCGGCGACACCAGCTACGCCGGGGTCGCGCTCCACGAAGGTGCGCTCTACGCCGACTACTACACCAGCCGGATCGACCGCGACTACCCCTGGCTGCTCGGCATGGTCCTGCGCAGCGACGTCCGCATGGCGCGGGCCCCCCTCGCGGCGCTGCACCGGCTCGCGGAGGCGCACGCGCGCCCCTGACCGGCGGTGGCGGACGAGGCCGTCAGCGAGAGAAGGGCTCGTCGGGCTCGTAGAACTCGACGTCGAGGTCCTCGAGCTTCTCCTGCAGGAACTTGCGCGCGTCCTGGATCGCCTGGTTGTAGACCGGCGCGCCGAGCTCCTTCACGAAGAAGTCGAGGATGCGCCCCGCGCTGAACTCGCTCAGCTCCTGCTCGAGGACCTCGGCGTAGAACTTGCGAACCCCGCGCAGCATGCGCTCGCGGCGCTCGTCCGTCAGGCGGATGCGCATCTCGGGCACGGGAACCTCCCCTAGGCGGGGTCGACGAAGATCGGCGAGGACCAGGCGCGCTCCTGGATCGGCGCGAGGCAGTCGTCGTCCGCCGGGGTCCGGTAGTCGCCGTAGCAGGGGTCGACCTCGAGGCAGAGCCCCCGCGCGTCGCGCTTCTGGCAGCGCAGCTCGGCGCCGTTCACCGCCGGCGTCGGCTCCTGGATGGCGCGCACGTAGTAGAGGGCGGAGCGGCGGGAGCCGGCGAACTCCGGGTCCTCGAACTCGACGCTGCACGCGTCGCCCGGCGGGCAGGGGAGGATCTTCCAGGGGTCGTCGATGAGCGAGCCGGGGTCCTCGCCGGCGGCGCTCCGCGGGCGGATGCGCACCACCTCGATGCGCTCGACGCGCAGGCGCTTCTCGCCGGGGTGGTAACACTCGCCGCGGCAGAGCCGCTCGAGGGCCTCGCCGGAAAGGGCGCTCTCGGCGTAGGCGGGGCAGCCCGGGAGCTGCTCGAGCTCGCCGGCGGCGCGAACCCGGAAGCGCGGCGCCTCGGCCAGGCGCACCTCGGAGCCCATCGGCTGCGGCGCGGCGCCGTTCACGAGGTCGAACCACAGCAGGATGCGCGGGCCGCTCGTGCCGTAGGTCTCCTTGCGCATCAGCGCGTCCCAGACCGCGTCGCGGGCGCGGCCGTCGGCGTGGACGGCCGCGAGGCCGCCCGTCACGAAGAAGGAGGCCTGGCGCTCGAAGTCCAGCACCTGGAGCGGGGAGAGGGACCCGCGCAGCGTCTCGAAGCTCCGCGCATCGCCCGCCTTCTCCTCGGTGGCCTGGGGGGTGAGGAAGCGATAGGTGTCGACGTCGCGGGCGCCGCGGGCCTCGGTAGTCTCGATGCGGTCGCGCTCCTTGTAGCCGGTGCCGGGGCGCGCCGAGTGGTTGTCGCTCGAAGCGATGAAGCCCATGCGGAACTGGTCGGCGTCGGCGCCGGCGCCCGGGTTCCCGAGGGACATGATGTACTGGACGCTGCTCTTCGGCCGGTGGTTGAAGGCGGGAAGGAAGCAGTCCGGGCAGCTCCCGCAGTCGCGCCAGTCCTCGACGGCGGCCCCGGGCACCACGAAGCGCGCGTTCACGCCCGCGTCGAGGAACAGCCGCCGCGCCTCTGCGACGCGCTCCTCGCACTCCGCCGAGGCCGGGTCCTCGCAGCGCTCGCGGATGATCTCGCCGGCCCGCCAGCAGCAGGGCTCGTAGCCGTCCTCCGGCGGCTGGCAGATCGCCTCGCCGCCGGCTCCGAACTCGACCTCGCGCCAGTCGCGGTACTCCTCGGAGTTCCCGTGGCCGGAGTAGACCTCGACGAGGCGCTGGCGGTCGGCGTCGTTCTGGGCGGCGGTGAGCTGCTTGTCCCAGGCCGAGCCCGGCGGAGTGTAGATGCCCCAGGTCGTGCCGTGGGGGATCACCAGGGAGTCGAAGCCCCACTGGTCGAGCTTCTGGAACAGGACCTCCGGCGTGCGCGCGCCTTCGGAGCAGTCCTCGGGAAGCTCCCGCGTGTCGACGCCGTCCTCGCAGACGGGCGTCCCGCGCAGCTCCCGGTTCGCCGCGCCGAAGTTGAAGTAGCGCGCGCGGTTCGACCAGTCGCGCAGGGGGATGCGGAGCTGGAAGGAGAGAGGGGCGCCGCGGCGCATGGCCTGGGCCGCGAAGGAGTCCGAGTGGATCGGCCGCTTCGGGACGCGGTCCTCGGCGGTCTCGCGCAGGATCACGTTCTTGTGCCCGTAGTGGTCCTCCGGCGTCGCGCCGATCTGGGTCCACTCCCAGCCGAGGAACGCGACCACGTCGGGGCTGGCCGGGTCGCCGGCCACGGCGTTGCACTGGCGCACCGCCTCCTTCGTCTCGCGCCACATGCGCGGCGTCAGGCCCTCGGCGTGGTCGGTGATGCTCCAGAAGTCGAGGGCGGAGCAGAAGCGCGCGTAGTCGCAGGCGGCGGCCACCGGGTTCGGCCCCTCGCCCTGCATCAGGGGCAGGCTCATCAGGAACGCGTCCGTCGAGTAGGTGGTGTGGACGTGGAGGTCGCCGAACAGGATCTGCTTGGCGGCGCCCGGGTTCGCCGCGGCGCTGCGTTCGGCGCGCACGGCGATCTCGCCGGCCGGCACGGCCTGCTTGCCCTGGATCTCTCCGGCGTGCTCGAGCTCGCCGCAGCCGACGGCGGCGAAAAGGACCACGAGCAGCGCCTTGGAGTGTCTCACGTCGTTCCCCGCAGAAGAGTCGCGCGGCTACCCGAGAGCGTCCTCGAGCTTCCTCCCGGGGCCGGCGACGTGGGTGTGGGCGAGGCGGAAGCGGGCGCCGGCGGGAAGGTTGCGCGAGGAGCTGCCGAGGCGCACCTCGAACTCGCCGGCCTCGGCCACCCAGGCGCCGCGCGCCGGGTCCCAGAAGGAGAGGGCGTCGGCGCCGAGCCGGAGCTCCACCTCGCGGCGCTCGCCGGGGGCGAGGGCGAGCTTCGCGAAGGCGCGCAGCTCCCGGGGCGGCCGCGCCGCGCTCGCCTCGAGGTCGGCGAGATAGCACTGCACCACCTCCTGACCCGCGCGCCCGCCGACGTTCGTCAGCGGGACGACGACGCGCACCCGCACGCCGCCTGCCTCGCCGGGCTCCTCCTCGACCGCGACGCGCGGCTCGCCGTAGGCGAAGCGCGCGTAGGAGAGGCCGTGGCCGAAGGGAAACAGGGGCTCGACCTTGCGCGCGTCGTAAGAGCGGTGGCCCGCGAACACGCCCTCGCCGTAGAGCACGTGGCCGTGCTCGCCGGGGTAGCCGAGGTAGGCGGGCGTGTCCTCGAGGCGGCGCGGGAAGCTGGTGGGCAGCCGCCCGCCGGGATCGGCGTCGCCGAACAGCACGTCCGCCAGCGCGCGGCCGGCCTCCTGGCCGCCGAACCAGATCTGGAGCACCGCCGGCACCAGGGCCAGCCAGGGCATCTCGCAGGGGGAGCCGGTGTTCAGGGCGACGATCGTGCGGGGGTTCGCGGCGGCGACGGCGGCCACGAGCTCCGCCTGGCGCCCCGGCAGCGAGAGGTCGCGGCGGTCGACGCCCTCGGTCTCCCAGTCGGCGTCGCGGCCGACGGCGACCAGGGCCGCGTCGCAGCCGCGCGCGAGCTCGACGGCGCGGGCGAGGGCGTCGTCGCCGACGGGCGGCAGCATGCCGACGCGGAGGCCCGCCATGAGGGGCGCCTCGATGCGCGCGTAGTCGACCTGCAGGTCGTAGCTGCGGCCGGCCTCGAGGGCGACCGTCGCGGAGATCTCGGCGCTTCCCATGTTGTAGTACGAGTCGCCGCGCACCCAGCCGTCCCAGGCGTCGACCACCACGCGCCCGTCGAGGAGCAGGCGCGCCCGCCCCGCGGTGGCGAGGGACAGGGTCCAGGCGCCGCTCTCCGGGGGCGTCAGCTTCCCGCTGAGGCGCGCGCAGAAGGAGCGGTGGTCGACCTCGCGGGCAAAGGCGCCGAACCAGGCGAACTCGAGGCGCCCGGCGCGCCGCACCGCCGCCGGCTCGCCTTCGGCGGCGAGGCCGTTCCAGTACTCGACGGTGAGCCCTGTCCGGCCGCCCTCCGCGGGAGTCAGCCAGGCGCGGTCCGGCAGCGGCACGCGCTTGTGGGCGGTGCAGCCCGGCGCGTGGACTACCTCGATGCCCGCGGCGGCGGCGCGCTCCTCGATGCCGGCGAGGATCGTCACCTCGTAGTGGGGCGTCACGCGGGCGCTCCCGCCGCCCTGGATGGCGGTGTGCCGTGCGTTGGGGCCGATCACCGCGAGCCGGCGGATCGGCGCGCCGCCCGCGAGGGGCAGGGCGCCGGCCTCGTTCTTCAGCAGCACGATCGCCTCGGCCGCCGCGCGGCGGGCGAGCCCGCGGTGCTCGGGCCGGTCCTCGGCGCGCTCGGGCGCCTCGGGCGCGCCCGCGCTCTCGAAGGCGCCGGTGCGGAGCGAGAGCCGCAGCATGCGGCGCACGGCCTCGTCGACGTCGGCCTCGGGCACCTCGCCGCGGCGCACGGCGTCGGCGAGCTTCGGCCCCCAGTGGCGCGGCGGACCGGGCATCTCGAGGTCGAGGCCGCCCCGGGCGCAGGCGGGCCCGTCCTGCACGGCGTACCAGTCGGAGATCACCGCGCCGTCCCAGGCCCACTCGCCCTTCAGCACCCCGCGCAGCAGCTCGCGGTGCTCGCAGGCGTAGGTGCCGTTCACCTTGTTGTAAGAGCCCATCAGCGACCAGCTGCCCGCCCGCTTCACGGCGTGCTCGAAGGGCAGCAGGTAGAGCTCGCGGAGCGGCCGCGGCGCGACGTCGCTGCTGATCGTGTGGCGCTCGAACTCGCTGTCGTTGCACACGTAGTGCTTCACGCAGGCGCCGACGCCCTGGCGCTGCACGCCGCGGATCCAGGCGACGCCGATCTCGGCGGTGAGCACCGGATCCTCCGCGTAGCACTCGAAGTGGCGGCCGCCGAGGGGATGGCGGTGCAGGTTGATGGTGGGTCCGAGCAGCACCTGGCAGCCCTTGCTGCGCGCCTCCTGGCCGAGGGCCTCGCCCACCTCCCGCACGAGGGCGGGGCTCCAGGTGGCGCCGAGGGCGATGCCGCAGGGGAAGCTCGCCGCCGAGACCTCGCCGCCGAGGCTGCCGCCGCGGGCCCCGACGGGGCCGTCGGTGACCTTCAGCGGGGGAATGCCGAGGCGCGCGACCGGCGGCGTGCGCCACATGTCGGCGCCGGTGACGAGGGAGACCTTCTCGTCGAGGGTGAGCTCGACGAGGAGCTTCTCGATGCGGTCGTCCATGGGCCTGTCGATGGGGTCGTCCATGGGCTCCTCCGGCGCGGCGTCAGCGGCTCGGGTCGAGCAGCACCTTCAGCACGCCGCCCCGCTTCTGGTCGAAGATGCGATACGCCTCGCTGCCCTCGGAGAGGGGCAGGCGGTGGGTGAAGACGCTCTCCGGGCGCAGCCGGCCCGACTGCAGGAGCGGCACCAGCTCGTCCCAGAGCTCCGGCACCGGGCAGATGCCGATGCGGAAGGTGAGGTCCTTCATGAGCGCGAGGGGCATCGGGAACGGGAAGGCGAGGTTCACGTTCACGCCGACCACCGACACCACGCCCGCCACGCGCACGAGCTGGAGCGCGAGCTGGATGGTGGCGTCGGCGCCGACGGCCTCGATCACCGCGTCCGGCCCCGCGCCGCCGGTGAGCTCCAGGGCCGTCTCGGCGGCGCGGTCGGCGTGGACGGGGACGGCGCCGAGGGCCTTCGCGCGCTCGAGGCGCTCGGGGACGCGATCGATGGCGAGCACGCGCGCCGGGCCGAAGAGCTGGGCGCACTCGACGGCCAGCAGGCCCACGGGGCCGAGGCCGATCACCGCCACCGTCTGGCCCGGCCGGATCTCGGCGCCCTTCGCACCGTAGAAGGCCGTGGGCAGGATGTCGGTCAGCAGCACCGCCTGCTCGACGGAGACGCCGTCCGGGATGCGGCGGAAGGCGTGGTCGGCGCCGGGCACGGCCACGGCCTCCGCCTGGCCGCCGGGCAGGGCGCCGCTCATGCCGAAGACGCGCGTCATCCGCCGCTCGCAGCGCACCACGTGGCCGCCGCGGCAGGCGCCGCACAGGCCGCAGCCGATCACGCCGGCGCAGAGCACGCGGTCGCCCGGGCGGAAGTCGCGCACGGCGCTTCCCACCTCGACCACCTCGCCCACGAACTCGTGGCCGACGGCGAAGCCGGTCTCGGGCACCGGCAGGTCGCCGTGGTAGAGGTGGAGGTCCGAGCCGCAGATCGCGGCGCGCTCGACGCGGAGCACCGCGCCGTGGGAGTCGGGGGGCGTCGGATCCGGCAGGCTCTCGCAGCGGATGTCGCCCTTCCCGTGGAAGGTGAGGGCGCGGATCGTCACGACGGCGCGCCGGGGAGCTGCTTCGTGAACTGGGCCATGTCGAAGTAGTCGCGCCAGGTGCAGATCTTGCCGTCGCGGAGCTCGAAGGCGCCCATCACCGGAAGCGCGATCCACTTGCCGCCGATCTCGAACTTGTCGACGCGCTCCGTCAGCACCACGCCGCCCTCGGTCTCGGCGATCTGGTGCAGCTCCCACTCGATCGCCGTCGCCATGCCGGCGAAGCCCTGGATCACGCCGCGGATCGCCGCCGTGCCCTGCACCGGGTCGACGGGGATGTTGTGGTACACGCAGTCGTCGGTGAAGAAGCTCATGATCCGGTCGAGGTCGCGGCTCTTCCAGCTCTCGACGAAGCGGCGTACGACGGCGGTGGTCTCGCTCAAGGGGCCCTCCTGGAGTCCCCGGTTCTAGCACGTCCGGGGCGGCTCCGGGGGGCGGCCGGGCGGGCTATCCTGCCGCCGCTCACGTGAAGGAGGCATGCCATGGCGGTGCGGGTCGAGACGCCGAGCGGAACGCTCGCCGGGAGCGAGGCGGACGGGGTCCGGCGCTTCCTCGGGATCCCCTACGCGAAGCCCCCGGTCGGGCTCCGCCGCTTCGCGCCGCCGGAGCCCGCCGAGCCCTGGGCCGGCGTCCGCGAGGCCGTGGCCTTCGGCCCGAGCGCCCACCAGATGCCCATGATCCTGCCGCTCCCGGGCATGGACGTCGGCGCGATGGACGAGGACTGCCTCCACCTCAACGTGTACGCGCCCTCGGGCGGCGGGGCGAAGCGGCCGGTGATGGTCTGGATCCACGGCGGCGGCTTCGTGATCGGCTCGGGCTCCCAGAGCGTCTACGAGGGCTCGCGCCTCGCGCGCCGGGGCGACGTGGTGGTGGTGACGATCAACTACCGCCTCGGCGCCCTCGGCTTCCTCCATCTCGCCGAGCTCTGCCCGGGCCTCGCCGGCGCGGTCTCGAACCCGGGGATGCGCGACCAGGTGGCCGCCCTCGAGTGGGTGCAGCGCCACATCGCGAGCTTCGGCGGCGACCCCGGCAACGTCACGATCTTCGGCGAGTCCGCCGGCGGCATGAGCGTCGGGACGCTGCTCGGCATGCCGACGTCCCGCGGCCTTTTCCAGCGCGCGATTCCCCAGAGCGGGGCGACCCACCACTTCCACACGCCCGAGACCGCGACGAAGGTGACGGAGAAGCTGCTCGAGGCGCTCGGCATCGCCGTGAAGGATGCCCCGCGCGCACTGCGTGAGCTGCCTGCCCGGAAGCTGATCGAGGCGCAGGGCCAGCTCCAGGCGGCGCCGCCCTCGGCCCTCGGGCTGCTCCCCTTCCAGCCCGTCGTCGACGGCGACTCGCTGCCGCGCCCCGCGCTCCAGCCGGTGCGCGCCGGCGAGCGCAGCGAGGTCGCGCTCCTCGCCGGAACGACCCGCGACGAATGGAAGCTGTTCTCGCTGATGGACCCCACGGTCCCGACCCTCGACGAGGCGAAGCTCCACGAGCGCCTCGGCCGCGAGGTGCCCGAGATCGACGCCGAGGAGCTCTTCGCCACCTACCGCGACGCGCGCCGCGCGCGCGGCGAGCCGGCCACCCCGATCGAGCTGTTCGCCGCGGTCCACACGGACCGCACCTTCCGCATCCCGGCGCTGCGCCTCGCCGAGGCCCAGGCGCCCCACCAGCCGCGCACCTTCATGTACCGCGTCGACTGGGAGTCGCCGATGCTGGGCGGCGTCCTCGGCGCCTGTCACGCCGTCGAGCTGCCCTTCGTGTTCGGCACCTACGACCTGCCGGGAGGCGACCAGTTCGCCGGCAAGGGCCCCGACGTCGAGGCGCTCTCGGCGCGCATGATGGACGTCTGGCTCGACTTCGCGCGCAGCGGCGACCCCGGCTGGCCCGCCTACGAGCCGACGCGTCGCACGACCATGATCTTCGGCCGCGACTGCGGCACCGAGGACGATCCCCAGGCGGAAGAGCGGAAGGTCTGGGAAGGACGCTACTAGGAGCCCCGATGCGGAAGGGGATCCTGGTGTGCCTGGCGGGGGCTCTCGCTGCCTGCGCAGGGGCGCCGTCCGGGAAGGGCGGAGGATCCGAAGCGTGGACCTCGCCGATCGGTCGGGATCATCCCCTCGCCGGGCGGATCCTCGATCTCGCCCAGCGCGCCGAGAGCTCCGAGGCGGAGCTCGTCGCGGAGCTCGGCGCGGCGCGCTTCGCGGTGCTCGGCGAGAGCCACGAGAACGCGGATCATCACCGGCTCCAGGCGCGCCTGATCGACGCCCTGGTCGCCGCCGGCGCGGCGCCGGCCGTGGCCTTCGAGATGCTGCGCGCCGACCAACAGCCTGCCGTCGACGCCGTGCTGGCGGATCCGGCGCCGAGCGCCGAGGCGCTGCGTGCCGCGACCCGCTGGGACGCGGGCGGCTGGCCCACCTTCGCGCTCTACGCGCCGATCTTCCAGGCGGCCCTCGCGGCGCGGCTCCCGCTCGTCGCCGCCGACCTCACCCTCGAGGAGCGCACGCTCCTCGCGTCCGGCGAGCCGGTGCCCGCGCCGCTGCGCGCGCGCTTCGGCCTCGACGAGGAGCTGCCCGCCGAGCTCCAGCGCGGCCTCGAGGCCGATCTCCTCGCAGGCCACTGCAACATGCTTCCCGAGAGCGCGCTGCCGCGCCTCGTCCGCGTGCAGCGCGGCCGCGACGCCGCCCTCGCCCAGGCGCTGCTCGCGGCCGGCGCGCCGGACGGCGAGGCGGAAGCCGCGGAAGGAGCCGAGGGCGTGCAGGCGGTGCTCGTCGCCGGCGCCGAGCACGCGCGCCTCGATCGCGGCGCGCCCCGCGCGCTCGCCCGCCTGGCGCCGGGAGCCGCGGTCGTCGCGGTCGCCTTCCTCGAGATCGACCCCGAAGAGGACGATCCCTGGGCCGACCTCGAGGCCCGCTACGGGTCCGAGCCGGTCTTCGACTACGTCTGGTACACGCCGAAGGCGAGCGACGAGGACTACTGCGAGCGCATGAAGCAGGGACGCTGAGCGCCCTCCGCGGAGAGACGAGGCCCTCCCGCGGCGCGTCTGCGGCGCGAGGCGCCGGAGAACGCGGGCCCGGCCGGCTCACTCCGCATAGCCCAGCGTGCGCAGCTGCTC
>Ga0105107_10003197_pt1 | contig 10850 bp, 13 predicted proteins | sample PPLLaktember2015_6_FD_79335 | JGI IMG/M metagenome (GOLD analysis project Ga0105107, IMG submission 79335) | Freshwater sediment microbial communities from Prairie Pothole Lake near Jamestown, North Dakota, USA - PPLs Lake P8 Core (1) Depth... | ecosystem: Environmental > Aquatic > Freshwater >... | reverse complement strand
GAGGTGGGATTGAGAGAAGGAGCGGGAATGAACGAAGAGTCCTTCGAGAAAGAAGGATCGGCTGGGTGAGAGCGACGGAATGGTCTAGCGTTCCGTTTCAAGCACTATACCAGATTTCGGATCGTCTCGAGAGGGCCTGAATTCAGATATCCTTGCTCAGCTACCAACGATTAAGTTTTGATAAAAGCATTTTGATGACCTCAATATGCTGTTCTTCTTCCTTTGCCAGTGCGCTAAGCGCCTCGCTTGCAAAACGGCCAAGAGGCAATAATGCGCGTTCCTTTTCCTTCAACAGATTCAATGTCAAAGGAACCGCCTGAAAGACCAGCCCTTTCTCTCATAGTCGTGAGCCCCAATCCCTTCACAATGCCTCTTCGGGCATGGATCTCATCGAGACTGAAGCCCCGGCCATTGTCCTGTAGATCCAGCTCTATCCTGTCATCGAGTTTTCGCAAGGAGAAGCGCACAAGGTCCGCTTTGCTGTGCTTGGCAATGTTGTTCATTGCCTCCTGAGTGATCCGGAAGACAACGATTTTCAGAGGATCCTGTATATCGCCCTCTGCAATATGGATCTTCTGCTCAATGCGGATGGCCGGGTAAGTCTGCTCGAATGTCCTGCAGAACCAGGAAATCGTGGGCAAGAGCCCAAGGTCATCAATCATGGAGGGCCGCAAATCTTGCTGAATCCTCCGGCATTCGTCAATGGCTTCGTGGATTCGCGGGATGATATTATCCAGAGCTTCGGTAGCAGTCTCTGGAGTCTTCCTGATTTGCTGAACAGCCGACTCCACCTTGTATTTAACTGCAACCAGACAACTCCCAATCGTATCATGAAGATCAGAGGCGATTCTTTTTCGTTCGTCCTCCTGTGCAGAGAGAAGTTTTGAGGAGAGACCTCGCAATGTTTCATTGGCGGTAGCTAGCTCCGCTGTTCGTTCCTGGACTCGCATCTCCAATTCGTCATGAGCCTGTCTAAGTGCCCCCTCGGCCTTCTTGCGCACGACCATCTCCCTCTCAAGGTCCGATTTGGACACAGTGACTTCTTTCAAACTGGCGGTCATCTGATTGAAGGCTTGGGATAATTCACCGATTTCGTCATTGCGCTCCACTATGATGGCATGGTCAAGGTTACCGGATCTGACGACTTCTGTCCCTTTTCGGAGCTTAGAAAGGGACGTTGTGATGCGCCTTCTCGTGCGAACCAATACAAAGGTGAGTAGTCCAGTAGCGAGAAACAGAACCAAGAAAATGAGGGCGGTGGTCCTTGTGTGGGTGCTTTGTATTTCGTCATCGACCAGGCTTCGCAGACGTGAAGCGCTCGAATCCGCTCTGTGGGAACGTGTCAGGAGCTGCCCCACCAACCGTTCCTCCACTTCCTTAAACAATTCATCGCTCCCTGCCGGGCCAGACAGATCCGTCATAGAGATTAGCTTGAGGAACGGGTCTTTCATGGCGTGACTGCTTAGGCGAACGTTCTCCAGAAGACTTTGCTGTTCCGAGTCTCGGAGGCGGATGCCGACGATGAGCTTTGTCAATGAATCACACTCCGCCAGGAACTGCTGTTTAGAACGCTCCTCCCGGTAGGAGACATAAGAAAAGAGCAGATGGTTCAGTTCGCTGATGCTGGTCCTGACCCTACGGACTATATCTCCGTTCTCGTGGGCAACTTCCATGGTTCGATAGGAGAAGGCCAGGGCCATGCAGACAACAAGAGCCACCGACACGGGTACCAGCACGGCAAGCATCAATTTCGTACTGATTTTCATATGGTATTCCTATTTGCCAGCTATCGACACGGCCTCGGGTTTGGCCGCCTTCAGCGCGTCGGTGTGGATGTAATCGAGGTAGTTCGGCACCTTTGTCGCGTCCGTAAGCCTGCTCCTTATGGCCCACCTTGCCTCATCCTCCAGGGACGTAAGGATGGACTGGTCCAGGAACAGCGCAAACTGAAAGCTGTCCCAGGTTTCGTTCAGTATTTCTCGATCCATTTTCAGCCTTTGTGCGACAATATCCGCCGCCTCTTTGTTGTTTTTCCGAATGAACTCCTCGGCTTTTTCAATTGCTATGAGAAACCGCTTCAGGGCTCCGAACTTGTTGTCTATAAACTCCTTTCGTGCAACAAAGTAAAAGTCTGTCCGGTATATTCCTCCACTGGAAAGAAGAAAAACCTTATCCCCAAGGCCCTTCCTCGCATTGTATATGTGCGGCTCCCAAGTGGCGATGGCGTCCACCCGTCCTTCTATGAGCGCTTGAGTTAAATGCGCGGGTTCCATATCAAAGGTTTTGACGTCGGAGGCTCGCATCTGGTAATAGGCCATGAACAAGCCCAGGAAAAAGTGTCCTGAGGAACCAGCCGTCATCCCCACCAACTTCCCTTTCAGGTCTGCGACGCTATGTATCCCCCTGTCCGTTCTGGCAAGCATTCTAATATCATCTTCCGAGTAAACCATACCACCGACAATGGCATAATCGTTTCTGCCAAAGCTGTTGAAAACAACCGGCGTCTGGGCTGCGGTGACGATGTCAATGCCCTCCGCGCTCAACATGCTTCGCAGGGCCGTCCGTCCGGATTCAAATTCTTTTATCTCCACATTGAGGCCTTGTTCCCGGAAATAACCCTTGTTTTCGGCTATCCAGACCGGTGATGAATGAGGAACCGTTTCTGCTCCCAAGACGATCTTCTCAATCTTCTCCGGCGGATTCGGGCTACAACCTGCGAGCAGCACCATGAGCGCCGGCAATAACACGGTCAGCTTGAGTCTTCTGCTGATTTTCATATTTCCTCCAGAACGCTTTCAAATACCGTGAAAATTCCCGCAATACAGGGAAATTGACAAGCCTTTGCCCGCGGTGATGTGGAGTATAGGGGATGCGGCACTGAGGGTCAAGGCCGGGATCCACCGAGATCCACCGAACATCAAGCATATTTGCACAGGGGCTTTCACCATGTCCACTTTCGCCATCTCATCCACACTTTCCACCTTTCGAATCCAGCCTTCACCCATTGTGAAGGGCCCAAAAACCTCTGAGAGCGATGGCTGTTTTGAGTCCCGTCGGTGTTGCTGCATTTAGCGCCCACAAAAATACATCCCTTTCGCGCCCAAATTAGGGCGTTCACCCCATAGCCGTCGAGCACTGACCGGCTTATCTTAAAGTAACAGTCACAAATATCGCACGAGAGTCCCGTTGCGAACCGCTGCGCAGATCAGGGTTGATCCTCTGCTTTTCGGGCGATTCGCAGGGAAAAAACAGGAGGTGACAGAACATGAAAGCCGCCATTCCAAAAAGAATAATAAACGGAGTAAATGTCGATCAACTGTTCAGCACAATCGACCTGATCAAAGAAAAGCCTGAAATCGCCAAGTTCAAGTTTCGAGCGACCAATAAATGGGTCGGCGCCACCCACAACCGCGCGACGGTCAAAGACTTTTATGGGGCAGGTCAAGAAGATGACACCAGAGAGTCCATGGTGTTTCACCTGGACGAACCCCCTGTCCTCTTGGGAAAAAATGAGGGGGCCAACCCGGTAGAATATCTTCTCGTCGCCCTGTCGGGTTGTCTGACCACAAGCCTGATTGCTCACGGGTCAGCCAAAGGAATCAAAATAAGGGCTGTCGAATCCCGATACGAGGGAGATCTGGACCTCCGGGGCTTTCTTGGGATATCGGAAGATGTCAAGGTGGGGTATCAGAATATACGCGTTCATTTCAAAATCGATGCGGACATCTCCGAAGCGCAGAAGGAAGAGCTCATCAAGATGGCCCAGAAGTATTCACCCGTGTTCAACACGGTTTTCAATCAAACGCCGGTCTCTGTTGAGCTGGACAGAAGTTGAGGTCCTGCGGGCAAACTCGCCCACTGGAAAGGTCAAATCGGAAACTCCAATAACAGCCGCGAGGGGCAATTTGCCCCTCGCTGTTCTAAGCCCCGCCTCGTTCTGAAAGACTCAGAGAATTCGCCGCAAGGGTTGGTATTCATAGAATAAACGGATCGTCATCAATGATTAGAACTCATTTCATTTTTTCCCGCCTCCTTTCAATCGGCGATGATTCCATCGGCCGACGAGGATCGATTCTTTTCCGTTATCTTTACTTACCGGACTTCCCTGGAGGGGTGAACGGGGTTTTCCCTGTATTTCCTGCCCACGAACGTAGTATTTTGAAACCCATCGTGACCTCATGCCCATAAAGCCCTTTTTATCGGCAAAGCGGCTCGGGGAAGACAGGGAACCTTACGAGTCGGAAATGCTGGCGAAGGCGGTCGAGGTTCACAGAAACCTTGGCGTCTGATAACGGTTGACTTGTCTTTGGCAACATCCCGTATTCTGCAAGAGGTGCTCCTCATGAAACCCGTAAGCATATTAAACGACGTCCTTGGACCGGTGATGCGCGGACCGTCCAGCTCGCACACGGCTGCCCCGTTTTTCATTGGTACGCTTGCTTGCGCTCTCTTGGGAGAAGATCCCGCATCCGTGACCCTTGCTTTTGATCCGAAGGGATCCTTCGCACAGGTCTATCGCCGGCAGGGAAGCGACTTGGGTTTTGCTGCCGGACTCATAGGCCTGTCCATCACTGATGAGAGATTCCTTCGGGCGCTGGAGGTCGCTGCTGAAAAGGGGCTTGAAATCAAATTCGCAATTGAGCCCTTGCTTGAAGCTGATCACCCCAACACCGTGGAAATTCGGATGGCGTCCGTGAGCGGACGAAAACTTTCGGCCATGGCTCAATCCACGGGAGGCGGCGCTTTCCAGTTCACCCGGTTGGATCGATGGCCAGTCGCGCTTACGGGAAACGCCTACGAGTTGCTGATTGAGATAAAGGGGGATGCCGAACCTGCGGTTCTGGAATTGCTCAGCAGGGGTGTCAAGGGGGTCGGCAAGCCTGAGCGTCAGCTTCGCGGGGACCTTGTACTTCTTCATCTCAAAATCCACTCGGCGCTTGATGCCATGACCCAATCCAAGTTGAGAAGGCTGCCAGGCGTCTTTCAACTCTGGACCGCGCCTCCAGTCTTTTGCCCACTTCGTGGGAAACCACTCTTTGGCAGCGCCACTGAAATGATCGCCATTGCAAGTTCCCAGTCTTCATCTCTAGGACGGATGGCCTTGACGTATGAATCAACACTTCTCGGACTTCCTGAGCAGGAAGTGATGGGCGAACTCATCCGACGCTTTGAAATCATGAGGTCATCGGTGCACCGGGGGATGGAGGAGAAGCTCCCACCCATGCAGGTGCTTCCTCCTTCAGCAAGAAAGATTTTCCGCGCTGAAGAGGAGGGAAGAGTGGCTGTGGGAGGAATTCACACCCGAGCAGGAGCAAGAGCCATGGCGGTCATGCACATCAACTCCGGAGGCGGCGTCGTGTGTGCTGCCCCTACGGCAGGCTCGGCGGGAGTGATTCCCGGGGTACTGGTCAGTCTTGTTGAAGACAAGGGATTGAGCGTTCAAGAGGCGGCTCTTGCACTTTGCGCCTCATCCGCCGTGGGGATTATTGTTGCGAACCGGGCGACTTTTGCGGCCGAGATCGCGGGATGCCAGGTGGAAATCGCCGCCGCCGGAGCCATGGCAGCGGCGGCGGTCGTTGAAGCGGCCGGGGGAACGCCGGCCCAGGCAGTCGATGCAGCCGCGGTCTCGTTTCAGAACACCATGGGTCTTGTGTGCGATCCTGTTCAGGGCGCGGTCGAGATTCCCTGCCACACTCGAAATGCCGTGGCAGCGTCTTCAGCCTTTGTTTGCGCTGATCTTGTACTCGGCGGGTACGCCAACCCGATTCCTCTGGATGAAACCATTGACGCGGTTTATGCGGTGGGTCAGATGCTGCCCCGGGAACTCAAGTGCACCGCCCTTGGAGGTTTGTCTTTGGCTCCTTCAGCACTCAAGATGCCCGTTCTCCAGAGGAATTAACAAGGATGCAAGACTACAATTCATCGGAGGTTTCGATAGTAATCTCATAATAGGGCATGGAGTCGTTGGATCTGCCCGTTATCTCCGTTTTGGGATCACGGCTAGCCTTGAATTCGCATTCAGAGCAATCCCAGAAAAGCCATGACTTGCCTATCGCCTCATCCAGGCAGAGGGCATAGCTCAAACAGAAAGGATTTCTTTTCCCCTTCTTGTAAATCGGATTTCTTCCCTGTTTCATGGTAGACCCCGAGCTTTCTCAGAGCCGGGACTTCGGTAAGATCAGATCAGAAGAACTTAGATGTCACATGTAGGCAGGATGAGTCGGCGCGCTGGCTTCGTAGTCCGCTATAATGATCTGCATGGTGTTCTCGTCCAGGTCAAAATCGTTCCATCCGATATAGTGAAGCTTTTCGCTCACTTCTTCATGAGTAATGTCAGGCCGGTCCTTTAGGGTGGCCAGAATATTCTTCAGCAGACCAGGAATCAGCACCGGTTCAACGCCCTTTTGCTCAAGTCTGTCTAATAGTAACTTTTTGAGATCCATGACTTTTTCACCCTTGCAACTTTCTCACCGATGCCCGGCTGTTGTTTATTTTTCTTAACGAGTTACGGCTACAAGGTAATTCTCATCCGGGCCAAGTCAACCCAGCTCCTCAATTCATGGTATTCCCTTCACAGCAAAAAAGAGCCCTTCCTTTCCGCACGAAAAGCATGCTCAGTCCTCGAATCAAAGGCGGGCGATTGAGTCCACAACAATAGGAAGCCATCGCCTTTGCAGCTCAACTCCCTGAAGGTAGGGGTAATCCGGTCCCCAGCACTTCAGATAGAGGACCGGCCTGGCGCTTTGAAGACACGGCAGTTCAGTTCCTCGCTCCTTAACCGTTTCAATTAACTGACCAATAACAGAACTCTCAAGATTACGGGTGCTCATTTCCCTCCTCCTTTCGGATCCCATAGAGATTTTACGATCAAAGGCGAACATCCTAAGCACAGCCTATCCACGAGGTCCTGAATCTCCTCGGCTGTGGAAGATCCCTTTGAGAGAAAGCCGGATGCTCCGCTCGTGCGAGCGGCCTCACGGTACTCAGGAAAATCGTAGCTTGTGAGCATAACGACCTGGATGTCGGGATAGAGCGCTTTGATCCTTCTTGTCACCTCCAGGCCGCTCTGCCCCGGTAATTTGATGTCCATGAGGATGAGCTGAGGTGAGAAGCTTTTCACTTTCTGCATCGCTTCAGCACCGTCTCCCGCCTCACCGATAACAATGGAGGGAAATCTCGAATTTAGAAGTCCTGCCAGACTGCGGCGAAAACCCTCGTCATCCTCCACCAGCATGATCTTGAGCGAAACGCTTTCCTTCCCTGACATTGACTCTTTTCTCCACGAGAAACTCATCGTGTTTTTATTCTCCTTGGTGTGCAACTACTTTACTGGTGAGGTATAGTGTGGTAAATAGGGTCAGCACCCCATATTCGAAGCCAGCATCATGTATTTTTTCCAGGCGCTGGTAAGGCCGAACACGCAGGAGCGGTCCGTGAAAAAAAATGTCAACATCGTGCTTGCCGAAGACCACACCATCCTCCGGGAAGGCCTCAAAGCCCTTCTCTCATCCCAGCCTGATTTGAAAGTGGTCGCCGAGGCCGGAGATGGGCTCGACGCTATCCGCTGTGTTCAGAATCATGCTCCCGATATGATTCTTTTGGATCTTTCCATGCCGAGAATGACCGGTCTCGATGCGATCAAGGAAATCAAGAGGATAAGCACTGACACGAAGATCATCGTGCTGACGGTCCACAGCACTGAGGAGTATATCCTTGCCACCTTGCAAGCAGGCGCTGACGGGTATGTGCTTAAAGACGCTCACAGCACAGAACTCCTGACGGCCATACGGCACGTCTTGGACGGTCGGCGCTACCTCAGTCCGGGCATATCAGGAACGGTCATTGATGGCCTTTTGCAGGGGAAAAAAACATCTGCGATTCGATCCGCTTGGGAAACCTTGACCCAACGGGAAAGGGAGATTCTGAAACTGGTTGCCGAAGGCCATAAGAACAAAGACATTGCGGACCTGCTCTGCATCAGCGTCAAAACCGTGGAGAAACACCGCGCCAACCTCATGGAGAAACTCGATCTCCACAACGTCGCCGCTCTGACCGCGCTGGCCGCCGAAAAAGGCCTAATCACCAAATAGCCGGTCCAAGTCCCCCTGTCGTTTCATCTCAGAATTAATATTCCCCTGGATTTTAAATCAGCACAGACGGTTTTGCGGTGACATGCTGACCCTATTTACAGAGACCTTTCTATCCTTTATATAGGAGCGAAAGGAGTGTTTCCGATGAAAACCAAATATGGCTTTTTTGCGTTCCTATCCTTACTCATAGGGCTTGGTGCGTCAACTTCGAGTCTTGCTGAAGTGGAAATGACCGTTGCAAGGACTCTGACACTGGAAGAGACGCCTCTCGACAGCGCGCTTTCGGCAGGCGGGAGATACATCTTTGTTCTCACGGACAAGGGGAAAGTTCTGGTCTACACAACAGATGGAAAACTCATTGATACGATACCCGTCGATAAATCCGCAGACTCCATCAAGGCCGGGCCCAGAGAAGAGATCCTTCTTCTCGTCAGCAGCACAAAGAAAACGGTCCAGATGGCAGTCCTCGATTTTGTGCAGGAGATCAATATCGCAGGCTCCCCTTTCAAGGGTGCAGCGGCTGCACCAGTGACTATGGTGCTGTTCACGGACTTCCAGTGCCCCTACTGCGCGAGGATTCTTCCTATCCTTGATCAGGTGCTCGAAAAGAACAAGGGCAAGGTCAAACTGGTCTTCAAGAATTACCCACTGAACACTCATCAGTTCGCCCGAAAGGCGGCTTCGGCAGCGCTCGCGGCAGGAAAGCAGGGAAAGTTCTGGGAGTTTCACGACGTGCTCTTCAAGAATTACGCCCGTCTCAACGACCAGGTCGTACAGGACCTGGCCAAACAGATCGGGCTCGACATGGAAAAGCTTGAGAAAGATATGAATGACCCTCAGGTTGCGCAGGCGATCAACCAAGATATCCAGGACGGCAACAAGGCAGGGGTGAGAGGGACGCCCACGATCTATGTAAACGGCACACTCCTGCGCAATAACAGCCTAGAAGGTTTTCAGGCGGCCATAGACAAAGAATTGGAGAAGCGAGGAAGGAAGTAAACAGGCTGGTCTCATGAAAATCCTGCTCATGCAGCCTCCCATTCAGGATTTCTACGACACGGACATCCGGCTTCAGCCCCTGGGACTCTGCATGCTCAAAGCTGCAGCCAAGAAATTTCTCCCCCACATCCAAGTCATAGTCAAGGACTATCACCAGGGGTACGGGCGCAAAACCATTCCTCTGCCCGCCGACCTCTCCTACCTCCGCGAGTACTTCAGGCATGCTAACACGAGTCCCTTCTCCACCTTCTTCCATTACTACCATTTCGGCGCTTCCTTCCAAGAGATTGCAGAGGATGTGGTTCATGAAAAGCCGGATCTAGTAGGTATCTCCTCCCTTTTTTCCCCCTATCACCGGGAGGCCCTTGCTTGTGCCCGCGAAGTGAAGAAACATTTGGACCTCCCTATTCTCTTAGGCGGTTCTCACGTTTCGGCCGCTCCTCTTTCCGTACTCAATGATCCGGGCGTGGACTTCATTATCCAGGGAGAAGGGGAAAGGCCTTTTGTTGAATTCCTGAAAGCGTGGGAAGCCGGGATGCCTCTGGACGGCGTGCCGAATCTCGGATTCAAACGAGATGGAGCATCCATTCTCAATCCCATGACAGAAAACTTTCCATTGGACGAGCTTCCGCTCGCCGACTTCTCGGATCTGAGTCCGGACCGTTACTTGTTTGAAAGAAAGCCCCTCTGCTTCATTACTACATCGCGGGGATGCCCACATCAATGCAGCTTCTGCTCGGTTCATTCCACTTTTGGAGAAAAATTCAGAAGGAGGTCTCCGGAGAACGTTCTCTCCGAGATCAGGCAGCGCTACTCTGAAGGATACCGTGTCTTTGACTTTGAAGACGACAACCTGAGCTTTCACAAGGAAGACCTCAAAGCGATATTGAATGCCCTCATCGCAGAGTTCCCCGCAAATGTCCTTCGCCTAGCGGCAATGAACGGCATTTCCTATTTGAGCCTTGACCAAGAAATCCTGGAGCTTATGAGAAGGGCCGGCTTTCGCAGCTTGAACATTTCCCTGGTGAGCGCCAACGCCGATGTTCTCGCCAGGCTCAAGCGGCCGCACACGCTCACCAAGTATCTTGATGTGGTGAATCAGGCTCACGCTCTTGGCTTTGACATTGTCTCCTACCAGATTCTGGGGATCCCTTACGAGACTCTGGATGACATGGTCGATACCATGGCCCTGATGGCCTCTCTACCGGTCTTGATTGGAGCTTCCATTTTCTACCTGACTCCCGGCTGCCCGATCGCCGGGGAGTTCCCCGAGATGACCGAATCGGACATCTTCAAGTCCAGATCTACCGCTATGGCGATTGAAACAGATCAGTTCCGGCGTGACGACCTCTATACCCTCTTCATCACGGCACGGATCATCAATTCCCTGAAAGGACTACGGCTGAAAGGAAACAAGGCCACGCTTCAAGACGCCCTGATGGCCGCGGAACAGGGAGGGCACAGAGAAAAGCTCGGGGCGCAACTTCTTCGAAAGCTGTTGGACGAGAGACGGCTTTACGCGGCAACGAAGGGTGGCCTAGAGCTCCTCCCCAGGTTTAGGGCAGATATCTTCCTGAAAGTGTGGTTGAAATCAAAGTCCGTGCGCACTCAGCGTGGGGACCTCATTGATCTATAGTGGCCCCTACTAGATTGTCCTTCCCAAAATAAAGCCTCTGTGCTATCCCATCTTCGAACTCAGAGGAGGTTTGCAGACCTTATGGCCCCTGAAGCGAACAAAATCATCTACTCCATGATCCGGGT
>Ga0105107_10003196_pt1 | contig 10851 bp, 6 predicted proteins | sample PPLLaktember2015_6_FD_79335 | JGI IMG/M metagenome (GOLD analysis project Ga0105107, IMG submission 79335) | Freshwater sediment microbial communities from Prairie Pothole Lake near Jamestown, North Dakota, USA - PPLs Lake P8 Core (1) Depth... | ecosystem: Environmental > Aquatic > Freshwater >... | reverse complement strand
CGGGTCGATGTTATATTTTTTCGCTATCGGTTCAACATTGTCCCAGAAAGCGAGGGGGTACCAGAAGGCGTGCATCTTTTCAGAGTAGGGAATTCTGGTTGCAAGGCCGATGGAGCGTCTGAATTCACCGAGTTCCTGAAGTTTGGAAATGATGTAAGACAGCTCTGAAGGCGTATCGATTTTTCTGGACGCGAGCGAGAGTTCAAGGACCGCCTCTTTCACCATGTCCAGCGAGATCATGGCCTCAATGCGCTCGGAACATTTTGGCTTTTCAAGGGAGATGTCCGGCATCGGGGGCTTCAGGGAAGCCTGCCTGGCAAGCGGTTTCTTGTTCATCGCATAGCTCATGACAGCATAGAAACTATTGTCTGCCAGCAGCAGTTTATTGTAAAGGTCAGCAGCGTTTTTGCCGTCAGCTTCAAGGCTTTTTGCCTGCCAGTAAAGGTATTTGAGTTCACCGTATTTTTCGTAGAGCTGAGAGAAGGCTATGGCTGATTTTGCATAATCACCGGAAATATACTGTGTCCACCCAATACCCCACAGGGCGTCTTCGGCATCGGAAGGATAATTTCTGAGTACTTCATCGTATATCTTTAATGCCCCTTCAAAGTCTTTTTCCCTTCTCTTGTCAGCCGCCACAGCAGTGAGAAGGTATCCGGCACGTTTGTCATTACGGGCAATCAGAGTGGCGAGTGTCGCATCGAACCCTTTCTGGTCGCCCGCTCTGTATAAGGACCTGGCTCTGTAATAAAGATCATCTATCCCGCCGAAGACCTCAGCTGCCTCGCGGTATTTTTTTTGCCTGAAGAGGCTGTAGCCAAGGTTTTTAAGTATCTCTGAACGGGCTTCCCCGCTTTCTTTCTCGAGAGCCAGACGCAGCTCCTGCTCCGCCTCTGCGAAGTCGTTTCTCTTGAACAGGTTAGCTGCTCTTTCGATGACATCTTTTGCAGAGATGTCGGCAGCATTCAATTCCTGGAGCGCGGGGTGAGAGAATTCACCAGCGCCGACATATAACTTCTTAAAGACCGATGCCCCCTTTGCAGTGTCCCCTGTTTCCCGGAGCATCTTCGCATACAGGAAGAGCGTCTTCTCATCCTCCGGATAGTCTTTAACGTAAGCTTCGTGGAGCGACAATATTTTGCAGCTCTTGCTGTCTATTGCCTCGCGGATTTCGGCCAGCCTCGCTTTTTTCTTCAGCGGCGTTGCAGGGTATTTGTCAAGAAGGGACCGCAGGGTCTCCAGCGATTTTTCATGTTCTCCCAGCCCATGGTAGGCTTCGGCAAGATAATACAGAGTATAGTCTTCAAGCAGAGTGAACTCCTCCTGAGCAACTGACAGGTTGCGTATCGCTTCACTGTATCGTGAAGCTTCAAGATCTTTCCTTCCCTGTCTGAAATATTCTTTGCCGCTGATCTCACCTATGCCTGTATTAATGAGCAGTAAAAAAAACGAGATGAATGTAAACAGCGTAATCTTGAGACTGAAGGATTTATTGCTGTATTTCCTGATGAGCTTCATGAAAGTTGTTCCCTTCTTCTATAATAGACAAAATCAAGACTTACATCAATATCATATCTCAATAAAACTCAATTAAGCCTGGACTTAAAACCGTTGTTGCCGGCGAATTATGCGCTTTCTTAAAAACTATTTTGATACGTATCGGGACGCAGAGTGCGGCGGGCAACCAATAGCTGTGTGGTTAGCCCCTGATTGGTTTATGTAAAAGCTGGCTGCATGTAATTGGTTCTGAATGGGGCGGGGACCCCGCCCCATTCCTGAAAGGGCTACAGTTTTTCTACGTTATGGCATTTCCCGCAGGCATTAGTGTATGGTATCGGCATCGCCTTACCGGGCTCAACACCCTTCACTCCCTTGTTGTCCTTTCTCGGGACATCAAAGATATGTGAAGTGATGTCGTTCATCCAGTAGTTCTTGCCGTCTTTTCTCGTAAGACCCTTGCCGGATCCTGATCCTGTCTGCATGGTCTTGGGGTTATGACAGTCAGCGCAGTGTATGCCGCTATGGGCCATTCCGACCTTCGATGCAGTATGGGCTTTCACGTCAGAGGCATTCTTATGGCAGCCGACGCAGAGTGTGTTCTTCTCGTCCATGACAGGGGCCCGAAGCTGATGCTTCACCTCTGTCATGCCGTGCGGATCATGACAGTCCGTGCAGATCATGATCTGATTTCCATTCCTGTATTTCTTTGACTTGACGAAGTCAGTGCCCTGCTGGTGGTGGGATTTGGAATGGAGACCGTCAGGCCAGAAATCCTTCTGGTCAGCGTCCTCCCGCGTAGTAAAGTTGACCAGGTAATCATTCCTGCTCGTGCCCGGAAGCATCATCCTGTTGTCCTTGCTTACAGGCTGGTCGTTCGAGAGATTGCCCTGGGGCCTGCTGTGGCACTGCTCGCAGATCACTGCCGCCCTTTCAGGTGCGAGCTTCCTGGGGCTCACAATGGTTGCTGCCTTCTTCGCCTTCGGGGCCTTCACATGGTCAGAACCGGGACCGTGGCATACCTCGCACCCGATGTTCAGCTCATTCGGTATGCCGTCGCTGTCGATATCCATCTCGCCGTTCGGGTCATTGACAGCACCGGCGATATAGTCACCGGCCACGGTCTGGGTCAGGCTGTATCCCGTATAATGACAGGATGCGCATTCAATATCGAAGGATTTTTTCTTGGGCGGATTAGTCAGCTTTTTTGCCTCTTCATTATAGAACCAGTCTGCATGGTAATCCCTCCATGGCTTCCTGCCCCTGTCAGCAAAACTGTCATCCCCCATCGGATTGAACTGGACAAAGGGGAAGAGAGCATTGCCGGCCCTGACAAGGTATCTCTGTTTGTACAAGCCTCCGCCATAGGTCATTTCAACCGTATATGTCCTCGCAGGGTCTGCGGGGTCCTTCATATTCTCTGTCTTGAACTTCAGCTTGCCGTCAGCTTCTTTGAAGAAAGTGGCCTTCATGCTCACTGTGGCAGGGTCGGAAGGCATCTTTTCGGAGATCATGTATTTGTCAAAGCCCCTGCTCTTGTCGAAACTGTGGAAATAGAATGTTGTGCCTGCCATGAGCTTATTCAGGCCTTTGTCAAAATCAGGGAACCTTGATGAATCCTGAAGCTTGCTGTCTTTGCCTGCTACGCGTATGCCGAGCTTATGGAGTGTCTTCTTTTCAGAGGCGTATGCCTGATGGCAGGTGAGGCATTTTGACGAACCCACGAAGGTTGTGTCAGATGATACATTGCCGGACAACAATATCTTGATTGTCTTGCCCTTGAATTCTGCCGTCGACATCGCTTTATTGGACTTGTCGCCTCCGGGGAGATAGGTCTTGTCAGCAGGCTGGACATAGATGAAATACTTGCCGTCCGTTATGCTGCCGATACTGAAGCCGCCTTTCCCGTCGGTGACCGCGTTTTTATATTTATCGATATTTGCTGCAAGATTGTCTTCAAACGGTTCGTCATTGGGGGAGTTTCTTTTCACTTCGAGCGGGGTCTTTGCCATGGCCTCGACATCTGCAGACGGGATGAGATATACCGAGGCCTTTCCGATTGCCTGACCGGAACCGTCCTGAACCATGCCTTTCAGTGTGTTGTCATTTGTCTTTTTGCCCTCTGCCTGCGTGCCAAAGACTGCGAAACCAAGCGCGCAGCTGAGGACAAAAAATCCTATGAGTATTCCTCTGTTCATTTAGCCCCTCCTTTTAATGAATGTATCAGTTTAACGCTTAAAGCAAACGTTTCGGTTTGGACCACACATCCGAACGAACGGGTGGAGAAAGGCCTGATACTGTCTTCGCGCGGACAAGCGGGGGACTCAGGCCGGTAAATGCACTCATGAAGCCGCTGATGAGAAGCGGCGGGAGAGCTGCATTCAGAACTGCGCCTGCTTTCGCCGGCATACTTACCCCGTTCAATGCAATCTCAGGGTTTCTTTTTGCCGGATAAAAGGATAAAGACAGGTGTTTATGGTCGTGGTCTGAAGCTTTGCCGACCACAGGAATGTCATGAAGGGGGACTATATGGTATGTCTCCGTAAGCTGGAAGAAATGGTATTTCTGAAGGCGCTCACCGCGGGAGCAGGGGAACATGACAACAAGGACCAGATAGGCCACGAGAAATGCTGTCTTATTGAGAATTGGACTCCGCATACTTCACTTATATCATGTATGCAAACAGAGTTCAATGCGTTGTGTCTCGTCCTAATGAGTAATGCAGCGAAGCTGTATTAGAATAAAATATTTGGGCTGTGCTATATTTTTGTTATGATAGCCGACCTCAGCATTCACGGAAGCCTGGGCCCCGCGGATTTTTTTGCCTTTGTCTCCGGTGCGGGCATGCATAATTCCTATTTCTATGAGGATGAACCCGGTCGTGTCAGGTTTTTTGCACGAGGCAACGAATTCACGATCGCTGAAGACAGTCTCTCTTACAGGGGAACGGGCGGGAGCTTCTGCGAGTATATGTTCGGTATGGAAAAGCCTTTCAAGGATATGGTGAAGGAGGATGTTCTGAACAGGCTCATCATGTTCGGCGCCGTCATGGGCAATAAGGAACAGGTTATATTTACAGACAACACCGAGGGGTCTGAAACCTTTTACCGTCTTTTTCTGCAGGGACACGCAGTGGCGAACTATTTTTTTCTCGTTGCCTCAGGATATCAGGGAGATTACATAAAACGTCAAAAGCAGGTGCTCAAGGCGGTAGGGAAGTCTCTCAAGAGGACCGATTTTTTGTCAGGAGGCAGGGACACTCAACTGCTCATGAGTTTTTCCCGGGCGCTGAGAGAAGAAAAATCCATAATTTTCTTATTCAAGCTAATACACAGGGGGAATAAGGAATATTACGATGCCTTCAGCGGGTTTTATGCGAAGAACAGGGAGTTGACAAACCAGGAAAAACTTTTTCTCGAAGAGATCGTTTCACGACACGGCATTGACCGCTATCAGCAGGAGAGGATGAAGATCGATGTCATGTACCGGCATGCCGGAAATAAGCTGGTTGTCGATGAGTACCGGGACGTCCTTATCCGCGGTATTTCAAAGGATACGTTTCAAATCTCCGATCGTGCGCGTATGAACCGGCTCAGGACCCTCGGCATACGGAATAACATCCCTGTGGTCCTGTTCGACAAGCTTGACGGCCTGCTTCTGAAGGACAGGCAGCCCCAGGACGCGGGAGAGGCCGAATATCTCAAGGAATCCCGGGCTATCCTTGAGCACCTTTTCTTCAGGGACCCTTCTTTCAAACAGCATATTATTAATGAAGATATCGTCAGGCTTATAAAGGCCAAGCATATGGCCTATTACCAGAACGACAGGGGGTTCGAGCAGGTCCTGCTCGATATAGGGAAGGCCTGCGATGAACTTTCCAGAGAGACGGACGATTTCAGTGTATTTGAGGAGTTCAGTGCTATAGTCACCTATTTTGACAGATATGACAACGTGCAGGCTGCGCTCAGTCAGGTCTCGTTCATGAAAAATATCGAATTCACAGAGGACTCTCTCAGAAGCCTCCTCGGCAACAAAAAAGCCTTTGATGATCTGGACGGCAGCCTTTTTAAAACAGTATTTGTCAAAGACCTGCTGGAGAACAAGTATATAACAAGCTATGGAAAGCGCAAGTTGATATTGATCCTGAAAGGGATAGAGAATATTCAGAATGGGGAAGCATCGTATAAGGATGTCATGGCGGAACTGAAGGTGCTGACAGACGAAGAAAAGCTGTACAATGAAATCCATGCTGCACTCAAGGAGAGGATGAGGAGTTTTTTCCCCGGCCTTGAGTTGAAGGCGGTAAGGGACCGGATGAGGGAAGATATCGCCAGAGAGCTTTCTGAAAGGGGAATAGAGGATAACGTCCCTCCGAAACTGTTTGAGAAGGTATTTTTCGATCTCCGGAAAGAATCGGTGTACCTCAATCAGATTCTGCCTGATGTCATCCGGAGGGGTGACTGTGCGCTCAGGGAAGATTTTCTCGAGAACAGCGGTCTTGACCGTTTCTACCTTGAATCACTGGAGCATGAATACTTTGAGGAGAAAAAGCTCGATATTTGTATGCTTGACTCACTGCGGGAGAATAAAAAGTTCTATGATACTGGAGGCGGCGAGCGGATTTGAACCGCTGCATAAAGGTTTTGCAGACCTCCCCCTTAGCCACTTGGGTACGCCGCCGATAGAGACAGTAATGAGTAATCAGTGAAGCGTGAAAAGCGGAATAGTCCTGTTTTTTGTCTTTAATTTTTTACTGCTCACTAAAGACCATTCACTTCACTGTTTTTATGGAGCGGGAAACGGGATTCGAACCCGCGACCCCAACCTTGGCAAGGTTGTGCTCTACCACTGAGCTATTCCCGCATTTTTCAATAAAAAGTTAAGAGGAGCAGTATTATCAGGGATTATCTCTTAACTTATCGTTGAACAATAAGCTATAATTACAAACTTATAAGATATAAATACTAATGTAAAAAGGAAATGTTTGTCAATATGCTTTACCCGGAAAAAGAAGAATTCAGGCGGTTGTCGGAGCAGGGGAATCTTATACCGGTTTATAAAGAGATTCTTGCGGATACCTATACTCCTGTTACTGCTTTCCTGAAACTGGGAGGCACTCCTTCTTTTCTCCTTGAGAGCGTTGAGGGAGGCAAAAAATGGGCGAGGTATTCCTTCCTCGGGTCAAGGCCTGAAAAGATAATAAAAGGGCGAGGGAATACCGTGGAAGTAGTGGAGGGTTCGGAGTCGACGCAGGTCTATGAGACGGACAACCCGATTGAATGGATCAAGAAGGAGATATCGGCCTACAGACCTGTTGAGGTGAAAGGGCTGCCGAGATTTTTCGGAGGGCTGGTTGGATATATCGGATACGACATGGTGAATTTTTTTGAGCCGATAGAGCAGAGGGATAAAAAGGGGCTCGGCCTTCCTGATTTTTTCTTTATGCTTACCGATACCATGCTCATCTTCGACAGCTTCGAGCAGAAGATAAAGGTTGTGTCCAATGCGCATATCGATGAAAAAGACATTGATGAAGTCTACGGGGAGGCTGAAAGGAAGATCGACGAGATCATAGCGAGACTAAGGGCCCCGTTTGCTTTGGGCGATGCAGGGTGTCTGAGATCTTCCCACGAGTTTCTCTCCAATGTTCCAAAGGAGGCATTCCTTGCGGGTGTTGAAAAGTCAAAGGAATATGTTATGGCAGGGGATATCGTCCAGGTTGTGCTGTCACAGAGGTTCGAACGGAGTACTCCAGTTGATCCTTTCAATATCTACAGGGCCCTGCGTGTTATTAACCCTTCCCCTTATATGTTTTATCTCGATATCGGCGAGGCGAAGATTGTCGGGTCTTCCCCGGAGATCCTCGTGCGGGTGGAGAACGGTAAGGTTGTCCTCCGGCCCATAGCAGGGACACGGAAAAGGGGTGCTACGGAAGAACTGGACAAGGCCCTGGAGGCAGAACTGAAAAATGACCCGAAGGAGATCGCGGAGCATATCATGCTCGTTGACCTCGGGAGAAACGACGTCGGAAGGGTGGCCCAGACCGGATCGGTCAAGGTGACCGAGTTGATGACGGTCGAGCGGTACAGCCATGTGATGCACCTTGTTTCGAATGTGGAGGGTGATTTGAAGCAAGGGCTGGATGCCTTCGATGTGCTTGCTTCCTGTTTTCCCGCAGGTACGGTGAGCGGTGCCCCAAAGGTGAGGGCGATGGAAATTATAGAGGAGATCGAGCCTGACCGGCGGGGCCCTTATGCCGGCGCGGTAGGATATCTCAGCTATTCAGGGAATATGGATACCTGCATCACGATACGGACCCTCATTATAAAGGACGGCAAGGTTTATGTTCAGTCCGGCGCCGGCATTGTAGCGGACTCTGATCCGGAAAGGGAGTACATGGAGACGGTCAACAAGGCGAAGGGCATGATGAAGGCGGTGGATATGGCAGAGGAAGGACTGGATAAGTGAAGAGAGAAATGTTGACTGTATACAGTCTGAAAACAGCAAGGGGATAAACCATGTTATTGATGATTGATAATTATGATTCCTTTACCTACAAGCTTGTGCAGTATTTCGGGGAACGCGGGGAAGACATAAGGGTATTCAGGAACGACAAGATTTCCATAAAAGAAATAGAGAAGATGGGGCCCGACAGGATCGTCATTTCACCGGGGCCGTGCACCCCGAAAGAGGCGGGGGTATCCGTTGAGGTGATCAGGCGCTTTGCCGGCAGGCTCCCGATCCTCGGTGTCTGTCTCGGCCATCAGTCCATAGGAGCAGCGTTTGGCGGGGAAATCATCCGTGCGCCTAAGCTCATGCACGGCAAGACGTCCCTGATTCACCATGATGGCAAGACGATCTTCGAAGGGCTTCCCAACCCCTTTGAGGCAACACGATATCATTCACTTCTCATCAAAAGGGAAACGTTCCCCGATTGCCTTGAAATCACCGCGTGGACGGAAAGCGGCGAGATCATGGGCGCGCGGCACAAGGAATTTGTCATTGAGGGAGTGCAGTTCCATCCTGAATCGATCCTGACTATAGCAGGCAAAGATCTTCTGCGTAATTTCCTGAAACTCAGACAACTCTAAGAGGCCATTCCTCCTCTGAATCCGCGAAAAAGGATGAGTAATCCATCACGCCGCTAATACCCTTTTTTGTGAAACCCTATGCCCCGTCAGGTATCCTTAAAAACAGAAAAAGGCTTTTAACATGGGCAGTTGCGTCCTTTGGTCTTCCTGTTAATTCTGCATAATTACATTTTTCGGCTTTATGTTCTCCTGATTTTTTCTCGCGCTTTCAAAACGTTACGGTAAGACATTTTCCTGCTTTCTATAGGAGTTTTTCCCGATTGCTTTGTCCTGCTCATCGTGTTATCGTTTATCAAGGGCAGAGATTGCTATTCGGATGCCCATGATAATCAAGGAAAGGAGGTTTGTGTAGTCGTAGAAGCAGAAAAAATTCAAAAAAAGGAGGAATGCACGATGTTAGAAAAACATCTTGAAGCCAACGCTGAAAAAGGCACGTTCGGTCTCGTTTTCCTTGGTCCGGTCTTTGGACTGTTTTATGTAGCGCTTCTCCCGCTTATCGGGATTATGACCCTTCTTCTGGCACTTCCTGAATATGCGGCAGCAAAGAAGACGCCACTTCCTGAAAATTCCGGCATGTGCCTGAGCTGTCATTCGACAAAAGGGCTCACGAAAGTCTTCGGCAATAATGAAAAGATGTCAGTGTTTGTCAGTGCCGCCGAACTCGGGAACTCTGTGCACAGCGCCCTGAAATGCAACGACTGTCATCAGAAGATATCGATGTCTACGCATCCGGGCCGGGCTTTTAACAGCAGAAGCGCGTTTGCTCTCGACGCAGCCAGTGCATGCAGATTGTGCCATACGGACAATCAGCTTAAGGCCAAGCCGAATCATGGCTTTATAGCGAACAAAACAAATGCTCCCCCATGTACGCAATGTCATAGCGCTCATGCGGTAAAGCGTGTAGCAGATTGGAAACCCACCCTGGCGGTAAATCAGTACTGCCTCACCTGTCACAACCAGAATATCAGCAAGACACACCTTAATGGAGAAAAGCTTTCGCTCCATATTGACCCGACTCAGTTGAGTGCATCTGTCCACAACAAGCATGCCTGCAACGATTGCCACGCGGAGTTCACAAGGACTTCACATCCGATGAAATCCTTCGGCAGCAGCAGGGAACATTCGATTGCGGTATCGCAGGCCTGCAAGAGGTGCCACGCAGACAAGCATAAAGCTGTCAGTGAGAGCATCCATTACAAGCTGATTAGCGAAGGAAATCTGAAGGCCCCGGTCTGCACCGACTGCCATGGGTTTCATACCGTTGGACCGAAGGCCACCTATGAAACATTGAGCGGCATGCCCTGCAAAAAATGTCATGAAGCGACATTCAAGTTGTATTCAAAGAGCGTCCACGGGGTGGCAAAGGCGAATGGTGCACATTCGGCTCCTCTCTGCTCCTCGTGTCATTTTGCCCATGAGGTGAAGGCCGCTGATATGGCAGAGAAGATCAAGAATTCCTGTCTTGGCTGCCATAAAGGGGTGGAGACCGCCCATGAGAAATGGCTTCCGAACTCAGGACTTCATCTGAGCGTTGTCTCATGTGCCGCATGCCATTCCCCGAGCGCGGGAAGGGGGATTACCCTCAGACTTTACGACCAGAATACGGGCAAGTCGTTTACGGAGGAGCAGATCATGAAGCTCCTCGGGACAAACTATCAGGGACTTTCTGAAAAGATGAACGCGCACGGTGACGGCATCAATTCCGAACAGCTCTGGGATATCGTCAGACAACTGAATGCAAAGGGAGCTGATGCGAAGGTGACGTTTCTGGGAAGGATGGAAGTAAGCAACGGGTCCGAGGCGCATATGCTTGCGGTCAAGAAGAACGCTGTAAGGGAATGCGAAGGATGCCACACCTCTGATTCTAAATCCTTCAAGTCAGTTACCGTGGCTATTGTTAAGGCTGACGGCAGACTGACGCATTACAAGGCACAGCCTGAGGTGCTCGGCTCAATGATTTCACTCGTTTCATTGAAGCAGTTCTATGTCCTCGGGAGCACGAGGCTGAAGATCCTTGACTGGTTCGGCATACTGATGGTCTTCGGAGGAGCGTCAGTTCCGCTATTACACATTACTGCAAGGATACTCACTTTCCCCGTAAGGGAGGCAAAGAGGATGAACAAGATGAGAAAGGAGGGAAGAAGATGAAAAAAATATATCTGCATCCGCTTCCGGTAAGGATATGGCACTGGATCAATGCCGTGAGTTTTCTGGTCCTGATCGTTACCGGTCTGCAAATCAGGTATCGGGAACTTCTCGGTAT
>Ga0105107_10003195_pt1 | contig 10851 bp, 9 predicted proteins | sample PPLLaktember2015_6_FD_79335 | JGI IMG/M metagenome (GOLD analysis project Ga0105107, IMG submission 79335) | Freshwater sediment microbial communities from Prairie Pothole Lake near Jamestown, North Dakota, USA - PPLs Lake P8 Core (1) Depth... | ecosystem: Environmental > Aquatic > Freshwater >... | reverse complement strand
GCAGGTCCTTGACCAGACCGACATTGGAATTATAAATGGTAATGGCTACATTTTGCTGATCCTTGAGGGTGCTGGACAAGGGTTCCGCATAAGCCCCGGGAGCCGCGCTCAGAATAAATACAAGGGCGAGGGAGAACCCGGCTTTCCTAAAAGCCCTAATCATTTTTCGAACCTCCTTTGCGAAAAGAGATATCCCCGTAATAAGCCGTGGCCGACTCGCCGGTATTATCCGTGTCGGTCATGATGGCCACGCCGGAGATCATGGGTGGATCTTCGCCAAAAACCTTTCTGTAATCTTCAAAAATATTCCTTTCTTCGCTAACCCATTGACTGATCTTTTCCGGGCCGCTTTCCACGACGATCATCAGGACGCGGCTGGCGTAAGGATTCGGGACGGCGGTTCCCTTGGGGGCGGTGCTCTCCCAGATATAATTGATCGCCCGCAGGGGCGGGTATTGTCCGTATAAGATCCGATACGTGTTGTATTTCGTCTTTTCAAAAAAATTGAGCTTTTTCGGGTCATACTCGAACGTGATGTAAATTCTCGCCGGGTAATCGTCTCCTTCTTTTAATTTGACATTTCCTTTCTTCAAAATGTTCCCGACTTTCCAGCGCCATTGCAGAATAGGGAATTCCTTGGGATCGATTTTCAACTCCCGGATCAGTCCCGAAGCCGAGGCTTCGGAAACGGCTTTGACCACGACAGTATCTCCGTCCTTTACCAAACTGTAGCGGGTTCTTTTCTCGATGTTTTGAAAATTCAAGGGCTTCCACTCCTCGGGGAGCTCTATTCCAAGGGAGGCTTTTGAAAAGTTTCCTACGGCGATCCTGTCGTCGGAGGCGGCTTGAAGGGATTGCTGAGAAATGAGAAGCGAAAAGACGAAGATCCAGATACGGGCCGCATGAAATCCAAGCTTTTTCATGGCTTTTCCCCCTACCCGACTCCCTACCCCCTATTCGCTTTTCGAATCAGGAAGGAAGGATGCGGGATAGAATCCAGCTTACGATGCTGATCAAAATCGAGCCGATGAACGCCCCGGAAAATCCGTTGACGTGAAATCCCCCGAGGAGCCCGGCTACCAGCCAGAGCATCAGGGCGTTGATGACCAGAAGAAACAGGCCAAGGGTCAAAACGGTGATCGGCAAGGTCAAAATCACGAGGATCGGCCGCACCAAGGTGTTGACGATGCCCAGCAGTAAGGCTGCCGCCAGGGCGGACCAGGGGCTGTCGACCCAAACGGCGGCGGGCACCAGATAGGCAATCAGCAAAATGGCTACCATGTTGATGAGGAGACGGATGAGAAAACGCATGATAAACCTCCTGAGATTTAGTGTCAGTGTGCGTGTGAGTGGAAAAACCAATTAGCTTTCGGCCTTCAATATTCAGCAAACTTGATGGTCTCGTAAAAAGTCCATCTGCGGCGTTGCGCTTCAACTTCGTCGTTGCGGCGCACTCGTAAGTGCGCCTCTCTCCTCAGTTTTTGCGCGCCTTGCATCTGGAGCTTTTTACGAAACCATCGTTCCGGTGACTTTTTACGAGTTCAGCAAACTTGATGGTTTTGTAAAAAGTCCATCTGGTGCGCTTCACTCCTCTGTTTTTGCGCGCCTTTTCCCGGCTTTGGCGGAAGAGCTTTTTTCAAAACCATCGTTTGGTTGACTTTTTACGAAATCATTATGACACAAAAAAGAGGAAGGAGAAAAGGATCTCTCTTCCCGCTTTGAAATTAGTCGGGGGCGAAAAAATATGCAAATTCTGCATCTGCCGGTGCAAGGGTTGCCCGGTTTTTGGCCCTCTTTGCATTTAACCTGCCGTTTTCTTGAGACTTCGATGGTGGCATCCATTTTGCCTTCAGTCAAAGAAAACGGGCGGCGGAAGATCCATATGGACGCCCGGGAATTAATCTTCCAAGGAGGGTTTCGTTATGAAGATGGAAAGGGCAATCACCAAAATATCAATGATTACCGTGCTGGCTTGGGCCATCACCGCCGTGTTATGTGCCGGCGCAATCGCTCCGGCGATAGGGGCTCCGCGCTTACCCCTCACAACCCAAGAGAAAGACATGCTGACCTTTATGCGGGAAGAGGAGAAAATGGCCCGCGACGTGTACCTTGAGATGTTCGAGAAGTGGGGCGCCGCCATTTTTTCCAATATTGCCGTTTCGGAGCAGCGGCACATGGATACGATGAAGAAGGTGCTGGACAAGTACCGGATGCCTGACCCGGCAGAAGGTCTGGCAATCGGCGACTTTACCAATCTTGATCTGCAAGCAGAGTACGATAAACTGATAGGATCCGGTTCCAAGTCTTACGTCGATGCCCTTTACGGTGGGGCCACCATCGAGGAAATCGACATGGTCGATATTCAACATGCCCTTGACGTAACTACCCATATAGACCTCAGAACCGCCTACCAAAATCTGTTGGAAGGTTCAAAAAATCACCTGCGGGCTTTCGTCGGGGCCCTCGCAGCTCAGGAGGTGACTTATGCGCCCCAATTTATAAGCCAGGAGCTTTACAACGCTATCATGGGCTTGTAATCGGGCCCCTTCCCCAATGCGAAACGGGCATAGGTTTTCCATTTCGCATTTTTTCCTGAGCAGGCATTTCAGAGAAGCTTATTTCCGGCATTGTCGGAGAAAAGAGGCGGAGCCTTCCCGGCTCCATCTCTTTTTCTTATTTAAAACAAGAGCCGCTTTTTCCTCTATCACCGACGGAAGGATTTTGGATATACCCAGTCTGAATTGGCATTCACGTTTCGGGGATTCCTTGCCTCCTCATCAATCTTTGTGGATTCCCCGCATGACAGATTAGGCCCCTGCCCGGGTAAGAGGGCATCCGCCTCGCCAACAAAGGCGGCGGTTTCTCTCTTGCGGGATGCGGGCTTCCGCCGTTTTCAGCTAAGCGACCCCTTTCCCGCCCGCGTCTATTTGTGTTTTTCTTCGCCGCCTGCCCTCTTGCCCGGGCAACTTCAAAGCGGGTCCGAACCACCCATAAATGAGAGATGATCCAATTTTTTCATTTGGGCTTTGAATTGAATTTCTAAGAGCCGTGTAATAAGATGAAGCTATGTAGGTACGGTGCCGTCCATTTTGATCTTGTTTCGCCGGAAAGGAGGTAAGAGAGTGCTATTCAAGATGGAAACCGCCAAAGGATTTGAGCAGGTGTGCCAGGATCTGGAAAAAACCGTGGTCAACAATAAATTCGGGGTTATGGCCATCCACAACCTCAACGAAACCATGAAGAAAAAAGGGGTGGAGTTCAACCGCCCCTGCCGGATCTTCGAGGTTTGCAACCCCCACCAGGCGAAAAAGGTCCTGGAAAGGAACATGGACTTCTCCTCTTTCCTCCCTTGCCGGATCTCCGTTTTCCTGGAGGGAGACAGAGTCGTCCTGGCGACGATCAAGCCCACGGGCATCGTCTCCCTGTTCAACTTGCCTGAACTCAAACAGACCGCCCAGGAAGTGGAGGACACCCTGATCAAAATCATGGAGGAAGCCTTCGCGTGACCTTTTTTTGAGAAAGCGCTGTTTTCGAAATCAGCCGGGTGGCCATCGTAGTCCTATTCTGACAAAGATCAATATATGCGACTAACCCTTCTTTCAACCCTGAGAGCCATTCTTTTTGTATTCTTGATTCTTTCTTCGTTCGCCATCATTTATGCCACGAATCGGAACATCCGCACCGTGGAATCCTTGGCCGCGCTCTCTTTAGAGAGCACGGCCTTGTCCCTCTCCTCATCCGCCGAAAGCGCTCTCAGATCCGGGAAAGGAGAGGGGGGAGAAGAAATCCGCCGGATTTTTTCGGACCGCGTCGTGGCTTATGCCCTGATCGCTGATAAAAAGGGGCAAATTCTCTTCCATACCAACCCCCGGCTGGCTGGATCCTTCCTTGCCGAAGAATTATTTCGTCAACATTGGCCTTCGGGTACCGCCTCGGGGCGGAGGATGGTTCTCGGGACCGGCCTCCCTGGCTACGAAGTCAACTATCTTCTGCACTCCTCGGATGGGGCGGAAGAGCTGCTGCGCCTAATTCTCCATACGACCCCGGCCGATAAAATCGTTTCCGACGCGGAAGGAATCTGGTGGACGGTGGGGGGCCTTTTGATCTTTCTATGGGCCGGCGGGTTCATTTTGGAGCGCCTGTTGACTCGCCACTACCGGCTTCAGTCCGAACTGGAGAAAAGGAAACAGCTGGCCCTGATCGGCCAGATGACCGCCGTCTTGGCCCATGAAATCCGCAACGCTCTAAGTTCGATGAAGGGGTTCGCGCAGTGGGTCGATGAGAAGATGGAAAAGGCCGATCCCCGGAAGGCAGCCCTGAGCGCGATTCTGCAGGGGTCGAAACGGATTGAAGATCTGGTGAGCGAGCTCCTCCTTTTTTCCCGGGAAGAAAAATATTATCCGGAGGACTTCGACCCCGCCGTCCTCCTCCAGGAAACCCTTCCGTCGCTGACCTCCGCCTGGCCCGGGAAAACCGCCCTGGAAATAACCCCTTCCCTGAAGGCGCGCGGCGACAAAGAAAAGACCCACCGTGTTCTCGTCAATGGAATCCGGAACTCCCTCCAGGCCATGGGCGACGAGGGGGTTCTGCGAATCTCGGTGCAGCCGGAGAGAAGATGGGTTAAAATTCAGATAGAAGACACGGGCTCTGGAATTCGGCGGGAAGAAATCCCGCGGTTGTTCACACCTTTTTACACCACCAAGACCGACGGCACCGGCCTCGGTCTGGCGTATTCCAAAAAAGTCATCGAGGGAATGGGGGGAAGGATTGGGCTTAACAACCGCGAAGGTCAAGCGGGCGCGGTTTTGAAAATCTTTCTCCCGAAAATCCAAGAAGGTTGATGGTTTCGTAAAAAGACCATCTGTCCCGCTCGGAGCGGGATTGCGCGCCTTGTATGGTAGGGGCGCGATGCTTCGCGCCCCTACAATTGAAACCATCGTTCTGCGTACTTTTTACGAGATCATCAAGGGTGACTATGGCCAAATCCATTTTAATCGTCGACGATGACGAACTGATCCGCTCCTTTCTGCATACCATTTTGCAGGAGGAGGGTAACCGGGTCGAAGAGGCGAAAAACGGCCGGGAGGGACTGGCCAAGGTTCTTGCCGGAAATTTCGATCTGGTGATCACCGACCTGAGGATGCCCGGTCTTTCCGGCCTGGAGCTTCTCCAGGAGGGGGGGAAGCAGAAGCCGGATTCCCGTTGGGTCGTGATCACCGCGTTCGGCTCCATCGAGAATGCCGTGGGAGCCATGAAAGCCGGGGCCTCCGACTATCTGACCAAGCCCTTCCGCGATCCCGATGAGCTTCGCCGGGTTATTCAACGCGTTTTGCGCGAAGCCCAAGCCGAGCAGACGATTTCTTTCCTCTCCGAAGAGCTGGGGAAGCAGTTTCCACCTCTGGAGATGATCTTTCTCGGGGAGAAGATGCAGCAGGTGCATCGTTTGGTAAAAGAGGTCTCCCCGACCCCCGCCTCCGTGCTCGTCTCCGGCCCCAGCGGAACGGGGAAAGAACTGGTGGCCCGTGTGGTCCACCAGCTGAGCCCCCGCAAGGAAAAGCCTTTCGTCGCCGTCCACTGCGCCGCCCTGGCCGAAACCCTTTTGGAGCGCGAACTTTTTGGCCATGAGCGGGGGGCCTTCACCGGAGCGGTCAGCACCCGCAAGGGCCGCTTTGAGCTGGCCGACCGGGGCACCATTTTCCTCGATGAAATCGGGGCCCACCCTCCCGCCGTCCAGGTGAAGCTTCTCAGGGTTTTGCAGGAGAGGGAGTTTGAACGGGTGGGCGGAACGAAAACGATCGGGGTGGATGTGCGCGTGGTCTCGGCGACCAATAAGGACTTAAAAACCGAGGTCGATAGCCGGCGTTTTCGGGAAGATCTTTTTTATCGTCTGAATGTTTTTCCGATCCTCCTCCCGCCCCTGGCGGACCGGCCCGAAACCATTCTTCCCCTGGCCGAATACTTCGCCAATAAATTTGCGGTTTCTTTTGGCAAAAAATTCTCCGGGTTCACCCCATCGGCGCAGGCGGCCTTGAACCGGTATGGTTGGCCGGGAAATATCCGGGAACTGCAGAATGTCATCGAGCGCGCCGTCATTTTATCGAGCGGCGAAGTGGATGCGCATCTTTTGAATTTGGAATTTAGCGAAGATGAGGCTCCCCCGGCAGACGGTCTTCTCGGGAACCTGGAGCGGGAGACGATTCAGAAGGTTTTAAACGAGGTGGGGGGCAACCGGAAAAAGGCGGCCCAAGTCCTGGGCATTTCTTTGCGGACCCTTCAGTACCGGATCAAAGAATACGGCCTACGAGCTTAAATGCAGAATCCGTATTTCGAAATGCAGGATTTGCATGACCGACCGGGTTGAAAATAACCCTGGGTATTGAGAAGATCTTGATAACACAAGGGATTTCATCCTTTCCGCTCTTTGGCACAGCCCTTGCTTATTATACTGGTAAGTTCAACCCAAAGGAGGGAAGAAAAATGAAAACGAAAATTGGATTGTTGTTGGTAGCTGGAGCCTTTGCCTTTACGGCTGCCCTTCCGATCACGGCTATGGCCGCACGCGGCGGGAAAACGGGGGGTCAGGCTCTCCAGACCCAGACCCAAACCCAGCCGAGGGTTCGCGATCAGCAGCGGCTGCGCGATGGGTCCTGTGCGGATCCGGCGAAAGCGCAGTCCGGAACCATGCAGAAGAAAGGAAACATCTATGGTCCCGGCGACGGGACAGGCAATTCCGGCGTCGGTCCCAAGGACGGGACGGGCTATGGTGCGCCTTCTCAGAGATAATTTCAAGCGGACGGTTCGCAGGGCGGCTTCGGCCGCCCTGCTCTCCCTATTTATTTTGGCCTTTATAGGGGGAGGCGCCCGACCCGTTTGGGCGCAGGAGAAAGACACCGTCCTCGCCGAAAGCGGAATTCATTACCCGGGAGGGTTCGATCCCAACACCATCGGGGAGGTGCGGGGAAAAGCATTTGATCCTTTGACCCCGACAAGCGGTCCGGTCCAATTCCGCCTTGCCTCCGAAAGAGAAACCTACATCGTCTTGGCTTCCCCAAAATGGTACTGGAATGACTTGCGGGTTAATCTATCCGAAGGAACGGAGGTTCGGGTCCGAGGTTCCAAGTCTCTCGGCAAGGATGGAAAGCTGTACATCATCGCCCAGGAACTGCAAATTCTTCCGGACGGAAAACCCTTGGCTTTTCGGGGTGAAGATGGATATCCGATCTGGAAAAGGGCTGCTGCCGGATCCACCGGCGGCCGCGGCGGCGCTGGTTCCTTTCAGAGAGGCATGGGAAGTGGGGCCGGAGGCATGGGCCGTGGGAAAAGATAAAAAATCCAATCTTGATGGTCTCGTAAAAAGTCCATCTGCTGCGTTGCGCTTCAACTTCGTCGTTGCGAAAGGTAGGGGCGACTCGCCGAGCCGCCCGATATCGGGCAACCCGGCGGGTTGCCCCTACCATCGGATTTGCGCGCCTTGCATCTGAAGCTTTTTACAAAACCATCGTTCCGGTGACTTTTTACGAGATCATCAATCTTCTGGATTTAGAAAATAAGATGACTTTTTTCAAAAAAACCACACCCAAATCATCTTCTGTTTATGTTTTTTGTTTGTTTGCATTCCTTTTGGCATCCAGGGCCTCTGCGGAATGGGAAACGGGAGCCAAAATCGGGTTTGATTCCAACATCGACCGGGCGATTGATAATGAACAAAGCGACGCATACCTGTCAGCTTCCCTGTCTTTCCTCCGCGGCCCTTCCGGAGAATCGAGGATCGACTGGACATTGGCGGCGACCCTGGAGGGCTCTCTCTTTTTTCGATTGACGGATCTGAGTTATGGCGCTTTGACTTTGGCCCCGGGAATCACCCTGATCCCCCATCGAGTCTGGACCATCAACCTCTCTCCCTTTTTCCAGGCAAAGGGGGTCGGCGATTCGGACCAGTCGGCCCTCGCCTTTGGAGGCAAAATCGGCATGCGCCAGGAGATCGGAAAAGATCTTTACACAGGGCAGTATTACATTTACAAGGACAGCCGTGCAGAAGAGGATATTTACTCTTTCATCGAAAACGCTTTGGGGGTCTATGTCGGCAAAAGCTGGTCCCGGGCCTTCTACACCGAGATTGGCTATGAATACTCCTATGGAGACTCTTTCCGCACCGTTGACACCCCTTCCCCGAGAGGCTCCGGAAAAGGAAAGCAGTACCGGTACTCTTCAACCTTCGGCAAGGAAGTCATCAAGGAGAAAGTGAAGCGCCAAAGCATCGGGGTAAGCGGGGGGATTGACTGGACAAAGTATCTCTTCTCAACAGTCACCTACACTTATACGACTATCGATGGCGACTCCGGTTCCTCCTCCTCCCAGGCCGGTTTTGTCAGCCTGGCATACCGCTTTTAAAATTAGACTTCTCCACCTTTGTCTCCTTTTCGTGCTTTCTTCTCTCACTCAAATAATACAGGACCGGCACGGTCATGCGCGACAGGAGGAGGGAGGCCACTTCTCCGGCCATGAGGGAGATGGCGAGCCCTTGGAAGATGGGGTCGAAGAGGATGACCGAGGAGCCGACGATGACCGCCGCAGCCGTGAGCATCATGGGGCGGAAACGCACCGCCCCGGCGTCTACCACCGCGTCCGCAAGGGGCATTCCCTGTTTGAGGCGAAGCTCGATGAAATCGACGAGGATGATGGAGTTCCTAACCACGATGCCGGCGCCGGCGATGAATCCGATCATGGAGGTGGCGGTGAAGAAGGCCCCCATCAGGCCATGGGCGGGCAAAATGCCCACCAGCGAGAACGGAATGGCGGCCATGATCGTGATCGGAGTTTTAAAGGACTGGAACCAGCCCACAACCAGAATGTAGATGAGCACGAGAACGGCGGCAAAGGCCAGGCCCAAGTCCCGGAAGACTTCATAAGTGATGTGCCACTCCCCGTCCCACTTCATGGAAAACTTGTCGCTGCGGAAGGGCTGGTTTGCTACGTGCCGCTCCAGGCGGTATCCCTCCGGAAGTTTCAATTGGTCAAGAGCCTCGTTTATCTTGAGAATGGCATAGACCGGGCTCTCCTCGCGACCGGCCATGTCGGCGGTGACGTAGACAACCGGCATCAAGTTCTTGTGATAGATGCTCTTTTCCGCGGTTTCCTTCTCCACGCGCACCAGCTCCCGCAAGGGGACGAGATTCCCTTTGTGGCCGAGAACCTTGATCTCCTGCAGGTCCTCGATGCTCGACCTCTCTTTCCGAGGCAAGCGAAGGCGGATAGAGACATCCTCCTTCTCACGAGGCTGATGGAGGAGGCCTGCCTCCACCCCGTTCAAGGCAAGACGCAGGGTGGAGGAGACCTGCTCTGAGGAAATTCCGTTCAGCGCCGCTTTTTCTTTGTCCAGGACAAATCGATATTTCGGCTGATCATCTTCCACATACCAATCCACATCCACCACGCCGTCCGTCTTTTCCAGAACCCCTCGAACCTCCCGGGCAATCTGGATCTGCCGGCCGTAATCCGGCCCGTAAACCTCGGCCACTAAGGTCTGCAAAACCGGCGGCCCCGGCGGGACCTCGGCCACTTTGAGGCGGGCCTGATACCGCTCCGCGATGGGCGCAATCAGAGGGCGCACCCGTTTGGCCACGTCGTGGCTCTGGGCGTCCCGCTCGCTTTTGGAAACCAGGTTCACCTGAATGTCGGCCACATTGGGCCCTTGGCGCAAAAAATAGTGGCGGACCAGGCCGTTGAAGTTGTAAGGCGCCGCCGTGCCGACGTACATCTGGTAATCGGTGACCTCGGATACCTTGCTCAAAGTCGCGCCGATCTCCCGGGTAACGGCTGCGGTTTCTTCCAGGGTCGTTCCCTCGGGCATGTCGATGATCACCTGGAATTCGCTCTTGTTGTCGAAGGGAAGCATCTTCACCCGCACGAATTTCCCGGCGAGAAGCGAAAAAGCCCCCAGCAGCAGAACGACCACCAAAAGGAGGAAACCGTAGCGCATCCAGGGATTTCGAATCAGGGGGTTCATGGCCAGGCGGTAGAGGCGTGTGGAGAAGCCCTCTTCTCCGTGCTCGGCGGCCCCGGCCGGCTTGAGGAGGCGGCGGCTGGCCCAGGGGGTCACGATGAAGGCCACCAGAAGGGAAAAGATCATGGCCGCCGATGCGCCCACCGGGATCGGCCGCATGTAGGGCCCCATGAGGCCGCGGACGAAGGCCATGGGGATAATGGCCGCAATGACGGCGAAGGTGGCCAAAATCGTGGGGTTGCCCACCTCATCCACCGCCTCGCCGGCGATGTCCACGAGCGGACGTCCTTTGTTTTCGGGGAGGTGGTAGTGACGAACGATATTTTCCACCACAACGATGGCGTCGTCGACCAGGATGCCGATGGAGAAAATCAAGGCGAAGAGGGTGATCCGGTTGAGGGTGTAGCCGTAAAGGTAAAAAACCGCGAGGGTCAGGGAAAGGGTGACCGGAATGGCAATGGCCACGACGCCCGATTCCCGAACCCCGATGACCAGCCAGATCAGGATAGCAACGGAAACGATGGCGATCATCATGTGCAGGAGGAGTTCGTCCGATTTCTCTTTCGCCGTCTCTCCGTAATTGCGCGTGACCGTGAGCTCCATTCCGGCGGGGACGATGCGGCCCTTGGCCAATTCCACTTTTTCCAGGACCTGGCGGGCGATTTCGATGGCGTTGGTTCCCTTTCTTTTCGCGACCGAAAGGGTGACCGCATTTTTCGGCTCCCCGGAAGCAGCCGCAATCTTTTTGGATGCGGCCCGTGGCCCCGGGCCGAAGAATACATAATCGCCCACTTCCTCGGGGCCATCGACGACCTGGGCGAGATCCCGAAGGTAGACCGGCCGGCCGT
>Ga0105107_10003193_pt1 | contig 10861 bp, 16 predicted proteins | sample PPLLaktember2015_6_FD_79335 | JGI IMG/M metagenome (GOLD analysis project Ga0105107, IMG submission 79335) | Freshwater sediment microbial communities from Prairie Pothole Lake near Jamestown, North Dakota, USA - PPLs Lake P8 Core (1) Depth... | ecosystem: Environmental > Aquatic > Freshwater >... | reverse complement strand
GGTGATGCAGTACCGCAAGCGGCTCCGTGAAGGTGCGTCGCTCTCGGCGGCGCCCGAGGAACGGGCGTTTCCGCATCCTCGGCTATCCCCCGCCTCGGGGAGGCATGACGAGGGCCGACCGGGTCGGGGTCGAGCTCACCACCGCGCGCCTGCGCCTGCGCCCCTGCAGCGCGGCCGATGTCGACGCGCTCCACGCGCTCTGGACCGACCCGCAGGTGCGGCGCTTCCTGTGGGACGACGTCGTGATCGACCGCGCCACTGCTGCCGATCGGGTGGCGTCGAGCGAGGCGTCGTTCGCGGCCGCAGGCTGGGGTTTGTGGACGATCGAGGCGCCGGAAGGCGGAGCGCTGATGGGCGTGATCGGGCTCGTCGAGATGGATCCCTCGCTGGGACCCGAGCTCGTCTACGCGCTGCACCCCGATCACCAAGGGCGCGGCCACGCGACCGAGGCGTCGCGGGCGGTGCTCGACTACGCGTTCGACGCGTTGGGCTTGCCACGGGTGCCCGGGCGCACGGACACGCCGAACCGCGCTTCGGCGCGCGTGCTCGAGCGCCTCGGCATGACCTTCGAGGGCGAGGTCCTCGTCCACGGCAGCCCGCACGTCTGCTACTCGGTCGCCCACGCGGGGTGGCAGCGCGCGCGCCGCTGAGTGGCGGGCGCGGCCCGGCGCCCCGAGCTAGACCGGCACGCCGCATTGCTCGCGGCAACGAAGCGTTGCGGGTCCCGGTAGCCGGAAGCCGTCCGGAGGGGCTCCGCGTGGCGCTCTCTTCGCAGCGGTTTCGGCACGGATCCTGCGATGGCGCGACCCAGGAGGTTTGCCATGACCCGCTGGCTTCGCGTTCTCTCCATGCTTTCCGGCTTCGCGCTGCTCCCCGCAATCGGCCACGCCGCGACGATCGCCCCCGCCGACACGACCGGGCTCCGGAGCTTCAACGGGGGTGTGAACGTCCTGCTCCTCGGATTCACGGCCGTCAAAGATGTGCTGCCGAGCGGGCAAGAAGATCGCACCGTCGCGCACTTCGATCTCGGCGTCCTCTCGGGAACCATCCCGACGACCACGCTCGAGATCCCCGTCTACGGCATCGACCCCGGGGATCCGACGGGGATCTTCGAGGTCTACGCCTTCGCGGGCGACGGCATCGTGAGCATCGACGAATGGGCCGAGGGCCGCCTCTTCCATACCTTCGACGGTCTCGAAAGCGAGGTGCAGACCCTCTCGGTCGACGTGACCGCGCTCGTTCAGCTCGCCGTGGACCGATCGCTCCCGTTCCTGAGCTTCAACTTCCGGAGTCTCGAGGATCGTTACAACATGGGCGACGGTGTCGGCCTGCCCGACGCGTCCCTCGTCATCGCCCCCGAGCCGGCAACCGCGTCGCTGCTGGGGGGCGCCATGATGGCGCTCGCGCTGCTCCGCGCGAGGCGGGTTTTCTAGCCGGTGCAGAGGGTTGCCTGGGACCGCCCGTCCTTCCTCTTGGTCAGGGCGCAGCGGCCCGCGCCGCGCCGCCCACCCAGCGCACGTACCAGGTGGGCGGAGTGAAGCCGAGGAACCAGGCGAGGGCGTTCGTGAGCCCGCTCGCGCTGACGAGGAGGCGCGGTGCCGGGTCGCGGTTGAAGTCCGTGGTCCCGAGTGCCATCACCATCAGCGCCCCGTCGATGACGAAGGCGAAGGCGCAGGCACCGCCCCAGAGCAGGAAGCGGTTCACCAGCAGCGGGTCGGCGAGGCCGAGGCGCAGCCGGCGGCGCAGGCGGACGTAGTAGGTGAGCGACTCGAGCGCCGCCCAGCCGAAGCAGATCGCGTAGGAGAGCGCGGAGAGCGCGATCCATTGGCCCATCAGGGCCGGCGTGACGGCGGCGTCGTAGAACGAGATCGCGGCCATCCCGGCGCAGGCCCAGAGGCCGAGCGCCGAGCCACCCGCGAAGAGCAGCGCGGCCCAGCGCGCCTCGGGCCGGAACACGCGCCAGGTGAACACGTAGAGGGCGACCACCGTGAAGGCCGATCCGGCCGTGACCACGAGCTGGAGGAAGATGGAGGCGCTGATCGGGATCTGCCCGGTGAGCGCAACGCGCAGCACGGCGAAGGGCTGGGTGACGCCGGCGAAGGCGATCAGTGCGGCTCCGACGGCCAGCTCGGGGAGCGAGCGGTCGAGCCGCGAGCGCAGCACGATGCGAACGCCGACGGCCGTGCCCACACAGATGAAGATCAATGTGGAGAGGGCAACGAACAGGTCCAAGGTATGCTTCCCCCGCCATTCGAGTCGTTCGGTGGATGGGGCCGCAGCCTTGAGAAGCGCGGGGCCCCGCGGGGAAGATGGCGAGGGGGGTGAATGATTCTCAGCAATACGGAAACGGTGCCCGGGCGGACGATCCGCGAGTTCTACGGCGTCGTCAGCGGAAGCACGGTGCGCGCGAAGCACATCGGACGCGACATCATGGCCGGGCTGAAGAACATCGTGGGCGGCGAGCTGAAGGGCTACACCGAGCTGCTGAAGGAGGCGCGCCAGGAGGCGGTCGACCGCATGATCCAGCAGGCTCAGTCGGTGGGAGCCAACGCCGTGGTGAACGTGCGCTTCTCGACCAGCAACATCACCCAGGGCGCCGCCGAGCTGTTCGCCTACGGCACCGCCGTGCGCGTCGAGTAGCCCATGGACCCCTGGCTCGTGGTGCTGCTCCAGGTCGCCCCGTTCGTCCTGCTCCTGCTCGGGACCTACGGCATCGGGAGCGCGCTCGAACGGCGGCACTTCCGGCTGCTGCGCGCGCGCGAGCTGCGCAGCCGCAATCTCCCCGTCGCGACCTTGCGCGAGCCTCTGCCCGGCTGGCAGGTGGAAGACTGCGCCCTCGTCACCGGGAGCTGCGTCATCTCGCTCGACTACTTCAAGCGCTTCGTGGCCGGCCTGCGCCTGCTCGTCGGCGGACGCATCGCCTCCTACGAGACGCTCCTCGACCGCGCGCGCCGCGAGGCGATACTGCGCATGAAGGAGAGCGCCCACGCGGCCGGCTATCGCGCGGTGATCGGAGTGCGCCTCGAGACCTCGCAGATCGCCCAGGCCACGCGCCAGGGAGGAACCGCCGGGGTCGAGGTGCTCGCCTGGGGGACGGCGCTGCGGCTGCGCCGCTCGTGAGCTTCGAGCCGCGGCTCCCGCGCGACGACGTCAACGTCTCGAGGACCCACCCGCTCGTCGAGGCGGGCTGGCTGATCCTGGGCGCCGCCGTCGCCGGGCTGCTGCTGGCGCTGCTGGCCTTCGCGGCCACGGAGCTGGTGAGTCGCTGGCTGCCCGCGGACCTCGAGGCGCGCTGGTTCGGGGGACTCTTCGAGAGCTTCGTCGGGGACGAGACGTCCGAGGAGCCCGCACGGGCGGAGGCGGCGCGCGCCCTGCTGGCGCGCCTCGGCGCGCATTGGCCCGAGAACCCATACACGTTCCATCTCGGCGTGCTGGACGACTCGGCGCTGAACGCATTCGCGCTCCCGGGCGGGACGATCGTCGTCACGCGAGGGCTCCTCGAGGCCGCCGAGAGCGAGAACGAGCTGGCCTTCGTGCTGGGTCACGAGCTCGGGCACTTCGCCGCCCGCGACCACCTGCGCGCGATCGGCCGCGGCCTCATCCTCTCGCTGGTGATGCGGAGCATGGTGGGAGCCGGAGCCGGCGACGCGGTGCCGGCGCTCTCCGCGGAGCTCGCGAGCCGCGGCTTCGCCCGCGACCAGGAGCGCGACGCCGATGCGTTCGCGCTCGGCCTCGTCGCTGCCGAGTACGGTCACGTCGCTGGCGCGGACGACTTCTTCGGCCGGCTCCCCGACGCCGATGCCGGCCTCGGCGCCCGCGCCGCCGCCTGGTTCGCCACCCACCCGGTCAGCGAATCCCGCATCGCCGCCCTGCACGACCTCGCCCGCCGCCGCGGCTACCCGACGGACGGACCGGTGGCGGTGTTGAGCCAGTAGGAAACCACGAGGGAACCGTTGCGCGACGCCTCGAAACCGTCCCCGCCGCCGCTTCCGGGGCAGCTCTTGTTCGTGGGGTTCCAGGGGACCCGGGCGCCCGATGAACTACTCGACCGCGTGAGCGCGGGGCGCGTAGGCGGGGTGGTGCTCTTCAAGCGAAATCTCGAGACGCCCGAGCAGGTGCGCGCGCTCGTCGCGTCGCTCCACGCCGCGGCGCCGACCCACGCTCCGCTCCTCGTGGCCATCGACCAGGAGGGTGGTCGCGTACAGCGCCTGCGCGACCCGTGGACTGAATGGCCTTCGATGCGGCGCGTCGCCGAGCGCGACGATCCCGAGGTCACGGCAGCCCTCGCCGCGGCGCTCGCCCGCGAGCTGCGCGACCTCGGCATCGCGCTCGACTTCGCGCCGGTCGTCGACGTCGATACCAACCCCGCCAACCCGGTGATCGGCGACCGCAGCTTCGGCCGCACGCCCGAGCAGGTTGCGCGCCACGCGCGTGCCTTCATCCTGGCGCTCCAGGCGGGCGGCGTCGCCGCCTGCGCCAAGCATTTTCCCGGCCACGGCGACACGGCGCAGGACAGTCACAACGAGCTGCCGCGCCTGGACCACGACCTCGCGCGCCTGCGCGCCGTCGAGCTGCCGCCCTTCCGCGCGGCGATCGAGGCGGGCGTCGCGAGCGTGATGACCGCGCACGTCCTCTTGCCCCGACTCGATGCGGAGCGCCCCGCGACGCTCTCGCCCGCGGCGCTTCGGCTACTGCGCGAGGAGCTCGGCTACGACGGCGTCGTGTTCAGCGACGACCTCGAGATGCGCGCGGTGGCCGACCGCTTCCCGATCCGCGAGCGGGTGCTCGGCCCGCTGCGCGCGGGGGTCGACGCGCTGCTCGTTTGCAGCGACATGGCCCTCTGGCACGAGGCCCTGCTCGTCCTAGAGGCCGCACCGGCCACGCTGCTCGAGGCGCCGCTGCGCCGGGTCGCTGCGCTGAAGGCACGCTACGCCGGCAGCGCCGCGCGGCCCGTCGCCGCCGGTCCGCCCTACGAGGCGCACCAGCGCCTGGCGCGCGAGCTCGCCTGAGCGCGCTACACCAAGGAGGGGTAGACGAGCGCGCCCTCCTCGACTCGCGCCCAGGGCGTTAGCTCGTGCGGTCCGCTCTTGCCCGGCTCCAGCAAGTGGATCACGCGCCAGCCTCGCACGCTCAGCTGGTCCGCGAGGAGTCGCCGGTGGCACTGCCACCAGAGTCGCTCGGCGCAGAGCAGCGCCGTCGGCTTCTCGCGGGCCAGGGCCTCGAGCTCGGCAAAGGCCCGCTGGAACGAGGCCGTCGCCATGTAGTCCGCGTAGCGCCGGAAGCCGGGCTCGCGCCAGGCGCCGTTCGGCGAGCGCTCGGGAGGCAGCGTCTCCGGCACCCGTCCGCCGAGGCCCTCGCCGAACCACGCGTAGCCGATCCCGCCGGCCGCGAGGCTCTCGGCGAGCGCGCTGCGGTCGTGCTGGGGGTGACGGCGCGAGTGCGGGAAGCGACGCACGTCGGCGGCGGCTCGCACGCCGGCATCGGCCAGCAGCGACGCGAGCTCGTCAGCGCTCCGCGAGCCATGTCCCGCCGTGAACACCGTGGGTCGGTCATCGGGTAGTTTGTAGATCTGGGAACCCTGCATCGCCGGAGACGCTCCTTCGATAGTAGACGTCGAGCCAGGGCGCGACGATCCGCTCCGCGGAGGCCTCGCGCACCAGGACGCGGCGCTGCCAGCGTTTCACGAGCCATTCCTCCGCGCGCGCCCAGCGCGCCGTCGAGCGGCCGGCCAGCCTGCAGAGCACGTCGCCCTGCGCGAGGACACGCACGAAGCCGAAGGGCGTCGCCAGGCGATCGAGGGTGTCGACGTCGTAGCCGTGGAGGTAGGGGAAGGAGAGCAGGTTGTTCCAGGCGAGCAGCGCCTCACTCGGGTAGCGGGCAAGCCAGGAGCGGGAACGCGCCTTTTCGCGCAGCGCCTGGTAGTAGCGTCCGTGCGGAACCCGCAGCGCCAGGATCCCGCCCGGCCGGAGGACGCGCGCCGCAGCCTCGAGGGTGGGCTTCGGCTCGGGAAGCTGATCGAACGTGTTCCAGATCGCGACGCAGTCGTAACCCTCTCCGGTGCCTTCGCTCACCAGATCCTCGAGGGTGGACTCGACTACCCGCAGGCCGCGCGCGCGGCAGTGCGCTGCGAGCTGCTCGCTCGGATCGATGCCGACCGCGTCCCAGCCTTCCTCCCGGGCGACGTCGAGGAAGCCCCCGAGGAAGCTACCCACCTCGAGAATCCGGCCGGGAGCTCCGAGCGAGCGCAGCGGCGCGACCTTCTCGCGGAACGAGTCGACTTGCGCGCGGAGCATCTCCTCGAGGCGCTCGGGCGGATACGTCTCCTCGGTGTAGGCTCGCGTCACGTCCTCGCTGCGAGGCCGCGGCGAGCGGAGCAGCAGGCCGCAGGTCGCGCAGCGGACCAGGCCGGTCGCATAGGCCTGGGTAAAGGACGCCCGCTCCGCCAGCTCTCCCCGCCGGCGGCGTGCGAGGCGCAGCTGGTGGAAGCGCTCCACACGCTGCTGCTCGGCCGCCAGCGTCCGGTCGTCGCTCAGCGGCACGAAGCGGCGTCCGCCGCATACCGCACAGGGGGGGAAGACCTCGGGCTCCAGCTCGACGGAAGAGGGCTCCATCGGCTCTTGCCCGAGCAACCTCCGTGCCAAGAGGACCGGCCCGAAGCCGCGCACCGCGTTAGACTGGCCCGCCTGACGAGGAGGAGCGGCATGGCCTTCCACGGCAAGGTGGCCCTGGTGACGGGTGCGGCGAGCGGCATGGGGCGTCTCGCATCGCGGCGGCTCGCGGCGGGCGGGGCGCAGGTGGCCGCCCTCGACGTGAACGAGCCCGGCCTGCGCGAGACGCGCGGCGAGGACGAGCGCATCCGGACCTACGTCGTCGACGTGACCGACTCGCGGGCGGTGGCCGAGACGGTGCGCCGCGTCGAGGCCGAGCTCGGGCCGATCGACCGCGTGATGAACGCGGCGGCCATCATGCCCACCGAGCGGCTGCTGAACCAGGACGCGGATCTCATCAACCGCATCATGGCGATCAACTACGGCGGTACGGTGAACGTGACGATGGCGGCGCTGCCCGGCATGCTCCAGCGCGGGCGCGGCGACCTCGTGAACTTCGCCTCGGTGGCGGGCTGGCTCCCGACACTCCACTTCGGCGCCTACAACGCCTCGAAGTTCGCGGTGGTGGCCTTCACCGAGGTGCTCTACCACGAGAACCGCAAGGCGGGCGTGCGCTTCGCCTGCGTCTGTCCGCCCCCGGTGGCGACCCCGCTCCTCGACCAGGCGAAGTCGCAGCCGAAGATCCTGAGCGAGCTGCCGCCGATCAAGCCCGAGACGGTGCTCGACGCCATCGAGCGCGACCTCGAGCGCGGCAAGCTGATGGTCTTCCCCGACCGCAACGCCGCGGCGACGGTCTGGGTCCGCCGGCACCTGCCGCGCTTCCTGTGGTGGAACGTGCATCGCGTCGAGGGCTTCTAGAGCGCTCACGGATTGGCGCGCGGGATATACACGACCTCGAGCTTGACGCCGTCGGGGTCGGCGTAGAACGCCGCGTAGTACCCCTCGTCGTAGCCGGCCCGACCGCTGTAGTCGCAGGGCGGGTCGAGCACCTCCGCCCCGACCGCCAGCATCGCGCGATGGACCCGCTCGACGACCTCGCGGCTCTCCGCGTGAAAGGCGAGGTGGTGCGGGCCGGGCTCGTAGCGGTCGTACCTGCGGTCGCGGCTCTCGGGCCGCGCCGGGCGCACCTCGACGTCGAAGCGCGCTCCATTCGGGTAGCGCACGCCCCAGGTGGCGCGGGTCGCGCCGGGCTCCTGCCACCCGGCCATCGCGGGCTTCCAGCGCCGGTAGCCGAGCGTCTCGAAGAAGGCCGCGTAGAAGGGGATCGAGCGCTCCGGGTAGCCGACGGAGACGTCGATGTGACAGAGCGGTCCCGTGATCGCCATCGGCTGCTCCCTCCCGGCCATCAGGCATTCGGGTCGAGGTCCCAACGCTCCATGCGAAGGCGCCGTCCCTCGCGGAAGTTCATGATCTCGAGGCGGATTCCGTCGGGGTCGTCGAAGAAAGTGGCGTAGTAGTCGGGTGCGTACTCGGGATAGTGGCGCGGCGCGCTGGCCTCGATGCCCCGCGCCCGCAGCGCGCGGGCGACGCGATCGACCTCGGCCTCGCCCTCGACGCGCAAGCACAGATGGTGGAGGCCGGGCAGATAGCAGTCGTGCGGGCCGGCTCCGCTCTTCGCCGGCCGGATCACGATCCCGAAGCGGCGATCGTAGAACTGCACGTGGGGAGCGCCGGCGATCACGAAGCGGTTGCTGCGAAAGCCGAGCACGCCGACGAACACATCCGTGTAGAAGCGCTCCGACGCCTCCATCGAGCGCACCGAAAGGTAGATGTGATCGAGCCCGAGGATCTCGGCCTCCACGTCAGGCGTCCCCCAGCTCCACGACCCAGCGGATCTCTCGGCCATCGACCCAGAGCTTCGCGGCCTGGGGGCGCAGACCCTCGGCGCGGTAGAGGCTCTGGGCCGCCTCGTTGCGCTCGTTCGTGGTGAGGCCCAGCAGGCGCGCGCCGCGCGCGCGCGCTCGCACGAGCGCGTGACGGAGCAGCGCGCGACCGACGCCGCGGCCGCGGGCGGCAGGGATCACGAAGAGATCTTCGAGCAGCGCCTCGATCCCAGGCGCCCAGAGCGAGCGGTAGAAGCGGGTCTGCGTGTAGCCGAGCGCCTCGCCCTCCGAGAAGGCACATGCGAACTCGATCGAGGGGTCCCCGACGACGTCCGGAAGCTCCCGTGCCAGCTCGGCATCGGTCGGCGTCTCCGCCTTCAAGTGGTCGCGAAAGGCGGCTACGAGGGCTCCCACGCTCTCGAGATCGGCGGCCCCGGTGATCCGGATCGCGAGGTCGTTCGAAACGTCCTTCCCGACGAACCCGAGCGGCATGTCGCACCTCCCCGACGGCTTCGCCCTGCGCAAACTAGCCGAGCGTGCGCTCGGCTTCTCTACACGACCCGCAGGTCGAGCTCGGCGCGGATGTCGCACAGACGCCGCTCGAGGTAGCACTCGTACTCGCGCCACGGCCACTTCCGCGCGAGACGGTGGCTGCGCCAGACGACGCGGAGCAGATCGGGCAGGCAACGCAGCAGCTCGAGCGCCATCCGGCTGTAGCCCGTCTGCGCGAAGAGCTGGTTCACCTGCGGCAGGCGGAGGTACGCCAGATAACCCCGCAGCCCGATGCTCGACCCGAAGATCGTCCAGGTATCGATCAGCGTCTCGCCGCGGAGCGTGGTGTCGCAGCCGAAGACGACGTGGGCAGCGTCGTGCTGCCGGAAGAGTGCGGCCGCCTCCGGCGACATCTCGCCGGGATCGAGCAAGCCCGGATTGCAGGCGTGATACTCGGCGAGGCCGGCGCCGAGCGTCTGGGCGGAGTCCTGACGAACGTATCGGGGCCCGGAAGGCGTCACGGCTCTCGATCGCCGCGACCCGGCACCGCGTGCCGCGCTGGGAAGTCCCCGCGGATCGGGTGATTCGCGACGAGCGCCCGGCACACCTCCTCGTTCGGATGGTGGTGCTGGATGGAGCGCGGGCCGATGAACGGCATCGAGGACCTTCTGCGTCGCAGATCGACACTAGCACGGATCGAGGGGCGCGAACGACGGGGGCGGGCGGGCCGGGAACGTACGACGCCCCCACGGTTCGGCTGCGCCCGCTTCGAGGTAGCATCCCGCTGCACGAGGCCCAGAGCGATGAGCACCCACGAGGCCGGCGATCCCCAAGCTGCGCCGAGCCTACGGCGCCAGTACCACTTCATGCCGTCCGAGCGCGGCACCCTGGCCTGGGACGTGCACCGGCTGATCCGGCTCTCGAGCCGCTTGCCCCGTAAGCGCATCGCCCTGGCCGACATCCGCGAGCTCGACCAGGTCTACTGGTTCGACGATCGGGATCACAAGGCGACTTGCCGAGCCGTGCTGGAGCATCTGCGCCTGATCGAGGCGACCGATCTCTCGTTTCCCATCATTCTGGGAGCGGACGGCAGGGTGATGGACGGCATGCACCGGGTGGCGAAGGCGCTGCTCCAGGGAGAGCGGGAGATCGAGGCGGTACAGTTCGAGTCGGACCCGGAGCCCGACCACGTCGGGCGTCGCCCCAGCGAGCTGCCCTACTGATTTCCGAGGCGAGAGCCGCCGCGCTCAGCCGGATTCAGCTACCGATCCATACCCAGACTTCGCAGCGCCTGCTGCACGAAACGCCGATGACCCTCGCGCATGCTGAGCTGCGTCACGTCCGGTCGGCAGATGGGCGGGCCGGCGTAGATACGAAAGCCCGGAAAGGCGCGGAGCAAGATGCGGTCGAGCTCGTCGTCCGGCGGCACGGGCAAGGCTAGGCGCTGCCTTCCCGTGCCCCGCCGCTGCCGGCTAGATGCCCGGCACCGGGAAGCGCTTGCAGAAGGCTTCGACCTCGGCGCGCAGCCGGTCGAGCGCCGCGTTGTCTTCGCGCCTCTGGAGGGCGTCGAGCATCCAGCCGGCGAGCTTCGCCATGTCCGCCTCGTCCATGCCGCGCGTGGTCGCCGCGGGGGTGCCGATGCGGATGCCGCTCGGGCGGAGCGGCGGGTTCGGGTCGTCGGGGATGATCTGCTTGTTGGTGGTGATGGAGACCTGGTCGAGCACCGCCTCCGCGACCTTCCCGTCGATGCCGAAGCTCTTCACGGTGTCGAGCACCATCATGTGGTTGTCGGTGCCGCCGGTCACGAGCTTTCCGCCGCGCTCGGAGAGGCCCTTTGCGAGGGCCTTGGCGTTCTTCAGGACCTGGGCGCCGTACACCTTGAACTCCGGCTCCAGCGCCTTGCCGAGGGTGATCGCCACGCCTGCGATGGTGTTCATG
>Ga0105107_10003191_pt1 | contig 10863 bp, 10 predicted proteins | sample PPLLaktember2015_6_FD_79335 | JGI IMG/M metagenome (GOLD analysis project Ga0105107, IMG submission 79335) | Freshwater sediment microbial communities from Prairie Pothole Lake near Jamestown, North Dakota, USA - PPLs Lake P8 Core (1) Depth... | ecosystem: Environmental > Aquatic > Freshwater >... | reverse complement strand
TGAAAGTATGGACGAAAGACAATCTGGCTTGGTATGCCATGGAACTTGACTATATCCGCTATGTCACCGAAGGAGCTGAATTAAAACGGACGATACTCCCCATGCGAGAGACTGGCGTCCTCGAACGTCGCCATGGGCAATGGCAACTGTTATCGTGGCACGAATCATTCCGATCCGCCAGCTTGGACAGTGCATTGGGCTTACCGTCGGCAGATTCGCGACGACGTCACGCCATTAAGCCTCAGACCTCAAGGAAACCGGACGTGAGCGGAGAATGGGATATCCTCGAAGTCGAGGATGACAAGCGATACACAGCGACTCTCGACAGGAACGGCAATGGTCCCTACAGCCAGCACGGTGGGCGCTTTACCACTACGACAATTGCGGATCGACTGTGGCAGGGCACATGGTATCAGCCCAGCAACGATCGGGAGGGAGGGTTTGAAATCCAGCTCTCAGATGACGGCACGGAAGCGAAAGGCATCTGGTGGTACACCCGGGTCGGCAAGCAGAAGAACATTCCGCCACGCGAACACGGCGGCACCTACCACTGGAGAAAACACATTTCCCCCTCGGATGGTGCCCGATAGAGAGAACGCTGACTCCTCATTCCATCCGCGGTAAGGGACGCAACTAGGACAGTACCTCTTTAGGTTTCCATCATCTCCAGCCGGGCATCGAATTCATGTCCGCAGGCTGTGCAGCGGATACAATCTGACTCCACGGCCACTTCCTCGTCTCGAATACCCATGCCTCCACAATCCGGACATCGGGCGAGGTGGACCCTTTCGCCGTGTACGGTTTCGTATTGTGTTCCACGAAGACAATAGACCGTCTCGCCATCGATGAGCCACGGCTGCCCTCGTTTATCGACGACCGGCAAGACGAGATAATGGTGGTTCACATATTCTTCAACCTCTTGTTGGCTCACGAAACCGTCTTTTATTAGTTTTCCTCCCAATGCCTCATAAAGTGCCTGCGCTCTCACGATTGCTTTCGTCGGACCCATAGCACCTCCTGTCATGAAGGTTCATGAGTAATTCAACCGTTGATCAGACCCACATCTCCCGTTCCAAATCAGACCGCTCCAGCTTACATGCTGCGGTGCGCTCGAGAATGGAGCCGACATCCAGCCGTCATCATGCAGCATGCTGGCTGGTCGCTGACGGCCGCGCCTGAACATCCCTCGACTTGCCATCAGCCTGTGTTGACGTTTCTCGACTCTTGATGCTCTTCGATGCGAGAACGTCCATGCACACCAAGAGCATGACCACCAAGACCAAGAGACCAGTCACGATTCCCCAATATGCCAATGACATACATCACCCTCTCGCGCACCATGGCACGCGAGTCCTTTATCGCCAGCACTGATTTCCGCTGCCCAGGGTATCCAGTGTCTGGATGCATTTGGCTTCTGGAGATGAGGCACGGCCCTGTACGCCAGTGTCTCAAGGCGGTGATATCGGATGAAAGAGCCTGTTGGGAGAAGCGCACACCCAACAGGTCCAGACCGTCGGACCTGTGCTCCAAGGAGGACCATAGTCACCACCTCCAGAATGAGGCGGCAGTGAAAGGACAGCAATACACTACGCCTCAGCCAATAGGCGGGTCAAGTGGGAGAAATGCCAAGTGCTGTCAAGCAACAAGATGCAAACCGGTTTCACCTCATGCGTGAAGTGATTCGTGTTCAGAAGCGGGCCGATTGTATGAAAGCTGGTCAGAGTGCGAACCTCGGCATGCCTTTTATCCAATCCTCCGCTATCTTTTCGGATGGGTCGACGATCACGTGATCGTTCTTGAAGTCGGAGAATACCGCTGGCATAGTGGATTTGATCGCTGGGGTAGCATGCACCTGAGTCGGTTGCTCTACATCTGCGCTTCGATCAATCTGTACCCGGTTCGATATACACAACTTGAAGAAGAACGCCTGTGAGCCAACAATCAGCCCCTGCTCGTGAAGCCGTTCCCGGATCATTGATCGTCCGCGCGGCAGCGCTCATCGTGCTCTGCCTCCCCCTTTGGGGCTTTGAGAAAGTCCCACCTCAGTCTGTAGAGATCATTCCTCACTGGAATAAGGGCGACAAGATTGAGCTGATGGTCACGCGGGTACGCGATAAATCACTCAATGGCCAGTCCGCGGTTTCAGGAAAGACTCACACCCGTTTCTCCCTTGAAGTTCTCCACGTGAGCACCCAAGGATACCTTGTGGGATGGACTGTAGGTGCAACCACCTTTGACGTCCCTGCTCCATCCGAATCTGTTCTGCGACAAGTTGTAGGTCTCATGCAAGGCATACAGATCGTGCTTCAGATCGACCCTCGAGGCACCATCACCGGCGTCCACAATTGGGAAGTATTGCGCAGTGAAATGCTGAGGAATCTAGATGGCCTCTTGGCCAAGCGATCAGATCCGCAGCGCGGGCAACCTGACCAGGGTATGATGGCAAACCTACGGGCACAGTGGGACACCATGTTTTCGACCAAAGCACAGGTCGAGCAAGTCTGCACACGAGATGCGCAGCTCTATTTTAAGATTCTCGGACGAACGTACACATGGGACCAGCCCTACGAGTATCAAGGCTTCTTCGAGAATCCACTCGGAGGCGATCCCTTTCCGACTCGCGCCGACATTGTGCTCAAGTCGTTCAACTGGCGATCGGAACACGCAGTTCTGCATTGGAATCAATCGGCTGATCGCGAGCAGACCGACCGAATCATGCGATCGCTCGTAAAGGATCTCGCTGCACGGAAAGGCAAACACGTGCCGGAGGAAGGATTTCTACAAACGGTTGCGTTGGAAAACCACGCCGAAGTTGAGGTAAATGTTGGAACTGGGTGGGTCAGTAAACTGACCGAAACAAAGTCTGTGACGTTCGGCACACGCGCCCAGATGGATACGACCTTCATCGTCAGCTCGGTGAAGTAAAACCAGCACGACTGCCCCGGAGAGTGTATAGGTGGCGCTTCGTGAAATCTCCCGGCAAGTGACCTAATAGCGGGATACGAGGCAACTAAGTGATCTGGATGGATTGGGATGTGCGCGTTGGTTGAATGAAGGAATGGCTCTTTGACAACTCTCGGTCAGAGCACAAGCAGGGGGGTAGTCATTCTTCACATCAAACCCCGCCACGTGGGACATGACTCATAGCGGCACGTGGCAGGGTTTACGCTGCGAAGTCACAGCCCAATCTTAAAAGAATTAATTTCAGCTGGCGCTGTAGCGGGAAAGCGACAGGTTCAATCTGCCTGGGCAGGACGCCCGATCTCATTTCGAGCAGTATTGCAAGCGAACTAAAGCTGGCTTCCATTCGATTGGTTTCCACGGTGTTATACTGGCGACCATGACACCTGTTACACCTGATACCGAACTCTCGCTCTCGTTTAAGAATCAGCGAGCTGTGGTGTCTCCCTGGGGCGCGTCATTACGGCGCTATCTGCTTGTCGATGAGGGTGGGCGAGAAATGGATATTGTGTGGGGCTATTCGGGTGGAAGCCGGAAACGAGGTGGACAAGGTGATGTGCTTATTCCATTTCCTGGGCGTATTAGTAACGGGCAATATTCCTTCGACGGACGACCATTTCAGCTGGAGTGTAACGACAAGGAAGGCCCCAATGCCATCCATGGTTTCGTGCGAAATCTCCCCTGGCTAGTTCGGGAGGCGCTTGCACACAGGGTGACGTGTGAGGTTCAACTCGAGGCTCAGACCTATGCCAACCGTGGCTACCCCTTCTCGCTTATGGTCCAGGTTAGCTATGAACTCGATGCACGAGGCCTATCCTGTGCATTTGCCGTGACCAACGTGGGCCGACAGGTTGCGCCAATGGGAGTCGGCTTTCATCCGTATTTCACTGTTGGGACGTCTCTGATCGATGAAGCTGAGGCGCAGATACCAGGGACCGGTTACTTGGAATTCAACGAACGACTTGCCCCCACAGGCTCCATTATGGACGTGGCCGGCACGCCGTGGGATTATCGCCAGTTTCGTGCGGTTGGTCAGCAACGCTTCAATCATTGTTATGTGCACCTCGAACGCGATGCAGCGGGTACAGCCACTGCCTCTCTTCGTCATGCAGCAAACGGGCGTGCGATCGACATCATGATGGATTCGGCCTTTTCCGCAGTCGTCGTATACACGGGTGATGCCATCGTAGATGCGCCGCGCGCTGCACTTGCCATCGAACCGATGACCTGTGCAACGGATGCCTTCAACCATCCAGAATGGGGACTGAAGCGGCTCGAACCTAGTGAGACATTTTCGGGAACGTATCGTGTACGACATCGGGTGATGGAATAACGGTCTGTGAGACGATTCTCAACCAGAAGGCGAGTTGGCCCTATCCGCGAAAAATCTCAGCAAATAGAGCTCCGAACGAACTCTTGATCAGGCTGCTTTTCGTAGGGGCAGCTGTTTGGCGGTGATCAGGTTGCGGCAGAGTTGGCTGAGCTTGAACTGCACTTCGTCAAAAGACTCCCCTTGTGCCGAGTGTTCGGGATAGCCCAGCAGATGCCCATGCCACTTGCCTTGATCCTGTGACAGGACATACTGTGGCGCATCCAAATCAAGAACGATCCGCCTGGGTCGTTCGATGCGGGAAATCTCTCGATGTGGTCTTTTGACCTCTTGGTTCAGCCGCTGAATCTGGAACTGGAGCTCCTCGAAGGAGGCTGCCTGTATTTCGCTATCGGGAGAGCCCTCCGGATAGGCGCGCCACTTACCCTGATCTGGCCAATACACCCAATTTGGTGGTTCCATGGTGGTAAGCATAGCAGGCTTTCTAGATCTGGCCAGCGATTTCGAAAGTTTTGTGCATGAGCTACCTGGCCCCCAAATACCCCAGCGTCAAGGTCGTGTCATGTTGCCATATTCCGGCCAACCAATTGTCGTTTCGGGTGACCGTGGCCGGGACCGGAGATCGGCTGGTCCTCTGCCTCCATGGGTTTCCGGAGTCGGCAGCCTCATGGCGGCATCAGATTGAGCCGTTAGCGCAGGCAGGCTATCGGATCTGGGCCCCTGACCTTCGCGGATATGGCGGGACTGCACGTCCAATCGGTATTGAAGCCTACTCCATAGAATTGTTGATGGATGATGTCAGCGGGCTCCTCGATGCCGCGAAGGTGCAACGGGCTATCCTTGTCGGGCACGACTGGGGTGGAATCATCGCCTGGTACTATGCGATGCGGCACCCCGGTCGTGTAGACGTCCTCGTTATTATGAATGCGCCCCACCCTGCCTGTTTTGAACGAGAGGTTCGGCACTGGCGGCAATTTCTCTGCTCTTGGTACATGGGCTTCTTCCAGATTCCATGGCTTCCGGAGGCAGCCTTATCGGCTGGGCATAGTTATATCATCGGGCAGATCTTTGAGCGCATGGCGCCTAATCACAATGAGATGCCGAGCGATGTCGTGGAGTCGTACCGGAAGCAGGCCTACGAGCCTGGCGCACTGACCGCCATGGTGAATTACTATCGAGCCGCACTCCGAGGTGGAGGTGGCATTCGTCAGCGCAGGCTGGGGTATCCCAAGATCGATATTCCCTCGCTCGTGATCTGGGGACTTCAAGACCATGCGCTTGTGGCCCAGAACCTCGATGGGCTCAGTGAGTTTGTCAACGATCTGACAGTCGTCAGGATGGCAGATGCCGGGCATTTCGTCCATGAAGATAAACCGGAACAGGTGACGCACGAACTACTGGCCTGGTTACACGAGAAACTCGTGTACTGATCGATCAATTTGCAGCTTATGCTGATGCTGAGACGTGCTGAAGCTAGGTTACGGAAGAGGGAGCAGTGTTACCCGTCAATCTGGTTACACAACTCAGCTTGCTTGACTGGAGATCAATTTACTGACGTTGCTCGACGATGGGGACTGCTTCAGGTTTCGAGTGTCCCGTGTCCAGCAGGATGGCCACGAGCATGTCGCTCATGACGTTGACGCCGGAGCGGGCGCGGGCGATGATCCAGTCCACGGTCATGATCAAGGGAATGGCCGCGAGGATGACCTGGTCCGGAAGACCGGCGGCTGAAAGCACAAGCGGCAGTACGATCATACCGGCTTCAGGGATGCCCGCCACACCGGCGCCGGCAATAATGGAAGCCACGACGATCACGATTTGTTTCGAGATCGGCAGGTCATAGTCCAGTGCGTGGGCAAGGAACAGCGCAGCCATCGCTTCGTAAAGCGTGATGCCGTCGTTATTCAGATTCGTCCCAACACAAGCGGCAAGCCGAGCCGATTGTGACGAGACTTGCATGCGCTCGAGACAACGGAGCGTAACCGGCACGGTAGCCAAACTACTGTTGCACGACACGGCCGTCGTGATGGCATCGGCTCCCTGTCCGATATACACCGTCGGCGGTTTCTTTCCGACCACCCAGGCAACGAATGGATAGTAGAGCAACGCATGCACCGCCAGACCGAGAAGCATGGCCGCGAGGAAGACCCACAGCACGGAGAACACTTCGATCCCTGATCTGCCAACGACACTTGCGACGACACCGAACACGGCGAACGGCACGACCAGGATGACCCACCAGAGAATAGTCACCAGCCAACCATAGGCAGACTCAATAGCCCAGGCCACACGATCGATGACAGCGTGCGTAGAGCCGCTCTTACTCCGTGTCCACCGCAATGCCAAACCGAGGCCGAGCGCAAGAAGGACGACACCGATGATGTTATGGCCGGCCAATGGATCGGCGAGTGTACGGGGAATATAGGCCAGCAAGTCTTGGAGTGGATGGTCCGATGGTGTGAATGTCGGGGTAAGATTCGTTCCTGGTACTACTTGCAGGAGGTCCTCCACATGGCCCTGCCAGGCTTTCCCCGGCTGCCAAACATTCATGATGGCGAGGCCGATCAACATGGCCATGGAGACATTGATCAGACAGATCGTGAGCAGCTTCACTCCCTGATGCAACGGGATTGAGGCCCTGAGCACCGAATCGAGGATTGCCACGAAGATGAGCGGAACGGCGAGCGTCTTGAGCAGCCAGACCACCCACTGACCGAGCTGACCGAGTTGCTCGTTGCGTAGCCCTACCAGATAGGGTTCTTGCCCAAATAGGACGCCGAGCGTCGCACCGAAGAGCACGGCGATAAGAACTTGCGCATACAATGGAAAGGGAGTCCAGCCTGACGAGTCATGCATCGTGATATCAGGGTCTCGGAAGCTTACTCGGTTTCAGGCCAAGAAAGCATATTCCCTTCATTGGAAAGCAATGCTGATCCCTGAGTCATCAGATGCACCGCGTACCTGACAGCTGAATACAGAACCGTTTGCTGCGTGAACGATAATTAGGTAGGAATATCTCTAGTCCCGTCGTACGACGTACGAGATTGGAACGAGAACTTCACCATGTCACCATCTTTGATGAACGAATCCTCCGAGCCGATCTTCTTGTTGATCGTGATGAGCGTTTCGCGGCTTTTGATGTACGGGAGCAAGCCCCCCAGCTGCGTCGGGTTCGCTTCGATCAGTTGGTTCACAGTGACCCGACCTGTTACGGGGACTTCGATCTCGCTCTCATCGACGGCTGCGCGTAACATGTTACCGAATATCTGCACTGATACCATTGCATCCTCAACAAGTCACTCACCGATGCTCATTTCGTGGTGAGAGCGGTGTGCACTATACACCATCGGCGAGACAGACTCAGTTTTTTTCCCGTTCGGCTGCTCGATAGGCGTCTTGAAGAAGTTCAGCGACGTGTTTGACTTGGACGGAGTCCCCTAACCCATTCTTGAGCTGAATCATACAGGCGGGACAACTGGTGGCGACCACATTCGCACCGGTTTGCATGATGGCACGGGCCTTTCGATCGAAAATCTTCTGCGATGTGTTGTAGTCCTTGACGATGTAGGTGCCAGCACCTCCGGCACATCGGTCGGCATCCTGCATCTCGACGAAATTGACCCCTGGCATGGACGAGAGGACTTGTCGTGGCTCTTTGGTAACGCCTGCAGCTCTGAGATGGCAGGACGAATGGTAGGTGACGCGTTTGGTCGTCCTATGGGTCTTGGCCATAGGAGGACGCTCAGCTGAGCGAGCGACGAACTCTGATATATGGACCACCTTCTTGGCCAATGCTTCGGCTTGCTGTCGTTCCTCTCCATCCTGAAACAGTGTCGGATAATCCTTTAACATCAATGTGCACGAGGCACAGCCGGTCACGATGGTTTCGTAGGGAGCCAGCGATCGCAGATTAAACCACGCTCCCTCACGCGCCAAGTCAACATGGCCATAGGTTTGAATCGGTGTTCCCGAACATCGTTGCGGAGGCAAGGCCGGATCCACCCCATGCTTTTTCAACACCTCGATCACAGCGTCGCCCACTCCGTCGTCGAAATAGTTGGCTGCGCATCCGTGGAAATAGGCCACGGTCTTGGAGGGTGATGAGTCTGTCCCATTTGGAATCAAATGCCCATGCCGTTCGCGTAGATGCCGTTGGGCTAGCTTCGGCAACACGAGATCGTGCGGGAGACGAGCCGTTGGAGCCAGGGCCTTCATGAACGGGGCAGTGATTCGATCCAGCAGCTTCCGTATCAATGGACGGTCCCAGATGTGTTGTGTGCTTCCGAGGAACCGTAAAAGTGCTTCAAAAGCGGCTCCGTGGGCCTGGCGTTTGAAGATCCAGCCGGTCAACCGGTTCGGATGCTCTGCTCGCTTCTGAAGAATCAAGTCGGACACGTCCACACCGGCCGGACAGATGGTGCGACACGACTTGCAGTTCAGACAGGATTCAATGACTCGCTTGGAATCGAGGTAACTATAGTCTTTGGCTGTGACAATCTCGAACCAGCCACGCGCGCTCATGTCTTCCGATTGAAAGACATCGTAGACGGGGCACACGGAGTTGCATTTCGCGCAGGTCGCGCAGGATTTGGAGAGTCGCGTGTAATCGATATGGTCGGTGAAGGGCGCCTCGCTCAACTTGATCCCGGGATTGAGGATATTCCCCGGATCGAACGCCTTCTTGACCTGCACAAAGAGGTCGTACAGCTCCTCTCCGAACATGGTCTTGACGAACCCGGCACGAATACGACCATCGCCATGTTCTCCACAAATCGAGCCGCCGAACCGATTCAGCACAGTCGCATGGATCTCTTGGTAGGCCTGCACCATCTTCTGGAAGTCGCCGGTATCGTTGACGTCCAACAGGGGAACGATATGCGCATTCCCATTGCCGATATGGCCGAAGATCGCCACGGGCACCTGTTGTCCCCCAAAAAACTCCTCTAAGTATCGGATCAGTTCGCTGATTCGCTCAGCCGGTACGACGACGTCATCAACGAAGTTGATCGGCTTCTTTTTGGCATCAAATCGATAGAGAGTCGGATAGAGGGCTTTCCGGGCTTTCCAGAGTTGCTCCCGTTGCGACGCATCAAATGCTAGGGTGAGTTCCGACGCCAGCTTATACGATCGACAGATGGCTACCATCGCATCGGCCTTTTCACGGAGGTCGACATCGAGCGAATCGGCATCTAATTCAACAAGCAATGTGGCCGCCGCATCATCCGGAATGCCATGATTTCCACGACCGATCAAATTTAGCGTGTTGGCATCCATGACTTCCAAAGCGCTTGGATGAAGAGTCAGGAGTCGAGGGACGGCGCTACCAATCTCTTCGAGGGTCTGGAAATGAATCAGCGCGGTCAGGGTTGCTGCAGGCTTCGCCGCCAACATGATCTTAGCTTCACTGACGATACCCAGCGTTCCCTCGCTGCCCACAAACAGCTTGGGAAGATCGAAATGGCCTTGAGCCAAACCATCGGCCACGGCAAAGAGATTGTATCCACAGCTGTTCTTACTGACGGTCGGTTGTTTGGCGGCAATCAGGTCGGCATGAGCCTGGGTTAATACAAGCACGTCGCGCAATGCAGGCACGGACGTCAACAACCGTTCAAGCATCGGATCATTCAGTGCGTACGATCGAGCCTCGATCCAGGATGATGAGGTCAGGCAAAGACGAAGGCTTTGGATATTGTCCTTCACGGAACCATACCGCAACGTATGCGGGCCTGATGAATTGTTGGCGATCATTCCACCCAGCTTGCACATGTCCCCACTGGATGGGTCAGGGCCAAACAGGAGCCCTTGCGCGCTGAGCTGTTTGTTCAATTCCGCCAAAACAATACCGGGCTGAACACGAGCCCAGCGCTCTTTCCGGTTCACTTCGAGGATTCGATTCATCCGTGACACATCGAGAATGATGCCGGACCCGATGGCAGAACCGGTCAGATTCGTCCCGGCGGCTCGAGGCGTCAGTGGAATGCCGCGTGACACCGCATAGCTAACCGTCGCCGCGATATCATCTTCCGACTCGACCAGAACAACGGCTTGTGGAGGAACGCGGTAGATACTAGCGTCTACCGCATATGCTGTAAGCGCAGGGCCATCGTCCAAGACCTTCTCTACTCCCAAGAGAGCGCGAAGATCCTTTGCAACGACACGGCTCTTTGTCGGTTGGATCAATGATGGAGCAGAAGGTGTCATACGCCCTGATTTATTCCTAACCGAGACGGTCTGCGGGCCGCCACCGTCGTTGTTCCTGGACTCCGATTTCTTCTACAATGCACACGACCATGGATCGGCCGACTTTATTTATCACGCGTCTGTTGCCCCAACCAGTGATGGACGCTATCCCTACACACTATCAGATGCTGGCTGAACCAGTCGATCGACCCGCAACCACGGAGGAGCTACGGCAAGGTTTCTCCCAGGCCGATGCCGTGATCTGTACGCTGGCCGACCCTATCGATGCGTCACTACTGTCCCACGCGTCAAAGCTGAAGATTATCGCCAACTTTGCCGTCGGCCACAACAACATCGACCTGTCTGCTGCAGCTGAGCGTGGCATCATCGTG
>Ga0105107_10003190_pt1 | contig 10863 bp, 15 predicted proteins | sample PPLLaktember2015_6_FD_79335 | JGI IMG/M metagenome (GOLD analysis project Ga0105107, IMG submission 79335) | Freshwater sediment microbial communities from Prairie Pothole Lake near Jamestown, North Dakota, USA - PPLs Lake P8 Core (1) Depth... | ecosystem: Environmental > Aquatic > Freshwater >... | reverse complement strand
TATCACTGATGGAGGCATCGATCCTGCCCACGACGACAAGAGAATCGATACCGGCGGCCTTGAGCATGTTCCAGACCTCCGCGGCCATGTCTGAGCAAACGAAGAGGTCGTAAGAGCTGTAGACATGGGTCTCACGATAGTACTTAACGATCTTGGCGGCGGTCTCGGCGGGGGTAACGCCGGTAAGGTCGTACTGGGCCTGGAGGGCGACCAGTTGAGCTTCAAGCGAGGCGATTTCAGACTGGGCGTCTACGAGCTGGGAATCCACGGCGGTCTTAGAGGTTTCTAAAGCGGCGAGGTCGTTCTGTGCTTCGGTCAGCTGAGAAAGCACCTGGTCATAGTCGGCCTGAGGGACGCCGGTAGTACCGGCCTGGCAGCCGGAGAAGATGGTTGAGAGAAATAGTAAAACTACGATTAACGTGAGTAAAACTTTCTTTTTCATATCTCTACCTCACCTCCTGTGTCCCCCTCTCCTTCTATTCTTCGACAAGCTCAGGGCGAGCGGAGAGGGGGAGTGGGAAAAAGAGGGGCTGCGCCCGTGAGCCTTCACTTCGTGGTAACCTCAGTGGAACCAGGATGAACCCCTCTTGGAATGCCCTATCCTTATAGCCCCTCCACCTCTCTCATCAACGCGGTCAGAAAGTCTTTTTCTTCCACCACCGCTACCTGTTCGCCATGTTTAAAAATGATGCCTTTACCCTTGCCGCAGGCGATACCGACATCGGCGTCTTTAGCCTCGCCGGGGCCGTTGACCACGCAGCCCATCACGGCTACCCTGATAGGCTTATCGATCTTCAGCAGGCGCCGGTCGACCGCCTGCGCCAATTTTACCACGTCCACCTCGGCACGACCACAGGTAGGGCAGCTAACGAGGACAGGCCCGCGGCGACGGAGGTCGAGGCTCTTCAGTATCTCATAGGCGGCGATGACCTCCTCCCGAGGAGGGGCGGTCAAAGAAACACGGATAGTGTCGCCGATGCCCAGCCAGAGCAGAGTGCCGATACCCACCGCGGAGCGGATGACGCCGGAACGGGGGGTGCCGGCCTCGGTAATGCCAATATGTAAGGGATAAGGGATCTTATCGGCAATGGACTGATAGGCGGCGATTGTGGTGGGGACATCAAAAGCCTTCAGGGAGACTTTAATAAGGTCGAAATCGAGGCTTTCCAGCAATTTCACCTGCGCTAAAGCCGCTGCAACCATGCGGTCGGGGATGCTCAACTGTTTATCGGAAGTCTTTGGTAAACTGCCCGCGTTGACGCCGATACGGATGGGCACTCCCCTCTCCCTGGCCGCCAGGGCCACCTTTTTTACTTTATCCGCTTCCCCGATGTTGCCGGGATTAAGGCGCAGACCGTCCACTCCCCCGTCCAGAGCCATTAAAGCCAGGCGGTAATCGAAGTGGATATCCGCCACCAGGGGGATCTTGATGCCTTTCTTTATGTCAACTAATGCCCGGGCGGCATCGGCGTCCGGTACAGCGACGCGGATAATCTCACAGCCGATATCCTGGAGCTGTTTTATCTGCCGGACGGTGGCTTTAACATCGCGGGTATCGGTCTTGGCCATCGACTGCACGACGACAGGAGCGCCGCCACCGACGGTCACGCCGCCGATCTTTATGGCTTTACTGATACGCCTGGGATTTATAGTCAACCCGCCCCCTTTCATATTTAGGTCGGGACAATACTCCCGCCGGTAGCCCAGCGGTAAATATCCTGGTAGGTGATCAAAACAAGGACCGCCAGCAGGATGATAAAACCGATGGTGTGGACGATCCCTTCGACACGCGGCGAAACGCGCTTGCCCCGCCGCGCCCATTCGATAAGGACGAAGATAATCCGGCCGCCATCGAGGGCGGGGAAGGGAATAATCTGGGTGATGGCGATGGCGATGCTGATGAACGCCGTCAGTTCGAGCACGGGACTGACGCCGGAATGGGCGACCTCGCCGGCGACCTGCACGATGCCCACGGGACCGGCAGGCACGAAAGGCACGGTGCCCATGATCATGCCGACGATGCCGTTCTTATAAAGCACCAGGGTCTCGATACAGGAACGCGCCCCGGCGGGTATGGCTTCCCAGAAAGGCAAACTTTCACTGACAATGGCGGGGTCGACGACCTTATACTCGATACCGATAGCCCCCTCATCAGCGGGAGGGCGCCAGCGCGGCACCAGGCTCACCGTCTCGGTGGCATTATCGGCGTGGAGAACAGTAACATCCATCTCCGCTCCCAGATGAAGCTGGACATTTCGGGCGAGGTCGCCGGCGCTCTTCACCGGGCGGTCGTTAATAGCGATGATATAATCGCCTGTCTCGATCCCGGCCGTTGCCGCGGGCGAGCCGGCGCTGACGTTCTCCACCAGAACCTTACCGTCGACGATATTATGCGGGACCATGAAGGCCACGGCCAGGAGCACGAAAGGCAGCAGCAGGTTCATGATAATGCCGCCGGACAGGACGAGCAGGCGGACGCCGTAGCCGCGGCTGGCCAGCCCTTTCGGAACCGCGGGGTCGATCTCTCCCGCGATCCTGTTAAAGCCGCCGAAGGGTATCCAGTTGATTGAGTATATCGTCCCCCGCCACTTTTTGCCGAAGATACGGGGCGGGAAACCGATGCCGAACTCCTCGACGGGAACGCCCGTGGCCTTGGCGAAGATGAAGTGCCCCAGCTCGTGTACGAGGATCAGCACGGAGAGGACAACCACGCCGATGACGATAGTCAGTATCATTTCGCGCCGCCTCCCGCCATATCCAGGGCCGCTTGCCGCGCCCAGTCGCCAGCGGCCAGGACATCATCGAGCGAGGGGTCGGAGCCGGGGGAATGCTTTTCCATCGTCCGCTCGACAAGACGAGGGATATCCATAAAGCCGATACGCCCAGCCAGAAACAGCTCGACCGCGACCTCGTCGGCGGCGCAAAGCACGGCGGGTATCGTTCCCCCGACCCTGCCGGCGTAAATCGCCAGGCTGAGACAGGGGAAATTATCCATGTCAGGCGGCTCGAAGGCCAGTTCCTTAACGTCAGCCCAGTCAAGACGGGGCAGGGAGGCATTGCGGGGGCGGTCGGGGAAGGTCAAAGCGAACTGGATGGGGAGGCGCATATCCGGAAAGCCCAGCTGCGCTTTAACAGAGCCGTCGGCGAATTCAACCATGGAATGGACGATACTTTGCGGATGGACCAGCACAGAAACCTCATCGATAGATACGTTAAAGAGCCAGTGGGCCTCGATGACTTCAAGGCCTTTATTCATTAGAGTAGCGGAATCGATGGTGACCTTTTTACCCATGCGCCACGAGGGGTGGTCAAGGGCCTGCGCCACGGTAACCGAGGCCAGGCGCTCCAGAGGAAAGCCGCGGAAAGGGCCGCCGGAGGCGGTCAGGATGATGCGGCGGGGGGGCTGTTTTTCGCCGAGGAGACACTGGAAGACGGCGCTGTGCTCGCTGTCCACGGGGAGAATGCGGGCGCCGCCCTTCTTGACCGCGGCGGTGATGAGCCCGCCGGCAGCCACCAGCGACTCCTTATTGGCGAGGGCGATGGTCTTGCCGGCGGCGGCCGCTGCCATTACGGCACCCAGGCTGACGGTGCCGGCGGTAGCGATGACGACGAGGTCGGCGTCAGGGTGGGACGCCATTTCTTCAAGGGTGATGAGTTCACAGCCAGACGGCGCTTTACCGGGGGCAGCATAACTGGCGAACCGCGGCCGGAACTCGTCGACCTGCTGTGCAAGTAAATCGAGGTTCGAACCGGCGGCCAGGCCGACGACGCGAAATCGACCTGGCAGGGCGCGCACTACCTCCAGCGTCTGCCGCCCGATGGAACCCGTCGAACCGAGCACCGCCAGGCGTTTCAACTCAGATGCCATTATACTAATATATTACAACAAATAAGGGCCCGAAGCTATGAGAGGGGAAAGGGAGAAGGGGGCCTTTGCCCCCCTTCTTTCGTACTGGTAAAAACGCCAACTGTTAGACTACGATTTCCGATTTCCGGTCTTCTGCGCCCCTCAGGAAAAGAATCGTGACGATATCGCCGGACTTAAGGCCCAGCAAGGCTTTCTGGAGGTCGTCGGCATTACTAACGCGCCAGATGTTAACTTTAACGATAATGTCGCCGTGTATAAGCCCGGCCTTCTCCCCCAGCGAACCGGGGGTCACTTCGCCAACGACCGCGCCGAACACCGGGATCTCTCCCTGTTTCTGCGCCACTTTATCAGCGTCAGCGACCTTAAGGCCGAAGCGAATAGGCTTATCTTCACCAGAGCGGGCGAAAATCTCCTGCAAACGGGGCCGATCAAAGCCGACCACGGCCTCGCCATCGATAACGGTCACGGGAACACCCATCTGGTGAGTCAGAGCCACCATCTCATCGGCGGCCTCGCGATTGCGGGACACATCTAACTCAGTATATTTCACGCCGAGCCCGTCAAGAAAACTCTTGACCTGAAAACAGTAACCTCAGGTGGGCGTGGTGTAAACCTTAACGTCCATAATCCATACCTCCGGAAAATCAGGACTCGCTATCCTTTTCCATTTCCACTTCGGGCAACCTGGGGAGGTCAAGAGGACTGCTCCGGCGTCTCATGGGATTAAAATCGGGGAAAGCATTGAAGAACTCCCTGGACTCGCCACAGACCTTGCACTTGCCAATACTCTTCGGGCCATTAGCGACCTCGATCACCCAGAAGTGATGGCACGCCTGCTCATTAGCCTCAATTATAGGTTTATCAGCAACTTTCACTTTATTCTTAACCTTCATCTCACACATCCCCTCCATACACATAAAATTCTATTCCGAGCAAGAGCCGATGTATGCGACTTTTATCCCAATAATAATAACGTATAATTGTGAAGAAATTGTGAAGAAAAAGCCTCGTAGGGAGGCCTAAAAAGTACGGAATACTTTAGTGAGGTGACCCTTCATCCTCAACTACAATCTCAAAGGGACAACTGATAGCGCCGTATGGACACACAAGCTCACACAAAGTACACCAGCCGCATTTATCCGCCGCACACAACTCCACGACATCACCGGCTAAAGCCAACGCCCCACAGGTGCAGATATCGACGCACAGGCCGCAACCCTGGCACTTCTCCTGGTCGATCACCGGTTTTTCGTTCATATCTGACTACCTGACTATAATATTTTTACGCTTACAACCGTGATTGTCTGCGACATTTCTCTCACTAAGTAACGCCAGCCATCTCCCTCAGCGCCTGCCGGTCGGCGATAACGATGCGATTGCGCTCCATCCGTATAGTACCCGCGCTTTCCAGGTTCTTGAGCGAGCGACCGACCATCTCCCTGGCGGTGCCGATCATTGCGGCCATCTCCTGCTGGGTAAGGCGCGGGCCATCGCCGGCCTTACGATCGGCGTACTCCAGCAGCATCTTGGCTACGCGGCTGGTAACGTGACGGAAGGAAAAATCCTCGACGAGCGCCACCAGCTCCTGTACCCGGCGCGAGAGCACCTGGATAACGTTCAGGCCCACCGGCGGACGCTCCCTGACGATGGTCTCCAGGTCTTTTTTCTTGATGCCGTTAAGCACCACGGGGCCCATGGCCTCGGCGCTGACCAGGTTCACCCCGCCGCCCAGGACGGGGACGTCGTTAAAGGACTCGCCGGGGCGGACGATACGGAAGATCTGCTCCTTGCCGTCGGCAGAGGTCTTAAAGGCCTTAACCACGCCGGACGAGACGAAGAAGAGGACATCAGACGGCTCTCCCTCGAAGGCGAGGGTCTCACCCCGCTCGGCTTTTTTCTCGAAGACATATCTCCTGATAGAGACGAGCGCCGCTTCGTCCAATCCGGCGAAGTATGGCAGCCCCTTTAAAAACTCAAGCTGAACGGTCATGGTCCGAAAAGCTAACTCCCCGACGCGAAAATAACTAACAGGATTATAGCAAGTTACGGGGAATTCGGCAAAGAAAGGCGCGGGGCAGCGGGGGCCGGATGAAATTTATGCCATTAATTGGCGCCGTGGAAAGAATAGCCGACACCGGGCTCGGTAAGGATGTACCTGGGGCGCGAAGGCTCGGGCTCTATTTTCTGGCGGAGGTGGGAAACGTAAATCCGAACGTAATCGACGTCATCGATATATTCCCAGCCCCAGACATTTTCCAGCATCTGCTGGTGCGACAGGACGCGGTCGGAGTTCTCCACGAGGAAAGCCAGGAGCCGGAACTCGCGGGGCGTCAGCTTCAGTTTGCGACCGTTAACGAGGACTTTCCGCTCTGCGACGTCGACGGTAAGATAATCGTTGCTGAAGAAGACTTTTTTTCGTTCCTTGCCGCCGGCGGGAGAATCAAAACGACGCAGGGCGGCACGCACCCTCGCCAGGAGCTCGCGGTTGCCCACGGGCTTGACCAGGTACTCATCGGCGCCGCACTCGAGCCCGCGCACGATATCGTCCTCCGAGCAGCGTTTGCCGGTAAGCATGATCACGGGGACATCGCTGACTTCGCGGAGCAGGCGGCAGGTCTGCCAGCCATCGATCTCCGGCATCATGACATCCAGAAGAACGAGGTCGGGTTTTTTCTCGTAAATAAGGCGGACGGCCTCCTGCCCGCTGGAGGCTTTGATAACGTCGTAGCCGCGGCCGGTCAGGACCTGCTCGGAAAGCCTCAACTGGACCGGTTCGTCATCGACAACCAGAATTTTCTTGGCCATCACTTACCACCGGGCAGCGCGCAAATACCCTGCAGCAATTCCTGCAATCGCCGGCCGCTGTTCAGGACATCGTTCAGGTTACGCCGCTGTTCGTCGTTAATCTTGCCGGGAATTTCCTGGAGCATCAGCTCGGCAAAGCCGATGATGATATAAAGCTGGTTACGGATATCGTGGGAAAGCTTCGAGACAGGTTCAGGATATCCCGGGGTGATTTTATTAGCGCCAGCGTCAACCAGCGCTATCCGCCCCACCGGCTTTTTCCTGAAACCGGGAGACACCAGCGCCCCTTTCCGCCCGATAGCGCGGCTGAACCTATTTGCCATTAGTAATAATAGTAGCACAAATAGTGCCTCCTGGCAACGCTTACAAACGTAAAGTTCGTTAGGAGCGTGACAAACAGAGAGGAATATTTGATCAGGTTATGGAAGATAAAGCAGGGGTAGATAGCCTAGATATTCTTGAGGCAGGAGCGGATGCTTCTATCAAGGTAAGCGATGGCGATGTCTTCCCGCTTGAACAGGCGGGTGCCGCGGGCGGAGGCGCGATGGAACTTGATCCTGCCCTGGTCGCACCAGCGCCGGACGGTGGAGGGGTGGACGCTAAAGATACGGGCGACCCCGGAAGTGGTCAACGGGGAATTCCGGGATTCCCCGTAGAACCGAGGGAGACTGGAAGAAAAGCTGTTCACCAGGTCTCTCCGGTGACCTTCTCAGGTTCCCGGGATTTACCGAACCAGTGATTAAAGACGGAACCAGCCGGGGCATCCGCCAGAATTTTAGCTTTAACATCGTTATAATGTCCCTGGTAATCGGGAAGTTGCTCGCCGTCTTCGTCGAACACCATCACATAATCGTTTTTAATCCTGATAACGGTCTTAATCACGGCTGGCCTCCTGCCGGTATATAGTTTCGCTTTATCAATAGTAGCTATAGTGGTGACAATTGGGCATAAAATTGGCCTGAAAATATATAAATAAAACATTAATATTTGCCAGACTACGGGCGTATTGCAGTTATCGCGGCCATTTCCTATAATATTCTTAAGACCAGTAAAGGAGACCATGAGCCGACTAATCGATAAATTTCGCCAGGCTTCAAAAGCAGCGCCGCCGCCGATGGGTTTCAGGACATCCCGCCCCGCCGCCGAAGCACCTAAACTAATACTCATCGCCGGCCTGGAAGCGGGAGCAGAGGGAAACCCGGCTGAAAACCTTGAAGGGGCTGACGCCGTCCTGATACGTTTTGATAAAATCGTCCCGACCGCGAAAGCCGTCCAGAGAATAACGTCCGCACTGCCGGATATTCCCTGGGGGTATTATTCGGACGGGGAGCACAATAAAAAGACGTTAGAAGGGGCGGACTTCGTGGTGTTCACGGCGGACAGCCAGGTCGCGAACACGCCGGGCGATGAAAAGACCGGTAAAATCCTGCAGGTGGAGTCGTCGATGGACGACGGGCTATTAAGGGCGGTCAACGACCTGCCGGTGGATGCCATGTTCGCGGACGATATATTCCAGGGCAAAGAGGCGCCGGTCTGGCACGAGATGATGATCGCCCAGCACCTGGCCAACATGCTTTCCAAACCGCTGATAGTACCCGCCTCCGCCGGCATCAGCGAAAAAGAACTGAAAATCCTCTGGGACGCCGGGGTGGACGGCATCATCATGGAGGCAGACACGGCCGGGAAGAACGACTTTAAAGCCCTGCGCGGCCTAATCGATAAGCTGCCGGCGAGGTCAGGCCGCAAACACGGCAAGATCAGCGCGGTGCTGCCGCGCACCGCCGCGGAAACTCCTACGCCAACGCCCCCCGAAGAAGAAGAGGAAGAAGAAGAGTAAGCAGCTTTCCGATTACTGGTTTAAATTATGCCTTCCGATAAAATACGCGTTATAGTTATCTGTATTTTCCGGCATGGAGATAAAATCCTCGTCTTCGAGCAATTTGACCGGTCTAAAGGCACACCCTATTACCGTCCGCTGGGGGGAGGGGTGGAGTTCGGGGAGACAACAGAACAGGCCTTGAAGCGCGAAATCAAAGAGGAAATTGGGGAAGAAATTACCGACCTCAACCTGATGACCGTGCTGGAAAGCCTTTTTAGTGTAGACGGAAAGCCGGGGCATGAAATCGTTTACGTGTACGACGGACGCTTTATTGATGAATCCGCTTACAGACGCGATTCATTTGCGGTAAGAGAAGAAACAGAGACTATAAAAGCGTCCTGGCGAAGGTTGGACTTCTTTAACGATTACCACCGACTGGTGCCGGAAGCGCTGGTTCCCCTGCTTAAGATAAAAGACTAACTCTTGGATATACTCCCCACTCCACACATAATCGCGATGAATATATGGGGTTTGCGGAACTCGGTATAACGCACCGGCCGGTGCTTGACGCCACGCGGGATAAAAAGCGCACTGGTAGTACTAAACGTTAATAGCTGCCCGCCAAGATAAAACTGCATCTCAGCGCCAAGATCTTCAGGATCGGCCGGATCGCAGCCGAGATTGAGGATGATTTCATCAGAGTCCTGATGTACCATTTCCTGGATATTTTCAATTCTGGAGGCAGATTGGCCCGTAATCCAGCCATACTCAACATGATATTTTGCGCCCGGCACCTGCAAGCTACTCATATAAGTTAGAGCGCCATCCGCACCTTTCTCACGCACCGGGCTGCGCACCACATACCGCTCGTAGTCGAAATCCTTTGTTTTTACCGGTTTCTTATTTTTTATTTTATGAATACCGCTTTCTTCCCAGGCTTCGCCGGCGGTGCCGGTCCCCAGCATAATTGCCATTTGCAGATGGGGGAAAGAAAAGTCCTTCCAGATAACCGGCCCGTGGGGAGTACCTTTAGGAATGTAAAAAGTGGTGGAGGTATTGAAAGTGACAGGCTGGCCGCCGACGAAAAACTCTACCTCGCCGCCGAGCACCTGCGGCGTTTTAACATCGCCGCCCATGTGCATGACAATCTCATCATAGTCGTGGACATGCTCATGGAGGCTGGGATTAGGCTCGGGGATACCGTAAATCCAGCCGGGCTCTATATAGTAGTTGACGCCGGGGACCTGTTTGTTGCTTATCATGGTCATAGTGGGGCTCTGGCGGTTTTTCGTGCCGCCGAAGGCTTCGTAAAGGGGCTTCCTCACCAGGTATTTCTCGTAGTCGATTTTAGGCATAGGCAAGTCCTTTCAGAGTGTTTGAACTAATGATAACGAGAAAGGAACTAAATGTCCAGCCAGCTTTACAGCGTAATAGCGAAAATATATAATGCGGGAACTGGGACTTAATATGTCAAACCAGGGAGAACAACCCGTCATCGATAAACTGACCGCGTGGGCTAAAGCGAAGCCGGACATCCGGGCGGTCATCCTTACCAGCTCACGCGCTAAACCGAACGCAACGCTCGACGAATTTTCCGACTACGATGTTATTTTTGTGGCGGAGGACATTAAGCCCTACCTGCAAGACGAAAGCTGGCTTGATGAGTTCGGCAGGGTACTTGTTGTATATCGCGATCCGGTAGAAATAAGGTTCGGCTTTGAAAGATTTATCAGGGTAACACAATACGAAACCGGGTTGAAAATTGACTTCACACTCTGGCCGGTGGACCTGTTGAAACACGTATCGCAAATGAAGCAACTGCCAGACTATATAGATGACGGATACAGGATATTGCTGGATAAGGACAGGCTGATGCAGGGCATGAAAACGCCATCCTGCCGGGCGTTCGTGCCCAAACCGCCGACCGAAGTGGAGTACCGGAATTTTATAGAGGAGTGTTTTTCCGATGTTCCTTATGCCGTCAAGCAAATCCGCAGGGGCGACTACTTCCCTTTACAGTTCACTTTCCACTTAATGCGGTGTCAAAAGCTGGCAAAACTGCTGGAATGGAAAGTAGAAATCGAACACGGTTGGTCGCTAAAGGGCGCGTATTACGGCAAAGGACTGCAAAAATACCTGGATCCCAAGCTATTTACTGAGATTGAGAACACATACGCCGGATACGGGTTTGAGGCTAACTGGGAATCGCTTTCCAGGATTATCAAGCTATTCAGCAGGATAGCAAAAGAAGTAGGTGAAAGGATGGGTTATAACTACCCCGAAGAGCTAGAAACGAGAATTCTCAAATACCTGCAAAAAGTAAAGGGCGGCGAGTTGCCTTGATTTTACCACACAAATCCTATATTACGAG
>Ga0105107_10003188_pt1 | contig 10865 bp, 10 predicted proteins | sample PPLLaktember2015_6_FD_79335 | JGI IMG/M metagenome (GOLD analysis project Ga0105107, IMG submission 79335) | Freshwater sediment microbial communities from Prairie Pothole Lake near Jamestown, North Dakota, USA - PPLs Lake P8 Core (1) Depth... | ecosystem: Environmental > Aquatic > Freshwater >... | reverse complement strand
GTTCCAGTGGACTACCGGGCGCGGACCTACGGCACGACGAATATCCGCCGGTTTCGCGACGGCGCCATCCTGTTTCGGATGACGATGACCGGGCTGCTGCGCATTAAGTTCGGCAGTTTGCGGTAGCCAAGCTTCAGCCATACATACAAGAAAAGGGGTCAGACCCCTTTTTTTGTATGTTTAGTTACAGGGGAGAGCAAGGGTATTGGCTGGACAGAGCAGCTCGAAGGTGTTCGTCGCCGGCCATCGGGGGCTGGTCGGCTCGGCGATCGTCAGGCGCCTTCAGCAGGAGGGCGTTACTCCGCTGACCGCGACCCGCGATGAGCTCGATCTTCGCAACCAGTCGGCGGTCAACGAATGGTTCCGTGCCAATCGCCCCGATTCCGTGTACCTCGTCGCGGGAACCGTTGGCGGCATCCTCGCCAACAGCACCCGGCCCGCAGAGTTCATTTACGACAACCTGCTGATTCACGCCACGGTCGTGCATGCCTGTCATCTGCACGGGACGCGAAAACTTCTGTATCTCGGCAGCTCGTGCATTTACCCGCGTGAAGCGGCCCAGCCAATGACCGAGAACGCGCTGCTCGCCGGGCCGCTGGAGCCCACCAACGAGTTCTACGCCGTCGCGAAGATTGCCGGCATCAAGCTCTGCCAGGCTTACAGGCGCCAGTACGGGTGCGACTTCATCTCGGCCATGCCGACGAACCTGTACGGCCCGAACGACAACTTCGACCTCACGAGCTCGCACGTCCTGCCGGCGCTGATGCGCAAGTTCCACGACGCCAGGCTGGCCGGGGACGCCGAAGTGGTTGTCTGGGGCAGCGGGAAGCCCCGGCGCGAGCTTCTTCACGTAGACGATCTCGCGTCGGCGTGTGTGTTTCTGATGCGGCACTACGACGAAGAGCCCCACATCAATGTCGGGACCGGCGAAGACCTGAGCATTCGCGAGCTCGCGGAGATGATCCGCGACGTCGTCTATCCCCAGGCGCGAATCGTGTTCGACAGCTCGAGGCCGGACGGGCCGCCGAGAAAGCTGCTCGACATCAGCCGCTTGCGCGGTCTCGGCTGGGCGCCGAGCATTCCGCTACGCGCGGGCGTCGAATCGACGTACCGGTGGTTCCTCGAACATCAGGCCGACGCGCGCGGACTGGGCACAGGCGTTGGCCGAGCCAAAGTCCAGGCCTGACGCGCCAGGGTCACCACTCCCGCCGCGACGAGCGCGACCAGCAGCGGTTGCACCGGCACCATGAACCGGCCGCCGGCGCTGTAGGTCATCGCAATGCTCAGGATGTTGGCACCGATGACGAGGACGACGGTCCACACACCCGGCAATCTCCTGAGCACGAGCGCGGCGATGGCGGCCGATGGCAGCAGCCACCTCGAGAAGAAATCGCGTCCCGGTTTCAGCTCCTGCGAGACATGCAGCCACATGAGCCGCAGAACATCGCGCGGGTTGTCGAGCATCCAGTTCAGCGTCAGCTTCTGCCGGTACTGCGCGAGCATCACTTCCGATGTGACGATGTCGAGCTTCTGGGCCGCGATCTCCGGCCAGCCATCTCCGGGATTTGACGCCCAGACGCCTTGATGTCTCAGGGCCCGCGGCCCGAAGCCCATCGGCAGGTTGATGCCGCCCTGTGTACCCAGCGGCATGAACGCGTCGAGCACCACGATATTGCGGATCCACCAGGGGCTGATGACGAGGATGGCAACCGCGAGGCAGATCGCCTTGGTCTTCCACGCGAACCTCGAGCCGAACGACGTGTCCCTCCCTGGCAGGACGAGCAGGATGGGCGTGGACAAAATGAAGATCGTACGTGCGGCGAGCAGCGCACCCATTGCGACGCCCGACGCGGCTGCGCTGCGGGCGGTCCATCCTTTGCTCGCGTTTCTCACCCATATCCATGCGACCAGCGCCACCATGAAGGTGGCGAGCGGCTCGGTCATGAACATCCCTGAATATCGCGTCAGGTCGCGGCTCTGCAGAACGATCGCGGCGGTCAGCACCGCCGCGGGAATGCCCGCGAACTGCGCCGAGATGGCCGCGGCGGCCGTCACTGCGCCGGCCATGATGCCGCAGTTGACCACCCGCCAGGCGGCGAAGTTCCTGCCGGCGACGGCGTAGACGGCGGAAAGCAGAAACGGCATCGCCGGTGGACGGTAGGTCGTTGGATAGAACTCCGATTGCCGCGTCATCAGAAGCCGGTATCGGGGGATGCCGAGGTAAGGCTTGCGCCACTCTTCGTCGCTCCACTCATAGCCGAATCCGCGGCCGTGCCAGACGTTGAAGGCGATGGCGTCGTAGTCGTGGCCGTCGCCGGTCTCGGGCGGCTCGTGAAAGCCGCCGCTCGTGACGATTCTCATGACGTAGATCCCGAACGCCGTGAGAAAGATCGCGACGAACACGAGCCGCCGCAGCAGTGGGCGCTCCATCTTCATCGTGCCGGGGTGCCGGGCAGCAGCCTGGGAAGCGCCGCCATCAACCGGTCGTACTTCGCCATGATGACATCCCAGTGGTAGTTGTTCCTGACGTACGCGTTTCCGTTGTGGCCCATCCGCTCGCGAAGCGTCCTGTCGGCGAGCAGCAGGTTCGTGCACTCGATGAACTCGTCGCGGTTCGCGTAGAAGAGACCCGCATTGCTGCGCCGGCAATGATCCACCAGCACATCCGCGCGCGCGTTGCAGAGAACGGGCGTGCCGACCGCCATCGCTTCGAGCGCAAGCAACGAAAGACTTTCGAGCGGCGACGGCACGACGACGATGGTTGCGGCTTCGAGCGCTCGGAGGCGATCCGATTCCGACAGCATGCCGGCATAGCGGACCCACGGCGCGGCGGGCAGCGGCATCAGCCTGGCGCCCATCAGCACGAGATCGGCCGTTCCGCCCTGATCCTTGTACCCGTTGAAGAATTCGATCAGCTCCGCGCAGCCTTTGCCGGCGTCGATGCGGCCGCCGTACAACAGAAACGGTCCGTCGGGAAAGCCCTTTAGCGTCGAGCGCTGCGCCTGCGGCTGATCCTCGAGAAGATCGACGCCGCATCCGACGGTTTCCTCGGCCACCGCGCCGAACTCGAACGCCGACTTCAGAAAGGCCTTTTCCACCTCTGTATTGAAGGCGATCGCCGCGGGCCTGCGGAACAGCTCTTTGTAGATACCGAGCCCGATTGCCGGTTCGTTGTGCGCGGTCGGCGCGAGAATGCTGCGCTCCGGGGCGATCGGCATGCCGAGTACCGTGGGGGCGTACAGGTACGTGAAAAAGATCAGCGCGTCGTAGTGATGAGCGTGGTGAGACAGGTAGTCGAGGAGCGCCGGGCACCACGGCCCCTGTTGCTCGAGCCACGACATTTCATCGTCGTGCGTATGAGGGTTGTGGAAGATCCAATCGGAATAGCCGTTGAACGACTCGATGTCGCGTGTACGTGCGTTGTTGAAGCGCCTCACGGTCGCGCCGTTGATCGCCGTGGCTCCCTCCGGGTACTCGTTCGCCCAGGTGATGTAGTCGTGCGCACAGGTGGTCAGCACGTCCACCTCGTGGCGACGGGCCATGCGCTCGGCGATGAGGCGGCAATGGTATTCGGAGCCGCCGAGTATCTCCAGCCCGTAGCGCTGAACGATGAACGCAATTCGCACGGGTGCTCGTCAGAAAGCCGACATCATCGCGGCAAGCTGCTGCTGGATGACCGTGTCGTTGAAATCCTGAAGGCGCCGCCGCTGTCCGGCAAGTACTTCCTCGCGCGGGCTCTCCTCGAAGGCGAGCATGCCGAGGAGCTCTGCCGCAAATTCGAGGTCCTTGGGCGCGAACTGCACGCCCGCGCCTCCCAGCGTGTCCGGAACGGCCGCTGCGCTGTATGCCAGCACCGGCACGTCCATCGCCATCGCCTCGACCAGGGGCACGCAGAAACCCTCGTGCTCGCTGAGGGAGATGTACACGCTCGAGGCTCGATAGTACGCGGCCAGCTCGATATCGGGCACCGGGCCGGTGAAGATGCAGCGATCCTCCATGATCCCGTATTCGGACACGAGCGCACGAATCGTCGCATAGTAGCTCGGCACGACGTCATAGCGTCCGACGAAGATGAACCGGTAGTACGCGTCGACGTATCGCAAGTACTGCTCCGCGAGCCTGATGTGATCTTCGATCTTCTTGTTGGGCGCGATTCTTCCCACGAACAGGAAGTTCACGAGGCCGTCGTCCAGGATCTCGTCGAGCACGGGGTGAGCCGGCGCGTTCGTGAGCCGGCCGGTGTCTACGGCGATCGGCAGCACGCCGGTGCGCGTGAACCCGAGCTCCTCGAGCTCCCGCCGGTTGTATTCCGAATCGCCGAGGGCGAGATCGGTGGCCCCGGCCAGAGATGCCAGCTCTTGCCGCGCAATCGCGGCCAGCCTGAACAACGGCGGTGCGTACGGCGCGAAGAAATGCGCCGGCGTGACGTTGTGATACTGCAGGACCCGGCCGTGCGGCAGAGCCGCGAACGCCTGCGACATCGGAGACGGCAGTGCGTAATGAAAGATCGTGATGTCGCCGGATTTCGACGCGGGATCTGAAAACGCCCTGATTTCATGGCGAACGTCGTCGTCGATCGTCAGGGCGAAGATCTCCGAGTCGTGCCCCATGGCGCGCAGCAGCCCGCGCATGCGGCGGGCGCTGTCGCCGATCGCATCTCCCTTGTGGGCCGCCGGCACCCACTGGTTCACGCGCATCAGCCCTTTTCCTCGACCAGGCCCGCTTTGGACTCCGGGCTCTCGGGCAGCCCCCGGAAGATGGCCGGGCGGTACTGCCGCAGCTCGAACAACTCGTCCGCCTGCCGGAACTGTTCCCAGAAATCCCACGCCACCTGCGGCGCCGGCTTTCGCGGCGCCTTCAACACTTGGTGAACGTAGCCAAGCAGCGTGCCGTCGAAGTCCTTCGCGAGCAGCCGCCCGAGGGCTTCGTCCTGTGCCGCCACGATGCGGTCGTAGAGCCTCTGATCGTCCAGCACGGCATCGACCAGTGCGGCGACCTCGATCGGGTCCTCGGTGGAAAACAGCACGCCGGCGCCGTCCATGGTGGCAGGAACGGCCGCCGCCGCGTACGCCACCACCGGAATCTGCCTGTGGAACGATTCGACGATTGGCACGCAGAATCCTTCGTGCGCGCTGGCGCAGAGGAAAAGATCGGCAATATTGTAGTACGCCGCGAGCTCCGCATTCGTCACGTGGCCGGTGAAGTGCACGTCCGTCATGCCAAGCCGAACGCAGAGCTGACGCAGTGTCGCGTGGTACTTTTCGAAGCTGCCGTAAGAGCCGACGAGGAGCAGCCGGGAGCGGGGATTGAAGTGGCGCTGGTAGGCGTGAAAATAGCGGATGACGTTCTCGATGCGCTTGTTGGGAATGATCCGCCCGACAAACAGGATGTTCGTCCACGCGTCGTCGAACTCGCGGGCGACGAGGTCGTTCGGGGGGAGATCGAGATGCGAGAAATCCGGCACGACGGGGAGAACGCCTGTCGGATCGAATCCCGCCCGTTCGAGCTCCTGGCGGTTGAACTCGGAATCGCCGAGCGCGAGATCGACGCGCGCCGGATAGATGCCGAGCTCGCGCCGCCCCTTGAAGCACTGCTCGACGAGCAGCTCGTGAATGCCGACGAAGAACTCGGGCGGGGTGATGTTGTGATAGACGAGAATCTGGCGATCGGGCAGCGCGTAGGTGATGCGGGACGCGCGCGATCCGATGGAGAAGTGATGGATGAGGATGTTCGACGCGTCGCTTTCCTCGATGAGATCTCTGTAGTCGCGCGTCAGGTCTTCGAGGCGGTAGTCGGCGGTCTGTACGAAGATGTCCGACTCGAACCCGGCTCTGCGGAGCACCCGCTGGATGCCGAGTACCTCGTGTCCGATGGCATCGCCATAGCCGAGCGTGGCGAGCACCTGATGGATTTTCTGCTTCTTCAATTCAGCACCGGTCCCGATGGGAGCTCGCCCAGCACCTCGCTGGCAGGCCGAAGCGCCTTGCGGCGCCTGCCGAGCCATCCCGGCTCCGGCTCCATGATCGCGTGTCGCTGGCCGTTCGAGTTCAGCCGGCCACGCCCGTCCTCTTCCTTGAGGCTCGCCAGCACATCGAGATACTTCTGCTCGATGACGGGCCACGAGTAGTTCCGCTGAAAAAAGTCCCGACCGTTCGCGGCGAACGCCGCATTCAGCCGGCGGCTCTCGGCGATCGCGCGAAGAGTTTCGATGAACTCGGCCTGCGTTTCGTAGTACAGCCCGGCCTTGCTCCGGATGCATTGCCCGCGCAGCACTTCGCACTTCCCGTTGGCCAGCACAGGCTTTCCGAGCGCCCAGGCTTCCAGCGCCACCATGGACAGGCTTTCATAATATGACGGCATCAACAGAAGATCCGCAGCCGCGAGCGCGTCGAACTTGTCCTGATCGTCGAGGAACCCGAGATGATGAATCCGCGGATGCTCGGGAATCGGCAGCAGCTCTTTTCCGATGAGCACCAGCCTCAATCCTCTGGGCAGCGCCTGGAGGCCGTTGAGGAAGAACGAGAACAGCTCGTTGCAGCCTTTGTTCTGATCGATTCGACCGACGTAGAGCGCGAACCGGCCGGTGATCCCGTACTTCTGGCGGAAACGGTCGGGCTTCGGCTTCTCCGGAATATCAGACCCGATTCCGACGACGACGCCCGGCAGGTCGCTCGTCTGCGACACCGACTCGATGAGCCGCCTCTCTTCCGGACTGTTGTACATGAGCGCCCGCACGCCGCGGAAGATCCGCGGCGAAATGCCGAGGCCGATCGCTTCGTCGCGTTCGGCCGTGGGCACGAGAATCGCCCGCGCGGACACGGCTTTTACACCGTGATACGCGTGGTAGTAGCGGTAGCTGAAAAAAATGATGTAGTCGTAGTCGGCTCGCGCGGATCGGAGATGCATCAGCAGCGACGAGCTTTTCGGCCCTTCAGCGTCGAGCCATTTCAACTCGTCGAGGTAGGAATGCCGCTCGCCGAACACGCGCCCGGACCAGCGCGCAAACGCATGGATGTCGCGCTCGTGATCGACGCGAAAACGCCTGACCGGCACGCCGTTGACCTGTTCGATGCCGGCGGGGTACTCGTCGCGCCAGGTGACATAGTCGCGCGCGCAGGTGGTCAGCACCTCGACTTGCGCATGCTGAGCCAGGTGTTCGGCGACATAGCGCGCATGCAGCTCGGCGCCGCCGTTGATGTCGGCGCCGTAGCGTTGCACGACGACGGCAAGCTTCACTGGGCCGAAGGATCCGGCCCTTCATCGTCGCCGGGATCGTCCTCGTCGTTGTTGAATCCTTCGTCCATCGCCGCATCGCCGGTGGGATCGCCGTGCGGAGGCGTAGCCGAATCCGCCGGCGACGCAATCTCCGGTGCTGCGCCATCTGCCGCGCTGATCTCGCCTGCCGCGCGTCCGCGCCCGCCCCGCCGCCCACGGCGTCGCCGCCGCCGGCGTCGTGCGGTGCTCGACTCGCCCGCCTGCTCGCCCGAGCCGGCTTCGCCCGCGGCGGGCTGCGCCTGAGGTGCCGCAAGGGCTGGTGATGCGCCGCCTCCAGGTGGCGGCTGCACGTACGGCCGGTCTTCCTGGCGCGGACGCGGGGGCGGTGCCTCGCGAGACGGGCCGGTGCCGGGGCGGTATTGCACGACCGTCTCCAGCGCGCGCGCGCGGCGCTCGTCGAAATCCATCCGGCTCGACAGCGATTCGAGCCGCATCTTCAGATTTCTGTTCTCGATGCCAACGCGTGTGAGCTCGAGCACCAGGTTGTGGACCAGCTCGTAGTACAGCGTGTCTACTTCGTCGCGCTGCTGGTTCTTCTCGCGGAGCACATGGAACTGCTTCTCGTAGACCTTGTTGAGCTCGGACTGCTGATGTAGGACCTGCACGAGCCGGTTGGCGTTCATGAGCATCTTCAGAATCGGTCTGAAGAGCGCTCGCAGCAGCCGGACCGGCGCTTTGCTGCTGCCATACAGGTCGTTGGCATCGACGGCGTACTGCTGCGGCTCGAACGGCTCGAGCTTGCGGTCGCGCGCGCGTTTGAACTGTTCGACGAGATCGGAGCGAACACCTTTCGGGTCGAGAAAGCGCTCCAGCTTGACGTTGGCCAGTTCCTGAATCTGCTCTTCGGTGTAGTCGACGCCGCGCTTGGCCTGAATCCGCGCCCGAATCTGGCGCATGATCTGTTCGACGTCGACGGCGTCGGTCCGTATGTTGAAATCTGCCATAGTTACTAAAAAGGGGTCTGACCCCTTTTTTTGTATGTTCCAAAGCCCACAAAAACAGGCAACAAAAAAAGGGGTCAGACCCCTTTGTGCGCCCGGCGCGCCGCGAATTCGGGCGCTTCCTTCAAGCATGTACCCAGAATCCCGATCGATCGAATGAGCGCGCGCATTCCCGTGCGCTCGATGTGCGCCGACGCCTCGCCGACGTTCGGATAGCCGTTCTCGTCGGCGACCGCCGTTTCCCAGCCGCGGAACAGACGTCCCCACGGGCTGGCCAGCACCTCGCGCATCAACGCCTTCGCCTTCAGCGGATACCAGAAGCTGTCGTGATACACCACGCTGGCTGCATACGCCCATGGCGCCAGGACGGTCTTCAGCGACCACTCGACCGGTTTCCGAAGCGGCCCCCAGTAAATCTTGTGCTGCATGCGGGCGGCAAACGTCATCTTGCGAAACGGACCGTCGAAGTGCCAGTTCTCGGCGCCCGCTTCCTCGTCGCCGACGATCTCGATCTCCCGCGGGTCGCCGCACCCGAGCCCGCGCTCGTGCGCCAGGCGGATGAACTTGATCTCGAGCGGATTCATCCCCATCAACCTGGCCGCGGTGGCATCGATGGCCACCTGGTCGGCGCTTGCCAGGATGACGTTCTTCACACGCGGGATCATGCAGCGCGGCCCGGGGCCGTCGCCGGCGAACGTGCCGTCCATCACGGCGAACACCCCACGATGGATCTTCTGCTGGATCATCAGCAAGTCGACGAGCGTTTCATGGATGACCGGGTGGGTCCAGTGACGCCGCTCGTTGAGCAACCCGCCAAATGCATTCTTCATCGCCCCGGTCATCGTCGTGAACACGTGGGTTTTGACCGTCGGCAGATGGATGATGTTCTCGCCAATGAATCGGCGGGGGATCATGAATCCCTGCGGGTAGACCTGGTTCAGGCACAGGAACTCCTTCGTCAGATCTCCAACGGCGTCGCGGATGTTCATCCACTCTTCGCCTTCGTAAATATGGAGGTTGCGAAGGCCGTGCGCCTCGACGACGGGAAGCTGCTTGTTCTCGCGCTCGCCCAGGTGCGCGTCGATGACCACCGTGCGGTTGTGGCACGCGTGTATCAGATTCGGCGAGTAGCCATCCTTCTTCATCGCGCGGATGACGCCCTCGAGCTGCCAGGGCGTCGTCGAGCTGCCGGGAAAGAAGAAATGCCAGGAGATGTTCACCTTGAGGGCCGTGTCGGCGTCCTTCGCGACGACCTCCTGGTAGCCCGCGAGATTCATCAGGCGGTGGTAGTCGCGGAGAACCGTTTCCGGCCTGGTGCGCAGTATGGCAACGCGTGCCTTGGGCATTTCCACAATTTTACTGGTAAATGATGAAGATCACCGAGAGCGCCCAAAGAGCCACGCAGACGAGCAGCGGGCGGTCGTTGATGACCAGCTCGGCAGGGCTTCCACCCCGGTCGTGCCGGTGAACGAGGTAGAGATACCGGAAAATCCCATACAGCGGAAAGGGGATCGTCAGGCTGAGGAGCTCGGTGCCGAATTTTGCCGTGGTTTCCGGGCTGATTGTGTAGAACGTATAGGCAATCAGCGTCGACGCGGTGACGACCGAGATCATCTGGTCGAGCAGATAGGGTGTGTATTCGCCGAGGATAGGACGGTGATCCGTCGCCGAATCGCTCAGAAGCGTCAGCTCGTGCCGGCGCTTGCTGAGCGCGATGAACAGCGCCAGCAGCAGCGTGCAGACGAGCAGCCAATGGCTGATCGGCACGTCGATGGCGGCCGCGCCGGCCGATGCACGGAGGGTGAAGCCGCCCGCGATTGTGAGCACGTCGACGATGACGACGTGCTTGAGCAACGCCGAATACGCGGATAAGAGCGCGACGTACGCGACCGACATCGTGAAAAACGGCCGCCCGAGGGCGAACGCGACCAGCAACGCAACAGAGCCGAGAATCGCGGCGACGGTCAATACGAGCGCCGGGCTGATCGTCCCCGACGCGATGGGGCGATCTTTCTTGAGAGGATGGCGCCGGTCCTGATTGCGATCGAAGACGTCGTTGACGAGGTAGATGGCGCTCGACAGCGCGCAGAACACGGCAAATGCGACGCCCGCGCGGAGAACCGCGCCGGTATCGTTCAGCCGTTCGGCGAAGACGAGGGCCGCAAAGACGAAGAGGTTCTTCGTCCATTGACCCGGGCGCAGCGAAATGAGGAGGTTGAGAACAAGCGGGCGGTCGCCCTGACCACTAGGCATCTATCCGAAGCGGGAGGACTAAAGTCCTCCCGCTCCGGCAAACTTCCTCTGCTGAAAGCATTCCTTGCAGAAAACGGGGCGACCCTGCGTGGGACGGAAGGGAACCGTGGTTTCCTTGCCGCACGCAGAACACGTAGCCGTGGTTTCGACACGTTCACGAATCCCGGGCGAGGCCGCCCGGGCTGCGCGCTTGGCCTTGCAGGCCTTGCAGCGCTTTGGTTCGTTCTTGAAGTTTTTGTCCGCGAAAAAGAGCTGTTCACCAGCCGTCCACACGAACTCCGCGCCGCAATCCACACAACTCAGGATCTTGTCTTGGAACTCCATCGTGTCGCCCCTTGCTCGCGCCCTTTACTCTGCGTCGCGTCGCATTTTCTTGCGGTTACGTTTGCGCGCCAG
>Ga0105107_10003187_pt1 | contig 10869 bp, 11 predicted proteins | sample PPLLaktember2015_6_FD_79335 | JGI IMG/M metagenome (GOLD analysis project Ga0105107, IMG submission 79335) | Freshwater sediment microbial communities from Prairie Pothole Lake near Jamestown, North Dakota, USA - PPLs Lake P8 Core (1) Depth... | ecosystem: Environmental > Aquatic > Freshwater >... | reverse complement strand
TATATTTTGAAATGCATACCCGAAATTTGCCTGGAAAGAATTTTCATCTTCGATAAACCATTGGGTCTGTGCTGAAGCAAGTAAAATATCGTAATCAATCTTCAGACCTCTTCCGTTAAAAATATTTTTTTGCTGCGACAGATTAGCACCCCAGATTAAATTTTCTTCATCCTGTGAAAAATTCCCTTCTGCTTTTATCTTTACGGAAGCAATCGAATTTTTAAACCTGTAGAATTCAGGCCTCCCCCTTAATTGCAGAGATGCGTTCCTCTTTTCATCTTCATAGTTATACTTAGCTGAACCATCGAGTCTTGTTAAAACATCGTCTTGTTTAAAAGATTCTTCGCCTGTGGATTTATAGTAGCCGAATTCCCCGTTGATTCTAAGGCCAAGCTGCGGGAGGGAAAAATGCGGGTATAAGAAGATACATAGTAAAAAAATAAGCGGATCGGATTTAAAGATCATTATTGAATATCAATTTTATTTGCAAGAACTAATTTAAGTTCCTGCAGCCTTAATTTCACCTCCTTAAGCAATTTTTGATATTCTTTCATGTCGATACTTTTTTCCATTTCATTCATCGGACGCTTCCAGCTTAAGTCGGGTGTCTGAATATTCCCGGTATTCAGCTGGTTCAACAACGAGTTATAAGCCTTAACGTTGCTATCATTCGATCTACTTTCAGGTCCCAAAAAATCTAAACCTGTATTGTCCTCCGGAGCTCCTCCGGTTTCCCTAGAAATGCTTCTGGGTATCATCCCGCTTTCGAACTCGGTATCCTCTAAAAATCGTTTGGTCTTTTTTTCCAGGTCTACTATCTGGCCGATTTCTTTGCTCTCGCTTTCGACACTCGCTAATAATGTATTAACTTCTGAAAGAGCGTTATTTAAATATTCCCTGAAAAGTGTTTTTTCTCCCGGCTCTTTTAATTTTTTCAGATCGATCTTTAGCACCTTTTGAGGATTGAAAGAAAGCATCGGAATCTTCGGGGAAACCAGCAACCTTTTTTCTGTGTAGAAAAATATCATCGAATTTATATTAGCATTTTCTTTCCCGGAACTTATAAGAACTTTAAGAGAATCAATTATTACGGAATAATTTTTATAAAGCTGCTGCTTTATCTGCTCTATATTTTCTTCGAGCTTATTCGCTCTTTTCGTATGTCTTTCGAGGTTGTTCGATAGAGTTGCAGAACCCGACATAAGTTCAATTATTTTGTCTTCATCAGGATTGCTCTTCTTCTTTTCACTATCGATCAATGCAGCTCTTCCTAGTATGAGTGTTCCTAAAGAATCAACCGCGGCATTTTCTTTTAAATATTCTTTTTCAAGCCGCTCGTACTTTATCTCAAGTTCAGTTAAGGACTGTGAATTGAGGTAAACAAAATTAAAAAAGAATAAAACTGCTATTTTATAATAATACCGTTTCATATCAGCCTATACTTTTCTAATTTATAATATAACACGCTTGTGCTTATACCCAGAATTTTGGCAGCACGGTTTTTTATTCCGTTTGCTTTTTTCATTGCGTTTACAATTAAATTTTTCTCAAAAGCATAAACAGCTTCTTCAAGGGGAAGATTTTCATAACCGGAATTGAAAGAGATTGAGCTGCTTAAATGACTGGCTATCAAAGAAGGATCAATTACTTTATCCGAGGAAATCACGAATAACCTTTCACTCAGGTTTTCCAGCTCCCTTATATTTCCGGGCCACGGGTAATCCATCAGCATTTCAAGGCCTTCTCCCGATATTTCTTTCACTTCGCAGTTGTTTTTCTGCGCTAGTCTCTTTATAAAATAATTTATAAGCTGGATGATATCTTCTTTTCTTTCCCTAAGCGAAGGAAGATTTATCGGTATAACGCTCAGCCTGTAGAAAAGATCTTCCCTGAAATGTCCCTCGAGGATTAGCTTCTGAAGATCTTTATTTGTCGCCGCAATTATTCTTACATCCGATTTCAGCGTAACTTCACCGCCGACTCTTTCAAATTCTCCTTCCTGAAGAACCCGAAGCAGCTTGACCTGCATTGCCGTTGAAATATCTCCTATTTCATCCAGGAAAAGTGTTCCTTTATCCGCAAGCTCAAATCTCCCTTTCTTCTGCCTTATTGCGCCGGTGAAAGATCCTTTTTCATGACCGAAGAGCTCGCTCTCAAGGAGATTGTCGTTTAATGCGCCGCAATTAATTTTTATAAAGGGATGTTCGGATCGTTTACTTTTACGGTGAATAGCCCTGGCAATCAGCTCCTTTCCGGTGCCGCTTTCTCCATGAATTAAGACCGTAGTATCTTTATCAGCAACCTGCTCGATTAAAGAAAAAACTTTTTTAATTGCCTGTGAATTGCCGATGATTTCATCATACCCTGTATACAGCTCATCATTTAAAATTTTGTTCTGCTCGATCAGGTCTTCAAGCTTCTTTTCATTTTGAATTTTCTGCCAGATTTTTTTAACTCTTATTCTAAGCTCATCCGGCGAGAACGGCTTTGTAAGGAAATCAACCGCTCCGAGATGCATAGCTTTAACAGCATCGTCCACCGTACCGTAAGCCGAAATCATTAGGACTTCGGTTTTGGGATTTATCTCTTTTATTTTCTGAAGAACCTCAATCCCGTTCATCGGGTCCATTTTTAGATCTATTATAGCAAGAGAGGCGGAATCGAATTGAATATCCTTCAATGCATCAATTCCGTTTTCAAATGACTTTACTAGATACCCTTCATGCCGAAGGCTCTCTTCAATGCCAAGTCTCATTGTATCGTTATCCTCAACGACAATAATTCTTCCAAGTTTCATACTAATTGTTCATCTCTCCGCCAGCACTTTTTATTATAGTAAATGATGTTTGAAAACTATTTTCCGTCTCCTTCGCACAGACCAGATCAGCATTATTTTCCTGGCAGAGTTTCCTGCTGATTGCAAGTCCCAAACCCGTACCGTTTTTCTTTGTTGTAAAAAAAGGATTAAAAATAGATTTTAAATTTTCTTCGGTAATTCCAGGGCCGTTGTCCGCTACCGAAATTAATTCCCGCCCCTTTTCCTCTCTTGAGGTAATTATAATATTTCCCTTTACCTTTGAGTTTATTTTTGCAGGAAAGGATTCCAGGCTGTTTGCAACAAGATTTATAAGAGTCTACTTCAGATGATTTTCATCAAACCATAATTTATTTAGATGAATATCAAAATCCAATTTTATATCCTTCTTTAATAAAGAGGCTTTAAAAACATTCTCGATTTCAGATAACAGCTTGGGCAGATCGACCCGAACCGGATTTGCAGGATTAGGCCTGCTGTAATTTAAATAGGAAGTAATGAGCAATTTTAATGCGTGCACCTCCTTCAGTATTTTATCCAGATAATCTTTATTCTTTTTAATTACAGATGCATCCGGTTCCGGCGTTAATTCTGCGTCGGCAAATTCCAAATTTTCCTTGGAGAGATTTGCCAGCAGCTCAATGCCTCCTAGAGGATTTCGTATTTCATGTGCAATTTGTGCAAGCAGTTTCTCTTTTTCCTGCTGATTTTGTGCAAGATCTTTTTTCATTTCATCCATCGAATCCGACAGCAGCTTAATCTCACCGTAAAGATTTTCAGGAGCCTGGGCGGAAAAATTTCCCTTTCCTATTTCGCTGCTGAACTCTATTAACTTCTGAAGTGGTTTGGTTACTTTATTTGCGGCAAACCAGCTAACTGCTGCTGTTAACAGAATCCCGGATAAACCGATCATGATAAAAATATTTGACAATTCGTCCAGCTTTTTAAACTGGACCGCACTCTCTCTAACGGCAAGCCACAGCGTTCCGCTTAAACGGAAAAATCCCCACAGATACCAATTTTTATCATCGCCTTTAAATGGAAGAGAAGAAATCGCTGAATTGATCTCAAGAGATTTGATTTCAGACTGATTCAAAAGAAGTTTTGATTCATTTTCTCCTTGTTTAAAACCGGGATCGGAGTGAACGATCACCATAAAATTTTCATCAAAGATAAAGATTTCGGAATGCAGAGCAGGGCTAATATTTTTTCTAAATAGTTCATTAAAGTAGGCCTTTACCGATGAAGTCGGGAAGCCTAATTCCAAAACTTCCAGGTGACTTTTATCAATCTGTTTTGAAATCATTTCTGAAACAATATTTGCCTGCTCGCTCAGCTGTGATATATAAATATTCCTTACAAAAAAATATCCGATGTACGACATAACCACTACAATGATCATTGCTATAGAGCTGAATGTCAAAATTATTCTTGTTTTATAATATAGCCGAAACTTTGATTTCATTTTATGCGTTGTTTTATCATTTCAAATTAAATAAAAGAAAACAGCGAGTAAATATTAAACAGTTTATGATATCCATGTGCCTAAAATCTTTTCAATCCGCCAATGAGCGCCTGATTTCTTTAGAAAAACCAAATATCCTCCACCGGCTAAAGGTGCGTAAATTTCTCCAACGGTGACAACTGCCTGAGATTTAGTAATATCAAAACCAATTCTTGAAAACCACATACTTACTTTATTTCCTTCAGTTTCTTTATATTCACTCCTAAAAACATAGCGATCAAAGCCTGGAATATTTTTAAGTTTTATTCGTTCATTATTTTTTTTAATATAATCCATCATCGCTTCTTCAGACAATCCTGGTATTTGCTCATAAATATGCTGAAGATATAAGCTGTCAAACTGCTCTCCATGCGTCGAATCATCCAGCATTACGAAATATTCTGATTCAGAGAATCTGTTAACCAAAACTTCTCTGTAAATATCGTAATCATCACCGGTTCCATACTCCGGATCCAATATATTTTCATCACAACCGGCAAAAAAAATCCCGCTGAAAAATAGTATTAAAATTAGCTTCTTGCACATCTAATGCCTCTCACAGCTCATTATCTTTTTCTAGTATCCTGCCAAATAAGTGTTTTATTTCTAGAATTTTTAAAAAAATCAGGGCATCTTCGGTCACCCCCTCCCGAAATTCCCCCATCCGGTGCACAGATATATTTTCCATCGGAGTTGTATAAAGAGCTGAATTGATCGCAGCACTGTGCAGGTACATAATATACAGTTTCTCCGTTATACTCAAATCTCCAGATAGATTGCGGCGGATTTCCCACAGGCTCACTTTGAAATTTTTCAATTAAAGCATTAATCCATCCGGGATTCTCATCCGGTGAATTTATTGAAGAACAGCCGATCAATATTAATAAAATTGCAATGATTAAGAGAAGAATTGTTTTCATTAAATATCTCCTTTTACATCAATCAATCTCAGTTTATTTTGTATAAGCCACATACCCGCTTTTAGCAATTGCCGATTGTCCTGCACCGGTTTGCAGCCATTTCCAAAATAGATAGGCATTTGAGCTTTTATCCAGATTAGATCTGATAACCGCATAAACCGGGGAGCAATATTTATATTTTCCGGAAGCAATAGTTCCGGGATTAGCATCGACACCGTTTATGGTTATTCTTTTTATTCCCTCCATAGGAACCATTGTAGCACTATAGAAATAAACGGTGTAGCCGATCCCGTCTTCATCAAAGGAAAGCTGCTGCAAAAGTCCCATCATTGAAAGTATTGGTTCACCTTGAATCATTGTCTTTCCCTGCATTACTATTTTTTCCATCAATTCCTGGCTGCCGGAATTTTGATTCCGGATGTACGCATTTATCGGCGTGTAATTTCCTCCGACCTCATTCCAGTTCGTGATGCTTCCTGTAAATATGTCGACAATTTGGTCAGAGGTTAGATTTTGAACAGGATTTGTCGAATTAATCATAAAAACAAGACCATCCAGTGCAATGGGAGCTGTAATAAGATTAATCCCCAGACCGTTTGCCAGTTGGATCTCGTCTTCAGATGGTTCATTAGCAACAAGAATTACATCGGTGCTGTCATATATTAATCTGTTGTATGCCCTTATTGTTTTGTAAAAGTAAATGTTTCTTACAAATTCCACTTCATTAGTTTTTGCCGGATTATCTTCGGGCCAGGGCTGCATTGTGCCGTCAAATGCATCAAACCATTTATATGACAAACCGAATATTTCACATGCAACCACCACCATCATTGGCCGGTTAGATGTTGAACCGTCTATCCTCGGAAAATTTTCAACCGTAAAATGGCTTATGTCAACCTCTTCTTCAGTTCCATTTTCTACTGTATCGCAGTAAAGTCCGGCAAATAAAAAAGAAACTAAAGAGATAATAAAGAGTGAATTAAAAACTATTTTTTTCATTGAAGTTCCCTTTTTCTTTTCAAATTTACTGCCGGGAATACTTACGAATCATTCCGGGTGATCTATATACATCGACAAGGTGGATCGGATCGCCACCTGCATTGTTCAATTTACAATAAACCACGTAATGATCTTCATTCAGATTTGAAAATCCAGCATGAATTTGATACGGACAGATGCAATGACAAAGATTTAGAGCAGTATCCTGAACAGAAATATAAATGGTGTCGTTACTAATATTTTGGGAAACAATAAACCGGTTTGAATCGGGACAGCAGTTCCCTTCAACGGAAAAATCAATAAGCAGACTATCTTTAAAAGAATAGGTAAATGAAGAATCCGTAGGGAAGGATTGTTTCTCAAGATCAAAACTCAGACACTTGCTTGATATATACGAGAAGCCCGGGGCTTCATTTTCAGGATTTGTTACTTTTTCCTTACACGACAAGAATAAAAAAACGGCAATTGCCGTAAACAGATGTAATAATATTTTCATAATAATCCCCTTTCAAATTCTTATAGAGGATATAGATATTTCACCTTCAGTTCAAATCTATTAAGAAAAACAATTTTTAAAGCATAATCCGTCATTCCGCCCCAATATCCGACATTTATTTTAATGAGAGAATCGGATTGGAATTCCCAAGTTCCGGAAAAATTTGCATAAGATATCGGCGGAGTACCGCACCAGCCTGCATTTTTCCTTTCAAGAAGTTTGCCTTCTGTATAAAAGCTAAAACCATAATTACTTGAATCAAGACCGGATGATCTTTGCAGAACGGTAATATCTCCATCGCCGGAGTTTTCATTCTCATATCCTTCAAAAACCCATGCGCCAAGAAGTCTTTCGGAATTATTAGGAGCCGTAGGTTCTTCCTTGCATGAAGAAAATGACAGAAAAAGTATAGCTACAATCAAGAATGTAAGATTTATATTCATTATTAAATTCTTATTTCAGCAATTGATCGAAATCCCTTTTCTTTTCATGAAAAAATTTTTCTTGAATTTCTTTTTACTACCAAAGTTGCAGTATATCGGCTGTGAAAAATTATCCTGCTGTCGGCAGGATATGGTACAAGATTTTTAAAAATGATCTGAAAATTTTTTATGACAAAAGATTTTGGTTCGTTATTTGTGTTTAAGCAGGCTTCAATTTCATCACCTTCATGAGATAAAATAAAAAGTACTTCTGCATTTCCGTTTAAAACAGAATTCATTCCGATGCCTGCCCTTGTATCGGTAATTACAGAAATAAAGCTGATCCTTAAATCCTCTTCTTGGAAGTAGATTTGCTCGCCTGCCTTCAAGTTGAATTCTTCATTAATCTTAATAGCGGCAGGACTGTTGTATGTCATGAAGGGAGATGCACCCGGCATAATTACCTCATAAAAAATTTTTTTTATGTAAAAAACATCTGCTCCGCTCCCCCCGTTCAGAAAACTCCTCTTTAATTCCCCAATTCTGATTACGGAGCAGAAATTATTTTTTTAGTCCAAAGGATATGCCGGATTATTTGCTTTAGAAAATTATTTGCTTTACAAATTTTGCATAATAAAAAGAATTGGATTATCAGTTTCCTGAGGGTTTATTAAATTTTTGAAAGGATTTCACTTACGGCAAAAAATTTTTACCGCGGAGAAACGGACAGACAGAGAATCACAGAGAAAGAAGTTTTTTTATTTTTTCTATCAATTCATTTTGTTTAATGTCTTCGCGTTTTCCTGTTTTTCTTACTTTTATTTCAACTTTATTTTCTTTTAATTTTTTTTCGCCGACTATCACCTGCAGAGGCATTCCCAGCAGATCTGCATCGTTAAATTTGAATCCGGCCTGTGCATCCGGCCTGTCATCAAACAATACTTCAATCCCTTCAATATTCAGATTGTTATAAATATTTTCTGCTGCATCGGCAACTTCTTTTTTCCTCATATTTAGTCCGATTAAATGAACATGGAACGGCGCAAGGATATTTTCCCATACAATTCCATTTTCATCATGATGCTGTTCCAGGTAGCATGCAAGAATTCTATCTACACCGATCCCGTAGCTTCCCATAATGATTGGATGCGATTCCCCATTTTCATCCAGATAATTTGCTCCCAGAGCTTCTGTATATTTTGTACCGAGCTTGAAAATATGTCCAAGTTCAATCGCCGTAAATACTTCCAGTTTGTTCCCGCACACAACACACTGCTCGCCGGCCTGGACACTCCGCAAGTCGAAATACTCAATATTTTTCACATCGCGTAAAAGATCAATTCCGCCTATGTGATAATCATTTTTATTAGCCCCGCTGTACATATTGTTTGCATCTTTCAAACGCAGGTCGGCAATTATTTTGCCTTTAAAACCTATAGGCCCGATTGAACCGGCGTCTGCTCCTGTAAAATTTTTTAATTCATCGGGATGTCCCGGTCTAATATTTACCCCGAGCACTTTTTGAAGCTTAGTTTCATTCACTTCATCATTTCCCAGCATTAATATAAGAACCGGTTCATTATTATTTATATAAACCCTGGATTTTGCACACTGGCTTTCATGAATTTTGAGGAATGCACAAAGTTCATCGATTGATTTGACATTCGGAGTATGGATCTCTTTTAATTCGCTGCTATCTTTGTCTCTTTTTTTAATTTCAGTTTTTGATGCGGCAATTTCAACATTTGCAGCATAACCGCAATGAGAGCAGTAAGCAACGGTATCTTCACCTGCATCTGACTTAACCATAAACTCCTCGGAACCGGTTCCGCCCATTGCACCGCTTGATGCTCCGACAATAAAATATTTCAAATCGCAGCCGTCAAATATTTTTCTGTATGCTGCATCATGAAGTTTATATGATTGGTCAAGATTTTCCCAAGAAGTATCGAAAGAATAAGCATCCTTCATTAAAAACTGTCTGCTGCGGATAATCCCGCTTCTCGGTCTCGGTTCATTCCTGAACTTAGTTTGTATCTGATACCAGATTTGCGGTAGTTCTTTATACGACTTTAAAACATTCTTTGCATGGAACGTCATTATTTCTTCATGAGTAGGAGCAAGAACATAATCCCTGTTTTTTATGTGGAACATGGTATCGCCGAAGGCCTCAACTCGATTAGTCTCTTCCCATATTTCCTTCGGGTTTAAAGCAGGGAGGTGGAATTCCTGTCCCCCTATTGCGTCCATTTCCCTTCGGATAATTTCACAGATTTTTCTTACTACTTTGTAGCCGAGCGGCAGAAAAGAATAAATACCTGCGGAAACCATTCTGATCATTCCCGCACGCAGCATCAGAATATGACTTTCAATCGCCGCCTCAGACGGAACTTCTTTTAAAGTAGGTATAAATGATTTGCTGAATCTCATAGAATATTCTTTTTTTAATTAAAACGGGTTCAGAGATAATTGCTAAAAATATCGATTTGAGAAGGTTTATCAAAATTCAGGTGTGAAAATTTTTTGAGATTTTAAGAATTCAGAAGTTAATCTTTAAGCATCAATTCATAGCTGGTTTCAGTTGGTATAACTGATATTTTTGCTTTACTAGAATTAAAAGAAAAATGATCAACCGGATCTCCGTTTATATAGAGACTCAGCTCCCTATTAATCCAATTACCCGGAATATCAAATGAAATAGTCAGCGGCTGATCAAAATAATCATCCGGCAGATTGTCATCGAGATTTATTATTATTTTTTCAACATCGTCAAATTTATTTTTTATCCATTTAACTGTAAGTCCTGCATTCTTCTTTTCTTTTAAATAAAGAACTGCCCGGTTCATCGATACATTCCAGAAATCACGTGCTTTTACTGCAAGCATATCTGTTTTAAAATCTTCTATCTCGTAAAAACCGTAACCATCATAAAATCCGATTGAGTGATATGTTAATATTAGCCAGGCGGTTTTCTCCAAACATTCATTAAGATAAGGAATTAGTTCGGAAGTATTATTAATACAGGCATAGCATGCATCATATCTATAAGACTGCATTACAAGGGTTGGCAGGGCAAACCAATCTTTCGGTTCTGAAAGAGTATCCGGAACAATAAAAGGATTTTTATGGTCGAGCTGTTCAAATTTTCTACCGCAGAGGAATCCGGCATCTGCTAATGCGGTTCGGGTTCTTAAGTGATAACCCCATCCCCCCGGATAAGCATATGCAACCGGCTTTAATCCAAACTGTTTCATTGTCTCATAACAAGTTTTAAAGCTGTTATAAGACTCATCATAGGATAAAGCATCATGATTTATATGCTTATGTCCATGGCCGAAATAACCGAAACCATTTTTAACTATCTGCAGCAGAAAATTTAACGCTGCCGAATCCTGTAGATAATTTTCTGTAACTAGCTCATAGTCTACTCTAATATTTTCGGAAAGCAAAAAATCCTGCACTTCCTTTTCTGTTTCCATCCCGGGCGTACCGTTATCGTTTGTAATGGAAACTGCCGCAGTATGCCCGTCATACCATTTGTTAATAAATGATGCAACCGTTGAGTCCCTTCCGTTCTCATTAGTTTCCAAAGGATTTTTAAATTCACAGCCCCAAAGAGGAATCAATAAGGAAAAAATAAATAGAAATTTTTTATTGGCTTTATTCATTTTCATCAGCATTAAGTTCAGACATTCCCCCTATTTTCATACATC
>Ga0105107_10003186_pt1 | contig 10870 bp, 10 predicted proteins | sample PPLLaktember2015_6_FD_79335 | JGI IMG/M metagenome (GOLD analysis project Ga0105107, IMG submission 79335) | Freshwater sediment microbial communities from Prairie Pothole Lake near Jamestown, North Dakota, USA - PPLs Lake P8 Core (1) Depth... | ecosystem: Environmental > Aquatic > Freshwater >... | reverse complement strand
CAAGCGCATCCAGCGCGGCCTGGAGTTCAGCGAGGCCAACATGGCCCTCGACCTGATTGCCAAAGTAGGCCCGGGCGGCATGTTCATGGATGATCCGCATACCCTCGAGCGGATGAAGACCGCCGCCTTCCTGCCGGACGTCGCCGACCGCGAAGGGCGGCAGCAGTGGATCGAGAAGGGCAGCCTGGATTCGCAGGCGCACGCCATGCGGCGGGCTCGCGAGTTGCTGACCCAGGACAATCCGGCCGTCTTCTCGCCCGAGGTGGACGCCCGCGTGCATGCCGCCTTCCCCGGCCTGGTCCGCGGCGACTCGGTGCCGCCGGCGGGTTGGACGCGCCCGGCGCCGGCTGCCGGGCGGCGAGAGCGCGGCGAGCGCAGGCGCCGAGTGGCGGAGGGCGAGGCATGAGGCTGCTTTTCGAAGCCCGGCAGCGGCTGGGATGTGAGGCGAATGGCGCATGACGCTCGCCGGCCTGCTGATCCTGTTGGGCTCAGCGTTCATTCACGTCGTGACCCACATCGCGCTCAAGCGCAGCCGCGACCGGACGGCCTTCGTCTGGTGGATGCTGCTGTTCAGCGTCGTGCTGTTCGTGCCGGTCCTGCTCTTCGCCTGGCAGCCGTTCGCGTGGCAGGGCTGGGCGCTGCTCATCGCCAGCGCCGTGTTCGAGGGCGGCTACTTCTATGCCATCGCCAAGGCCTACCACGGCGCCGATCTGTCGATCGTCTACCCGCTGTCGCGCGGCGCCGGCCCGGCGCTGCTGCTGGTCTGGTCGGTGCTGCTGTTGCGCGAGCCGCTCACCTGGGGCGGTGCGCTGGGGGTCGTGACGATCGTCCTGGGGCTGTACGTCGTCAATCTGCCGCATCTGGGTGGCTGGAAGGAGCCGCTGCGCTCCCTGCGCCTGCCGTCGTCGCGCTGGGCGCTGGCGGCCGGCGCGTGTATCTCGTTCTACACGATTATCGACAAGGTCGGCATCGGCTACGTCGAGCCGCTGCTTTACACCTACCTGGCGCTGTGGTGGAGTGTGGTGATGCTCACACCGTTCACGCTGCGCGAGGTGGGGTGGAGCGGGTTGCGCGCCGAATGGCTCTATTCCCGGGGCTGGACCGTGCTGGCCGGATTCACATCGCTGAGCGCCTACGCGCTGGTGTTGTTCGCGATGGCGCAGGGGACGCCGGCATCGTATGCCGGCGCGATCCGCGAGTTCAGCGTCGTCCTGGGAGCGGGCTACGGCGTGCTGGTGCTGAAGGAAAGCAGCGGTCCGATGCGCTTGCTGGGCGCGGGGCTGGTGGCGGCGGGCATCACTACCATCGGGTTGCTGGGGTGACCGGGCGGGGTCTGGTCAACGGTGTGCTCGGCGCACGCGCGGCGATGAAGAAGGTCTAAGGGATCATGGGCTTCGAGCACGACGATCCGCTGTTGGTGTTGATGCCATCAGGCAGACGCGGCCGGGTTCCAACCGGCGCCAGCCTGCTGGAGGCGGCGCGCGGACTGGGGGTCGAGATCGAGTCGATCTGCGGCGGCCGACAGACCTGCGGCAAGTGCCAGGTGGTCGTCGAGAGCGGCCGCTTTCCCAAGCACGGGATCGACTCGAGCGAAGACCATCTCTCGGCCGTTGGGGAGGTCGAGCGCGAGTACTGTGAGGCGCACGGGATCCGCGGCCGACGGCTGGCCTGTGCGGCGCAGGTGACCGGCGATCTGCTGATCAGCGTGCCGGAGGAGAGCCAGGCGCGCAAGCAGATCATCGCCAAAGCCGCCACCGACCGGGTGATCACGGTCGATCCCGCCATCCGGCAGGTCTACGTCGAGGTGGCGCCGGCCAAGATCGACGACCCGCGCGGCGACTGGCAGCGGCTGCAGACGGCGCTCGCCGATCAGTGGAAGCTGACCGACCGGAGCATCGAGATGGAGCCGCTGCGCAACCTGCAGCGCGCGCTGCGCAAGGGCCGCTGGGCCGTGACGGTCACGCTGTGGCAGAATCGCCTCGTCCAGCGCGTCGAACCCGGATACGTGGAGGGCATCCACGGCCTGGCGGTCGATATCGGCTCGACGACCGTCGTGGCGCACCTGTGCGACCTGCGCACCGGAGCTGTGCTGGCGACCGAGTCGATGATGAACCCGCAGGTACGCTACGGCGAGGACCTGATGAGCCGGGTGAGCTACGGCATGTCCGAGCCGCAGGGCGTCGAGCGCATGCATCGGGCGATCGTGCGCGCCGTGAATGAGTTGGCCGAACAGGCGACGCGCCGTGCCGGGCTCACGCCGGCGGCGATCCTGGACGCCGTGCTGGTAGGCAACACCATCATGCAGCACCTGCTCCTGGGGATCGACCCTGTCGAGCTCGGCGGGACGCCCTTTGCCCTGGCGACCTCCGACCCGCTGGACCTTGCGGCGCGCGACCTGGGGCTGGAGTTCCACCCCTCCGCCCGCGTTCACATCCTGCCCTGTATCGCCGGGCACGTCGGAGCCGACCACGTGGCGGTGCTGCTGGCTGAAGCGCCGCACCAGCAGGACGAACAGAGGCTGGTGATCGACGTCGGGACGAACGCCGAGATGTCCCTGGGCGGGCGGGAGAAAGTGCTATGCGCCTCGAGCCCGACCGGCCCGGCATTCGAGGGTGCGCAGATCACGCACGGGCAGCGCGCCGCGCCGGGGGCGATCGAACGCGTGCGCATCGATCCGGTAAGCCTGGAGCCCCGCACGCGCGTGATCGGGCATGAGGCGTGGATCGAGGGCGGGCCGGATGCGGAGCTTCCGGACTCGGCCAAGGCGACGGGCATCTGCGGCAGCGGCATCATCGAAGTGGTGGCGGAACTGTTCCTGGCGGGCGTCGTGCGCCCCGACGGGCGGTTCGAGGAGACGGCGGCGGAGCGTTCGCCGCGGGTGCGCTTCGCCGGCCGCTCGGGCGAGTACCTTCTGGCCGAGGCGGGGCACACAGCCGGCGGCACGCCGATCGTCGTGACGCAGAGCGATGTGCGCGCCATCCAGTTGGCCAAGGCGGCGCTGTACGCCGGCATCAAGTTGCTGATGCAGCATCAGGCGATCGCACGCGTCGACGCCATCACGCTCGCCGGCGCGTTCGGCTCGTACATCGACCCGCAGCATGCCATGATCCTGGGTATGATCCCGGACTGCACGCTGGAGCGGGTGCAGGCCGTCGGCAATGCCGCCGGAGACGGCGCCCGGATCGCCCTGCTGAATGTGGGGCAGCGCGCCGAGGCGGAACGCCTGGCGCGCTGGGCGCAGCACGTCCAGACGGCCACCGAGCCCAACTTCCAGGATGAGTTTGTGGGGGCTATCGCCTTCCCCCATGCAAGCGACGAATTTCCACATCTGGAGGAGGTCCTGTCCTCCAGGCCGCCGAGCAGCCTGACGGCCGGCGCGGGCGGGACCCGCGGCCGCCGATCATCGAGATCACTCTCTTGAGGGAGACCATGAGCGAAGAACTGGATGTGACCAAACTGGAAACGCCGGAGCTGATGGACCAGATGAAGGACGACCTGTACGACGGCCTGGCCGATCAGGTCGTCGCCGGGGTCCATGAACTGCTGCGGCGGAACATGACGCCCTACGACGTGCTGACCAAGGTGCTGGTGGCCGGGATGGACGTCGTGGGCGTGGATTTCCGCGACGGCGTGCTGTTCGTCCCCGAGGTGCTGATGGCGGCCAAGTCGATGAAAGCCGGGATGGAAATCCTGCGGCCGAAACTGGCCGAGACCGGCGCGCCGCAGATCGGCACGATGGTCATCGGGACGGTCAAGGGCGACATCCACGACATCGGCAAGAACCTGGTGGCGATGATGATGGAAGGCGCCGGATTCCAGGTGGTCAACCTCGGGATCAATGTCGACGCCGATGCCTTCCTGGCTGCGATCCGCGAGCACAACCCGGCCATCGTGGGCATGAGCGCCCTGCTGACGACGACCATGCCCTACATGGCCGTCGTGATCAAGGCGATGCAGGAGGCCGGGGTGCGCAAGGACATCATCGTCCTGGTGGGGGGCGCGCCGCTGAACGCGGCTTTCGCCGAGGAAATCGAGGCCGATGCCTACTGCCGCGACGCGGCCGTCGCCGTCGAGACGGCCAAGAAGCTGATCGCCATCCGACGCAGTTAGCGGGAGGGGTGCCGATGGGAGTCTGGGAGACGCTGCTCGCCCGGCCGGGCCTGATCCTGGCCGACGGGGGGATGGGGACGATGCTGATGGAGCTCGGGCTCCAGTTCGGCGCGTCGCCCGAACTGTGGAACGTGGAGCACCCGGACCGGGTGCGGCAGGTGCACCGCGGGTACCTCCAGGCCGGGTCGCGCATCGTACTGACGAACACATTCGGCGGCAATCGCCTGCGGCTTGGCCTGCACAACTTGCAGGACCGCGTCGTAGAGCTCAATCGGGCCGCGGCCGGGTTGGTGCGCCAGGAAGTCGAAGCAGCAGGAGGCTCGGCGGTGGTGGCCGGCGATATCGGTCCCAGCGGCGGCATCCTGGCGCCCCTGGGTGAATTGGAACCGGCGCATGCTGTGGAGGCATTCGCCGAGCAAGCCGGCGGCCTGATCCAGGGCGGGGTGGACATCCTGTGGATCGAAACCCTCTCCAGCTTGGAGGAGATGCGAGCGGCGGTGGATGGGGCGCGGCAGGCGTCGCGCGACATCCCGATCGTGGCGACGATGACGTTCGATACGCGCGGCCGGACAATGATGGGTGTCACGCCGGAGCAGGCCGTGCAGGAGTTCTCGTCCTGGGGGCTCGCCACATTCGGCGCCAACTGCGGCAACGGCCCCGAAGAGATACTGGCGGTCATCACCAAAATGCACGCCGCTGCTCCGCAGGCCGCGCTGGTGGCCAAGGCGAATGCCGGCGTACCCAAGTTGGAGAAGGGGCGCGCCGTGTACGGCGCGGGGCCGGAGGAGATGGCGCGTTATGCCACGGCCGTCGCCGATGCCGGCGCCCGAATCATCGGGGCCTGCTGCGGCAGCACACCCCGCCACCTCGAGGCCATGGCGGCCGCCCTGAAGGGGAGGCTGGCATCCTGACCACACCTGCACCTGATGGCGGGGCACGGACCGCACTGATCGCGTGCGGTGCGCTGGCACGTGAGGTCCTGGCCCTGCGCCAGAAGCATGGCTGGCGCGCCGACGTCCTGGCCGTGCCTTCGCTGCTGCACAACCATCCCGACCGAATCCCGGCGGCTGTGCAGGCGCGGATCCGGCAAGCGCGGCAGCGTTACGCGCGGGTGATCGTCGTCTATGGCGATTGCGGAACGGGCGGCCAGCTCGATCGCCTGTTGCAGGCCGAGGGAGTCGAACGCATCGCCGGGCCGCACTGCTACGAGATGTTCGCCAATGGGCGGTTCGAGCGGCTGATGACCGAAGCGCTCGGCACGTTCTTCCTCACCGACTACCTGGTGGGGTCGTTCGAACCGCTGGTGATCAAGCGCCTGGGCCTCGATCGGCATCCGGAGCTCGCCCAGGACTACTTCGCCAACTACACCCGCGTGGTGTACCTGGCCCAGCGCGATGAGCCGGGGTTGCGCGCCGCTGCCCGAGCGGCTGCCGATCGGCTGGGATTGCCGTTGACGGTGGAGCAGGTTGGATACGGTGCGCTTGAGTCGAGGCTGGTGGAGGTGATGGAACGATGACAACCACGTGCGAGATTCTGTTCTGGCGCGACATCCCGGCGCAGGTCAAGACCAGGGCGGGACGGCAACGCGCCGCACGGCAGCTGAGCGAACGGTTCCAGCAGGCGATCGACGTGGCGGCGATGCGCGCCGGGATGAGCGGGACCGATGACTACCTGGCGGAGTGGAAGTCACGCCCGGCGCCTGATCGCGAAGAGCCGCCTGAACCGGCGGCCGAGATTCTGGCCGCTGAACTGGAACGCACGTACACGCCTGAGCGCCTTTCAACCCTCGCCAACAGCGGCGGCTCGGAGGGCTAGGCCCACACCCTCTCCCCGAAAGGGAGAGGGTCGGGGTGAGGATCATGTCCTGGATCCAGAATCACCCGCGCGTCCTCGAGGTTGTCTACAGCCGCGCGCAAGCAGCGTTGCGGCCATTCCGTCGCTGGCTGCGCCGCGGCGGCACGATCGAGCGCGTGTTCATCGTCGGCGAGATAGCCACCAAGGGCCCGATCTTCGATTGCCGGATGTGTGGGCAGTGCATCCTGCACAGTACCGGCATGACCTGCCCGATGACCTGCCCCAAGACGATGCGCAACGGACCCTGCGGCGGGGTGCGGCTCGACGGGACCTGCGAGGTCAGGCCTGAGATGCCCTGCGTCTGGCTCCAGGCCTGGGAGCGCTCGAAACGAATGCCGGCCTTCGGGGACGAGATCCTCCTTCTCCAGCCGCCGGTCGACCGCCGGCTGGAGGGCACCTCAGCCTGGATCAATGAGGCAACCGGCGAGGGTGCGCGGATGCCTCCGGGATGGGGGGCATGAGCGAGGCATCGCGACTGGAGCGGGTCCTGCGTTCGGGGCGGTTCGCGGTAACCGCCGAGCTCAACCCGCCGGACAGTGCAGACCCGGCGGCGGTCTACGACCGGGCCCTGGTGTTGGCGACGGTATGCGATGCCATCAACGCCACCGATGCCTCCGGCGCCAACGTGCACATGTCGAGCGTCGGTGTGTGCGCCCTGCTCACGCGCGCCGGATACGAACCGGTGCTCCAGGTGTCGTGCCGCGACCGGAACCGGATCGCCATCCAGGGCGATCTGCTGGGCGCAGCCGCCATGGGTGTACGCAACGTGCTGTGCCTGACCGGGGACGGCGTCCAGGCCGGCGATCAACCGGAGGCCAAGCCGGTCTTCGACCTGGACTCGACCTCGCTGTTGCGAACGGCGCGCATGCTCCGCGATCAGGGCAACTTCCTGAGCGGGCGCAAGCTCGATGCCCGGCCCCAGTTTTTCCTGGGGGCGGCCGCCAATCCGTTTGCTCCCCCCTATGACGTGCGCGCCGTTCAGATGGCCAAGAAGGTCAGCGCCGGGGCGCAATTCATCCAGACGCAGTACTGCTTCGATCTGCCGCGCTTGCGCGCGTTCATGGCCCAGGTCGAAGACCTGGGATTGCATGGAAAGGTGTGCGTCCTGGTGGGCGTAGGGCCGCTGCGCTCGGCCAGGTCCGCGGAGTGGATGCGGACACACGTCCCCGGCGTTCACATCCCCGACGAGGTCGTGCGGCGTTTGGCCGGCGTCCCGGCCGGCCGCCAGGGCCGAGAGGGACGCGACCTGTGTGTGGAGATCATTCGACAGGTCCGTGACGTGCCCGGCGTGTGCGGCGTGCACGTGATGGCCTATCGCCAGGAAGAGCTGGTTGCCGAGATCATCGAAGCCGCCGGGCTGCTGCCCCGAAGCGCACAGGCCGGCCTACACCATCCACAAGGAACCGAGGAGACTGCCATTTGATGGATACCATCCTGACCTCCCCGACGAAGGAAGTCCGCATCGGGTCGGACCACCCGTTCGTCATCATCGGCGAGCGGATCAACCCTACCGGGCGCTCGAAGCTGGCGGTCGAGATGGCTGCCGGCAACTACGACCGCGTGCGGGCGGATGCGCTCGCCCAGGTGCAGGCCGGAGCGCAGGTGCTCGACGTGAACGCCGGCATCCCCATGGCCGATGAACCCGCCATCCTGGCCGAGGCCATCCGCATCGTCCAGGAGGTGACCGACGTCCCGATCAGCATCGATTCGTCGATCATCAAGGCATTGGAATCCGGCTTGGCGGCGGTGAAGGGCAAGGCGCTGATCAACTCCGTGACGGGGGAGGAGGAGCGGCTGGAGGCGGTCCTGCCGCTGGCCAAGCGCTACGGGGCGGCGATCATCGGCGTGTCGAACGATGAGACCGGGATCTCGCAGGATCCGGACGTGCGTTTCGAGGTGGCGCGTCGAATCGTCGAACGGGCCGAGAAGGCCGGCATCCCGCGTCAGGATGTGCTGATCGATCCGCTCGTCCTGCCTGTGGGTGCGGTGGGCACAGCCGGTGCGGCCGCCTTCCGGCTGCTGCGACGCCTGCGCGACGAACTGGGTGTCAACACCGTCTGCGGCGCGTCGAACGTCTCGTTCGGGCTGCCGGATCGGGTGACGCTCAATGGCGCCTTCCTCACCATGGCGATTGCCAGCGGGCTGACCAGCGCCATCACCAATCCGCTGGAGGAGAGCATTCGCAAGCTGGTCCTGGCGGCCAATGTGATGATGGGTCACGATGAGAACTGCATGCGCTGGCTGAAAGCGGCGCGCCAGGCGGCCAAAACCGTGGGCGGTGCGGAGGCCGAGCGCGCTTCACGCCGGGAACGGCGACGAGGCGAAGCGGCGGGCTAACCGCGCCCGGAAACGAGAACCGCCCGGCCGATCGGTCGGGCGGTGTCGCGTGCGACTGCAAAGTTCCTCAATCGGGACGGACGGCGTCGTCCAGCCAGCGCGAGAAATCCGCCGACGCCAGGATTCCCTCCGCCCGCTCCCACCGCCCGCTGGCATAACCCCAGAAGTCGTAGTCCAGCTTCGAGACCTTGGCCTGAATGGCCCCCCACAGCGTCCAGCCGACATCAGACATCAGGGCGTACAGGCGCATGCGCGCCAGCAGGTGGCGGGCCGGCTGCCCGAAGTAGGCCTGGCACAACTCGGCGTAGCGCTCCTCGTCGTACTGGATCTCCTGGCAGGTATTGCCGAGCTCGAAACACGGGTCGTTGTTCCCGCTGTACTCGAAGTCAATCAGCCGCAGGACCACCCCGTCGTCGATGTAGTTCTCGGCCAGCAGGTCGTTGTTGCAGGGGACGGTCGGCAGCGCCCGGGCGCCGACGGCCCGCTCGATGCGTGCCACCGCGGGCAGGCGTTCGAGGTAGGTTGCCGGGATGCGCACTTCATGCTCGTGCACCATCTGCAGATAGAACTCGATCAGGCGAAACATGTTGAAGTCTTCCAGAAAGCGCGGGCCGGCATGCAGGCGCAGCAACGAACGGGCGATGCGGGTCGGCATTCCCGGCGCCTGCAGGCTTTCATTCGACATCGTCTTGCCCGGGATGAACTCGAGGACCATCACATCCTGGTGCTCCAGGTAATGAATCACCCGGGGACCAACGCCCGCTTCGGCGGATGCGCGCGTATTGTGGTATTCGTTCTTGCGATCGACGGCCAGCAGCTCGGTGCTGGCGCCCGGGATGCGGACGAAGTACGGCGTGCCGTCGACCTCCACGCGGAAGTTGGTGTTGGTCAGGCCCCCCGAAAGCGGCTGGGCCGATACGCCATGCCCCTTCCAGGCAGGAATCCGCGCGATGACCTCATCGATGGTGATGGTCATACCCACCTCCTGGACCCAGGGTGTCTGCCGGACCGGCAGGGGCGACCCATGGGTCGCCCCTGCGTTGGATGCCGCGACCGGCGAGCCCGCCTACAGCCGCAGGCGATCGCCCTTCGGATCGTACTGCACGTCGTCGGCTACTTCCGCCGCGATGCGCTTTCCGAAGACCTCCACCTCGAGTTTCGTGCCGGCTTTGGCCTGTGCCACGGGCAGGTAGGCATAGGCGATGTTGCGCTTGACCGTGAAACCATAACCGGAGCTGCGCAACCGGCCAACCACCTCGGAGCCGCGCAGGACCGCCTCGCCGCCGTAGATCGTCAAGTAGTCCTCGCCACCGATCAGCAGAGTGCACAGTCGCTGCGTGATCCCCAGTTCCTTGATCTTCGCCAGGGCGGCCCGCCCGACGAATTCGCCCTTGTTCATTCGCACGCAGAACCCCAGCCCGGCGCTGTAGGGGTTCTCGGTCATGGTCACGTCCATGCTGTAGTAGCGATACCCCTTCTCGAGCCGAAGGGCGTCCAGGACCTTGTAGCCTCCCGGCTCGATGCCGAACTTCTCGCCGGCGGCGTACAGAGCGTCCCAGACGTGCAGCGCGCGCTCGATGGGTACATAGAATTCCCAGCCGAGCTCGCCGACGTACGTGACGCGCTGGGCAAGGACCAGGACGCCTAGGACGTCAATGACGGCCGAGCTCATGTAGGGAATCGCCTGATTGGAGACATCGCTCTTGGAGACCGCCTGCAGCACGTCACGCGCCTTCGGCCCCCACAGCCCGATCGTCGCCAGTTCCTCGGTGACGTCGCGGATCTCCACCGGCGGATCGTCGGGGCGTAGGCCCATGCGCACAAAGCCCAGGTCGTTACCGATGAAGTTCGAGCCGGTGACCAGGCGGAAGTGATCCGCCGCCAACCGGGTGATGGTCACGTCGGCCTCGACGTTGCCTTTGGTATTGAGGAACTGGGTATAGACCGCCCGTCCGACCGGAACATCCATCTGGCTGTCGGCCAGCCGCTGCAGCAGGGGCAGGGCGCCGGGACCGCGCAGGTCGATCTTGCCGAACGAGGACATATCGAAGATCGCCACGCGCTCACGGCAGGCGATGTGCTCCTGTCGGACGCGCTCGAAGTACGGCGGCCGCGTCCAGCCCCACTCGCGTTGGTCGGCGCCCATGCGCCGCGTCGGCTTGCCGGGCTGGAAGTAGTTCACCCGCTCCCAGCCGTTCTTCTCGCCGAAGACCGCCCCGAGTTCCTGCAGCCGGCCATGGACCGGGCTGACGCGGCGCGGGCGGGCCCATTCGTTCTCGTCGTTCGGGTAGCGCAGCAGGTAGTAGTACTTGACGCCCTCGCGTGTGCGCTCGGCGGCATACGATGGGTCGGAGTAGTAGCGGCCGAAGCGCCAGGCGTGGAAGCCGAAGACATCCAGCGACGGCTCGCCGTCGACGATCCACTCGGCCAGGACTTTGCCCATCCCGCCCGCGCCGCCGTAGCCATTGAGGGACAGGCCCGCCGCGCACCAGAAGCCGCGCACGCCCGGCAGCGGTCCTAGCAGCGGCCGGCTGTCCGGCGTGTACGCTCCCGGATGCCGGACGATGGT
>Ga0105107_10003183_pt1 | contig 10874 bp, 9 predicted proteins | sample PPLLaktember2015_6_FD_79335 | JGI IMG/M metagenome (GOLD analysis project Ga0105107, IMG submission 79335) | Freshwater sediment microbial communities from Prairie Pothole Lake near Jamestown, North Dakota, USA - PPLs Lake P8 Core (1) Depth... | ecosystem: Environmental > Aquatic > Freshwater >... | reverse complement strand
TCGGGCTGATCCGGGCCGTCGAGAAGTTCGAGTACCAGCGCGGGCACAAGTTCTCGACCTACGCCGTGTGGTGGATCCGCCAGGCGCTGATCCGCGCGATCCAGAACCACTCGCGGACGATCCGCATCCCGAGCCACGTGCACGACACGCTGCTGAAGTACTACCGGGCCTACAACGCGCTCGAGAAGAAGCTCGGCCGCGACCCGACCACGACCGAGATCGCCGAGGCGATGGGGATCGAGGCGGAGCGGGCGGAGCAGCTCCAGCGCATGGTGCGCGAGCCCGTGAGCCTCGAGAAGGACGTGCCCGGCACCGATTCGAAGAAGGTGAAGGACATCGTCGCCGACCAGAACCCGATCTCGCCGGTGGGCGGGCTCGACCACGGCCGCCTGGAGCGCGCCGCCGACGAGTCGATCGCGGCCCTCTGCGAGCGCGAGCGCAGCATCCTGCGCTGGCGGTTCGGCCTGAAGGGCGAGCGCGAGCACACCCTCGAGGAGATCGGCGGCAAGCTCGGGCTCTCCCGGGAGCGCGTGCGCCAGCTCGAGGCGCGGGCGCTGGCCAAGCTGCGAAACTCGGAGAACCGCGAGCGCCTCGAGGCCTTCGCCTTCGAGGCGTTCTGATCCGCCGCCGGGAGGGGCGCTCCGCCCCTCCCGGCGCTACTCGCGGTCGCGCCGCGCGGCGAGGTTGAAGACCAGATCGCCGGCCTTCTCGAACTCGTCGCGGCGCGCGTCGATCCAGGCGGACTCGAGCTGGGCGCGGCGCTGCTGGAGCATCTCCGCCCGGGCCTCGGCGAGGCGCGGCGCGAGGTCCGCGTCGCTCGGGCTGCTGCCGCCGGTGCGCTGGAACAGCACGCGCTTGCCGTCGATCTGGAACGCCTTCGGGGGGATCGGCTGCTCCGCGCTGAGGGCGAAGACGGCAGCCAGCGCCTCCCGGGACGTCCCGAGGCCCGGAATCACCCCGTCGCCGCGCCGGCGCAGGGGATCCGGCCGGCTGAGGGTGAGGCCGCGCTCCCGGGCGGCCTCGACGAGGGACCTGCCCTCGCGGACCGCCGCGAGGAGCTTCTCGACCAGCGCGTCGGCCGCCTGGCCGGCCTTCTCGTCGAGCAGGATCTCGCGGGCGAGGGCGCGCTTCGCCTCGTCGAAGGGGATCACCTTCGCCGGGCGCTTCTCCTCGACCCGGATCACGTGGAAGCCGTAGAGGGTCTTCACCGGGTCGCTCACCTTCCCGGGCTCGAGGGAGAAGGCGGCCTCCTCGAAGGCCGCCACCATCTTGCCGCGGGAGAAGAAGCCGAGGTCGCCCCCCGCGTTCTTCGAGCCCGGATCCTCCGAGACCTGGGCGGCGACCTTCTCGAAGGCCTCGCCGCCGCGGATCCGGGCCGCCGCCTGCTCGGCCTTGGCCCGGGCCTCGGTCTCGGCGCGCTTCGCGTCGAGCCCCTCGTCCGAGGCGATGCGGATCAGCACGTGGCGGGCGCGCACCTGCTCGGGCTGGTCGAACTCGCTCTTGCGCGCCTCGTAGGCCGCCTGCACCCGCGGGAGGTCCGCGGTCAGCAGCACCTCGACCTCGGCGTCCTCCACCTGGAGGTCGGCGCGGAGCGCCGCCGGATCGATGGCCACGTAGGCCACCTCGACCTGCTCCTGCTGGTGGCGCAGCACGTCGCGGACCTCGGCGTCGGAGAGGGAGATCGACTCCTCGATGAGGCGCGAGGTCTTGCGCGCCAGCAGGTCCTCCCGGAGCGCCGCCTCGAAACGCACCACGCTCCCGTACTCGCGCTCGGCGTGCTGGGTCCAGGTGTCGCGGTCGATGCGCCCGTCGGGCCCCGTGCCCCCGGGGATGCCGCGCAGGTACTCGCGCATCTCCTCGGGGCCGACGCGGAGGCCCAGGCGCTCCGCCTCGTCGGCGAGGATCGCGAGCTGCATCAGCGACTGGGCGGCGAGCTGGTCCAGGTAGTCGGCGGCGGCCGAGGGATCGAAGGCGTCGCCGAGGGCGCGGCGGTACTCCTGGACCTGCCGCTCCCGCACGCGGTCGAGGTCGCGGAAGTCGAACTGGCGGTCGCCCACGGCGACGGCGACCTGCGCCGAGGGGCCGAAGGGCGAGCCCCCGCCCGAGCCCAGGAAGAACACGAAGGCGCCCCCGATGAGGAAGATCACCACCCAGAGGATCCAGCGCTGGCTGCGGCGGAGGACCTGGAGCATCGGCCGCGAACCTCCCGGGCCCGCTCATGCGCCGGCGGACCCGCGCCGATGCGGTCCGGGGGAGCGGGGAGGCGCGAGGGTACTGCGGGCGGCGCCCCTGGCAAGCACGCGCCGGTTGCTCCGCTCCCGGGGGGCTGATAGGATCGAGGCCGCGGGGGAGGCCGCTAAACACTCCATAAATCGCACACTTGGGCCGACAGGCGCGGGTCCCGACGGCGCCTTCGACCCTGCACGGGAGCGGAACCTCGTGCCCTTGAAGCGCATCCTCGGCTGGTTCTCGAACGACCTGGCCATCGACCTCGGCACCGCCAACACCCTGGTCTACGCCAAGGGCAAGGGCATCGTGGTGTCCGAGCCCAGCGTGGTGGCGGTGCTGAAGGACGGCCGCGGCCCCGACAAGGTCCGCGCCGTCGGCAAGGCGGCGAAGGAGATGCTCGGGCGCACCCCGGGCAACATCGTCGCGATCCGGCCCATGAAGGACGGCGTGATCGCCGACTTCGAGGTCACGGAGGCGATGCTCCGCTACTTCATCGAGCGGGTGCACAACCGCTCGTCGAACCTGGTGCGTCCGCGCATCGTGATCGCCGTGCCCTCGGGCATCACCTCCGTCGAGCAGCGCGCCGTGCGCGAGTCCGCGCTCTCGGCGGGGGCCCGCGAGGTGTTCCTGATCGAGGAGCCGATGGCGGCGGCGATCGGTGCCGGCCTCCCGGTGACCGAGCCCTCGGGCAACATGATCGTCGACATCGGCGGCGGCACCACCGAGGTCGCCGTCATCTCCCTGTCGGGCATCGTCTACTCGAACTCGACGCGCGTCGGCGGCGACAAGATGGACGAGGCGATCATCAACTACGTGAAGCGGAAGTACAACCTGCTGATCGGCGAGCGCACCGCCGAGCTGATCAAGATCACGATCGGCACCGCGTACCCGTCGGCGGACGTCCGCAGCATGGAGGTGAAGGGCCGCGACCTCGTCGGAGGCGTGCCCAAGACCCTCGAGATCAAGTCCGACGAGGTGCTCGAGGCGCTCCAGGAGCCGATCAACGCGATCGTCGAGGGCGTGAAGCTCGCCCTCGAGCGCACCCCGCCGGAGCTCGCGGCGGACATCGTCGACAAGGGCATCGTCATGACGGGCGGTGGTGCCCTGCTCGCGAACCTCGACATCCTGCTGCGCGAGGCCACGGGGCTGCCGGTGATGCTGGCCGAGGACCCGCTCACGGCGGTCGCCATCGGGGTGGGGCGCTGCCTGGACGGCGACCTGCTGAAGGACGTGAGCATCCAGTCCTGACGCGGCGGAGAAGCGCCGGGCGCGGGGGGCCATGCGCGAATTCCTGATCCGACTGCGCCTGCCGCTCCTGTTTGCGATGCTGGTGGTGCTGACGCTGATCTCGATGCTGGCCGACCGGCGCGTGCTGGCCGGCTTCGGGCGCGAGCGCAGCTTCGGCGGCGCGCTGCTCGAGCTGGCGGTGCCGGTGCAGAAGGCGCTGCTGTTCCCGATCGACTTCGCGCGCGAGTCCTGGTCGCGCTACGTGGCGCTGGTGGGGCTCCACGAGGAGAACGAACGGCTGCGCGCTCGCGTCTCCGAGCTCGAGGAGCAGAACCTCCAGTACGCCGAGGCGATCGTGGCGAGCGGCCACCTGGCCGAGATCGCGGAGATGCGCGAGGGGTTCGACGTCCCGCTCCACTCGGCCCAGGTGGTGGGCCACGACGTGTCGCCCTGGTTCCGCTCCATGCTGATCGACCGCGGGCGGGTCCACGAGGTCCGCTCCGGCATGCCCGTCGTCACCGACCGCGGCCTCGTGGGCCTCGTCACGGCGACCTCGCCCCACGCGTCGCGCGTGATGCTGCTGCTCGACCGCCAGAGTGCCGTCGACGGCATGGTGCAGCGCAGCCGCGCGCGCGGCATCGTGCGCGGCACCGGCACGGGAAACCTCGAGTTCACCTACATGGTGCGGGGCGACGACGTGGTGCCGGGCGACGAGGTGATCACCTCCGGCGTCGGCGGCGCGCACCCGAAGGGGATCCGCGTCGGGCGCGTGCTCGAGGTGCACGCGGACGAGACCAGCCTGCTGCACACGGCGACGCTCCAGCCCGCGGTGGACTTCGGCCGCCTGGAGCAGGTGTTCGTGATGCTGCACCGCGGCCCGACCATGGACCTGCTCTACGGCGGCGACGGCGACCTGCCCGCGCAGACCGCGGCCGCGCCGCCCGCGGCCGGGAAGGGCGCGCCGTGATCCGCAGCGCCCTCGCGCTGACCGCCCTCGGGCTCGCCGCCCTCGTGCTCCAGGGGACGCTCGCCGCCCTGCTGCCCCCGGCCCTGGTGCCCGACCTCGGCCTGCTGGTCGCGCTGTCGGCCGCGGTCTCCGCGCCGGCGCTGCCGGCCCTGGCCCTCGCCGCCGGTGTCGGCTTCGGGGCCGACCTGCTCTCGGGCACGCTGCTCGGGCAGCAGGCCCTGCTGCGGCTGCTCGCCTTCGCCGGCACGCGCTTCGTGAGCGGCCAGTTCCACCTGGAGCGCGGCCTGCCCCTCGCGACGTTCTGTCTGGCGGTGGGGATGCTCGACGCCCTCGGCCTCGCCGGCCTCTCCTGGCTGTTCACGGGCGCGAGCCCCTTCGGCCTCGAGGGGCTGCCGACCCTCGTGGTGCGCGCCGTCCTCGGCGCGGCGCTGGTGCCCTTCGTGCACGGGCTGGTCGGCGGCCTGTCGGAGACGCTCCACGAGGGCGACGCCCCGCGCCGCGAGGTCCGCTTCGACACGCGCCGGCCGGTGCTCTGAGCGCCCGTGGCGCGTTCCCTCGGACACGAGCGCGAGCCGATCCAGCCGGGCAGGGTCCGGCTGGCCATCGCCGCCATCGCCCTCGTCTTCGCGCTCTTCGCGGGGCGCCTGTTCCAGCTCCAGCTCATCGAGGGCGCGGACCTGCGCCGGCGCTCGGAGCAGAACTCGGTGCGCACGCTCCGCATCGAGGCGCCGCGGGGCGAGATCGTCGACCGCGACGGGCGCGCCCTCGCGACCACCCGCCCGGCCTTCGGGCTGCAGGTGGTGCCCGAGGACCTGCGCGCCGCCGACGTGACCTTCGCCGCCCTCGGCCAGCTGCTCGGCGCCGATCCCGCGGGCTTCGCCGCGGCCCTCGGCCCGCCCCGGCGCTCGGCGCGCTTCAAGCCCGTGCGCCTCGCCGACGACCTCACCCCCGACCAGCTCGCGCGCGTGGAGGTGCATCGCTACGCCCTCGCCGGCGTCGCGACGGACGTGCGCCCGCGGCGCCACTACGTCGAGGGCACGCTCGCCGCCCACCTGCTCGGCACCCTCGGCGAGGTACGCAGCGACCAGCTCGAGCGCGAGCAGTTCGAGAGCTACCGGCCCGGCGACGTGATCGGCCAGACCGGCGTCGAGGCGCTCTTCGAGCCCCACCTGCGCGGCCAGGCCGGCGGCCGGAACGTGGTGGTGGACGTCGCCGGCCGCGAGGTCGACGTGCTCGAAGAGGTGCGCGCGCTGCCCGGCCGGCGCCTCGTGCTGGCCCTCGATCTCGACCTGCAGCGCGTGGCCGAGCAGGCCTTCGGCGAGGTCGTGCTGCCGGGCGACCCGCCGAGGACCGGCGCGGTCGTGGCCCTCGACGCGCGCACGGGCGACGTGCTGGCGATGGTCTCGTGGCCGAGCTTCGATCCCAACGCCTTCGCCGGGCGCATCGACGCTGCCACCTGGAAGGCGCTCACCGGCGACGAGTGGGTGCCGCTCCAGAACCGCGCCATCCAGAACCAGTTTCCGCCCGGCTCCACCTTCAAGGCCTTCGTCGCGGCCGCAGCGCTCCACGAGGGCGTCATCAACGAGCACACCTCGGTGTTCTGCCCGGGCTCCTACTGGTACGGCGGCCGCGCGTACCGCTGCTGGAAGCGCGGCGGCCACGGCAACGTGAGCCTGCACCAGGCCCTGCGCAGCTCCTGCGACGTGTTCTTCTACACCGCCGGCGTGAAGCTCGGCATCGACCGCCTGGCGGCGTTCGGCACGCGCCTCGGGCTCGGCCACCCGACGGGCATCGGCCTCGGCCACGAGGCGTCCGGCGTGATGCCGAGCCCCGAGTGGAAGCGGCGGCGTCTCGGCGACCGCTGGTACCCGGGCGAGACGGTCTCGGTGTCGATCGGCCAGGGCTACGACCTCGTCACCCCGCTCCAGCTGGCCGTCGCCTACGCGGCCCTCGCGAACGGCGGCCGCGTGCTGCGCCCGCGCATCGCGCTGCGCCTCGAGTCCCGGGACGGGAAGACGGTGGAGGAGTTCCCCGCGGAGGTGATGTCGCAGCTGGAGCTGACGCAGCCCCACGTCGAAGCGGTGCTGCGCGGTCTCGAGGCCGTCGTGAGCGAGCCCGGCGGCACCGGCGGGCGCTCCCGGGTCCCCGGCGTGCGCGTCGGCGGCAAGACCGGCACCTCCCAGGTCGTGAGCCTCGACCGCACCAAGGGCCTCGCGGAGCGCGACATCCCCATCCGCTACCGCGACCACGCCTGGTTCGTCGCCTTCGCGCCCGTCGAGGCGCCGGAGATCGTGGTCTCGGTGTTCGTCGAGCACGGCCTCCACGGCTCGAGCGCGGCCGCCCCGATCGCCCAGCGCGTGATGCAGCGCTTCTTCGAGAAGACCGGGCGCATCGCGCCGCCGGCGCCGCCGCCCGCTCCCGCAGCGCCGGTGCCCGCCGAGGCCGCGCCGTCTCCCGCGACGCCTCCGCCCGGGGCGGAGCCGCCCCTCCAGGCGGCGGCCGGAGGACCCCGTGCCCTGGATTGACCGCCGTTCGCTCCAGCACTTCGACTGGGGCCTGCTCGGCCTCGTGGCACTGCTGGTCTCCATGGGCCTCGCGAACCTCTACTCGGCGACGCGCTCGGGCGCCGAGAGCGGGCTGCCGCCCGAGTTCCGGCGCCAGCTCATCGCCCTCGGCACCGCCGCGCCGGCGATGCTGATCGCCCTCGCCGTCGACTACCGGCGCCTCGAGCGCTGGGCCGCGCCGATCTTCCTCGCCAGCCTGGCGCTGCTCGCCTCGACGCTGATCCTCGCGCCCATCACGCGGGGCAACCGCTCCTGGCTCATCTACGGCCCGTTCTCGCTGCAGCCCGCCGAGCTCGCGAAGCTCGGGCTGGTCGTCGCCCTGGCGCGCTGGTTCCACCGCAACCCGGCGAGCCGCGTCTCGCGGCTGCGCGACCTCGTGCCGCCGGCGCTGATCACCGCGCTCCCCGTCGGCATCATCGTGCTGCAGCGCGACATGGGCGTCGCCGTCCTCACCCTGCTCATCGCCTGCACCTACCTGCCGTTCACCGGCATTCCCTGGCGCGCCTGGGGCGGCCTCGCTGGAGTCGGCGCGGTCGCCCTCGCGGGCCTCTGGAGCTTCGTCCTCAAGGACTACCAGCAGAAGCGCATCCTCGACTTCCTCGATCCCTCCCGGGACCCGCTGGCCTCGGGCTACCAGGCGATCCAGTCGAAGATCGCCGTCGGGTCCGGCGGGCTGTTCGGCCAGGGCTACCTCGAGGGCACCCAGACCCAGCTCCGCTTCCTGCCCACCCAGCACTCGGACTTCGCCTTCTCGGTGTTGGCCGAGGAGTGGGGGTTCGTGGGGAGCGTGCTCGTGCTCGCGCTCTACCTCGGCGTGCTGATCTGGGGCCTCGTCATCGCGCGCAACTCGAAGGACGGCTTCGGCGCGATGCTCGCCGTCGGCATCGTCGGGCTGCTGTTCTGGCCGCTGGCGATCAACGTCGCCATGGTGCTCGGGCTCGCGCCGGTGATCGGGGTGCCCTTCCCGCTGCTGTCCTACGGCGGCTCGGCCCTGCTGGCGGCGCTGATCGGACTCGGCTTGCTGCTCAACGTCTCGATGCGCCGCTACATGTTCTGAGCGATCAGGAAGGCGCGTACTCGCGCTTCCACTCGCGCAGGCGCGCCTGGTACGAGAACGTCGCCAGCATGCCGCCGAGCATGTACCAGGCGAAGAGGCCGGCCACGAAGATGCCCGAGAAACGGCCGGTCTCGAGGATCATCATCAGCTTGCCGAGCACGAAGAGGCCGAGCATCAGCGCGGCGCAGACGCGGCTCTTGCGGAGGGTGCCGAAGGCGAGGGCGCCGATCAGGACGGCGTCGACGAGGTTCGCGGCCGAGGCCCCGAGGACGTTGTTGCCGGAGCTCATGGCGTAGAGGCTGATGCCGCCCGTGAGGAGCGCCGAGAACGCGCCCGCACCCACCGCCGCGCCGATCGCCTTCTGCTCCTCTTCGCTCGGCTCGGGCGGGAGCCTCTTGCCGAGCGGCGGCTCGGCGTCGGCGAGGGGGGGCGCCTCCTCCTCGAGAGGAGGCAGCACCGTCTGGCGCCGGGGCGGGCGCTCCATCAGCTCGAGGCCCGAGTCGCCGCCGTCGTAGGCCGCGGCCTCGATCGGGTCCGGCCGGCACACCGCGCAGGTCGCGAGGTCGTAGGGGAGGGGGGCTCCGCAGGTCCCGCACTTGCTCGCTGCGCCCGGGGCGGGGGGAGCCTCGGCGGCGGCGGCCGGGCTCGCGCCCGAGCGCTCGCGCTTCCAGGCCTCGTACTCCTCGCGAGATGCGAACCGGGGTGCCTTGGCCACGGATCTCTCCTCTACGCGCCTACGCGAGATCGAGCTTCGGCAGACCGCCGCCGGATCTGAAGGCCGATCGGCGCCCGGGGGGCCGGGTCGCCGCTAGGCTTCCGGGGTGGCCCTCCGCAGCGCGCGAGCCGTCCTCTTCGATCTCGACGGGGTGCTGATCGACAGCTTCGAGGTGTGGTTCCGGCTGCTCGGCTCCATCGCCGCGGACTTCGGCTACCCGGCCATCTCCCGGGAGGTGTTCCGGAGCGGGTTGGGACAGGGCATCGAGGCCGACGTGCGGCGCTTCTTTCCGCGCCACACGGTGCCGGAGCTGGAGCGGCTCTACGTCGAGCGCTTCTCGGCCCACCTCGCCCACCTCGCGGTGGCCGAGGGGGTCCCCGCGCTCTTCGCGGCGCTCCGCCGGCGCGGCGTCGGCACGGCGGTCATCACGAACACCCCGGCCGACCTGGCGCGATCGCTCGTCGCGCGCGCGGGCGCGACGCCGGACGTGCTGGTCGGCGGGACCGACGTGGCCCGGCCGAAGCCGGCCCCGGACATGGTGACGCACGCTTGTGCAGGGCTCGGCGTCGAGCCGGGCTCGGCCTGGGTGGTGGGCGACACGGCCTTCGACCGGGAGGCCGCCCGGGGCGCCGGCGCGCACTTCGCGGGCCTCGGCATCGAGGGCGAGGTGACCCTGGCCCGTCTCCCGGAGCTCCTCGCCCTGCTGGGCGAGGCGCCGCACGAGGTCCCGGTCCGGTGAGCCAGGTGATCGTCGTCGGCGCCGGGCCCGCCGGCGCGAGCCTCGCCTTCCTGCTCGCCGAGCGCGGCATCGAGGTGACCCTGGTCGAGCGCCAGCGCGACTTCGCCCGGGAGTTTCGCGGCGAGGTGCTGATGCCCTCCGGCGTCGAAGCCCTCGCGCAGATGGGCCTCGGCGAGGTCTACCGGGCCCTGCCCCGCTGGCAGCCCACCTCCCTCGCGGTCTACCTGAATCGCAAGCCCGTGGTCGACCTGCCCCTCGACGCCGCGCTCTTCGGCGGACATCCGCCGGCGGCGGTCTCCCAGCCGGCGCTCCTCGAAGCGATCGTGGCCGAGGCCGCGCGGCGGCCGGGCTTCCGCTTCCTGCGCGGCGCGACGGCCCGGGAGCTGCTGCGCGAAGGCGACCGCTTCGCCGGCGTGCGCGTGCAGAGCGACGCGGGCTCGGAGGAGCTGCGCGCGCCGCTCGTCGTCGGCACCGACGGCCGCGCCTCGATCGTGCGCCGCCGCGGCGGCTTCGCGGCGGCGGAGAACGCGCCGCCGATGGACATCGTCTGGTGCAAGATGCCGGCGCTGCCGGGCTTCGACGGGGCGAGGGGCTACGCCGGCGGCGGCCACCTGCTGCTCGCCTACCGCACCTTCGGCGACCAGCTCCAGGTCGGCTGGTCGATCCTGAAGGGCGCCTTCGGCGAGCTGCGCCGGCGCGGCATCGAGCAGTGGGTCGCCGAGATGGCGGAGCACGCGACACCGGACCTCGCGGAGCACCTCCGGCGGCACGCGGGCGCCTTCACCCATCCCTTCGTGCTCGACGCGGTCTCGGATCGGGTGCTGCGCTGGAGCGCTCCCGGGGCCCTGCTGCTCGGCGACGCCGCCCACACCTCGTCGCCGGTCGGCGGCCAGGGCCTGAACCTCGCCCTCCGGGACGCGATCGTTGCGGCGAACCACCTGGTGCCGGCGCTGCGCGCCGGCGCCGCCCCGGAGGCCCTCGACGCCGCCGCCCGCGCCGTCGAGGCCGAGCGGGTGCCCGAGATCGAGACGGTGCAGCGCCTCCAGGCCCTCGCGCCGCGCCTCGTGCTGAGCCGCGCCTGGTGGGGCGAGCCCGCGCGCCAGCTCGCGCGCCTGGCCGTCCGCAGCGGGCTCGCCGCACGGCCCGCCGCCGCCAATCTGCGCATCTTCGCCTTCGGCGCGGCGCCGGTGCGCCTGCGCGTCTAGGGCTAGGCGCCCTTGCGGTACAGGGTCACGACCGCGGCACCGCCGAGGCCGAGGTCGTGCTGGAGGGCCACCTTGGCGCCGGGCACCTGGCGCTTGTCGGCCTCGCCGCGGAGCTGCCAGTTGAGCTCGGCGCACTGGGCGAGGCCCGTGGCGCCGAGGGGATGGCCCTTC
>Ga0105107_10003182_pt1 | contig 10878 bp, 10 predicted proteins | sample PPLLaktember2015_6_FD_79335 | JGI IMG/M metagenome (GOLD analysis project Ga0105107, IMG submission 79335) | Freshwater sediment microbial communities from Prairie Pothole Lake near Jamestown, North Dakota, USA - PPLs Lake P8 Core (1) Depth... | ecosystem: Environmental > Aquatic > Freshwater >... | reverse complement strand
GAAATCCTTCTCCCCGATGAGGACGGCGAGCTGGGCGTTCGCCTCGAAGTCCGCGGCGCAGAGCGATGCGAAGCTGTGCATGTCGAATTGCGGCGGATCCCCGAGGCTCGAGATGAGCTGTCCCGTTTTGTCGAGGAGCAGCACGCTCGCGGCGTTCGAATTCTTGAGGAGCTCCTGGAGGATCGTGTTGATCGCCCAGTAATCCTCTTCGAATACCTTCCAATTCGTTCTGACCATCACTGCTCTCGCTTTTCGTTGCAGCCCCGGATCAGATCGGCTCCCGCCCTTCCAGGGCCTTGGTGATGGTGCCCCGGTCGACATATTCGAGCGAGCTTCCGAGGGGGAGCCCCCTCGCCGGCCGTGTCACCTTTATGCCGTACTTTTTCAGCATCCGCGCGATATAGAGAGAAGTCGTATCACCTTCGATGCTGGGATTCGTCGCGACGATAACCTCCTGAATCCCTTCCTCCCGGACGCGCTTCTCGAGCTGGTCCAGGTTCAAATCTCCCGGTCCCACCCCATCAAGGGGAGAAAGGACGCCGTGGAGCACATGGTAGCGGCCGCGATACTGACCCGAGGCCTCGAGAACATAAAGGTCGGCCGGCCGTTCAACGACGCATAGGATGGCGGCGGTGCGCCGTTCGTCCGTGCAGATCCGGCAGAGGTCCCCTTCGGCGAGGTTGCCGCACCTGTTGCAGAATCCGATTCTCTTTTTGACCTGCACGAGCGTTTCGGCAAACTCCCTGACCTCCTCCCCGTCCATGTCGAGTATCGCGAAAGCCAGCCTCCGAGCCGTTTTTTCGCCCACTCCAGGCAGTTTCTTGAAATGGTCGATCAGGGCCTGAAGGAGCGGTAGGTCATAATTCATTTCTCAATCTCCTTTTAGCAAGAAGCTTGCCTGCAAGCCTTCGCCGGGATAAAAGTTGCAGAATCGGGGAAAAAGCGGACGGGCGGGGCGGCGCCCCGGCGCGCTATCAAAGGGCATGCCCGGGAGCTAGAAAAGCCCCGGGATGGGGAGACCGCCCGTGAGAGCGCTCATTTCGCTGCGGACCATATCGTCAACCCTGACACGCGCTTCGTTGAGGGCGGCGATGACGAGGTCCTCGAGCATTTCGACATCCTGGGGATTGACGACCTCAGGATCGATCTTTATGGATACGACCTCGTGTTTGCCGTTCATGACGACCTTGACCATCCCGCCGCCGGACGTGGATTCGACCGTCTTCTCGGCGAGGCGTGCCTGCATTTCAGCCAGACGCTCCTGCATCTCACGCGCCTGCTTCATGAGCTTGCCCAGATCCTTCATTCCCCGATGCCTCCTGTCCTAGCTGCCTTCCTTGAATAGCTCTCCGTCGACCTCCTCGATGAGGCGCTTGATGACGGGATCCTCTCCCGCGATAGCATTGAGCGCGGGATCGAACGCCTGGCTCTTCTTCGGCTCGCCGGAACGCCGCCGCGCGGTGTCGCCCGAATCCCTGCCGGCGCCGGAGGAGTCGGGCCTCCCGTTCGCGGCGTCGGATATCCCCGCCGCCGGCCCCTGCTTCGCTGCCGGGGTGTCGGAGTGCTCAGCCGTCTCAACCGCGAGGCGTCTCCCGAAGAAGCGCTCGAGGTGATACTCGATGAGGCGGCGATTCTTTTCCTCCGAAATCATTTCGCGGTAAAACCGTCTCTGCGGGGCGAACGACAAGGTAATCACATCGCCGGCTATGCTCGCAACGCGGGCCTCCACCAGCCAGATGCCCAGCGTGAGCTTCGTTTCCCTGATCTGCGAGATGAATCGCTCCCACGCCTCCCTTCCCCCGATGGCGCGGAGAACGTTCTCCTCCTCGGGCGTGCGGATCGCGCTCATGGCCGCTTGGTCGACGCGGGCGAACGCGCCCGCCGTCTCCCGCGGCGGCACAGGCTCCGGGACGCCCGCGATGAAGGCCGCCTCGGCCTTCGGCCCGCCAGGGGCCGGAGCGCTCTCGCCGGCATCCGCGGCGCCGCGGGACGGTTCCGATGACGCCCGGCGAGCCGTTTCCAGCGATTCGGCGCGATGCGTTTCGAATGATGCCGCGCGGGACGGTTCCGATGGTTCGGCTCGATGCGGCTCCGCTCCCGCCGGGCGGCTCGTTCCCCGGTCCGTTTTCCGTTCCACCGGGCCCCCCGGGGATGCGCCCGAGCCGCCAAAGGAATCGAGCCGCCTGATGAGCTCCGAGAGCTCGACCGCCGATTCCCACGAGGCGGCCTCGGCGAGCGCCGCTTCGAGCTGGAACCGCGGTTGGCCGGAGCTCTTGAGCTCACGATAGCTGCGGGCGGCGGCGCGGAAGAGATAGAGGAGATTCTCCGTCTTGAACGCCTGAGCGATTGTTGAAAGCTCTTCAATCTCGCTTTTCGAGAGGTCGAGAAATTCGGAGGCCGACCCCCCCTCGACACTCAGAACGAGAAGATTCCGCAGACCCTCGATGTACGCGAGAAAAAACTCCTCGAGATCAAGTCCCGAGTCGACCGCGCGATCGACGATTGCGAGCGTCGTTCGCCGATCGCGCGCGGCGATCGCCGTGAGAAGCTCCATGATGAGCTGGGAGTCGACGAGCCCGAGGACACGGCGGACGAGGTCGAGATCCACCGCTCCGTCGGAAGCGGCGAGACACTGGTCGAGGAGGCTCTCGCCGTCGCGCATGCTCCCCTCGGCGCGGCGCGCGATGAGGAGGAGCGCATCGCGATCAAAGGCGATCTTCTCGAGCGAGCATATCTTCTCGAGCTGCGAGACGATTTCCCTGAGCTCGAGCCGTTTGAAATTGTAGCGCTGACACCGTGACAGAATCGTCGCCGGCACCTTGTGCGGCTCCGTCGTCGCGAAGACGAGGTACACGTGAGCGGGCGGCTCCTCGAGCGTCTTGAGGAGGGCATTGAAGGCCTGCGGGGTGAGCATGTGCACTTCGTCGATAATGTATATCTTGGAGGGTCCCTGCGCGGGAGCGTACCCGATCTTCTCGCGCAAATCGCGTATCTCGTCGATCCCACGGTTCGAGGCGCCGTCGATCTCGATGACATCGAGGTGGCGCCCCTCGGTGATCGCCGTGCACGAGGCGCACTCGTTACAGGGCTCGGCGCCGTTGGGCTTTTCGCAGTTGATGATCTTGGCGAGCAGACGGGCCGTCGTCGTCTTGCCGCAGCCGCGCGGACCCGCGAAGAGATAGGCGTGAGCGATCCGGCCCTTCTCGACGGCCTTCTTCAGCGTCCCCGTGATGTGCTCTTGCCCGATTACCTCGGCGAAGGTCTGCGGCCGCCATTTCCGTGCAAGGACGAGATAGCTCACGCCCAAGCGCCCTCCCCGTGCGCGAGACTGCGGAGATCGTGCACCCGACGTTGAAAGGCGCCCTCGGCTCTTACGGCGGGGTTAGCTCCTGCCAGGGAGAACCGCGGCACATGGGAATGGCTGCGTACCGCTGCTACCTTCCGGTCCTGACGGGGTTGGCAGGTTCCCATTGCGCGGGACCTGACCATCAACACCACGTTCCGTCGTCGATCGCGCGAAAACCACGCTTCCTCGGCCAGGAATTCGACCCCGCTATAGCGGATTGCGGGTACAGGGCACCGCTACCTCCCCGCCTAGCACGATCTCCACAAACGCGGTCACTTCAATAAAAATCTGGTGGAGATGATCGGGTTCGAACCGACGACCCCCTCGTTGCGAACGAGGTGCTCTCCCAGCTGAGCTACATCCCCACCCTCTCACCAGTAATAGCCTCTTTTCCGAGAGGCGGCAAGGCATTTCATGGCGGAGAGAGAGGGATTCGAACCCTCGGAGCAGAAACCTGCTCAACGGTTTTCGAGACCGTCCCATTCAACCACTCTGGCATCTCTCCGCGCTTCGTCTCGCACGGCGCGCCCGGCGCGCGCCCCATGACCGATGAATGGCGGAGAGAGAGGGATTCGAACCCTCGGTGGAGTGTTACCTCCACACACGATTTCCAATCGTGCCGATTCAGCCAGCTCTCGCATCTCTCCGCGTATCGTCTCCCGCGCGTACGGCGCCGAAAAACTCTTGCAGGAGGGAGAGGCATTCCGCCTCCCGCACTCCCCCGATCACCTCGATGCGGTGGTTGAAAAGCTCCGCCTCGTGGAAATCGTCGACCGACCCGCAGGCGCCGCTCCGCGGCTGCTTCGCGCCGTACGCGACGCGCGCGACCCGCGAGAGGTACACCGCCCCCATGCACATGTGGCACGGCTCGACGGTCACGTAGAGCGTGCATCCGTCGAGGCGCCAGTCACCGAACGTCTTCGAGGCGCTCTCGATCGCGATCATTTCGGCGTGCGCCGTCGCGCGCCCTTTGGTTTCAACCTTGTTGTGGCCGCGTCCCAGGACGCGCCCTTCCTTCACGATAACCGCGCCGATGGGGACTTCCCCTTTCCGGCGCGCCTTGGCGGCCTCCGCGAGCGCCGCGCCCATCCACCGCGCGTCATCCATTGCTTCGCCGCGCCATACCGGTCCCTTGCCCCGCGTCAATTCGCCGCGGCCCGCGGCGGCAACGCGTTCACGAGCGATTCGAGCACGATCTGCGCGACCTCTTCGTACGGAGGCGCTGCGTACATATCGCGCCCCGTTCCCGTGACGCCGCCGACTCTCCGGTCGACCCCCCCGCTCTGGAGAATGCTCCTATCCTCGCTCCGGACGGCTTCGCGGAAGTTCTCGTCGCTCGCTTCCCAGAGAATCGCGCCCGTCCCCATATCGACAAGGGTGATCGCCGCGCCGATCTGCGTGACCGAGCTGGTCGCCGCCTCGCGATAATCGGCTTCGTCCTTGTGCCACAGATAGACGAGCGGGATCATCAGCACATCCGCGTTCAGCGCGAGCTTGAGCTTCTGCACGAATTCCTTGTCGAGCACGTGCTTCTCGGCCCATTGCTCCCGGAATGCGGCGTACCGGTCGCTGAGCCCGGCGCGCGAGAGGGCGACCATGAACTGGTCGGACGAAATAAATTTGTAGTCCGCTCTCCGACTCAGGAGATCAACGAGCGTCTTGTTCATGATACGCTCGGATTGTCTCTCGGGATCTTCCCCTTCGATGATCGAGCTCGTGAACGGTGCGATGAGAATTCCCCTCACCTTGTTCGCCTCGAAGGTGGGATCAGCCGTCACCTTCGACGGATGGGCCGGTTTGCACCCCGCCCCGAGGAGGCAGAGGACCGCAGAGAGCGCCAGTAACCGTTTCATATTTCCATTCCTTTTGAAAGCCCGCCGGGCAGCCCGGGAATTGATTGCAACACAATATATAACTGGCGGTTTTGCGCTTTGTCAATGATGAAATCCCCGGCGCTCCGCGCGAGCCGGGGAAGATCGTGGGCTTCAAGGAACGCTCGCCGCGCCTCAGTCCGCCCGGAGCCCCGGGACGCACCCCGCGCGCGCCTCCCTCGCGAGGAGGTCCTGCCAGTTGCGCTCCGTCTCGCTCTCGACCCAGGCGAGCTCATCTTCTTTCAGGTGGCGGAAGCGCCCCTGCGCCATGATGTAGTCTTTGATCGGCGTAGGCTCGAAGTCCTTCCAGACTTTCCAGACTTTTCCATTCTCCGTGATCTCGACGAGCGGAAAGACCTTCGAGGTCACCGCTTGCCGCGCCATCGCGACCGAGAGCTCGGGAGCGAGCTTCCATCCGGTCGGGCAGGGGGCGAATACGTGCAGGAAACGGGTCCCCTTGTACTCCCGCGCCTTTCTGAACTTTTCGATGAGATCCTGCGGAAAGGCCACGGACGCCGTCGCGATGTAGGGAATCGAATGCGCCGCCATGATGTCGATCATCTTCTTTTTCGGGCGTCTTTTCCAATGATCTCCGGGGGTCGTCGTCGTCCACGCGCCGATCGGCGTCGACGAGCTCCGCTGGATGCCCGTGTTCATGTAGGCCTCGTTGTCGTAGCAGCAGTAGATAACGTCCTCGTTGCGCTCGGCGGCGCCGGAGAGCGCCTGGATGCCGATATCGAACGTGCCGCCGTCTCCCGCCCACGCGAGGACGACCGTTTCCGTGTCCCCCCGCATCTCGAGCCCCGCCTTGAGCCCCGAGGCGGTGGAGGCCGCCGCCTCAAAGGCGGTGTGCAGGATGGGCACCTTGAGGGACGTGTGGGGAAACGGCCCGTCGATGACAGACCAGCAGCAGGCCGGAATGACGAGCGCCGTCTTGGGCCCGAGCGCCTTCAGCGCGAAGCGCATCGCCTGCGTGGCCCCGCACCCCTGGCACGCCAGGTGGCCGGAAGTCATGAGCTCGCTCGTCGGGATCTTCGCCACAGCTTTCATATCTTCACTCCTATCCAGTTGATATCGGGCTCGGGCTTCTTGTTCGTGAGCAGATTATCGGCGATCGAGCGAATGACCTTCGGCGTCACGTCGCGTCCGCCGAGGCCGGCGATGTAGCCGACCATCGGAACGGCCGTTCTGCCGTAAAGAGCGCTCTTGATTTCCTGGTAGAAGATGCCGTGGTGACCGAACGAGATATTCCGGTCGATGACGCCGACCTTCTTCGCCTTCGAGAGCACCTGATAGACATCCTCGAAGGGGAATGGCCTGAAGACCCTGATTTTCAGCGAACCGATCTTGATCCCCTCCTCGCGCATCTCGTCGATGACGGCGCGCGTGGTGGAGGCGACGGTGCCCGAGGTGACGAGGATGTACTCGGCATCATCGCAGCGGTACGGCTTGACCATTCCATAGCCGCGCCCGAAGCGTTTCTCGAACTCTCTGTCGACGTCGCGCACGACGTCGCGCGACTCTTCCATCGCCTTCTGGATCATGTACCGGAGCTCGAAGTACTCGCCGGGCGAGGCGAGGTTCCCGAGCGAGTGGGGGCTGGCGGTGTCGATCCGCACCTCCGCCTTGTAGGGCGGGAGAAACGGCCGGACCTGCTCGGGCTCGAGAATGTCGACGATCTCGAAGGTATGCGAAAGGTAGAAGGCGTCGAGAACGACCATGACGGGGAGCTTCACCGTCTCGGCGATTTTGAACGCCTGCACGATCGTATCCTGCGTTTCCTGGTTGCTCTCGCAGTAGATCTGGAGCCATCCGGTGTCGCGCTGAGAAAGAGAATCGTTCTGGTCGGTCCAGATGCTCCAGGGAGGACCGACGGCGCGGTTCACGTTCACGAGCACGATCGGGTAGCGGCCCCCGACTGCCCAATGGATGATCTCGTGCATGAGGAGCAGCCCCTGCGACGAGGTCGCCGTGAAGGTGCGCACCCCCGCCGCGGAGGCGCCGACGCACGCGGTGAGCGCGCTGTGCTCTGATTCGACCGCGATGAATTTCGCGTCGAGCTCGCCCTTGGCGCACATCTCGGAGAGAAGCTCCACGATCTGGGTCTGCGGCGTTATCGGGTAAGCGGAGATCACCTTGACGTCGCTCGCGCGCACGCCGTAGCTCACGGCGTGGTTGCCCATGATGACCTTTTTCATCTTCCCTCCTCCCGCGTCGATATGGCGCTGCGCGGGCATTCGGTCACGCACACGAGGCATCCCTTGCAGTAGTCGTAATCGAACTCGTATTCTGCGGCGAGACGCTTGACCGCGACGTCGGGGCAATAGACCCAGCAGTTGTCGCAGAAGTTGCACACGCCGCAGGAGAAGCAGCGGTCGGCCTCGCGGTGCAGCAGCTCGTCGTCGAATCCGGCATGTATCTCCCCGTACCCTTTGAGGGCTTGATCGGCCGTAATCCGCGGCGCGAGCACCCGTTTTGCCTTGGTGAAATAGGCGGTGTTGATGTTCTCGATGCTGATCGTGCGGGGCTCCTCGACAGCGGGTTCCGGCTGCCCCGACAGCATGCGGTCGATCCGCTCCGCGGCCTTCCGCCCCGCCGCGATTGCCTCGACGACGCTCGCGGCGCCCGTCACGGCATCGCCCCCCGCGAAGACATTCTTCGCGCTCGTCTCGCCCGATTCGTTCTTCGTACGGATGAGCGCGCCATCGAGCTCGATGGCCTTCCCGAACGGCGCCGCGTCGGCCTCTTCGCCGATCGCGGTGAACAGCGTGTCCACCTCCATCGCGAAGGTTTTGTCCCCGTCGGGAACGGGTCGGCGGCGGCCCGATTCGTCTGGCTGAGCGAGTTTCATCTGCTGGAAAACAACCTTCAGCGGGCCCGAGCCGCGCCGCTCGATGCTCTTCGGCGCCGCGAGGAAGTGGAAGTAGACGCCCTCGTGCTCGGCCTCCTCGATCTCGTCTTTGATGGCCGGCATCTCGTTCATCGTGCGACGGTAGACGACGGTCACTTCGCTCCCTGCGCGCCGCGCGCAGCGGGCGACATCCATCGCCGTGTTGCCGCCCCCCACGACGACGACCCGCGCGCCCGGGTTCACCTTCTCGCCGCGATTCACCTTCCGGAGAAATTCGAGGCCGTGCTCAATGCCGCGTCCCTCCTCGCCGGGAACTCCCATCGAGCGGCTCTTCGTGAGACCGGTGCCGATGAATACGGCGGAGAACTCCTTCTCGAGCTTTTCCAGTGTAATGTCTCTGCCGACTGAGGTTCCCGCCTTGACCGTGATCGGCCCCGATTCGAGGATGGAGGCGATCACGCGGTCGAGGAGGTTATTCGGCAGGCGATACTCCGGGATTCCCCATCGGAGTGTTCCGCCGAGGGCGCTATCCGCCTCGAATATCGTGACGGGGTATCCGCGCCGCGCGAGATAGAACGCCGCGGAGAGCCCCGCGGGCCCCGCGCCGATTACGGCGATCTTTTCCTTCCTCGACGCGGGAACCTTCTTCATCCACGAGGGATTCTCGAGCCCCCGGTCGCCGATCGCGCGTTCGATCGCGGGGATGTTGATCGCCTGATCGAAATCCTTCCTCGTGCATTTCTCCATGCACGGATGGAAACAGACGCGCCCGGTGACGGACGGCATCGGATTCGACTCTATGATCGCCTTCCACGCCTGCTCGTAGTCTCCCTCGGTCACGAGGAATATGTAGCGCTGGATGTTCTCCGCAGTGGGGCACCCGAGGCGGCACGGGGAGATCTTGAAATCGTAGTATGGCCGCACGTTGCGCCAGGAGCCCGTCAGGTTGTACGTCATGTCGGCTATCGACATGGCGCACAGCGGCATCTCCTTGTAGCTCTTGAAGGTGATTTTCTCTCCCATGTATCCTCCAGCCTTTGCGTGTATGAGGAACCCGTCGGAATGGATATCGCTGCCCCGGTCCTCGTTATCTCGAGACGGATACAACGCTCTTGTATGCTTCTTCGGCCGCTTTACGGTTATTTTCCTTGCGAAGCGGAACGAATTCCTCGACGGCCTCGAGCACCGCCTTCAAGCCCAGGAGCTTCGTAGCCCCCGCGAATGCGCCGACGATCGCTGTGTTCACGATCGGCGCCGAGCGCGAGCCGAGGCCATACTTGAGGGCGATCGCGTTCGCATCCACCGTGGCGATCTTGAACTTCTTCAGGAGCTCGTTTTCGCCCATCTCGCGGTTCGTATTGATCACGATCCAGCCTCCGTCCTTGAGGCCGGACGTGATATTGATCGTCGAGAGGAGAACGGGATCGAGAACGATGAGATGATCGGGCTCGTAGATTTCGCAGCGTTCCCGAATCTCTCCGTCAGAGACGCGCGTGAACGACATGACGGGAGCGCCGCGCCGTTCTACGCCGAATGCGGGAAACGCCTGCACGAATTTGTTCTCGCGGAAAAACGCCTCGGCGAGAATCTCGGAGGCGATCACGGCCCCCTGACCACCCCGGCCGTGGGTTCTGATCTCAATCATACGCGATCCCTTCGAGGTAAGCGTAACTTGTTTTAAATAAATAAATTACTAGCGCCGCGCCCGAGCCCATCCCGCGGCGCATTATTACTGTTCAGCCTAATCCATTGCAGAGCGAGGGTCAAGCCCTTTTTTGTTATCTCGGAATAATTAACCTTTGGTGATTATCAACGGGGAGAAAGAGAATCGCGCCCAGGAGGATTCGAACCCCCAGCCTTCTGGTCCGTAGCCAGACGCTCTATCCAGTTGAGCTATGGGCGCAATGAGTCGTCAGAACCCGGTTATCGTTTTCTCGGGCGGAACGTGGGGACCTTCGCCCGCTCCCGGCGACTGCGGCGGCGCCGCCTTCACCAGTTCCGCGGCGGGCTCCAGCATGAGCTCGATCCCGCCCACGACCGAGGCTATAAGATTGTAAATGAGGACCCATATGGCAACGACAATCGTGCCGAAAACCGCGTATAGGATCGCGATCAGGGGGATGAGGATGAGGCCGATGCCCCGCAATATGCCGACCTCGTCGCCGAGCCCGGAATCCCCGAGGGAGCTAATGAGAAAGCTCCAGCTCGAAAGGAGGAGCGCGTAGAGAATACCGATCAGGATACCGATGATGATGAATACGACAAAGCACACCCTGATAACCGGCCAGAGCGGAATCTTCTTCAGAACGTATGCTTTTGCCACGGCTCCTCCTTTGCACATGCGGGCGTTTTTCCGGCTCTCTTATAGCACCGGCCGCGGGGGGTGTCAATAGATACGATTGTCTTTGGCAGCCCGCGTTTTTCTCGTTGCGCATCTCGCATTCACGGAGTGTTCCCGCCGGGATCGCCGGCGCGGCGCGATCGCGATTCCACCGCGCAGTAGAGCACCGGCAGAACGACGAGCGTGAGAAGGAGCGACGTCGCGAGCCCCCCGAGAACGACGGCGGCGAGCGGGCGCTGCATCTCGGCGCCGCTGCCCGTCGCATAGATCATCGGCACGAGACCGAAGAGCGTCGTGAGCGCCGTCATGAGGAGGGGACGAAAACGAATGTCGCACCCCTTGAGAACGGCGCTCTGCGGGTCGAGCCCTTCCCGCCCCATCTGCTTGAAGAACGAGACGAGGAGCGTGCCGTTTTCGACCGCCGTGCCGAAGAGGGCGATAAATCCCACCGCCGCCGATACGCTGAGAT
>Ga0105107_10003181_pt1 | contig 10884 bp, 7 predicted proteins | sample PPLLaktember2015_6_FD_79335 | JGI IMG/M metagenome (GOLD analysis project Ga0105107, IMG submission 79335) | Freshwater sediment microbial communities from Prairie Pothole Lake near Jamestown, North Dakota, USA - PPLs Lake P8 Core (1) Depth... | ecosystem: Environmental > Aquatic > Freshwater >... | reverse complement strand
CGGCCAACGACGCGGACAAAACGCTCGTTCTGACGAGCGAATTGACGATGTTCCGGGGCAGAAGTGAGAGTAAGTCTTCGGTCAACGTGACCGGGAACGAGCTCAAACTCGTCGAATCGAGGGGAGGAGGCTCGAAGACCGAGTTCGTCTACGGGCGCGCCAGATAGGCGCGGCGGCGGCCCGGCCCGCAGCCGCGCCGCCGGCATCCATCGTGTCCGCCCGATCCGGCAGACGAGTGCAAACTCTTGTTGAAGCGTCATCATAACCGGACTATGTTTGCCGCCATGAAGCCACAGGAATACCGACGGCCCGGGCGACCGACGACGAGTCCGCGGCCGCGCCGCGAGCAGGTGCCGTCGCGATGCGGGCGCGTCGCGCGGCAACGAGGATGCGTGAGCACGTGCAGCGGCGGCGGCATTGCATTTCCGCACTGACGGTGTCCGATGCGCTGGGACTGCTCGCCGGTCTGCGCTCGCTGGCGGGCGGAAAGGGGTGATCGCATGGCAAGTTCGGGGCTGCCGCGGTGATCGATTGGTTGTCGCCGGCAGCGTTTTCCTTGATTCGTGCTTGCGCCCGACCTGAGCGCGAGCAATGGGTTCGCCAGTTCGCGGCCATCGAATGATCCCTCGCTCCCGCTTGTTCGCGAAGTATGCCGCGTTCATCATCGCGCTGGTGAGCGCCGCGCTGGTCGCAAGCGGCGCATTGAGCCTCTACTTTTCCTACCGCGAGAACCAGGAGCACCTGATATCGCTGCAGCGCGAAAAGGCGATCGCAGCCGCGACGCGCATCGAGCAATACATTCTCGACATCGATCACCAGCTCGGGTGGACGGCGCTGCCGCAGTTGGCCACGGGCGCCGACCCGGGCGCGCAACGTCGCTTCGAATATCTCAAGCTGCTGCGGCAGGTGGCGCCGATCACCGAGGTGGCATGGCTCGATGCTTCGGGCCGCGAGCAGCTGCGCGTCTCGCGCCTGGCGATGGAGGTGGTGGGGGCGGGGACCGATTTTTCTGCCGACCCAAAATTTCTCGAGAGCAGGGGCGGCAAGACCTGGTACAGCCCGGTGTACTTCCGCAAGGAGACCGAGCCATACATGACGATCTCGCGGCCTGCCGGCGGCGCCGAAGGCGGTGTCACCGTTGCCGAGGTCAATTTGAAGTTTGTATGGGAGGTCGTTTCCCGAATTCGCATCGGAGAGGCCGGCGTCGCCTACGTCGTCAACTCCGCTGGCACGTTGATCGCCCACCCGGACATCAGCCTGGTGCTCAAGAAGACCGATCTGTCACAGCTGCCGCAGGTCGCTGCGCTCGAAATGCCCGCGGAGGACGATGTGCCTATCGCGCGCGACTTTAAAGGTGTCGAGGTGTTGACCGCCCACGAACGCATACCGACGCTCAATTGGACGGTGTTCGTCGAGTTGCCGTTGGCGGAAGCTTTGGCACCGCTGTACGCGTCGATCTGGCGCACGGGCGTGCTGCTGCTCGTGGGGCTGGCAATCTCCATCCTGGTGAGCGTGTACCTCGCGCGCCGCATGGTGACGCCTATTCGGGCACTGCAGCAGGGCGCCGAGAAGATCGGCGCCGGGCAGCTCGATCAACGGATCGACGTTCACACCGGCGACGAGCTGCAGGCACTTTCCGAGCGGTTCAACAAGATGGCGGCCGAGCTCAAAGCGTCCTATGCCGATCTCGAGCGCAGGGTCGAGGAGCGTACGGCGGCGCTGAAGGAGTCGCTGGAGCAGCAAACCGTTACCGCCGAAGTCTTGCGTGTGATCAGCAGCTCGCCCACCAGCACGCAACCGGTTTTCGACACTATCGTCACGAGTGGGGTCGGCCTGTTCGGCGGCAAGGACATTGCGCTGCGCCTGGTGATGGGCGATCACACCGAGCTGGTGGCGAGTACCCGTTCGCTGTCCGAGTTCGGTGGGAAGTATCCGATACCGCTGTCGGACGGAAGCAATCCCGGTTCGCGCGCAATCCAACGGCGGGAAGTGGTACAGGTCTCCGACATGCTGAGCGCCGATGACTGGGTGAGCGCCGATTTCAAGCAGCGTGCGGATCTTAGAGGTTTCCGGGCGATCATGGCAGCGCCGCTGTTGCGAGAGGACAAGGCGATCGGCGCGATCACCGTAACGCGAGCTTCGCCGGGGGCGTTCAGTGCCAAGGAAATGGCCTTGCTGCAGACGTTCGCCGATCAGGCTGTGATCGCCATCGAAAACGTGCGCCTCTTCAATGAGATCGAAGAGAAAAGTCGCCAGCTCGAGATCGCCAACAAGCACAAGTCCGAATTCCTTGCCAACATGTCGCACGAGTTGAGAACGCCGCTGAACGCGATCATCGGCTTTTCGGAGGCGCTGGAGGAGCGATACTTCGGCGAGCTCAATCCAAAGCAAGCCGAATACGTCAAGGATATCAACACCTCGGGCAAGCACCTGCTCGCGCTCATCAACGACATCCTCGATCTGGCGAAGGTGGAGGCGGGCCGCATGGAGCTCGAGATATCGGAGTTCAACCTGCCAGCGGCATTGCAGAATGCATTGACGCTGGTGCGCGAGCGTGCCATGACGCATGGAATTTCGCTCACGCTTGCCGCGGACCCAACGCTCGGGCCGGTGCACGGCGACGAGCGCAAGTTCAAGCAGATCATGCTCAATCTCTTGTCGAATGCGGTCAAGTTCACGCCCGACGGCGGACGCGTCGAGGTGCGCTCGCGCATCGACGGCGAGACGATCGCGATCTCGGTGTCGGATACCGGAATCGGCATTCCTCCGCAGGACCATGAGGCCGTGTTCCAGGAGTTCCGCCAAGTGGGTTCCGACTACACCACCAAGCAGGAGGGAACCGGACTGGGGCTCGCCCTTGCCCGGCGCTTCGTCGAGCTGCACGGCGGGAGAATCTTGCTGGAGAGCGAGCTCGGGAAAGGTTCGACCTTCACTTTCACGCTGCCATTCGACTGCAGCGAGCAACCCGCCGCGAGGAGCGCGTAGGTGACGAGGATCGCTTGTTCGAGGGATTGCCCGTCGTCCTCGTCGAAATTTGCCGACTTTTTCGAGCTCTTGCCATGAGCCTGATTTTGATCGTCGAGGACAACGAAAAGAACATGAAGCTCGTTCGCGACGTGCTTCAAGTCAAAGGATACGAGACGCTCGAGGCTGCCACGGCAGAGGAGGGTGTGCGCATCGCGCGCGAGCGCCTGCCAAACCTGGTTCTGATGGACATTCAGCTTCCCGGCATGAGCGGGATCGATGCGATCAGAATGCTGCGCGCCGATCCCTCCACGGCCGCGATCCGCGTGGTGGCAATCACTGCCTCGGTCATGCAACAGGACAGACAGCAGATCATGAGCGCGGGGTTCGACGGCTTCATCGAGAAGCCGATCAATCTGCGAACCTTCCTGGACACCGTCCAGCGCGCCATGCGAGGGTAGCGCATATGGGTACACCTGCGAGAATCCTGGTCGTGGACGACCTGCCTGCGAATGTAAAGCTGCTTGCCGATCTGCTGACGGTCAAGGGCTACAGCGTCGCGACGGCGACGAGCGGGGAAGAGGCACTCGCCCAGCTCGCATCGGAGCACCTCGACTTGGTGCTGCTCGACGTCATGATGCCCGGGATCAGCGGTTACGACGTCTGCCGCGCGATCCGGGCCGACCCGGCGCTGGGGATACTCCCCGTGGTTCTGGTCACCTCGCTCGACCCCGGACAGGAGCGCATCAAGGGGCTGGAGGCGGGCGCAGACGACTTTCTCACCAAGCCGGTCAACCAAGCGGAACTGCTTGCCCGTGTGAAGTCCCTGCTCAGGATCAAGTCGCTCTACGACGAAGTCGAGCGTCGGAAGCTCGAGCTGGCAGAGTGGAACCGGACGCTCGAGCAGCGTGTGGCCGACGGCATCGCGCAACTCGAACGCCTCTCTCGCATGAAGCGCTTTTTTTCCCCCCAGGTGGCTGATCTCATCCTCGCCGGCGGCACCGACGATCCGTTGCGAAGTCACCGCCGCGAGATCACGGTCGTATTTCTCGATTTACGCGGCTTCACGGCCTTTACCGAAACCGCGGATCCCGAGGAAGTGATGGGGGCGCTGCGCGAGTATCACGCAGAGATGGGCCGGTTGATCATGGCGCATCAGGGTACGCTCGAGCGCTTCGCCGGTGACGGCATCATGATCTTCTTCAACGACCCCGTCGAGCTCGAAAACCCAGCCGAGAAGGCGGTTCGCATGGCCATCGAGATGCACGGGCGCTTCGCATTGCTCGACGCGCGGTGGCGCAAGCGAGGCTACGACCTGCACATGGGTATCGGCATCGCGCAAGGCTATGCCACCCTGGGGGCAATCGGCTTCGAGGGCCGGCAGGACTACGGGGCGATCGGCACCGTCACCAATCTTGCGGCAAGGTTGTGCGCGGAAGCGGCGCCGGGGCAGATACTGGTCTCGCAACGCGTTCTTGGTCAGATCGAAGAGTTGGTCCAGTTCGAGCCGGTCGACCAGATAGTGCTCAAAGGCTTTCGTCAGCCCGTCCAGGTCTTCAACGTGTCGGCACTGAAGCAAGCTCAGGGCGGCACTTGGACGGTGGGTGTCGGTTGGACGTCGGCGGCGGACTCGTGCAAGCCGACCCGTTGCGGCAGCATCGACGGCACGTCGATGCGCTGATCAGCGTCATGTGTCGGCGGATTGCGCCACTCGAGCTTTCGAAGGTCAAGCTGCGGTCGCGCCAGCGCCGCCACGCGAGGCGCGTTTGCGCTCGTGCTCCTTGAGATGGCGCTTGCGGATGCGTATCGTCTTCGGCGTGATTTCCACCAGCTCGTCGTCGCCAATGAACTCGACGGCGTACTCGAGCGAGAGCTGAATGGGCGGGGTGAGCAGGATGGCGTCGTCCTTGAGCACCGTGCGAAAGTTCGTGAGCTGTTTGGTCTTCACCGGATTGACGGTGAGATCGTTGTCTCGACTGTGAATGCCGACCACCATGCCTTCGTAGACACGATCGCCGGGCTTGACGAACAGGCGCCCCCGTTCCTGCAGCTTGCCAAGCGAATATGCGACCGCCTCGCCGTCGTCGCCGGAAATGAGAACGCCGTTGCGGCGCCCGGGAATGTCGGGCTTCATCGCCGCGTACTCGTCGAAGACGTGACTCATGAGGCCGGTCCCGCGGGTGAGATTCAGGAACTCGTTCTGAAACCCGATCAACCCGCGCGCCGGAATCCGATACTCGAGCCGCACCCGGCCCTTGCCATCGGGCGCCATGTCGGTGAGCTCCGCTCGGCGCATGCCGAGCGCTTCCATCACGGCGCCTTGATGCGTCTCCTCCACATCCACCGTCAGCGCTTCGAAAGGCTCGTACGGCACGCCATCGATGACCCGCGTGATGACTTCCGGCCGGCCGACGGCAAGCTCGTAGCCTTCGCGGCGCATGTTCTCGAGCAGGATGGTGAGATGCAGCTCGCCGCGCCCGGAAATTCGAAATATATCCGGATCCGCAGTTTCCTCGACCCGCAATGCGACGTTGGTGTTCAGTTCTCGGGCGAGGCGCTCCGCGATCTGGCGGCTGGTGACGAAGCGTCCTTCCTGGCCGGCAAACGGAGACGTGTTCACCTGGAACGTCATCGTCAGTGTCGGCTCGTCGACCGAAAGCACGGGAAGTGCGTCGGGATGCTCGGGATCGGCCAGCGTCGCGCCGATGGCGACCTGTTCCACGCCGGCGATTACGACGATGTCGCCCGCAAGCGCATCGGTGAGCGGCACACGCTCCAGTCCGCGGAAGCCGTGCAACTGCCCGATCTTTGCCTTTTGCACGGGCTTGTCGGCGGTGAGCACGACGATGTCCTGCCCGGGCTGCAAGCGCCCCCGGCTGATGCGTCCGATGCCCATGCGTCCCACGTAGCTCGAGTAGTCGAGTGCGCTGATACGTAGCTGAAACGGCCCGTCGGCATCGCCATCCGGCGCCTGCACGTGGGTGAGGATGGCTTCGAACAAGGGGCGCATCGACGGGCCGTCTTCGAGCGTGCCGCTCGCCTCGATGGCCTCCCGCGGCGCGTCCTTGAGATCGATGACCGCCCAGCCCTGCAGTGCCGATGCGTACACCACCGGGAAATCGAGCTGGTCTTCGGTGGCGCCCAGGCGGTCGAACAGATCGAAGGTCTGGCTCACGACCCACTCCGGCCGGGCACCTGGGCGATCGATCTTGTTCACGACAACGATCGGCCGCAAGCCGAGCGCAAGCGCCTTTTTCGTGACGAAACGCGTTTGCGGCATGGGGCCTTCGACCGCGTCGACCAGCACCAGGACGCCATCGACCATGGAGAGCGCGCGCTCGACTTCGCCGCCGAAATCGCGGTGCCCGGGCGTGTCGACGATGTTGATCTTGACGCCGCGGTACTCGACTGCGGTGTTCTTGGCGAGGATGGTGATGCCGCGCTCGCGCTCGAGGTCGTTGGAGTCCATGACGCGCTCGGTAACCTGCTGGTGCGAGGCGAACACGCCGGCCTGGCGCAGCAGCTTGTCGACGAGGGTCGTCTTGCCGTGGTCGACGTGGGCAATGATGGCGATGTTACGAATCGGGGCTGGCATGGAGCGCGCCTTGGCAAAGGGGCGCGATTGTATCACCCTGCCGCCGCTAAGCGGGAGCGGAAAGCGATCCTGATCGCACGGGCGAGGTGCGCGGGCGCGAGAACGATAGATCGCGCCGATCCTTCGGCTCGCGTGCCGGCAATGCCCCGCATGGTCGCTCGGATTTCTGCGTGCCCCGCCGCATAGGCCTACATGTTGGGATAGTTGGGTCCCCCGCCGCCTTCCGGGACGACCCAAACGATATTCTGAGTCGGGTCCTTGATGTCGCAGGTCTTGCAGTGAACGCAGTTCTGCGCGTTGATCTGCAGGCGTGGGTTCGATCCGTCGTCGTCGCGAACGATTTCGTAGACCCCGGCGGGGCAGTACCGCTGCTCCGGGGCATCGTAGAGCTCGAGGTTCACGCGCACAGGGACCGTCGAATCCTTCAGCGTGAGATGAACCGGCTGATTCTCCTCGTGATTGGTGTTGGATATGAAGACCGAGGAGAGCCGGTCGAAGGTCAGCACGCCGTCGGGCTTGGGATACTCGATCGGGCGAGCGTCGCGCTTGTTCATCAGCGTCTCGTGATCGGCGTGCTTGTGATGCAATGTCCAGGGTGCCTTGCCGCCGAAGAGCACCTGATCGATGCCCACCATCAGCGTGCCGGTAAAGAGGCCTTTGCTCATGAACGGCTTGAAATTTCGCGCGCGGTGCAATTCGTCGTACAGCCAGCTCGAGCGGAATGCCTCGGGGTAGCTCGTGAGCTCGTCACCGGAGCGGCCCGCCGCGATCGCTTCGAACGCGGCCTCGGCGGCCATCATGCCGGATTTGATTGCGGCATGACTGCCCTTGATGCGCGAGGCGTTCAAGAAGCCGGCGTCGTCGCCGATCAATGCACCGCCCCGGAAGACCAGTTTCGGCAGCGACTGGATACCTCCGGCCGAAATGGCACGGGCCCCATACGCGAGCCGCTTCCCGCCCTCGAAGAAGGTGCGGATCTTGGGGTGCGTCTTGTAGCGCTGAAATTCCTCGTACGGACTGAGATACGGATTCTTGTAGCCGAGTCCGACGACGAATCCGACCGCGACCAGATTGTCTTCCATGTGGTAGAGAAAAGAGCCGCCGTACGTATCGCGTTCGAGCGGCCAACCCGCCGTGTGAATCACCAGACCGGTCTGGTGTTTCGCGGGATCGATCTGCCACAGCTCCTTCAGGCCGATGCCGTAGAGCTGCGGCTCCACGCCGTCGCGTAACCCGAAGCGCTCCTGCAACTGCTTGCCCAGGTGCCCGCGGCAGCCCTCGGCAAAGAATGTGTACTTGGCGTGAAGCTCCATGCCGGGCTGGTGGTTTTCGGTCGGTTTGCCATCCTTGCCGATGCCCATGTCACCCGTAGCAACGCCCTTGACGCTGCCGTCGTCGTTGTAGAGGACTTCGGCTGCCGCAAAACCGGGAAAGATCTCGACCCCGAGCGCCTCGGCCTGCTGTCCGAGCCACCGGCACACGTTGCTGAGGCTGACGATGTAGTAGCCGTGATTCTGAAAGCAGGCGGGAAGTAAAGTGCCGGGAACCTTGAACGCGCCCGACTCGGTCAGGAACATGAAGCGGTCTTCACTCACCGGCGCGTTTAGCGGCGCGCCCTGGGCCTTCCAATCCGGCAGCAGCTCATCGAGCCCGCGCGGATCCATGACCGCTCCGGAGAGAATGTGCGCGCCGATCTCGGAGCCCTTCTCGAGCAGGCAAACACTCGTCTCGGTGCCTTTCTCCGCCGCGAGCTGCTTGATCCGGATGGCCGCGGCCAGGCCGGCTGGACCGCCGCCTACCACCACAACGTCATACTCCATCGATTCACGCTGCGTCAACTTCGCTCTCCCGGGCGTTTGCTCTGGAATCGACCGCTATCTTACACCGCATCACCGACGGTATCTCGCTCGAGTCATCAATCCGCAAGCTGCTCGCGTGACTCGCGCCGCTCAGCTCGCTTCGGAAAGAAGCGCGGCACAGCGAAGCCCGCTGCGCACCGCAGCTTCGAGCGTCCCCGGATAGTCGCTCGCCGTGTAGTCGCCCGCCAGGTAGAGGCCCGCGACATCGGTGCGCTGGTCAGGGCGGCGCAACTTCGGCACGCAGGCGAAGGTGGCCTGCTTCTCTTCGATAACCTGGACCCAGTCAGGTGTGTCGAGCGCGGGGAGCATCGCCGCGACCTCGCGTCGAACCTGCTCGCCGAGCTGCTCGTGGCTCAGTTTGCGTTCCCGACCGTATGCGCTGATGACTACCGCGAGCAGGCCCGATTGTCCGCTGATCTGATTGCGGTCGAACATCCACTGACCGAAACCGCGCGACATGCCGAGCATGGGAAAGGGCAACCGGCAAGGGCGGGGATAGTTCAGGTACACCGTGACGATGGGTTCGTAGGCAAGGGCGGCGATCATCTTCAGCGCGTCGCCCAGTGGCTCGAGATGCCCCACGATTGCGGGAACTCGCGAGGGCTGGGTGGCGACAATGACGGCATCGTGCGTCATCGGGCCACGGTCCGTCGTCAGCATGAAGTGATTGCCGACGCGGTTTATCTGCTCGACCTTGCATGCCAGATGCACCGCGCCGTCTTGGCGCACGACGAAATCGGCTGCGGGGGCGGGAAAGAGCCGGCTCAGGTCGACGCGTGGCAGGATCAGATCGGACGAGGCGCGATCGCTTGCGAGGGCATCACGCAATACGTTCAGAAAGACTTGTGCCGATGCCCGCTCGGGCGGCGTGTTCAGTGCGGCGACGCACAAGGGTTCCCAGAGGAAACGAATCGCATCCTGGTGCTGTTCGTGCTCGCGCAAGAGCGCGGCGACCGATGCGTCGGCGGGAAGTCGGAAGGCGCGGCGTCTGCATCGCTCGACGAAGAGTGCACAGCGCAGCCGTGCCGGCATGCTCAGGCCCTGCGCACGCAGCAGGCCGAGCGCCAGATGCCAGGGCGCGGGCAGATTGCCCCGCAGACGAAGCTGAAAATGCGGCGGGAAGGACAGCTGCAGCGGTAATCGCATCAGACTGTCGGGGGGTGCGCCGATCCGCTCGATGAGACGTATCGTTTCGCGATAGGCGCCGACGAGGACGTGCTGCCCGTTATCGAGTACGAGACCATGGCGGGTGACTGCCCTCGCGCGCCCGCCGAGCTGACGCGCTGACTCGTAGACGGTTACCCGAACGCCCTGCTCGGCGAGGGCGGCGGCGGCCGCCATTCCGGCGTAGCCGCCGCCGACGACTGCCACATCCTGCACCCTGCTGCCCGGTGTCACCGTTCAGAGCGCGTACCGGTATCGGCCATCGATGGGCATGGCAGTCCCGGTAATGTAGTCCGCAACGGCAGATCCATGGGCACGACTCCTGTTGGCGATGACGATTCGCGGGCGCTCGGCTCAGGTTGCCAGCCAGGTCTTGAGTGCGAGCCAGAACTTGGTAATCGGCGTGAGGGAAACCTTGGCCGACATCACCCCTGTTCCCTCGGTCTCGATCTCGTCGAGCAGACGCTGGTAGATCGCCGCCATGATAAGCCCGGCCCGCTGTGAACGCCGGTCGGCGGGCGGGAGCTTCTCGAGCGCCTGGCGGTAGAAGCTGCGGGCACGTGCGACCTGAAAGCGCAGCAGGTTTCGCATGGCTTCCGACTCGCGGCCCCGAAGGATATCGGCCGGGGTGAGGCCGTAGCGTGCGATGTCGTCCAGGGGCAAGTAGATCCTGTCGCGGCGTGCGTCCTCGCCGACGTCGCGCGCGATGTTGGTCAGCTGGAAAGCGACACCGAGGTCGTGCGCATAATCGAGCGTTGCTTCGCTCGTATACCCGAAAATCTTTGCCGACAGCAGTCCCACCACGCCAGCGACGCGGTGGCAATAAAGCGCCAGCGTCGCGAAATCGGGATAGCGGTTGCGGTCCAGGTCCATCTGCATCCCGTCGATGATCTCGTCGAGGAGCTCTTTCTGCAGCCCGAACGGACCGACGACTTGTGTGAGGGCGCGGGCGACCGGGTGCTGGGGTGTCCCCTGGAACACCGCCGCAATCTCGCTGCGCCACCACGCGAGCTTTGCTCGCGCAACCTCGGGCTCGCTGGTTTCGTCGACGACGTCGTCGACCTCGCGGCAAAAGGCATACAAGGCGATGATTGCTCGACGCTTCTCCTCGGGAAGGAAAAGGAAGCTGTAGTAGAAGCTCGAGCCGCTACGGGCAGCACGATCCGCGCAGTACTGGTCCGGGCTCATCGCACCGGCCCGCTCATGCTGGCCGAGAAGAAACGTCCCGTGCTTGGCGCGATCAATGCAGAGCCCTGCCATCGCCTAAGCTCGCCCGGTACGCCATCGCAAGCCAATCGCGTG
>Ga0105107_10003180_pt1 | contig 10886 bp, 11 predicted proteins | sample PPLLaktember2015_6_FD_79335 | JGI IMG/M metagenome (GOLD analysis project Ga0105107, IMG submission 79335) | Freshwater sediment microbial communities from Prairie Pothole Lake near Jamestown, North Dakota, USA - PPLs Lake P8 Core (1) Depth... | ecosystem: Environmental > Aquatic > Freshwater >... | reverse complement strand
TCGAGATCCACGAGCACGTCGGCGTGATCCATGACGGCGCGGAACACCGCGAGCAGCACCGCATCTTCGCGCCCTGCGCCGATCGGGACCGCCGTGCGCACGAGCCGGCGTTCCTCGAGCGCGACCTCGAGGCGAGACGTCGGCTCGCCGCGCTCGAGCACGAGGTCGATCTCCGGCACCGTGATGCGCAGCGCCTCGCTGCAGCGGATCCGGACCTCCACGAGCGCACGCTCGAGCGAGCGCTCGTCGTCGTCCTCGTGCGCGCCCAGGCGGGCCTCGATGCGGCGACCGCCCTCGCGGGGGCGGACCGGTCGGGTCGCCTCGGCGCGAACGGTCAACAACAGTGCACCGGTGACGAGCGCGACCGCGGTCGTCGTGAACGCCAGCGCGGGCATGCCCGGCACGAGCGCCATCACGAACAGGAACACGGCGGGCACGAGCAGCATCGCCGGGTCGAGCCAGCTCGCGAGCGGGGCGCGGGCCTCGCCCTCGCGGTCGACGCGGGACACGAGCACGCCCGCCGCCAGGCTGGTGAGCAGCGCCGGCAGCTGCGCGAGCAGGCCGTCGCCGATCGTGAGGCGACCGTAGGTGTCGAGCGAGCCGGAGATGTCGAGGCCCATGCGACCCGTGCCGATCGCGAGACCGCCGAGCAGGTTCACCGCCGTGATGGCGAGCCCGACGACGGCATCGCCCTTCACGAACCGCATCGCGCCGTCCATCGCGCCGTAGAAGTTCGAGCGCTCGGTGAGCCGCGCCCTGCGCTGCGCGGCCTCGCGCGGCGAGATCACGCGCGCACGCAGGTCGGCATCGATCGCGGCCTGGTAGCCCGGCAGACCGTCCAGCGCGAAGCGGGCCCCGACCTCGGCGACGCGCTCGGCTCCGCGGGCGATGACGATGTACTGGACGATGGTGATGATCGCGAACATCACGCCGCCCACGAGCAGGTCGTCGCGCACGACGACGCCCGCGAAGGCGTCGATCACCCGCCCGGCGTCGGCCTGGCTGAGGATGAGCCGCGTGGTCGAGACGTTGAGCGCGAGCCGGTAGAGGGTGACGAGCAGGAGCAGCGTCGGGAACGACAGGAAGTCGGTCGTGCGGCGCACGAGCAGGGCCGCGACGAGCAGCAGCACCGCGCCGGCGAGGCTGAGCGAGAGCAGCAGGTCGACCAGCGGGGTCGGCAGCGGCACCAGCACGCAGGCGAGCAGCGCGATGATCAGCACCGCGGGCGCGAGCCCGGGCAGCGCACGCACGAGCGCCGCCACTGCGGTCGACCACGTCGTCCGCGCGCCATTCGCCATGAACGGTCAGGCTAGCAGCTGCCCGACGGGTCCCGAAGTTTCGCGCGGAACCGGCCGGACACCCTGCTACTCCACGCAGGAGGGCAGCGGGTTCGGGCACGCGCCCTCGCGGGGGAGCGTCGCCTCGCATCCGGCCATGGACTCGAACTCGTTCACGGAGCGGAAGTCCATCCACGGGCCGTCGTAGCCGAGCACGAAGCCGTGCATGCTGCCGTGGGCGATCACCGAGTCGGTCATGAACACGTGTCCGGGCGGCTGGCTCATGATGACCGCCCCCTCGTGCTCGTCGATGTCGCTGCAGGTCGCCAGGATGCAGCCGCACCAGGCACCGCTGTACTCGACGCGGACGCGCGAGAGCGCCGTCTGGGGCTGGACGATGCCGCCGAACCACAGGCCGATCCAGTCGCCGGGCTGCGGGTCGGCGGCCGCCGACGTGAACACGATCTGGTCCGCCCCTTCGCCGCCGTGAGCGACGAGGATGCCCGACGCCGCGAACTCGCCGGTGTAGTGCTCGACCTCGAGGGCCGTGCCGGCGGCGAACGCCACGTGCACGCCCGGCTCGATCGTCAGCGTCGCGGGGGCCTCGGCGTCGCCAGAGCCGACGACGAGATCGTTGCCGTTGCCGACGACGTAGCGCACGCCCACGTTGCGCATCGTCGTGTCCTCGTGGATGGTCTGGGTCGGCTCGATCAGGATCTCGTCGACGGCATTGCCCGTGTAGTCCCCGAGCGGGAGCTCGTCGATCGCGTGCTCGCCGAGGACGAGCGGATACGGATTGGCGTCGTTGCCCGATCCGGTCACGACGAGGTCGGTGGAGCCGGTGGCGAACCGGGCCAGGTGATCCACGATCACGCCCGCGCCGAGCGAGCCGACGACGGTGACGTGATCGACGAACAGCGGCTCCTGCACCGGATACGTGCCGTCGCCGCTCGCGACGAGGCTCGCCGCGCGGGTGTGCGCTCCGCCGCCGCCCTCGAGCGTGACGTGGGCGAGCCGCGCGGTGCCGGGCCCCTGCACGAACACGTGGCCCCAGCGCGCGCCATCCTTGCCCTCGAAGCGGATCGGCTGCTCCACGGTGCCCTCGGCGATCAGCGTGCCGGTGGTCGGCGTGCCGGGGAACGCGACGTTGAGCCCGTGGCCCTCGGCGAACTGCACGACGGCACACGGTTCGATCTCCAGTGTCGCTCCGCCGCGCACGTCGACCGTCCACTCGACGACGTGCGGGCTGCCCTCGGCGGTCCACACCTCGTGGCCGACGACATCGTCCTCGTGGATCGTCGGGCCGCCGGTCGGCACCGGACACGTCGCGGGCTCGCCCGTGTCGTCGCTATCGGTCGTGTCGCCCGGGCCGTCGCTCGATTCGTCGCTCGCCGCGTCGTCGCTCGACTCGCCGTCGTCTTCGTCGGCATCGTCTGCACCCGTGTCGGCCGGCGGTTCGGACTCGACCGGACAGCCGAGCGCGGGCACGAGGAGCAGGGACACGGTCAGGGCACGGGGCAAACGCATCGTCGTCATGGGATGCGCATGGGTGGGGGCGGCCCGCGGAATCCGTCACGACCCGCGAAATCGGCCGCTGGGAGGCGATTGACGGCGCGCCGCTGTGGGGCAGGCTGCGACCATGCTCGGGATCGCAGCCCTGCTCGCGGCGTTCTCGCTCCACGTCGGCGACGCCGCCGCGGCCGACGAGGCCGCTTCGCCCGCGCCGCCGCTGCCCCATCCGTCGCCGACGCCCGAGCCGACGCCGACGCCCACGCCGAAGCCGAAGCCAAAGCCGAAGCCGACCCCGGATCCCGATCCGCATCCCGATCCGGATCCCGATCCGATCCCCAATCCGAAGCCGAAGCCGAACCCCAAGCCGACGCCGCCGCCCGAGCCCGAGCCCGGCGACTGATCACGCCGGGCGCAGGTCGGCGATGACGGCCCGGTGATCCGAGAGTCGATCGTCGACGAGCACGCGCTGCTCGACGAGCTCGAGGTCCGGCGACACGAGGATCCAGTCGAGCCGACGCCGGCCGAACGGGAACGTGTGCGGCCGCCGTCGATCGGGCTCGGAGGCCGCGAGCCCGAGGCGACGCGCGACCGTCTGCACCGGGCTGTTGGGACCGTGCCACGTCGCATTGAAGTCGCCGAGCACGACGAACGGCCGCTTCGCGTCGGCGAGATGCGCGGCGAGCTCCTCCGCCTGGGCATCGCGCACGGCGGCGCTCATGAAATCGAGGTGGAGCGAGACCACCGTGAGCTCCACCGTGCCGATCCGCAGCCGCGCCCACGTGTAGCCCTTGTCCCAGCGGCCCTGCGTGCGGAAGTCGTCACCACCGGTCTCGAGCGCGTCGCCGATGCCGAGCAGTGCCGTGCCGTAGCGGAATCGGCCGCGCGCGACCACGTGCGGCGTCGCGGCGATCACCCGCAGCTTCGCCCGCTCCGCGAGATACGCGACGTGATCGAACATGCCGGCCCATCGCGAGCCGAGCTCGGCCTCCTGCAACGCGACGACGTCCGGCGCCTCGCGCTCGAGCACGCGGGCCACGACGTCGAGGTTGTTGCGGTACCAGCCGGCCTTGCGCGCCCGGCTCTGCGTCCATGCCCGTGCGCGACCGTGCGCGAGGTTCAGCGTCAGCACGCGCAGCACGCCGTCCTCGCGGCGCCGACCGGGCCCACGGCCGATCCGCGCGCCGCAGCCCAGCGCCAGCGCGGGCAGTCCGTGCAGCAGGGTGCGTCGGGAGATCGTCACACGTCCGCCGTCAGCGCCGATGCCGATCGGTGACCCGCACGCGATCGCACGCGTCGAGAGATGGCGCGACACGAGCGAGCGCGAGGACCTCGACGTCGTCGAGCGACAGCCCCCACTCGGCGAGTCGCGCCGGCAGTGTGTCGCGCAGATCGATCGTGAGCGCGTCGGGGTCGAGCGCCTCGGGTGCCTGCCGCAGCAGGAGCGCACCGATCGGGCCGACCAGCTGGCGTCGCAGATCGACGGCGAGCAGCGAGGCATCGCGCTGCCATCGCAGCAGCTGCACGCTCGCGCGACGGGCCACGCCGAGCTCCTGCGCGACACGAAGGCCGAGCCGCAACCGCAGCTCGAACGCCCGGCCGTCCGTGGTGGGCAGCGGCGCCGGCGACCACACGATCGCGAACGTGCGCGCCATGATGCGCGGCGGGGTGAGCCGCTCGGTGCTCGGCACCTCCGCCGCGCGGTTCACCACGACTTGGTGGCCGACAATCGCGAACTCGTCCCCACCGACGGTCACCGACGCCTCGGACCGAATAAAGATCATCACGGCCAGGATGCCGAGGCTCACCCATGATCCGTACTCACCGAAGGCCGCGAGGATGAGCAGTGCGAGCGCGCCCAGCAGCACATCCGGCCAAGTCCAGCTCGCGATGCGGCGCACCAGCGCCCGCTCGAGCTCGACGGCGACGAGCGGCGCTCCTGCGCTCGGCAGCACGGCCGGGAGCACCGGCCGGTACGGGCTGGCCGGTACGGGGCTCACTCCTCGGGCACGTCCTTCAGCGACTCCTCGGCCTTCTTCTTGCTGCCGAAGTAGACCTTCACGCCCTCGCGCTGCAGGAACTGCCGCACCATCGGGCCGTCGATTGCCGCCGCCCGCTTCGCGAGCGTCGACAGATCCTTCATGAGCGGGTTGGCGACCTTGGCGATGTCCTTGAGGTCGTCGCTGACCTTGCGCAGGTTCGCGGTCGCCACGCTCGCGTCGTCGATGATGGTGCCGATCTTCGCGCGGCGCGGCTCGTCGACGACGTCCGCGAGCTTCTCGAGCTTGGCCATCGTGTTCTCGGTCTTCTCGAGCAGGCCGGGCAGGCGCGCATCGAGCTCGGTCGAGATGCGGTCGGTGTTCGCGAGGATCTTCTTGAGGTGCGGATCGGTGAGCAGGGCGTTGCCATTGGTGAGCACGTCGTGGACGAGCTGTTCGTTCTGCTCGGTCATGCGCCGCACCGACGCCGAGGTCGCCTTCACGTCGTCGACGATCTGGTCGATCTCCTCGCGCGTGATGATCGGCGGCTTGCCGTCCTTGCCCGACGCGTCGGCGAGCAGCTCGTTGAGCTGGCCGGCCAGGGGAGCCAGCGCCGCGGCGATGGAATCCTCGCCGCCGAGGATCGGCTCGAGCGCGTTGAGCACCTCGTCGATCTCGAAGGGCACGTCGACGTTCACGATCTGCGCGCCGTCCTCGAGCACCGGGGACTCGCGCTCGCCCGGATCGAGCTGGAGATACTTCTCGCCGAGCAGGCTCTTCGCACGGACGATGGCGCGGGCGTCCTCGTGCAACACGACGTCCTTCTCGATGCGCAGGGTGAGCACCGCGATGTCGTGATCGACCTCGACCTTCTCGATCTTGCCGACCGACACGCCGGCGATCTTCACCGCGTTGTTCTCGACGAGACCGGCGGCGTGGACGAGCCGCAGCTCGTACTCGTTGCCGCCGCCGCCTCCGATCGCGCCGATGGCCTGGGCGAGGTAGACGAGCAATCCGAGCGTTCCGATGACGAACAGGCCGAGGCCGATGTGGGTGCGATTCATGCCGAACGGGACTCCGGTCACACGACCTGGATGGGACCCTGCGTCTTGCGGTCGAAGAACTGGCGCAGCGCCGGATGACAGTCGTGCTCCAGCTCGGACTTGGGCCCGTAGTGCACCAGCTTGCCACCCGCGAGCATGCCGATCGTGTCGGCGATGGTCTGGGCTTCGGCCGTGTCGTGGGTGATCACGATGAAGGTGATGCCCAGCGTGCGGTGCATCTCCATGATGAGCTCGTCGAGCGTCGCGGACATCACCGGGTCGAGACCGGAGCTCGGCTCGTCGCAGAGCACGATCTCCGGCTCGAGCGCGATGGCCCGCGCGAAGGCGACGCGCTTGCGCATGCCGCCGGACAGCTCGGATGGGAACTTGTGGGCCGCCTTGGGTAAGCCGACGCGGGCGAGCTTGTCGGCGACCTTCGCCTGGATCTCCTCCTCGCCCATCTTCGTGTGCATGCGCATCGGGAACGCGACGTTGTCGCCGACGTTGATGTCGTCGAACAACGCGCCGTCCTGGAAGAGCATGCCGAAGCGGCGGCGCACGTCGAACAGCAGCCGGCGATCGCGGGCGCGACGCTCGTCGAGCGCGGCGATGTCGTGCGGACCGACGAACACGCGGCCGGCATCCGGCTGCATGAGCCCGACGAGGATCCGCAACAGCACCGACTTGCCGGTGCCCGAGGGCCCGAGCAGCACGGTGATCGACTTCTTGCGGACACTCAGACTGACGTCGTCGAGCACCTTGTGCGTGCCGAACGACTTGCTGACGTGTTCCAGCACGATCGCGTCGTCGTCCCCCGGCACGGCGGCCACCATAGCCCGACCGGCACCGCGCCGTCGCGGCGAGCGACCGCGGGAACGGATTGGGCCGGATTCCGCGGGCAGATCGAGCCTTCGGGCGCGCTCGGGCTGGCGTCGTGGCGCACGGAGCAGCCGGGGCCGCATGCGCGGCGTCGCGCCGGCGTCGGTTGCAGACGCGGGCGCGTGGTGCATCTCGTGGCCGGAGGTGCACGGATGGAAGCTGCATTCGAAGGCGAACTGGAGGAGCTCGGCACGAAGGCCGTCGAGATCCGCGACAAGCTCTCGGCGGGAACACCGTCGGCCCCGGTGCTCGGCCTGCCGCTCGCGCGGTTGATCCCGCAGGACGTGCACACCGTGCTCGACTACGTCGGGGCGGCGACGACCGGTCTCGCCGCCGTGTTCGCGGACGGACCCGCCGCCACCATCACGAACGCGGCGTTGTCGGCGTCGGATGCCGGCGTGACGATGATGACCGACGTCCGTCTCGCACCTGTCCGGGTCATCCCGATCGAGGTGCACGAGGTGATCGACTACGTGTGGGCCGCGACCGCGATCGCCACGCCGTTCATCTTCGGCTACGCGAAGAAGTCGCCGATCTCGACGGCCCTGCAGGTCACCGCGGGCATCACCCTGCTGCTCGGATCGCTCATCACCGATTATCGGGCGTACAAGGGCGTGAAGTGGGGCCGCATGCCGCGGCGGCGGGCCGCGAACGGCTGATCACTCGCGGACGTCGAAGTGCAGCACGAGCGTGTCGCTCGTGTCCTCGCCGGCGACCTCGAACGGCACGGTCCACGTGCCCGGCACATCGAGCGCGAACGGCTCGATGCGCCAGGTGCGGGGCCCCTCGACGACGGCCTGTGGCGCGGCCTCGGCCGTCCACGCGCCGTCGTCGGTCTGCGGACGCTCGACGGCGATCCCGATCGGCTCGCCGGGCACCTTGGGGTCGATCTCGGCGACGAGCGCGAACGGCTCGACCGTCGGCGGCCACGGCTGGGCCGGATCGGCCGCTTGCAGGGTGATCGTGAAGCGCCCGTCGTCGGTCGCGTAGGCCTCGCCGAGCCGCGCGGGCATCGGACCGGGGTCGTTCGGATCGCCCCACCAGCAGCCGTCCTCCGTGCAGCCCACGAGCGCGAGCAACGAGGCACCGACCAGCGACCGCAGGCGTCCGGGAGTCATGCATTGATCGTGCGCCGACGGCTCCCGCGCACCAGCGCAGGACCTGCGTTCCACTCCGGTCGCGCCCGCGAACACTGCGGATCAGCCGTACAACACCCAGCTCATCGCCAGGTTCAGCACGATGCAGACGACCGCGCCGTGCACGATCGCGCGGTTCGTCGCCACGCCGACTCCCTCGGCGCCGTCGCGCTTCGCGGCGCGGTAGCCGTGGAAGCAGGCGATGAGCGCGACGATCCACCCGAAGACGAGCCCCTTGAACAGGCCGACCGCGAGATCCGACAGGCCGACGAACTCGTGCAGCTGGCTCATGAACGTGCCGCCGTCGAGGCCGAGCTGGTACACCGCGCCGACGTAGCTCGACGCGATGCCGACGACGTCCGCGTAGCCGCACAAGAGCGGCAGCGCGAACGTGACCGCCCACAGCCGCGGCGCCACGAGCCGGCGCATCGGATCCACGGACATCACCTCGAGCGCCTCGACCTGCTCGCTGATCTTCATGTTCGCGAGCGAGGCCGCCAGGTTCGCGCCGATGCGGGCCCCGCAGACGACCGCAGCCATCACCGGGTACAGCTCGCGCACGCCGCCGATGCCGGCGAACATGCCGAGGAAGTCCTGGCCGCCGAAGCGCTCGAACGTCGCGTACGACTGCACCGACAGGTTCAGCCCGGCGAAGACGATCAGCATGGTCAACAGCGCGACGCTGCCGACGCCCGCCTGGTAGGTCTGCCGCACGAGCACGTCGATCGGCGGGAAGCGGCCGAGCTGGGCCCGCAGCGCCCGCTCGGCGAACAGCAGGAATTCGGCGGCGACCCCGATCACAGCCCGGCTCCCAGGAGCGCCATGCTGACGACGTAGTCGACCAGCAGGATGAGGACGATCGTCTGCGTGACGGTGTCGTTCGCGGCCTGCCCGACGGCCTCGGCCCCACCCTTCACGCGCATGCCGAGGTGGCCGGCGATGAGCCCGACGCTCGTGCCGAACAGCACGCACTTGCCGAGCCCGACCCAGAGGTCTGCGGGGGTGATCTGGGCGGTGAGGTGCTCGATGAAGGCCCCGTGGTCGACGCCGCCCAGCGGCACCGCGAACACCCAGCCGCTCGCGACCCCGAGCACGTTCGTCAGCACGTTGAGCAGCGGCGTGACGACGGCACAGGCGATGACGCCCGGCACCACGACGTAGCGCATCGGGTCCACGGACATCACCGCGAGCGCATCGATCTGGCCGCGCACCCGCATGGTGCCGATGCGCGCGGCGATCGACGAGCCCGCCTGGGCGGCGACCATGACCGACGCGAGCGCCGGGCTATACTCGCGGAAGATCGCGGTGCCGAGCAGCGAGCTGAGCAGGCGATCGAGGCCGAACATGCGGAACAGCTCGAGGCCCTGCAGTGAGATCACGGCGCCGACCGGGGCGACCGCGAGACCGACCGGCACGATGCAGCGCACGACCAGCACCCACATGATGCGGATCGTCTCGCCGACGTAGCGCGGCCGCGTGAGCGCCGTGCCGATCACGTCGCCGAAGAACGCCGCGAGCGCGCCGACGTTCGCGATCGAGTCGAGCAGCCACTTCATCCGAACAGCCCCAGCTGCACCGTGCGCACCTTGTCGGGCCGCCAGCTCGGCGCCTCGCGGTGCTGCTCGAGCTGCAACAGCCAGCGCTTGGTCGGCAGACCGCCGCCGAAGCCGACGAGATCGCCCGCCGCTCCGATGACGCGATGGCAGGGCAGCACGATCGGCAGCGGGTTGCAGGCGTTCGCGCGGCCGACCGCTCGTGCACCGCGGCCCGTGCCGACGCGTGCGGCGAGCTCGGCGTAGCTGCACGTGTGCCCGTACGGGATCGAGGCCAGTGCAGTCCACACCGCGCACTGGAACGGGGTGCCCAGCGGCCGCAGCTCGGCGGTGAACTGCCGGCGCTCGCCCGCGAGGTACTCGCGCAGCTCGGCCTTCGCGGTGCTGGTGCGGCGGCGCTCGGGGACCAGCCGCGCATGGTGGCGCAGCGCATGGGCAGCGAGGCCGTCGACGCGCGCGCGCAGCCCGACCCACACGAGTGCGTCGTCGTCGTCGAGCGCGAGCACGAGCGGCAAGGCGGCGTGCGGCAGCCGATCGACGCGCCACGTGGGGTTCGATCGGCCGGGTCCGCGCGACATCGTCGACGGTTCTACCGGAACTCCGGCGCCCGCGGAACGTCGCGCGCACGCGGGTGCGAACCGGGCACGCCGGCCCACCGCGGTCCGCGTTGAAGCCCGACGCGGCGCGGACGATGGCGGTGACATGCGCGCGGCGAGCCACGACGAAGCGACGGTGTTGCTGTGGGGGCTCGGAAGCGGACGCAGGGCGCGCGCGCTCCTGCGCGAGGGCGCATCCGTCGAGGTTCTCGCGCTCGACGTCGATCCGCGCCGCCCGGACGTCGCCGAGCGCATCGTGTCCGAGTGCACGCTGCTGACCGAGGCGCGCAGCGGCGGTCGGCTGCGCCTCGTCGTCGGGGCACCGGCGCAGCTCGCCCTTCGGCTCGTCGAGCGCGAGACTCCGACGCGCATGGAGGTCGATCTCGGTGCACTGGCGAACGTGCCCACCGAGGCGCGCTCGCTCGCAAGGACGGTGGAGCGGATCCATCTCGAGCAGTCCGAGGCCCGCCGCCACGCGCCGCAGCTGCGGGCGAACCTCGAGGCGAACCTCGACGCGATGATCCACGCGCCCAGCCTGCACGCGTGGTCGGGCGCGGGTGCGGGTCGACCCGGCTTCGTGCTCGCTGCCGGTCCGAGCGCCGCGCTCGCGACGGACTGGCTCGCCGATGCGCGGCGACACGGGCCGCTCGTCGCGGTCGACACCGCGTTGCCGCTCTGTCGTGCCGCCGGCATCCCGGTCGACTGCCTCGTGTCGGTCGATCCCCACCCGGCCAGCGCGGTCCACCTCGCGCACGGGACGTCCGACGTCGGCGTGCTCGCGTTCCAGCCCTTCTGTGCACCGGCGATCGTCGACGCGTTCCCGCGGCGCGTGCTCGCACTGCCGCGCGGCGATCGGCTCTGCGATCGCGCGGCGACGATGCTCGATCTGCCGTCGCTGCCGGTCGCCGGCACCG
>Ga0105107_10003179_pt1 | contig 10896 bp, 11 predicted proteins | sample PPLLaktember2015_6_FD_79335 | JGI IMG/M metagenome (GOLD analysis project Ga0105107, IMG submission 79335) | Freshwater sediment microbial communities from Prairie Pothole Lake near Jamestown, North Dakota, USA - PPLs Lake P8 Core (1) Depth... | ecosystem: Environmental > Aquatic > Freshwater >... | reverse complement strand
GCTCGGACGGTCACATCGCCGCGACGGCGGAGATGAGGTTCGAGTCGCGGAGCTTGCGGAGCGCCTCGCGCTCGATCAGCCGCACGCGCTCGCCGGACAGGCCGAGGACCTTGCCGGTCTCACGGAGCGAGAGCGGCTGCCCGTTCTCCAGGCCGTACCGGAGCGCGACGACGTGACGCTCGCGCTCGTCGAGCACCCGGTCGACGGCCGTGCCGATCTCCTCCCGGAGCAGCGCGTCCTCGACCTCGTTGAACGCCGACTCGGAGTCAACCTCCTCGATGAGGTCACCGAGCTCCGTGTCCTCGCCGACGGGCGATTGCAGCGAGAGCGGCTCGCGCCGGCCCATCTCGGTGAGGTCGTCGATCTCCTCGATCGTGGTGTCGAGCGCCTTCGCGAGCTCCTCGCGCGTGGGCTCGCGCCCCATGGTCTGGGCGAACTGGAAACGCGTGCGGTTCAGCTTGCGGAGCCGATCGTGGATGTGGACGGGCAGCCGGATGGACCTGGAGCGATCCGCGATCGCCCGCGTGATCCCCTGCCGGATCCACCACGTGGCGTACGTGGAGAACTTGAACCCGCGGCGCCAGTCGAAGAGCTCGACGGCGCGCATCAGGCCGATGTTGCCCTCCTGGATCAGGTCGAGCAGCGGAAGGCCCTGCCCCTGGTACTTGCGGGCGACGGACACGACGAGCCGCAGGTTCGCCATGATGAACCGCTGGCGAGCGGCCTCGGCCTTGCGGACCTCCTGACGGGCCTTCGCGATCGAACGCTCCGAGCGCAGCCGCCCGGAGCGGAGGCGCTCCTCCGCCTCCTTGCCGTGCTCGATGATGATGGCGAGCTCGACCTCCTCCTCTTTGGTGAGGAGGGGCTCGCGCGCCGCGGCCTCGAGGTACAGCCTCAGGTCGTCGGCGTCATCCGTCCCGAGCGGTCGTGCAGGTTCTGGCATGGACTCACGCTCCTCCCCGAAGCCTCCCGCCGGGCAGGCGAACGCCCTCTGAGGTCTCCGGGACCCATTGCATCGTTGGTGGCCGACAGGCGCGAAGGAACGGGCCTCGCCGGGCCGACCACAGCGATGGTAGTTGCAGCACCTGTTTCTGTAAAGGCCCACCCTGTGACGACATCGTGGAGATGGGCGTGGGCACCTCCCCAACTCCCCACTCTCCTTCGTCGGCGGATCCCCGGCGGTTCGGGGCGACGGACGTGCGCCGGCGCGCGGGCCTCGCGGCGCGGCGCTAGGCTGAGGGCCGTGACGAGCTCGTACCAGGTCCCCGAGAGCCGGTTCGCCGACCTCGGAGGGCCCGTGCACTACGTGGAGTGGGAGGGGCCGGCCGACCGTACCTTCGTGCTGGTGCACGGGCTCGGCGGCGCGCACCTGAACTGGGTGCTCGTGGGCCCCGGGCTCGCACGCCATGGCCGCGTCCTCGCGCTGGATCTCGCGGGGTTCGGACAGACGCCGCGGCTGGGACGGAGCGCGAAGCTCACCGCGAACCGCGCCCTGGTGTCGCACTTCATCGAGGAGGTGGCGGGCGGGCCCGTCGTGTTGGGCGGCAACTCGATGGGCGGCGGCATCGCGATGATGCAGGCGGCCACCGAGCCCGGCTCGGTCGTGGGGCTCATCCTCACCAGCTCGGTCTATCCGTGGGCGCGGGGCGGGTTCCCCTCGCCGGTGGTGATGGGCGGGTTCGCCGCCTACCGCATGAAGCGGGTCGGTGAGTGGGTCATGCGTCAGCGGTACCAACGGCTGGATGCCGATCGGCTCGTCCGCCTGAGCTTCCGTCTTGCGACCGTGGACCCGGCGCGGATCCCCGAGGACGTGATCCGTGCCCACGCGGAGCTCCTGCTCCACAGGATCGAGGATCCGGACGGCGGCGCCGCGTTCCTGGAGGCCGCGCGCTCCCTGATGTCGCTCGGTCGTTCGCCCGAACGCGGGCGCGCCCTGCTGGATCACATCAAGTGCCCCGTGCTGGCGATCCACGGCCGGCAGGACCGGCTCGTGCCGGCCGCGTTCGCTTGGGCCGCGACGCAGACCCACCCGGACTGGTGGATCCGCGTCCTGCCGGACGTCGGCCACATCGCGCAGCTCGAGGCCCCCGACCGATGGCTCGCCAACGTGGAGGAGTGGCTCACCGCCGAGATCGACCCGAAGCGGAGCTCGGACGTGTCTCCCAAGTCGGTGAGCCGGAGCGACGTGGGGTGAGGTAGAGCGCCTGCGGCGCTAGACAGCTCCGGTGCGACCGTGGCACGATCGCGCGGGTGACCAGCAGACCTGCCGCGGCGCAGCGCCTGAGCGACCTCGCACGGCTGCGCCGGGTCCGCGACCGGATCGACCGGGAGTACGCGCAGCCGCTGGACGTCGAGGCGCTCGCGCGCGGCGCGCACATGTCGGCCGGACACCTCAGCCGCCAGTTCCGGCTGGCTTACGGGGAGTCGCCGTACGCCTATCTGATGACACGGCGCATCGAGCGCGCGATGGCGCTGCTGCGGCGCGGCGAACTCAGCGTCACCGAGGTCTGCTTCGCGGTCGGCTGCTCGTCGCTGGGCACCTTCAGCACCCGCTTCACCGAGCTCGTCGGCGTCCCGCCCAGCACCTATCGGCGCCACGAGGCGGGCGCGATGGCGGGGATGCCGCCGTGCGTGGCGAAGCAGGTGACCAGACCGATCAGGAATCGAGAAGCGCCGGTCGCCGAGCCGCACGTAGCATGACCGCCAGGGACATCACCATCCACGCGAGCTTCCTCCCGCACGACGATCCGGAGGCATCCCTGGCCTTCTACCGCGACACCCTCGGCTTCGAGGTCCGCCTCGATGTCGAATACAGCGGGATGCACTGGATCACGGTCGGCCCTGCCGACCAGCCCGACACGGCCATCGTCCTGTATCCGCCGGCCGCCACGCCGGGCATCACCGAGGACGAGCGTCGCACCATCGCCGAGATGATGGCGAAGGGAACCTTCGCCAGCGTCAACCTGGCAACCAAGGACCTCGACGGCACCTTCGAGCGGCTGCAGGCCAGCGACGCCGAGGTCGTGCAGGAGCCGACCGATCAGCCCTACGGGATCCGCAACTGCGCGTTCCGCGACCCCGCGGGCAACCTGATCCGCATCCAGGAGCTGAGCTGAGCCATCCGGGGGAGGTGCTTCGCGATGCCTGAGAGGGAACCTGCAGCGAAGGCCACGCAGAGGTCCGCCAAGCGCACCACCGCTGCGGGCAGGACGTCCAAGGGATTCACGGAGGACGAGCGAGCCGCCATGAGAGCTCGCGCCCGAGAGCTGAAAGCAGAGGAGCGCGCGAGCAAGAACAGAGCGGAGGGGGAACGGGACCTGCTCGCAGCGATCGACGCGATGGAGGAGCCGGATCGCGCGATGGCCAAGCGGCTCCATGCGATCGTCGAAGCAGCCGCGCCGGCCCTGTGGCCGAAGACCTGGTACGGGATGCCCGCGTATGCCAAAGACGGCAAGGTCGTCTGCTTCTTCCAGAGCGCGCAGAAGTTCAACGCGAGGTACGCGACGTTCGGCTTCAGCGACGAGGCGAACCTCGACGAAGGCGCCATGTGGCCGACCTCCTTCGCGCTGAAGGAGCTGACCGCCGCGGAGGAGAAGAAGATCGGCGCGCTCGTGAGGAAAGCGGTGAGCTGAGCCCAGCTCCTGAACCGTTCCCCGCCCAGTCACCGACGGATGAGGAGACGCGTCCTCAGGCGCCAGCAGCCTTCACCAGTTCTTCGATCGACCGGTCGATCCCGTCCGCGAGGACCTCGACGTCGGGCATCGCATCCCAGTCGCCGGTCACCCCGAAGGCCATGGTCCCGCCGAGCGAGGTGCAGGCGATCGAGAGCGCCGAGTTCCGGTTGAGCGGCAGCGAGGGGTAGCTCGCGACCAGCTTGGCGCCGGCGAAGTACATCGGCTGCTGCGGGCCGGGGATGTTGGACATGACGAGGTTGAAGAACGGACCGAGCGACGCGGCCCGCGCCGCGGCGGCCAGCAGCCCTCCCGGCGCGTACGCCCCAAGGCTGATGATCGAGTCGGCGGACAGCGCCATCATCGAGGACTTCAGGTGCTCCGTGCCCCTGCGGACCTCGGAAAGACGCCGCTTCGGGCCCATCGCGCCGACCGGGATGTCGACCAAGGCGGGCGCCACCCGGTTCCCGAGCGTCGCGTCGCCCGGGGAGCGCACGGACACCGGCACCAGGGCGCGGAGTGTCCGCCCACGGCTCGGCTGCTTCCTGGACCGGAGCAGCTCGTGCATCGCGCCGCCGACGGCCGTGAGCACCACGTCGTTCACGGTCCCGCCGAGCCCGTTCTTCACGTCCTTCAGCCGCTGCAGGGGCGCGTCGGCGATCGCGAACCGGCGGTTCGGTCCGATCTCCACGTTGAACGGGCTCGTGGGACGGGCCCCCATGTCCAGCACGCTCCGAACCCCGGACAGAACCGTGCCGACGTTGAGCGCCGCGATGGCCGGCTGGCGGCGGGCGAACTCGATCGCGTCGGTGAACGCCCGCATCGGGTGGGTGGTGAGCTCATCGAGCGCCCCGCGGAGCAGGTCGTCCGAGGAGGGCTCCGGCTCCGGCTCCCATGGCGGCGGGGACGGCACGGGCGGCGGCTCGGGCGAGAGGTCCCACAGGGCGGCGGCCAGGTGCATCCCGGAGATGCCATCGATCATCGCGTGGTGGACCTTCATCAGGGTGGCCACGAGGCCGTCCTCGAGGCCCTCGATCACGTAGAGCTCCCACAGCGGTTTGGAGCGATCGAGCGGTCGGGACAGGATCCGCTGGGCGTACTCCGTGAGCTCGCGGCGCCCGCCCGGCGTGGGAACCGCCGCCCGGCGGAGGTGGAAGTCCAGGTCGAAGTGCGGATCGTCCGCCCACACCGGGAGTCCGAGGTTGAGGGGCACGGTCCGGACCTTGTGACGGAAGCGGGGCGCCATGTGGATCCGGGACGCCAGGACCGCCTCGACATCCTCGAACCTGAGCCGACCGTCCGGCCTCGTCGCCGGGTCGAAGATCGACAGGGCCGCGACATGCATGTGCATCGCCGGCCGCTCCAGGTACAGGAACGAGGCGTCGAGCGGGGTGAGACGTTCGGGCGGGGCCATGGCGACCCCAACGGTACCGCTCCCGGCGGTCGCTGGGAACGGCCCGGAGGTGTCTACGGGATCTGCTGCTCTCGGGCGGTGGGGGCGCGGGCGAGGCTCGCCATCACGGCCCCCATCAGGATCAGCGCGCCCCCCACGATCGTGGCGAGCGCGACCGACTCGTCGAGGAACACGAACGCGAGGAGCGCCGTCGAGAGCGGCTCGGTCGCCGCGACGATCGACGTGCGCACGGCGCCCAGGCGCTGGAGCCCGGAGAGCAGGCAGGCGAACGCGGCCGACGTCGCGACGCCCATGCCGAGGAGCGGCCACCATGCGTCCCACGTCGCCGGGGTAGCCCACTCGCCGACCGCGATCGCGTAGGCGAACAACCCGAGCGAGGCGCCCCCGCTCACCCACATCGCGCTCGTCATCGGGTTCGTCCGCTTGAGCACGATGTCCGCGCCGATGAGGTACCCCGTGTAGGTGAGGGCGGCGCCGACCGCGAGCACGGCGCCGATCGGCTCGATCGTCAGCCCGGCGCCGAACCCCACCACGACCGCCGAGCCGACGACGGCGCAGGCGAGCGCCAGCATCGTCATCCGCGCCGGAGCGCCACGTCCAAGGAGCCACGTGGCGAGCGTCACGAACACCGGGTACGTGAAGAACAGCAGGGTGACCGCGGCCGCGGTTCCGTGTCGCACGGCGGCGAAGAAGAACGAGGCCTCCACGGCGTACCCGCAGACCGCCAAGATCGCGAGTCCCCCGCGCTCCCCCGTCTCGGCGAGCAGTGGCCGCCCGGTGAGGACCACCGCGGCCGCGAGGGCCACCGCGCCGATCCCGAAACGGATCGCGAGCATCGTGGAGACGTCGAGGCCCTCGGCGAGCGCGTAGCGGCCGAAGATGACCACGCTGCCGAACAGGATCGAGGCGAACCCGACGAGCAGCCCGCCGAGGGTCTCGTCGCGCCGGGTCACCTACGGCTCGGCGAGCTCGATCCGCATCCGCTTGTTGGCCTTGCCCTTGGACTCGGTCTTCACGACCCGAACGTGGCCGACCTCGCCGGTCGAACGCACGTGCGTACCGCCGTCGGCCTGCTTGTCGATGCCCTCGATCTCGATCACGCGGATGGGATCCACGGACCCAGGGATCAGGTTGACCTTCGTGCGGATCAGATCCGGGTCGCTCAGGGCCTCGGCGCGGGGCAGGAAGCCGGCGTGCACGGGGCGATCCTCCGCGAGGCGCGCGTTCAGCGCCTCCTCGACCTCGCGGCCGAACTCCACGCTGATCGAATCGAGCTCGAAGTCCATCCGGGCGACGCCGGGCTCCATGTTGCCCCCGGTCACCTTCGCCCCGTACCCGGTGAACACGACGCCCGACAGACAGTGGAGCGCGGTGTGGGTGCGCATCAGCGTGTAGCGGCGGCCCCAGTCGATCTCGGCGGAGACCCTCGAGTCGACGGCCGGGGCCTGCCCCTCGACGACGTGGACCACCTCACCGCCGTGCTTGACGGTGTCGGCGACCCGGACCTCGCCCCCGTCCCATCGCAGGATCCCGGTGTCGCCGGGCTGTCCGCCGCCGCGGGCGTAGAAGACGGTGCGGTCCAAGATCACGCCTTCCTCGGACGCCGCCACGACGGTCGCCTCGCAGGTGCGCGCGTAGGCGTCGGTGGAGAAGATCTCCTCGGTCATGCGCCGGACGCTACCGCATCGCCCCGCCCGACGTGTGCGGCTCGATCGCGCCGGGGAAGGAGCGCTCGCCGGCGCGGATCGGGACGTGCAGCCAGTTCTCGCCCGGCGGGATCGGGCATGACCAGTCGGGGTTGTAGGCGCAGTAGGGGTTGTAGGCCAGGTTGAAGTCGACGAGCACGCGCCCGTCGGGACCCGGTGGCTCGACCTCCAGGTACCGGCCGGCTCCGTAGGTCTCGCTGCCGCTCGTGGCGTCGCGGAAGGGCACGAACAGCTCGTGCTGCAGGTCGCTTTCGTACAGCGTGATCTCCGCCGGCCGGCCCTCGACCTGGAAGCGCACCTTCCCCGCACGGCGGTAGGCCTGCGTCCCGCCCCCGGTGGTCTGCAGCTCGATCACCTCGTCGCGATCGACGTCGGTGTCGAGCGGCGCCTCGATCGCGAGCGCGGGGTCCTCGGGGAAGTACACGAGACCGGTGAAGGACCCGCGCTGCTCGGGAGTGAGCGGCGACTGAGGGTGGTGATGGAAGAACCCGTCCTTGTCCGCACGGAACGCCTCGAGCTCGCTCATCGACATCGGGACAACGCTCCGGGTCGCGGACTCATTCCCCGGCCAGGAACGAGGAGACGCGCTGCACCAGCTCCGGCAGCGCCTGGAACAACGCGCTCTCGCTCGGGTACACGAGCAGCTCGCTGTTGGGCATCAGGTCGTGCAGGATGCGCCCGATCTCGACGAGGTGGATCTCGTCGCCCTCGATGCAGACCAGCAGGACGGGGGCGGTGACCCTGCGCAGGAGCTCGCGGTCGGGCACCGGCCAGTCCTCGATCACCCCGCGGATCGCCTTCGCGACGCCCTCCGGATGGTCGTGGTCCCACAGCAGCCTGTCGACCTCCAGCTTCCAGGGGGTACGCACGTACTGCGCGACACGGGTCGGATCCGACACGATGTCCTCGAGCATCTCGTCGTGGGTCTTCCCATCGAGCTGGCCCGCCATCGCCAGGTAGCGCTCCTTGAACGGGAAGGGCATGTCGAGCCCGGCGGGCAGCAGCCAGACGGAGCGCTCGAAGCGGTCGGGGGTCCGGCACAGCAGGTTGGCGATCGCCCCGGCTCCGAGCGAGGTCCCCACCGCCCGGGTCGCCCCGTAGGCGCGCGCGACCGCATCGAGGTCGCGCGCGAAGTCAACGAACGCGTACCCACGCGCCGGGGCGGTCGAACGCCCATGTCCGCGGAAGTCGAACCGAACCGTGGTCCCGGGGACGAGCGGGGTGAAGGCCGCGATCTCGTTGCGGTTGTGAGTCAGCCCATGAGCGACGACCGTGACCGGTTCGCCCTGACCATCGATCTCGACGTGAAGGACCGCGTCCTCGGTCCGGACCTGCGGCATCGGGCACCTCCTCGCGGCCGGTACGATACCCGCCCGGAGGCGAGACCCTGACCCAGATCACCGTCACCCGCGGCGCCGACGTCGAGCGCTTCCTCTCCCGCTTCCACGTGACGGTGACGGGCGGTGGGGGATCGACCGAGCACGAGGTGACGCTCTCCTCTGCGGATCTCGACCGCCTGGGCGCGAGCCATCGCTCGCCCGAGGACTTCATCCGCGCGTGCTTCGAGTTCCTCCTCGAGCGTGAGGCGAAGGAGTCGATCCTGCCCTCGTTCGACGTCTCGGAGATCGGTCGCTACTTCCCCGACTTCGAACGCGTGATCCAGGACCGCTGAGCTTCCGCTCCACGCTCGTCAGGCATCGGCCTCGACCAGGTCGTCCTGCGGCGCGAACTGGTCCCGGATCGACCTCGCCCAGCGGGTGACGAGCGCCGTCAGCACCAGGAACACGACCCCCGACACCAGTAGGATCGCCCGGACGCGGGCTGGGTCGTCCTCGATCCACACGAAGGACAGGATCAGGGCAGGCACGATGAAGCCCAGGTTGTAGGCGATGTCGAAGAGCGCGAACGCGCGGCCGCGGAAGTCGTCCGGCATCGCCTGCTGCATGATCGTATCGGCGGAGATCTTCGCGACGAAGAACGAGAAGAAGCCGCTGAACAGCAGTCCGGCGAACCCGGCGAGCGTGACCCACCACCCGAACACGATCGTCCCGGCGCCGAGCAGGATCATCGACCCGAGGAGCAGGCGGATCGGCGGGACGGTGTCCTTCCAGCGCTGCGCGAGCACCATGCCGAGCGCGCCACCGACGAACCCCAGTCCCCCGACGAGCCCGAGCGCGAGCGTATCGGCCTCACCTCCCTCGACGAGGTTCTTCGCGTACAGCGCGAAGACGAAGAGCGTGAAGCCCCAGAACTGGTAGCGGATCATCTGGAAGGAGGCGAGGCCGAGCGCGCCGGCCGGCCGCGCCGCGACCTCCCTCAGTCCCGCCACGATGTCGACCACGATCCGCTTGGCCTCCTGGCCGAACGTCATCTCGTGCGGCGCGGCCTCCATCCGGTGGATCGATCGGGCGACGATGGCCGCCGCGACGAGCACCGCAGCGCCGCCGAGCACGACGAGCCAGGACGGGAAGAAGGCCCCGAAGCCGAACGCGACCCCGGCCCCGAGCACCTGGAACAGCGCCCCTCCGGCCTGGGAGAGCCCGTTGCCCTGCAGCAGGTCCTTGCCGGCCAGCACGTCCGGCAGGGCCGCCGACTTCACGGCGAGGACGATCCGGACGCAGGCCTGCATCACCAGCATCCCGAGGATCAGGGCCGCCGTGAACCCGATCCTGCCCTCGGTGGTCTGGTCGCCGAGCGGGAGCATCGCGCCGGCCGCGACGAGTGTCACCAGCACCGCCGTCGCCACGTTGGAGACCGACAGCACCCTGCGCCGCTCGAACCGGTCGATGAACACCCCGATGAAGGGGCTGATGAACGTGTAGGGCACGTACAGAGCCAGGACGACCTTCAGCAGGTAGTCGGCCGACGGCACCGTCGTGACGTCGAAGCCCTCCTGGCCGCCGAACGCGATCGACTTCGCGATCGAGCCGCGGATCAGTCCGTCGGCCGTCATCGCCAGGAACTGCACCCCCATCAAGGTTGCGAAGTCGGCATTGGAGAAGACGGAGAACATCCCGTTGAAGAAGCGCCCGAAGCCGTTCAGGACGCGCAGGATCGGCGCGGCGCCGAAGCGGAGCCCGGCGGCGATCGCCGTCGCCAGCCCGAGCGTCGCCCACCCGTGGCCGACGCCGTACGGAGCGCGCGTCACCGCCACGACCGCGACGCCAGAGATCACCGCGAGCCCGATGGACACACCGGGCACCAGGGCGATGCGGAGCCACCGGTCGTCGAGCTCGAACCAGCGCGATGCGACCGCGCCGGGCACGACCAGCAGCAGCCCGAGCGCGACGATCACCCAGAGCGTGTGACCGACGTTGCCGAGGACGCCGGGGTGGCTCGCGTAGAAGGCGGTGACCTCGGCCTCGGCCGCTCGCGCCGCGTCGATGGCCTCCGAGGTCGGCGTGGTGAGCCCCGCCCCCGTGACCACGGCGATGTCGGCACCGAGCGGAACGAGCGAGGGGTCGCCGGAGTCCAGCAGCTCCTCGTTGACGGTGTTGGTGTTGAACTGCCGGACCAGGAAGACGATCGGGTCGCCCGTGTACTCCTCGCGGAGCTCGGTGAGCTCGCGGTGGAACCCGCGGGACATCTTGTTGTAGGTCTCGTCGGTCAGCACCGTCGGCTCGTCGTCGAGGAAGGCGTCCACGGATCCGAAGTAGGTCATCGAGCGCTTCACGGCTTCGCCGGGCAGGCCGGTTCGCGAGACGTTCGTGAAGGTCTTCGACCACCCGTAGGACTGGTACGTGTCGCCGAAGTTCACGAGGAAGACGACCGGCGAGTCGCCGGGCTCGTTCTCGACCACGGCGCGCGAGGCGGCGAGCGCCGTCCTGGTCGGCTGGTCGATCCACTGGTTGTCGGGGTCCGCCCACTGCGCGGCGTCGCGCCCGTTCACCCAGATGTAGCCGAAGGAGGCGACGACCAGCATGGACGCGAGGAGGCCCGCGATCCTGGCCGCACCCTCGCGGCGCAGCAGCCACCTGATCGCGACGTACGCCCCGAGGCCGGCGAGGGCGAACAGGGCCACCGTCGCGTTCATGAACCGGTAGTAGGGATAGACCGCCCCCGCGACGAACCCGAAGATCCCGAGGAGCGGGATCAGCATCATCGC
>Ga0105107_10003178_pt1 | contig 10896 bp, 8 predicted proteins | sample PPLLaktember2015_6_FD_79335 | JGI IMG/M metagenome (GOLD analysis project Ga0105107, IMG submission 79335) | Freshwater sediment microbial communities from Prairie Pothole Lake near Jamestown, North Dakota, USA - PPLs Lake P8 Core (1) Depth... | ecosystem: Environmental > Aquatic > Freshwater >... | reverse complement strand
ACCGGAAGTGACAATGTTTTTATTGGTACGACAGCAGGATTATTTAATACTGAAGGGAGTTATAATATTTTTCTTGGTAGCATGTCAGGGAGAAATAACACTACAGGAAGCTATAATTTCTTTGCAGGTTATCATAGTGGGTTTAATAATACTTTTGGAGGAGTGACAGGGAACGAGGGCTCCTATAATACATTTCTTGGTTATGAAGCTGGATTTAGTAATAGGAAAGGATATAATAATATTCTGCTCGGATATAAAGCCGGATATTATGGTCAGGAAGGATCAAATAATATTATTATTGGTAATCATGCAGGAACGTCTAATAATGCAACTGACAATCTGTTTATTGGATATCATTCTGGTTCGGCAAATACCACAGGTGCCAAAAACATCTTCCTTGGTTCCAGTTCAGGTGCTTCTAATAGCGAAGGAACAGGTAATGTTTTTATGGGTTTCGAGACAGGAATGAGAAATACAACTGGAGTAACTAATGTTTTTGTGGGCTACAGCAGCGGGTATTTAAATACTGAAGGGGACGACAATGTATTTATTGGTAATCAAGCAGGTTATTGGAATACAACGGGTGTAGATAATGTGGCTGTTGGTACAAATGCTCTTTATTCATCTAACGGAAGTTCAAATACTGTCGTTGGGATGTTAGCAGGGGCGACCAACCAGACTGGAAGCAATAATGTTTTTGTGGGCTACAGCAGCGGGTATTTAAATACTGAAGGGAACGACAATGTATTTATTGGTAATCAAGCAGGTTTTTATGAAATCGGGTCAGAAAAACTATACATTGAAAACTCAAATGCAGGCCAGTCAGATGCACTCATTTATGGTGAATTTGACACTAAGATTCTCAGACTGAATGCACTGACAACAATCCGCGATGCACTTATTTTAGAACCTCGAGCAACTGCTCCATCTCCGGAAGTTAAAGGAATGATGTACTTCGATTCCAATGACAACAGGCTGAAAATATATAATGGGGCAGAATGGAAATCAGTTGTGGTAGAGTAGCCTATTTAAGAATAAAATCGTGCAGCCCCGCTGTCTGAAAAACCCCGGAGCCACACGACCACAGACCATAAGACTATAAGACCTACTTCTTGTCGTAAGCGGCAGTTGTTTTCATTTCCCCGTCGGGACCCGGCATAGTATTTTCAACCATCAGGACTTTACCACCTTCGGCGAGCTTCCAGGCCTGCGATGATTTAAATTCCTGGGACTGGCCGTCTCTTTCAAAATTCATTGTTGTGGTAATGGTAAGAGAAGTTTTATCAGCAGACCATGCAGCGGTCGATTTGCTTGTTGAATTCATAAAACCTTGATTTTCGCTTACTGAACCATCGAGGTTATATTTTGCACTTGTTTTCATTTCAGCTCCGTCCCGGCCTGGTCTTGTACTTTCAAGAGAAAGAACTTTTGCGTCCTGAGTTACAACCATGCTTGTAGCAGCCATACGGAACTGACTACCCCCGAAATTGCTTTTCGATTCATTTAAAGCCCATGTCCCGGCAAAATTAGTCTGGGCAAAGAGCCCGGATGAGACAAGGAGAAATACGATAGCACTAATAGTGAGTTTAAGATTTTTCATGTTTTTGAGAATAAAAGGTTATATTAATATTTGACAGTTAAAATTAATGTTTTATTCAATTGCAGGCCTAAAAAATATAATTATTGTGACCATTTCTGAGGTTCACGGTCCCAACGGTGCTTTTCAAGCTCTTTCATGAGCTCTCCGCTGAGCAAACCGGCATCACTTGCTCCGATGTTGGTTTTAACATGTGCCGGTTTTCTCATACCTGGAATAATGGTGCTTACAGCTGATTCTCCGAGAATAAATCTGAGAGCCAGTTCCGGCATGGTCATTCCTTTAGGGACAATCGGACGGAGAGCTTCAGCATGGTCAACACTCGATTCGAGATTCTCCTTTACGAAATATGTGTTTCGCCAGTCGCCTTCGGGCCATTTGCTGTTTTTTGTCAGTGTGCCGGTAAGGGTTCCCTCATCAAACGGGACCCGGGCAATAACAGCGACATTCATTTTTTTGCAGGCAGGGAAGAGCTCATCCCTGGGATTCTGATCAAAAATGTTGTAAATAACCTGAACTGCATCAATAAAACCACTGTTGACTGCTTTAATGCCGTTCCAGGGTTCCCACCGGTTAATGCTTATTCCTATTGCATGGAACAGTCCCTGTTCCTTAAGATCCAGCATTTTTCTTATCCCCCTTTCATCCTCAATCCAGTGATCTTCCCAGGTGTGGAACTGCATCAGGTCGAATGAATCAAGACCGGCATTTTTCAGACTTTTTTCCACATACTTTTCAATATGGTCAGGAGGGAAACAGTCATCGAGTGAATACTCACGCCTGCCTGGCCATTTGAAATTCTTAGGAGGCATTTTCGTAGCTGTATACAACTTCTTTTCCTTATTTGCTTTTATAAGTTTTCCGAGCAATCCTTCACTTTTACCACTGCCATAACCCCAGGCTGTATCGAAGAAATTGCATCCCAGGTCCGCTGCCAACTGAAGAGAACGGAGCGATTCTTCATCATCTGAGCCGGTCCAGCTGCCCATTCCCCACATGCCATAACCTATCTCGCTTACCTGCCAGCTGGTCCTTCCAAATTTTCTATATTTCATAATATTGATCTGATTAGTGAAAAGATTTTACTATTCTATTTTAATTCTTTTTCGGTTTTTGTGACATTCCATCCGTCCAGAGCCAGCAGTGGGACCTCTCCGGTCGTATCCCCGGCATTGAATTCGACTTTAAGAATCTTTTTTTCTTTGGGAAGCAGTGAAAAGTAATTGTCGTCCCAGAATATAGGTAAAACAAGTTCTTTCGATTTTTGTTTAATGATCTTCGGATTGACGGAGAATGCCAGAGAATTTGACGGATTTTCAATTTCTATGCTTGCCGTGCATTTCCCGCTTTCATTTTTATATGAAGAAACGGTGTAATTAAGTTTGATTACAGGCAATGAGTTAAGGGCTGTGAAATCAGCGGTTTCATCACCCTTTGAAGAGAGCCAGTAGAAATTTGAAGAAACCTCTTTCCCTGATGCATCTGTCAGACAAAGTTTCAGGAAATAAACATTACCTGTATTTTCCGGCATGTCTGGAAATATAAGCTTTTTGCTTTCATCGGATTTTATATCAAGAGTTACCTCCCTGGAATACATTTCTTCAAGATTAAAGTTGTACACTTTTGCTGAAGCTTTAAGTCCGGGGAAGTCCTTATAAAGGCTGTTCACCACTCCAATCGACTTATCATCGTAAAAATACTGGATATGCAGGGGTTCGCAGGCTTTCCTGGTCCCGTAGAAGGATCCGTTTGGTGCAAAGAAATAATCATAAAGCTGCCAGTACATTGATGGCCAGGCTGAATTATACATCCAGTAGATGATGCCGCTCGATCTGTATTTATTGCCGGCAAAGGCTTCAAACATTGCTCTTGTAGCCTCATATTGAAGCACCTGCGACTTCATGCTGTACTCCTCCACGTCGTCAGGCTGGCCATATCTTGAATAGAGCGCTGCCCTCATATCGGGGAAGAATGCTTTGTGCAACCTGATATTCCATGATTCGCTGATCGGCCACAGATCTTTCTCCGGCATCATTTTTCTCATGGTTTCAAGCGGAGGTATTTGTTCTCCTGCAGGAGCGGCTTCGGTATTGAATTCAAGCTTGCTGTACCAGTAAGCAGGCGGACGGTAAGAATAGACTTTTGGGTAAGGACCCATAAACAGTCCTGTATTTCCGGCGATTATACTGGCTTCTTTTGTTGCAGACGACTGATATGGACGGGTGCCATCATATTCATCGAGTACCCGGATATACCTCTTTTCGACATCTGCAGGCGGGAAATTATCGCTGCCATAGAGCCAGTTAAAGACGGAGGGACTGTTCCGGAGATGTATGACCTGGTCCTTCAGGCTTAATTCAGCAATATCCGCTACATGAGGTGTCCATGTTTTCCATCTTTCCCAGGAGCTGCAACAGCACCATCCCACGATGAGCATAATTCCTTCCTCATCACATTTCTGAAACATATAATCGGAGCCACGCGGGGCTTCCATACGCAATGCATTGAGTCCCATGAATTTTGCGTAAGCAATATCAATATCAATACGTTTTTCTGAGGGTCGAAGCATCATATCCTCAACATATCCTCCACCCCTGACGACAATGTTCTTTCCGTTCACCTGGAAAATCCTGGTGTGGCTTTTATCAAAATCGTTCATCCAGGAGGTGATTTCACGGATACCGAAACGGATCTTTTCAGTATCGGATATCTTCCTTTTAATCTCAAAGGTCAGCGAAAGGTCATACAGGTTGGGTGTACCAACATTATGGGGCCACCAGAGCCTTGGATCCTTTATTTTGAGCTGAATGAATTCATCAGGCGAAAAGACCACTGATTTATTTTCGCCGGCAGCAAGTGTTACATTCTGCGAAAAAGTAATGTTTTCAATGGTCCCCTTAAGAGTTCCGGTGACAGGTTTTTCCGAAGCATTAGAGAGAGCAGCCGAAATCGTAAGGCTGGCCAGGTCGGTTGAAGGAAGGTTGAGTTTTGTTATAATATGCGGATCATCAATAGCAACAGGACCGGTTGCATTGATTGAGACATCATACCAGATGCCTGTTCCCCTGTCAGGAGGAGTAGGATTCCAGTCAACCCAGGTAATTGTCAGGTCAGTTCCCCGGGGTGGAAATATTTCGAGGGCGAGGCAATTTGTTTTGCCAGGGAGTGAAGCCTTTGTAATATTGAGATTATAAAGGCGATAAGCCCCCTCAATGTATGTTGTGTCGGCAATTAAAGTCCCGTTCAGCCAGATATTGGCTTTATAATTAATGCTGTGGAATTTAAGCCAGATATTTTTCCCTTTGAATTCGCGGGGCAGGGAAAATGTTGTCCGGTACCACCAGGCAGAACTGAACTTACTGTCGCCAGGTATCTCTCCCCGTCTGTCCTTAACATACCCCGGAACCGATTCAATATTGGTCCCGAAATACGGATCAGGGTAAACCTTGTTCTCCACCAGTGTTCCGAAAATGGTCGATGGAACAGTTGCCGGATACCATTTATCAGGCTGAAATGCAGATGCAGAAATAGTTTTACCATCAGCCTTGATCTCTTTTGAAGATTGAATAGCCCAGTTATTCCTTAAAAGAATTTTTCCGTCCTGTCCCATACAGTGAAAAGTAAAAATCACTGCAGACAGCAAGGAAGCGAAGATCTTTAACAGTTTCATAATATTGAGGTTAATAACATTTATACAATTTGGAATATTTCAATAGATAACAATTGTTTCCAATGAATTCCATAAGGATTCAATAAAATTATCAAAAAAACCTTTACCGGATGAACAGGGAATTGATTATTTTTAAAAGCTTTGAATCACAATCCGGTTTAAATACACCTAAAAGTAACAGAATATGAATGAAAATCTCTCCCCGGCCTCAGGTTCCGGGCTTAAGCGTGTCCTGAAACTTTCGGCTCTGGTAATGTATGGCATAATTCTGATCCAGCCTACTGCTCCGATGCCCCTGTTTGGTGCTGCAACAAATCTTGCACATGGACATGTAGTGACAACAGTGCTGATCGGGATGGTTGCCATGCTCTTTACGGCGATCAGTTACGGGCGGATGGCCAATGTATATCCGAATGCCGGTTCGGCATATACCTATGTCGGGAGGGAGATACATCCTTCAATGGGCTATTTCATTGGATGGGGGATGATCTTCGATTATGTCATGAATCCGATCATTTGCGTGATCTGGGCAAGCAAGGCATGCATGAACTTCATCCCTGAAATACCATTTGCTGTTTATGCGGTGTTTTTTGCGATATTATTTACAGTTATGAACCTAAGGGGAATAGAAGCAAGCGCCCGCACCAATACAGTAATTGCAGTAGGACTCGGGATCGTTATTCTGCTTTTCCTGGGTTCAGTTGTACGGTATCTTTTGCTTCATCCTCCGCTTACAGGGGCCGACTGGACAAAGCCATTTTACAATCCGGAGACATTTTCATTCAAGTCAGTTTCAACCGGAGCATCACTGGCTGTACTTACTTATATAGGTTTCGACGGGATCTCGACCTTATCGGAAGAGGTTCATAATCCAAGAAAAAATATTCTCCTCGCTTCAGTGCTGGTCTGCCTGATAACGGGAGTACTTGCATCCATTCAGGTTTATGCGGCCCAGCTGGTATGGCCCGAAACCACATTCCCTGACCAGGATACTGCATTCTGCTTTGTAGCAGGAAGGGCCGGCGGACAATGGTTGTTCAACCTTGTGAATGTTGCCTTGCTGATTGCCACGATAGGTTCCGGTTCCGGTGCTCACCTGGGAGCCGGCAGGCTTTTGTACGGTATGGGGAGGGATAACGCGATACCCAAAAAATTCTTTTCTAAAGTCAATCCGCGTACCCGCATTCCATCCAACAATATAATTCTTGTTGGAGTAATTGTTCTTATTGGCGCTTTCACCCTTACATATCCTCTTGGTGCTCAACTGCTCAACTTTGGAGCCCTCATTGCCTTTATGGGTGTCAATGCTTCATCTTTTGTACATTATTTTCTGAAAAGCGATAAAAAGACTTTCTGGAGATTTGTTGTACCTGTGCTTGGCTTTACTGTCTGCCTTTACCTGTGGCTCAGTCTGGGAGTTAAAGCAAAGATAGTCGGGTTATGCTGGCTCTCCGCAGGTGTCCTTTATGGTGCATATAAGACATCATGGTTCCGCAAGCCCCTGCAGTATGCAAAAATTGAAACAGATGAGGATATTCCGCAAAAAAACAATATAAAATAAGCCTGTCAGATACCCGCTACCACAACATTATCAATCACAAGGCTCGGCAGTCTCGCCTGGCTGTAGATCCAGGGATCATCAGCAACTTCCACAAGCTTATTCCAGAAATTCAGATGGTTATCAGCAATATTCATTTCGGCAACATTCTGTACAAACTGACCTTTTTCAAACATCTTGCCGATGATTCCTACTGAGAAGTCGCCCGTTGTGGAATTGGAATTTCCTCCGATAAAACCTGTTATAAGTATACACCGTTTCAGGTCTTTAATGATTTCTTCAACGCTGCGGGTTCCGGGGGGTACTATCAGGTTGGATATTGATCCGGATGTTGGTTCCCACCCAAGCTTACGGCTGTAATACCAGTCGATAAGAAATTCATTGACAGCGCCTTCTGTCAGCAGATCCCGTTTCCTTGCCGGGAATCCGTCACCATCATAATATTTTGATCCGAGACCCCTGGGCAGGAATGGATCATCTTTAATTGTCAGCAGTTTGCTGCCAATGGGTTTTCCTTTTTTATCGGCGAGGAATGATCTTTTCTGCTGGATACTGCTTCCGGACATAGGGCTGAGGAGTCCGCTCAGCACGCGGGATGCTCCACGGTTCTCAATAATAATGGGAAGTGTTACAGTCGGAATCTTCTTACAACCCATAAGATCAAGCGTTCTTGCAGCAGCTTCAGTTCCCACTTCCTGCAGCGACGGTAGATCACTCATGTACCTGCATGCTGCATAGCTGTAACTTTCCGGATGACGGTCACCTTTATCCTGAGCAGTCATTGAGGCACTTACCCGGTAATAAGTACTCTTTGTTGACCCTTCAAAACCGTTGCTTGATTTAATATATTCTTCGCTGAACTCATCATTTTCGCCTGTTTCAACCGAAATCACCTTATCACCTCCCCTGGAAAGACATGCATCCTCTACAGTTTTTGCCATAGTATGCCTGTTTTCCGGGGTCATCTGATTATAGCCGGGATCACTTAACTGCAGGTCTGTAATAATTTTCCCTTCATAATATTTCGGATCAGGAAGAGTACGGAAAGGATCTTCCTCCATTATACCGGCACTTTCAACCACATCGTTGATAAATCCTTCAAGAGTAGACTGGCGAAAGTCAGGTGTCGACTGGCCTGCATGTCGGTTATTGACGAATACTTCAAGGTAGAGACTCTGAGTTGTAGCTTCCTTAATGACATCGGGTTTATGATCGCGGTAGTTTATCTCCACCAGCCTTCTCTTTGAAAGGCTCACCCTGCAGTCATTTGCTCCTGCCTTTCTGGTACGGGCAATCACCCACTCAGCAAGTTCAGGAAACGCGAGTTGTTGATCTTTTTTGTTTATCATGACTTACCTCCTTTCTGCTGTGTTCCTCCGACGGTCAGTGATTTGACAAGACAGGTAGGCATCCCGAAGGATACCGGAACACCCTGCCCATTCTTGCCGCACTGTCCGCCTCCACCAAGAAACATTTCAAGGTCATTTGCCGCCAGAATAATGTTTGTCAGCATTTTAGGGCCGTTGCCCATAATGTTTACATCTTTTATCGGAGCGGTAAGTTTACCGTTTTCAATCATACGTCCCTGCGAGACATAGAAAGCAAAATCACCTTCACCGATATTCACCTGACCGTTACTGACATTTTCCACGTAGATTCCGTTACCGGCTTCCTTTATCACATCTTCAGCACTGGCAGAACCTCCAAGCATATAGGTGTTGCGCATACGGGGCATCGGATAATTCTGGAAATCCTGCCTGCGGCCGTTACCGGTAGGTTCAACGCCATAATGTTTTGCTGATATCTTGTCGTGTAAATAACTGGTTAGTATGCCATTCTCAACAAGTACTGTCTTCTTACCCGGAGTTCCTTCATCGTCGACATTGATGCTGCCTGAGAGATTCATATTGGTGCCGTCATCAATTATGTTCACAAAAGGTTCTGCCACTTTTTTACCAAGCATTGTGCTGTATGTGGAGGTTTTCTTCCGGTTAAAATCAGCTTCCATACCATGGCCGATTGCCTCATGCAATAATACACCGGTGACACCAGGTCCCAGAACAACAGGCATCTCTCCTGCGGGAGGCTGAATAGCATCAAAAAGCTTCAGGGCATCGCTGACGGATTTTGCAGCTATTTCATCAATTACATTATCGGTATAAAAAGAAAAATCGCGCCTACCGCCAAGATTCCAGGAAGATTGTTCGCGTTTGCCGTTTCTCTCGGCGACCACAGAAGCATATAAGTATCCTGACGGGAGAAGGTCTTCTGCCTGAATGCCATCGCTTGTGAAGATCATAATACGTTTTGTCTCACTTGCAAAGCCGGCGCTCACCTTTACGATCTCAGGTGACAGGGCAAAGCACTTTTCATTTATGTTCTGGAGTAGCGGAAGCTTCGATTTACCGGGAATACCATTAAAATCGGCAGGAACCGGATAGTAATTCCCTGTTTTGAGAAGGCTGAATGATGAACCTCCGGAGGCAGCGTTCAGATCACTGATCGTAGCTGCAGTGGCAGCGACCGACATCATGGACTCCTCTGTGAGATCCTGAGTAAAGCCATAACCTGTCTGGTCACCTTTTACGGTGCGGATACCTACACCCAGGGAGATGTCGCCATATGACTGGTTTACCTTGCCATCTTCGAGTCCCAGGTAGTTTGACACGGTATACTCGAAATAGAGGTCAGCGAAATCGCCGCCTTTTGACAGCGCTTTTTCCAGCAGTTTCCGGCAGAGGGTTTCATCAATCCCGAATTCTTTAAGAAAGTAGTTTCCGGATGATTGAGTATCCAGGAACTTACAGGCTTTAAGCGCGGGAATCAGGAACAAGGTACCACCGGCAAGGGCAGTACCATAAATGAATTTTCTTCGCGGAATGGATTTCATTTTAAATGATTATTAACAAGAGGAAAGGTATGAATTTTTTTCTTCTGTTAAAAAATTAACAATAAGATCATTATTTACATTTTTGATCACTGATCCATTTTGTCCATGTTTAAGGTTCCATGTCTTGCTTCAAATGTAAGAGGTCACTGGTTCGATTCCGGTACGTCCCACTATGAAAATCATGGAAGTAGAAGAATTCTTTTTAATAGTATGGGCATTCTGCAAATTCGTGTATTAATAATCAAACAATTACGGAATTCAGATAAAGATAATGGAGAAAGCGAGCGCCTGAAGATGAAAAGAATGAATAATTGATGTAAATTTGATATCTATAAAAGATATTTTTAACAGGATAAAATTTTGGAAAATGAAAACTTCAAAAGCCAGGGTTATCAGCGAACCAAAGAAAACTTCAAAAACTGATGAAGCAGGAAAAAGCGGGCCAGCAAAAACCCGTAAATCCAAACCGGGTGATGAAGAGATTCGTAAAAAAGCGATGGAGATCTACTATGAACGCATTGCCCGTGGTGAACATGGAACTGCAGAGAGTGATTGGCTTGAAGCAGAAAAACTTTTAAGTGGTTCCTGATATTTTCAGGTTGTATGGGGACCTTAACAGCCTCACAGTTTATTTATTGAGATAGATCCTTTGCTGGAATATCCATTTTTTGTTTACTGTTTCATTGATTTCGGTGATTGAAATATGTCTGGATCATTTTTGAATTTACTGTCTGTTTTAACTATCTTCCCTTATTGTTAAAAACAGTCTTATGAATTATACCAGGCGTTCATTTGTCAAAACAGCCGGGACAGGCAGTGCGGCGATTATTGCATCTTCCCGCTTCAACCTGATGCCTGAATCAGTCCCTGATGTGGAAATATTAAATCCATACAACCGGGTTCCCATAAGCCTTATTATTGACGATTCAACATGTCTGGTAAATATGGCTCACTTCGGGATACCGCAATTTGCGGAGGTGTTTCCGGAACAGTACAAACAGGACTGGCGAAAACTTCCAAGAGAAATCCCCGACAGCTTTGTGAGGGAGTTCGGCGAATGGAGCCGGGAAAACGGAATAAAGGGGAAATACAGCATTGTTCCTTATCCTGCGTGTACAGGCTGGGTAAACAGATTCATCCCCGGATGGACAAAAAAGGAGTTGGAGGATAGCCTTGCTCTT
>Ga0105107_10003176_pt1 | contig 10897 bp, 10 predicted proteins | sample PPLLaktember2015_6_FD_79335 | JGI IMG/M metagenome (GOLD analysis project Ga0105107, IMG submission 79335) | Freshwater sediment microbial communities from Prairie Pothole Lake near Jamestown, North Dakota, USA - PPLs Lake P8 Core (1) Depth... | ecosystem: Environmental > Aquatic > Freshwater >... | reverse complement strand
CGGCGGGCTCCTGGGAGAGGATGTGAGAGGCGTCCTGCAGGCGCTGCGCGGCGCTGAACTCGCCCTCGGCGTGGATCAGCTTCGCGCGCTTCTCGCGCTCGGCCTCCGCCTGCTTGGCCATCGCGCGCTTCATCTCCTCGGGCAGGTCGATTTGCTTCAGCTCGACGTTGCGCACCTTGACGCCCCAGGGCTCGGTCTGGGTGTCGATGATTTCCTGGAGCTTGCGGTTGATGTTCTCGCGCTCGGCGAGCAGCTCGTCGAGCTCCGCCTGGCCGCACACGCTGCGCAGCGTCGTCTGCGAGAGCTGCGAGGTGCCGTACAGGTAGTTCTCGACCTGGATCACCGCCTTCTCCGGGTGCAGCACCCGGAAGTACAGCACCGCGTTCACCTTCACCGAGACGTTGTCCCGGGTGATCACCTCCTGCGGCGGAACGTCCATCACGATCTCGCGCAGGCTGATCTTCACCATGCGGTCGACGCCGGGGATGATCCAGCGGATGCCGGCGTCCTTCACCCCCGCGAAGCGGCCGAAGCGGAACACCACGCCCCGCTCGTACTCCTGCAGCACCCGTACGCCCGCGAACAGCAGCGCGAGGACGATCCCCGCGAATATGATCGGTGAAAGACCCAGCACGATTCCCCCGTCATTCCTCCGGCGGCGCGCGCCGCACGGTCAGCTCGAGCCCGTGGACGGCGACCACCTCCACGCGCTCCTTCGCGGGCACGGGCTCGGTGGCCCGCGCACGCCAGTACTCCCCTCGCACGAAGACCGTGCCGTGCGGCCCGAGCTCGGTCGCCGCCGTGCCCACCAGGCCGAGCAGCTCCCCGACGCCCGCGGTCTGGGGCCGGCCCAGGCTGCGCCCGACGGCGTAGACCACCAGCCCCCCGAAGCCGCCGAGCCCGACCACCGCCGGCACCAGCACCGACCAGAAGTCCACGTTCAGGTCCGAGACCTCGGGCCGCTCGAAGAGCATCGAGCCCCCCAGCAGGATGCAGGCCAGCCCGCCGACGAACAGCAGCCCGTAGGAGGTGACGAACGCCTCCGCCACCAGCAGGCCCACGCCGGCCGCCAGCAGCAGCAGCCCGAGCCAGGAGAAGGGCAGGATCTGCATCGCCACGAGCGCGAGGATCAGGCACACCCCTCCGACGATTCCCGGAATCAGCAGGCCCGGCTGGTTGAACTCGATGTAGAGGCCCAGCACGCCCGCCATCATCAGCAGCACGGCGACGTTCGGATCGACGAGCACGTTGAGGAAGCGCGTCAGGAGCGGCATCGGCAGCTCCTTCACCGGCGAGCTGCCGATGTCGAGCGCCACGCGCTGGCCGGCCAGCTTCAGCTCGCGGCCGTCGATGCGCCGCAGCAGCTCGGCGCGGTCGGCGGCCACCAGGTCGATGACGCGCAGGCGCAGCGCCTCGTCGGCGGTCACCGCCACCGACTCGCGCACCGCCTTGGCCGCCCACTCGACGTTGCGGTCGCGCTCCTTGGCGATCGACTCGATGAACGCCGCCAGCAGGTTCTCCGCCTTCTGGGAGGCGGCGTCGCCGCCCTTGCCCTCGCCTTCCTCGCCCCCCGGCGAGCCTCCCCCGATCCCCACCGGGTGCGCGGCGCCGATGCTCGAGCCCGGAGCCATCGCCGCGATGTGGGCGGCGATGGTGATGAAGGTGCCCGCGGAGCCGGCCCAGGCGCCCTGGGGCGCCACGAACACCGCGATGGGCACGTGCGCGTTGAGCATCGCCTGGATGATGTCCTTGGTGGAAGCTACCAGGCCCCCCGGCGTGTCGAGCTCGATGACGAGCAGCGCGGCGCCCTCCTGCTCGCTCTGCTTGATGGCCTTCTGCAGGTAGTCGGACGAGGCGGGGTTGATCGAGCCGGAGATGCGGGCCACGTGCACCGGCCCGCTGCGCTTCACCGCGGGCGCGGCCGGGGGCGCGGCGTGGGCGCCCGTCGCGAGGCCCGCGAGCATGCAGAGGGCGCCGAGGCCGGCGCCGAGCCGCCACCTCACCGGCGCTCCCCGCGCAGCTTCTCCACCCGGTCGAGCAGGCGGCGCGCGACCTCGGACTTCTCCAGCAGCGGCAGCTCCTCGACGTCGCCGCCCGGCCAGACGAACCAGACCGCGTTGCGATCGCTCTCGAAGCCGGCGTCGCTGCGCGACACGTCGTTGGCGACGATCAGGTCGCAGCCCTTGCGCGCGATCTTGCGGCGCGCCGCCGCGACCACGTCGTGGCTCTCGGCGGCGAACCCGACCACCACGCGCGCGCCGCGCCCGGCGCTGATCTCCTGGAGGATGTCCGGGTTGGCCACCAGCTCGAGGGTCAGTCCGGAGCCCTCGGGGAGCTCCTCCTTCTTGATCTTGCGCTCGGCGGGGTGGGCGGGGCGGAAGTCGGCGACCGCGGCCGCCATCACCACGATGCCCGCCGCGTCCAGCTCGGCGTGCACGGCCTCGCGCATGTCGAGGGCGCTCTCGACGTCGACCCGGCGCACGCCGGGCGGCGTCGCGAGCGAGCTCGGCCCGGCGATCAGCACCGTCTCCGCGCCGCGGCGCGCCGCCTCCTCGGCGATCGCGAAGCCCATCTTCCCCGAGGAGCGGTTCACCAGCGCGCGCACGCTGTCGATCCGCTCGCGGGTCCCCCCGGCGGTCACCACGACCCGCTCGCCGGCGAGGGTCGCCGGGCCGAGCAGCAGCTCGAGGGCGCCCTGGATCTCCGCCGGCTCCGCCATGCGGCCTTCGCCCTCCCAGCCGCAGGCGAGCGCTCCCGAGGCCGGCCCCACGAAGCGCACGCCGCGCTCGCGCAGCAGCGCCACGTTGGTCTGGGTCGCCGGGTGCCGCCACATGTTCACGTTCATCGCCGGCGCCGCGAGCACCGGCGCGCGGGTGGCCAGCAGCAGCGTCGTCGCGAGGTCGTCGGCGAGGCCCGCAGCCATGCGCGCCAGCAGGTGCGCCGTGGCGGGCGCGACGACCACGACCTCGGCCCAGTCGGCGAGGGCGATGTGGTCGATCTCGCCCTCCTGGGATGCGTCGAACAGCTCGCTGCGGACCGCCTCGCCCGAAACCGTCTGGAGGGCGAGCGGCGCGACGAACTGCGCCGCTCCCCGGGTGAGGACGCAGCGGACGTGGTGGCCCGCGCGCCGCAGGCCGCGCACGAGCTCGGGCACCTTGTAGGCCGCGATGCCGCCAGACACCGCGAGCAGGACGCGCCGGCCGTCCATCGGACCTCCGGAAAACGCAGCGAGGACGCGAAGGTACCCGGATTCAGCGGGTGCGCAAAGCGCGTTCGGTCCCCCCCGCGAGGCCCTGCGCCGCCCGCAGTCGGCGACGCAGCCCGGCCGCCGAAGGCGCCTCGGCGTGCACGCGCAGCAGGGGCTCGGTGCCCGAAGCGCGCCACAGCACGAAGCCGCCGTCGTCGAGGTCGAGGCGCAGGCCGTCACGGGCGTCGACCGCGCGCACCCGCGCGCCGTCGAAGCGGGCCGGGGGGTCGGCGGCGAGGCGCGCGAGCTTCGCAGCCAGACCGGGCGAGGCGGCGAGCGCGGTGCGCCCGCACGCCGACCGGCCCACCCGCCGCTCGAGCGCGCGGAGGCTCTCGCGGAGCGGAACGCGCTGCAACGCGACGCGCTCGGCGAGGAGCGCAGCCGCCAGGATCCCATCCTTGTCTCGCGCGAAGGGGGCCCAGGCGAAGCCGCCGCTCTCGTCGCCCGCAAGATCGGCGCTGCCCTCGGCGAGCAGCGCCGCGAGCGGTCCGAACCCGAAGCCGGGCCGCACCACCCGCAGCCCGTGGCTCTCGGCGACCCGCGCCGCCAGCGAGCCGGCCGAGCGCGAGAGCGCGAGCACCCCGCGCACGCCGCGGGTGCTCGCCAGGTGGTCGACGAGCAGCGCCAGGGCCTCGCTCTCCGCGAGGACCCGTCCGCTCGCGTCGACCGCGGCGAAGCGGTCCCCGTCCCCGTCGGTCGCGACCCCGAGCCGGCGCCCCCGCGCCGCCCGGACCGCCGCCGCGAGGGGGCCGAGCCGCTCGCGCGTCGGATCGGGGGCCTCTCCTCCGAAGCAGGGATCGGGAGCGCCCCGACGCAGGGACACCCGGACGCCGCAGCGCTCGAGCAGCCGGTCGAGCACGCCGGCTCCCGCTCCGTGGAACGCGTCGTACACCACGTGGAGTCCGCTCCGCGCCAGGACGCGCCGCTCGAGGCGCGCCGCGAGGTCGTCCAGGTAGGGCTCCAGGATGCGGACCGGGCGGCTGGTGCCAGGCGCCGGGGAGCGGGGCGGCGGCCGGCGGAGCCTCGCCGCGGCGTCGCGCTCGAGGCGAGCCGTCACCGCCCGGGGCGCGCAGGCGCCGCTCGCGCCGATCACCTTGATCCCCAGGTACTCGGCGGGGTTGTGGCTGGCGGTCACGACCAGCGCCGCGCCGCAGCGGCGCCGCACGACGGCGCGGCATGCGACCGGCGTCGGCAGCGGCCCCTCCGCTCGCAGCACCCTCGCCCCCTCTGCGACCAGCACTGCGGCGACCTCCGCGGCCGCCCGATCGGCGAGGAAGCGGGTGTCGTGAGCCACCAGCAGGGGCGCGCCCGGGCGCTCCTCGCGCGCCCAGCGCGCCACCGCCGCGGCCAGCGCGCGCGCGCGCTCGAAGCGGAACTCCTCCCCCAGCACGCCGCGCCAGCCCCCGCTCCCGAAGCGGATGGGAAGCGCGGGCTCCCGAGCCGGGGGGCGTCGTCCCGGCGGCCGCCTCAACGGCCCCGGAGCTTCTCGCGCAGGTACTTCGCCGCGACGGGCGGCACCCACGCGTCGACGTTCGCGCCGAACTGCACCAGCTCCTTCAGGCGCGAGGAGCTCACGTAGAAGAACTCCTGGTTCGTCATCATGAACAGCGTCTCGATGTCCGGGTTCAGCCGCTTGTTCATCAGCGCCATCTCGAACTCGTACTCGAAGTCCGCCATCGCGCGCAGACCGCGGATCACGACCGTGGCGCCGATCTCGCGCGCGAAGTCCACGAGCAGACCGTCGAAGTGGGTGATCCGGACGTCGGGCAGGTCGGCGAGGGCGATCTGCAGCATCTCGAGGCGCTCGTCGACGCTGAAGGTGCCCTTCTTGGCCACGTTGGTGGCCACCGCCACCACGAGGTCCGGAAAGATCGCGCGCGCGCGGTGCACCATGTCGAGGTGCCCGTTCGTCACCGGGTCGAAGCTCGCCGGGAAGAGCGCCCGCTGGCCGTCCGCGCTCATCCCGATCGCTCCTTCTCGCCCTCGGCCCGCGCTGCGGGCTCCAGGGCGTAGCACACCACGAGGGTCTCGCCGTAGCGGCGCTCGTCCTCGCGCCGGAGGCCCGCCACTTCCCCCGAAGGATGACGCCACGAGGTCTCCAGCACCAGGGTCCCCTCGGGCGACAGCAGCTCGCCGCGCACGATCTCGCGCAGCGCCTCGGCGAGCTCCTCCGCGCCGTAGGGCGGATCCAGCAAGATCAGATCGAAGCGCCGACCTTCGCGGGAAAGGCGCCGCAGCGCGGCGTTCACGTCGGCGCGCAGCAGCCGACTCTGCGCGGCGAGCCCGAGCTCGGCGAGGTTCGCCTCCAGGCAGGCGAACGCCGGGCGCGCCCGCTCCACGAAGACCGCCTGCTCCGCCCCGCGCGAGAGCGCCTCGATGCCGAGCGCCCCGGTTCCCGCGAACAGGTCGAGGACCGCCGCCCCCGGGAGCCCCGCAAGGCGCTCGAACAGAGACTGGCGCACGCGGTCCGCGGTCGGCCGGGTCGCGGCGCCGCGCGGAGCGCGCAGCCGCCGGCCCCGCAACGTGCCGCCCGTGACCCGCAGTCCCCAGCCCTCCCTTGCACTCACCGCTGACACAGAATGAGTGTTGCAGCAAGCCTGATCTCTCTCTTAGACTCCGCGCCCTGCCGGTCCCGGCGCCGCCGGAACCGACACGATAGAGTGATCGCCCCGTCTTTCGAGCTCGGTCGCGCCGTGCGCGGCCCGAGGATCAGGAGAAGTCAGAAGCGATGCTGAATGGTTCCGTGGACCGCCACAAGAAGAAGCTCCCCGAGCGGCTCGCCCAGGTGCGGGGCGAGCGCTCGCAGCGCCAGTTCGCCCGAGACCTCGGCGTGTTCCAGCAGAACGTGAACCGCTACGAGAGCGGCACGACTCCCCATGCGGACTTCCTGATCCGCCTCGCCGTCAAGGAAGGCGTCTCCCTGGACTGGCTGATGCTCGGCAAGGGCCGCATGAAGCGGGGCCGCTGATCGCAGCCGGCGCCGCTCAGCGCGCCGCCGCGGTCAAGGCTTCGGCGAAGGCGTCGAGTGCGTCCATCGCGCTCCTCGCGTCGCCGCGGTAGCCGTTCACCAGCACCGAGAACACCCGCTCCTCGCCGTCCGGGCCGCGCGCGTAGCCGGAGAGGCCGACGACCTGCGTCAGCAGGCCGGTCTTGGCGCGCACCCGGCCCCGCGCTCCGCCGGCGCGCCGGCGGAGCGTGCCGTCGGTGCCTGCGATCGGGAGCGCCGCAACGAGCTCCGGGCCCAGCGAGAAGCTGTCGCGGGCGAACAGCAGCGCGGCCACCAGCGCGCGCGGCGACGCACGGTTCTCGTAGGAGAGCCCCGAGCCGTCGACCACGGTCAGGTCGCCGGTCGGGAGCCCGAGGCGAGCCAGCTCCGCGCGCAGCGCCGCCGCGCCTTCGGCGAAGCTCCCGCGCGCGGCGCCCCGCGCGACGGCCAGCTCTTTGAGCAGCGTCTCGCCGACGACGTTGTGGCTCCACTTGAGGAACGGCACCACCACCTCGGCGACGCTCGACCCCAGGAACTCGTGGAGGGGCACGGCGCCGGCAGGGGCCGGCGCGAGACGCACCTCGCCGCGCACCTCGATTCCCGCCGCCGCGAGCTGCGCCCGGAGCACGGCGCCCGCGAAGCGCGTCGGGTCCGCGACGCTCCGCGCGACCGGAACCGGCGGCGCGCCCGCCGGCAGCGACCCGCTGACCACCACCTGCTCGCGCTCCCCCGCCGGGCTGCGCTCGACGCGGAACCGGTACGGAGCGCGGCGCGCGCCGGTGCGCCCGCGGTTCACGAGCTCGAAGTACGCGACGGGCGGCTCGATGCGCACGCGCAGCGGCTCGCCCGGCCGCGCGCCGGCCTCGAGCCAGACGGTGAAGGCGCCGTAGTCCGCGCCCAGCGCGCCGACCGGCGCATGGTACGCGCGGCTCGAGATCGGCCCCCAGCTCGGATGCCAGCGCACGCGATCGAAGCGCCCGTCGTCGAGCAGTACGTCGCGCACCCGGCGCAGACCGCGGGCGCGCAGCTCGGCGGCGAGGCGCCACCAATGCTCGGAGGTGAGCCCCGGATCTCCGCCGCCGACGACGTAGAGCACGCCGACCTCGCCGTCCGGGCCGAGGGGGCGGTCGGCGAGGAGCCGCGTGCGGAAACGATGCGCGGGGCCGAAGGCCGAGAGAGCACCGAGCGCCGTCAGCACCTTCTGGTTCGACGCCGGCGCCAGGGCCCGATCGGCGCTCCGTGCGAAGAGCTCCGCGCGATCGCGCGCGGAGACCACCAGGGCCGACACGCGCGCGCCGCGCAGCGCCGGCCGCGCGAGCGCCGCATCGAGGCGCGCGGCGAGATCGCCCGCCGACGCCGCCTGCGCGGCGAGGAGTGCGAGAGCCGCCAGGGCCGCCGTCGCCGTTCGCAGAGTTCCCCCCAATCGAGTCGCCCGGCGGCGGCGGCGCAGGGTAACGCCGGGCGGGACGCCCAGCGAGGGGTATGTTCTCGCCCCGGACGGGGAGAGGGCGCGGGGAACGCACCGAGGCACAGGCGTGCTGGAGTCCGAGGAGATGGGGGGGCTCGTCGAGGCGCAGCTCGGCGTGCCGGTGCTGCGCGTCGAGCCGATCGCCGCCGGGCTCGGACTGCGTCGCTTCCTGCGCGTGCATACGGCGGGAGAGCCGCCGACCGTGGTGGTGCGCATCGAGGCGCCCGACGACCCGCGCGGCCGGCCGGCCGGCGTCGCGCCCGAGCCGCCCCTCGAGCCGCTGCGCAGCTACCTGGAGGCGCACGGGCTTCCGGTGCCCGCGCGCTTCGGCGGCGACCCCGCGCGCGGCATCGACATCCTGGAGGACGTCGGCGCGCGCTCGCTCGCCGACGTCGCGCCGACGCTCCCGGCCGCGGAGCGGACCCGCCTCTATCGCACCGCGCTCGGCTGGCTGCCCGTCCTGCAAGGTCTCGCCGATCCCGGTGGCCTGCCGGCCTTCGAGCGCCGGCTCGACCGCAGCCTGATCCGCTACAAGGGCGAGCTGTTCGCGAGCTGGAGCCTTCCCGCGGCGCTCGGGCGGGCCGCGCGCCCCGCGGAGGCAGCGGCCGTGGCGTCGGCTTTCGAGCGCATCGCGGACGCCCTGGAGGACGCGCCGCGACGCCTCGCGCACCGCGACTTCCAGAGCCAGAACCTGCAGCTCCGCGGGGGGCGCGACGGCGGGCCGCCGCAGCTCGCGCTGATCGACGTGCAGGGCGCCTTCCTGGCGCCGCCGGAGTACGACGCCGTCTGCCTGCTGCGCGACTCCTACGTCGAGCTGTCCGACGGCGAGCTGCGCGAGCACCTCGCCTGGCTGCGACCGCGGCTCCCCGACGCGCCGGACCCCGACACCTTCCAGTGTCGCTTCGACCTGCTCACGCTGACCCGGAAGGGAAAGGATCACGCGCGCTTCCTGTACGCTGCGCACGAGCGCGGCGACCGGCGCTGGCTGCGTCACGTGCCGGCGGCCGCGCGCGCGCTGCGCGCGGCGGCTCCGCGCGTCGCCGCCCTCGACCCCGCCCTCGCCGACCTCGCCGGCTGGATCGCCCGGCTCCCGGACACGCCGTGCGCGCCATGATCGTCGCGGCCGGGCTCGGGACGCGGATGCGCCCGCTCTCGGACCTGCTGCCGAAGCCCGCCTTGCCCGTGCGCGGAGTGCCGCTGATCGCATACCAGCTCGCGCTGCTCCGCCGCCACGGCGTGAGCGAGGCCGCGATCAACGTCCACCACCTCCCCGAGCGGCTCGAGGCCGCCGCCGAACGCTGGTGTCCGCCGGGGCTCGCATTGCGCTTCTCGCGCGAGCCGGAGCTGCTCGGCACCGGAGGCGGCATCCGCCGCCTCGCCGACTTCCTGCGCGAGAGCGATCCTTCCCTGGTGATCGGTGGGGACATGATCCTCGACTTCGACCTCACCGCGCTGCTGCGCTGGCACCGCGAGGGGGATCACACCGCGAGCCTGCTGCTGCGCGAGGACCCGCGCGCGGCGCGCTTCGGCACCCTCGGCGTCGACGCCGAGGGGCGGCTGCGCCGCGTCGCCAGCCGTTTCGACCTCGGCGGCGAGCGCCGCTCGGGGATCTACGCCTGGGCCAATGTGCTCTCGCCGCGCATCTTCGACTCGCTGCCCGCGCGGGACGCCTTCAGCCACCTCGACGACTGGTGGGTGCCGGCGCTCGCCGCGGGCGCGGGCGACATCCGCGGGCTGGTGGCGGACGCCGCGTCGTGCCTCTGGGAGCCGGTCGGAACGCCCGCCGAGCTGCTGGCCGCGAACCTCCAGCTGCGCTCGCTCTCGTATCTCGACGTCGCGGAGGCGTCGCGCCGCGCCGGCGCGACGCTGATCGAGGACGCGCAGGGCGAGACCTCGGTGGTGCTCGGCGCGGGGGCGGAGCTCGGCGAGGGCGCCCGGCTGGCGCGGGCCGTGGTGTTCGAGCGCGAGCGCGTGCCCGCGCACTTCCGCGGCGCGGGGGGCATCTACGCGGCGGGACGCTGGCTGCCGTGCGAGGCTCCTGCGGAGCGCGCCGTCGCAGCGCTCGGGAGCGGAGCGCCGTGAGCGAGGTCGTGTTCGTGGGCACCAGCGATGCGTTCGGGGCCGGAGGCCGGCGCCAGTCGGCCTACCTCGTGCGGTCGGAGAGCAGCAGCATCCTGCTCGATTGCGGCGCCACCACCGCAACCGGTCTGGCCACGCTCGGCATCGACCGCAGCGAGATCGATGCGATCGTGGTGTCCCACTACCACGGCGACCACTTCGGGGGCATTCCCTCGCTGCTGCTCGCCGCGGTCTACGGCGACGCCCGCAGCCGCCCGCTCCAGATCGCGGGGCCGGGCGGCGTGGAGGAGCGCGTGCGCAACGCCGCCTGGGCGCTCGGCCACCCGATCGAGGGCCGGGAGCTCGGCTTCGAGCTCCGCTTCCACGAGTTCCAAGCGGGCCAGGTGCTGCGCCTGGCGGGCTTCGAGGTCGAGGCCTTCTCGACGCACCACTCGCCCGAGTCCTGCCCCCACGGTCTCCTCTGCCGCGGCGACGGCCGCTCGGTGGCGTTCTCGGGCGACACGGGCTGGTTCGACGCGCTGCCGGAGCACATCCGGGGGTCGGACCTCTTCATCTGCGAGTGCACGCAGGAGCGCGCCGGCTACCCCTACCACCTGAGCCTCGAGGAGCTCGAGCCGAGGCGCCGCGAGTTCGACTGCGGGCGCATGGTGCTGACGCACCTCGGCCCCGAGATGCGCGCCCGTTCGGACTACCGCGGCTTTGAGGTCGCCGACGACGGGCTCGTCGTGAAGGTCTGAGTTGTGGATCGAAGAATGGGTCCCGAGAGGGGTAAAGCCCTGACCTGGCGGGGAGATCGGCTTCAGACGGCGTAGCGGAGCGTATGGCTCCGGCAGCGGGCCCCGAGCCGCCGCGTGGGGATGCGGCCGAAGTAGCAGCGCTCGACCCAGGGGCTGAGCGGCTGGCGCCACGGGAACAGGCGCTCCGCCAGCACCTCGCGCACGCCGAGGCGCTTCGGGAGGAGCCCGAGCGCGACCGCGGGCGGGTCGTCGCGCCGATTCTCCGAGCGCGACTTCAGGGTGTTGCGCCACACCGCCCAGATCGCCGTCCGGTAGAGCGCCCCCTGGCGCCGCTTCGAGAAGGCGATCGTCTCGCGCTTGTGGTTCGCGCTCGCGTGGCG
>Ga0105107_10003173_pt1 | contig 10900 bp, 5 predicted proteins | sample PPLLaktember2015_6_FD_79335 | JGI IMG/M metagenome (GOLD analysis project Ga0105107, IMG submission 79335) | Freshwater sediment microbial communities from Prairie Pothole Lake near Jamestown, North Dakota, USA - PPLs Lake P8 Core (1) Depth... | ecosystem: Environmental > Aquatic > Freshwater >... | reverse complement strand
CCCCGCGACGTTATAGACCTTGAGCGTCACGAGCCCCTTGTCCTTCATATCGTACCGGATCGTGGTCGCCGGGTTGAAGGGGTTCGGGAAGTTCTGCGCCAGCTTGTAGGACTTCGGAACGTCAGTTGAGGATATATAGACGTTCACCGGCATCTGCATCCACCTGAACACGTCGTCCGCCAGCTCGAACCGGTCTATCGGCGCCCCGGGGGCGTCATCGCGAACGTACTGGTAGCTGAAACCGAACCACACGGTTCTCACGGAATAGCTCCCGCTGTTCGAGTTGGTTGCAGCGATGGCGCCGTAATACGGCGCTCCCAGGTATTGCGGGTAGTGCAGGATGTACCTTCCGTTCGCCGTCTTTGCCAGGCAGTCGAACTGGTTGATGATGAAGCATCCTCCATAAGCGTAGAACCTGTCGGGCACTCCGCTGTGGACGAACAGGGGCTCGTCCACATCTCCCTCCAGGAGCGGTGTCACAACGCCGCCGCCCGTGCGGCCGCCCGTTTCCTCGAAGTAGCTCGTCGATACAAAGTCGGTGCCGCACCATGCGTTCATCAGGCTGAGCGCCGGAGTCGAGCCCATATTGTCGAGGTCGTATGCGATATCGTCGCCGCAGATCCAAAGGCCGCAGTGATGCTCTGAGAGGTTCATCCAGTCGATGAGCATCTGGCAGTCGTTGCTCTTGTCGCTGTTCGTCGTACCGTCGCTGATCGTCACGGATTCGAGATCGCCCGAATCCCACACAATATAGTAGTAGTTGTCGAGGAGCTGCTTGTTCTTCGCGCGGCTTCCCGGTCCGTTCGATACGCCCGAGGACGGGCCGTTCACATCGTAGCGGTCGGGCTGATTGTTCGGAGCGAGAACCGCCTTGAATGTCGGCGTCCAGTACTGCTCGACGGCGCCGACGAACGAACCGCGGCCCGTGAAGTCGTCGACGAAGAGCACGTCGCTCCCCAGCGTTGGCAGGCACGTGAACTCGAAGTACGGGCCGCCGGAACGGGCCCTCGGGGGGAGCGCGCTCTCGTAGCCGTTATTGGCCCTTGCCGTGAAGTAGTAATCGATCATGTACCCTCTCGTGAAGAGGGAGTCGTTGAGATCGATCATGTACCTTTCCTCGACGATGCCGGCTTCCGTGCGCGCGGTGTCGCACTGCATGATGGTCCAAAGATCCCCGTCGTCGCCGTCGTACCAGCCATAGGTGCCCGCGAGCTGCGGCCCGTAGAGCGGCGGTTTCCCGAGGGAATCGGGGCCGATGCACCGGGCCCTCACGTGCATGTACACCGCCGGGCCGCCGATATGGGCGCCGGTGTTGTCCGGGGCGATGCCTCCGCCGAGGTCGGTCGAGCAGCCGACGACGATGGAATCTCCCGGACGGATGACCGGGTTGTTGTTCGTGTTGAGATCGTTCGCCGCGTCCGCGCGGACGTAGCTCTCGAGCTGGAACTCGAGCTCGGGGAAGTTGTCCTGGAAGAAATCGAGATCCCGGTATCCCCACTGCGGGCCGGAGGTCTTGAACCGCAACAGACGGACGTTGTCGACATAGGGAGAGGGCGTATGCTGCGAGCAGTTGCCCTGAACGAGGTACCAGATGTCGCACATATCAATAATGCCGATCATGACCTGGACGGGATAGTTCCCCGAGATGAAGCCGCTCACGTCGTTCGTGATGTGTATGTAGTCCTGATCTCCCCCGTAGTAGACGAATCCAGGATCCTGCCACGTGCCCGGACAACCGTTTACGATGGAGCGGACCCCCCACTGATAGAACACGAGGTTCGGAAGGGGAATGTCACGGTAGATCGTGAACCGGAAATAGGTCCCGCCGAGATCCGGGAGATCGGCGGGGGGAATGGCGCCGTCTTGGATGTGATTCTTCGCCGTCGAGTACTTCGTCATATCTATCACCGGAGACTCGACGTGCTCGCTCTGGCACGGAGCCCAATTGTCGACAGTCCCCATGCAGAACGGCGTGTCGAAGAGACCCGGATAGGACGTGCTCGGATGCGGGGAGCCTATGAAGAAGACGACCTGAGTTGCATAGTTGTCGCCGCAGGGATCCTTATCCTGCAGGTTGTTCTTGAGCCCCGAGTACTTGCCGTACGGCGTCTCGGGAGACCCGATCCAAATCCCGCAGGCCGTTGCACCGACCGGGCACGTGGGGGCTTCGAAGTCCTCGTGGTTCGAGAATCCTCCCCACCCGAGGGTGATGTCATCGACAAAGGCGGCGCCGTTGGTGTTCCACAGCCCGTCCTCGTCGCTCCATGCGCCGTCGGAGGTGAAATGGAAGCGAAACTTCGTGCGCGCCTTGGCCAAGAACAGCGTATGGGTTGTGTCGACGGAACCGGCTCCCGTATATTCCGCTATCGATTGCCAATTGCCGCCGCCCGCGTCGTACTGAACGCGCGTGAAGTCATAATCCGGTTCCGAGTCATAGGCGATCTTATACGCCCACACGATCGCGCCGCTGAAGGAGTACGGCACGGTTCCCAGGTTCTGGCTCCAGCCGTTGCCGTACCCCGGCGCCTTGTTCCATGAGCACAGGTACGGGTCGGCAGTGTCCGCGCGCGCTCCGCACCACATCGATTTTGCCCCGGCGATCGGGTAGGCGTCATCGACATGCCAAAAGTTGCCCTTCTGGGCGGTGTTATCGACCCGGGACCAGCCCTGCCAATCCATCTGCTCGAAGGTATACCAGACAAGGTAGTACGTGTCGACCGCCGCGGACTCGTAACTCCCCCGGAGCCCCGGATCGGCAGGATCGGGAAACTCATCCTGCGACCATGCCCTCGCCGCGCGAAGGCCGGGATTGGCGACTTCTCGGGCCGCAATCCCGCCGGCGACGAACAAAATCATGCCGGCGACAAGCGCGAGCACGAGCAACTTCTTCATGACCGCTTACCCCCCCATCGTTCACGCGTTACCTCAGCATGACCAGCTTCCGTGTCGCGCTGAAGCCCGCGGTCTCCATTCTATAGAAATAGACGCCGCTCGCGACCGGGGCGCCGAAGTTGTTGGTGCCGTCCCAGACGGCCGCGTGGAAGCCCGCGGCCTTCACCTCGTCCACGAGCGTTTTCACTAGTTGTCCCGCGACGCTGTATACCTTGATCGTCACGAGCCCCTTCTCCGCGACGTCGTACCTGATCGTGGTCGCGGGATTGAAGGGATTCGGGAAGTTCTGCGAGAGCCCGCAGACGGCCGGCGCGAGCTCCTCGGCGCCTGCCCAAGGCGATATCTCCTGCATCCACTGGAAGACGTTCCTGGCGAGCTCATGGCGGTCGATGGGCGGCAGATTCTGATCGTCTCTGATATACATGAAGCTGAATCCGAACCACATCGTCCGCGCCGTCTAGCCGGCCGGATTCGTCTGCATCGACGCTATGCCCGCGTAGCGGGGCAGGCCGGCGTAATCGGGATAGCGAAGCGCGTACATGCCGTTTGCCGTCTTCTCGAGGACATCGAATGCATTGATGATGTAGCAACCGCCATAGACATAGAACTTGTCGGGCACGCCGCCGTGGACGAAGATGCCCGCATTCGAATCGCCGGTGACGAGCGGAATGACCGTGCCCCCTCCCGAGTAGCCGCCGGTGAGATCGAAGTAGCTCGTCTCGACGAAGTCGACGCCGCACCAGGTATGCATGTGGGTGATAGCCGGGGCTGAGCTCAGCATGTCCAGATCGAACGCGACTTCGTCTCCGCACACCCAGAGGCCGCAGTCGTGCTCCGACATATATATCCAGTCGAGGAGCATCTGGCAGTCGTTGCTCTTGTCGCTGTTCGTTGTCCCGTCCGAGATCGTGACGGCCGAGAGGTTGCCGCAGTCCCACACGATCACCTTGTACTGATCGACGAGGTGCTTGTTCTTCGCACGGCTCCCCGGGCCGTTCGAGACACCTGATGAGGAACCGTTCACGTCGTAGCGGTCGGGCTGGTTGTCGGGTAACAGGCTGAACCAGAAAGCGGAATTCCAGTAGTCCTCGACGACGCCGTTCCATGAGCCCCTTCCGTGGAAGTCGTCGACGAAGAGGACGTCGCTCCCCTTGGTCGGGAGGCACGTGAACTCGAAATACGGCCCATTCGAGCGCGCCCACTTCGGGAGCGCCGTCTCCGCGCCTCCGGAATCCCGCGCGGTGAAGTAGTATTCGATCATATACCCTCTCGTGAAGAGGGAGTCGTTCAAATCGAACATGTATCTGTGCTCGAAAGGACCAGCATTCGTTCTCGCCGTTTCCCCCTGGATTATCGTCCATGCGGCGCCGTCGTCGCTCTTGTAGGATCCGTAGCTCCCCTCGAGGGATGGGCCGAAGAGGGCGGGCTTCACGGGCTCCGGGCCGATGTAACCGCATTTCACATGCAGGTAAACCGCGGGGCCTCCCGCCGGATCATCCACAATGCCGCCGGTGATTCCCGCCGAAACGTTCACAACGATCGAATCCCCGGGGCGGATGACCGGATTGTCGTTCGTATTGATGTCGTTCGCAGCGTCTGCGCGGACGTAGCTCTCGAGAACGAACTCATGCTCGGGGAAGTTGTCCTGAAAGAGATCGAGATCGCGGTATCCCCACTGGGGCCCCGCCGATTTCCAACGGTACACGCGGGCGTTGTCGAACCAGGGGGAGAGGGTATGCTCGGCGCAGTTTCCCTGGATCAGATACCACACGTCGCACATGTCGATGACGCCGAGGGCGATCTGTATCTTGTTCTCGGTCACGAGGCTCCCGATGTCCTTGCTCTCGAACGAGTAGACCTCGTTGTCCCAGTAGTAATACATCAGCTGGTTGTTTACCCACGGGCCGGGACAGCCCGTTTCGTCGATGTTGCGGATATTCCAGGTGTAGAAGACGAGGTTCGGAAGCGGCAGATCGACGTATACGGTGAAGCGAAAGGCGCACCCGCCGAGGAGCGGAAGATCGCCCGGAGGGATCGTTCCGTTCTGCATGTGGTTGCACGCGGTCGAGTATTTCGTGAGGTCTATGATGGGTGAATAGACGAGCTCGTTCTGACACGGGGGCTCATCAATGCCGCCTCCCCCTTTGCAGAACGGCGTATAACAGTAGGGACAATTGGGGAAGCACGGGCAATTCGGGTCGAAGAAGGCGATCTGAGTCGCGTAGTTCATGTTGCATGGATCCTTGTCGACGAGATTGTTGCGGAGCGCCGAGTAGGTGCCGTACGCCTCTCCCGCCTGTGCCTTCCAGATACCCGCTTGCAGCGCCCCGACGGCGACGCTCTCGAAGTCCTGGTAATCGACGTACCCCCCGGAGTCGGAGACGCGAATTCGATCGACGATGCAGGCGCCGTCCGTGTTCAACAGGCCATCCTCGTCGCTCCAGGCGCCATCCGAGGCGAAGTGGAATCGCAGCTTCGTCGCACGCTGCGCGAGCGGCAGGAAATGCTGTGCCGAAAGAGTATCTTCCCCGGTATACGAGGCAATCTCCCGCCACGTGGTTCCGCCTTCGTCGTATTCGACACTGACGAAATCATAATCGGGCTCGCAGTCATGGAGCATTTTGTATGAGAATGTGAGAGCGCCGGTGAAGGAGATCGGACCGGCGACGAGCACTTGATCCCAGCCGTTGCCGTAGCCGGGAGCATCTTTCCATGAGCAGAGGTAGGGGTCCGCCGCATTCGCCCGGGCGCCGCACCACATGGATTTGGTTCCCTCGAGCGGAATAAGCCTGCCGTGACTTCCGCCGCCGAGCCCCGCGAAATCATCGACATGAAAAAAGGTGTCGACCTGGGCGGTTCGATCGAGACGGCTCCACCCCTGCCAGTGCATCGTTTCGAAATCGTACCACACGATGCAGTAGGTGTCGACTGCGGCGGATTCGACGAGGCCCATGAGTCCGGGATCAGTCAATTCGGGAAACTCCTGCTGCGTCCAGGCGCGCTCAGGTCTGAGGCCGCGAGTTACCGGCTCGCGGGCGAAAGCGGAAGCTGCGATGCACAAGAGAACGACGAGCGCCGACACCACGATAACCGACCGTTTCATTGCTGCCCCCCCTTTCCAGCAGACGAACAATCGATTCCCGGCAGAGTCGGATCGGCGAAGATGGCCCTGCAGATCTCATCTATTTATTAGAGACGGCGTGGGTCTCAAATTCCCCAGTCCCGACGTCATTTTAGCATGGAACTCCAAATTAGTCAATCAGTTGTTTCGATGAAAGGGAAGACCTCCGGCCTCCTTGCCGCGATGCATCCGGCGCGGGGGCGGAAGGGGGATGCGGGCAACGCGTCGGGGGTGGCAACGGGGATGCTGGGGTGCCGGCACCGAAGTGGGACCATATCACCGCGGCGGGCATGCTCCCGCTGCGCCTGATTCGGCTTGGATTCCGCGGGGGAACCTGCTATGTTGAGGGCGGTCAATACCGGAGGTGCAGCTCGATGAGAGAAAAGGTCGAAGAGATACTGAACCAGATCCGTCCGAGCCTCCAGGCCGATGGCGGCGACGTCGAGCTCGTCGATGTCGTCGACGGCGTCGTGAAGCTCCGGCTCAAGGGCTCCTGCGCCGGCTGTCCCATGTCCCAGATGACTCTTGCATTCGGCATAGAGAGGGTTCTCAAGGAGAAGCTGCCGGAGGTCAAGAAGGTGGAGGCCGTCTAGCGCGGCAAAAGAGCAAGTCATTATTCCGCAATATATTGTGGCGTCTTCGCCGCGTGCGAGGGCGCCGCTTTTTTTGTCATGCTTCTTGCTCTTCATTCGCGTGGCACTCAGGTGACCGTTTGAGAGCGATTCTTCGCAAGGGGAGGATTGCACAATGCGAGGCATCCGAAACATGGCTACGCGCCCATGGGGGCGTTTTCATGGAGAAAGATCCGTTCTCCGCCGCATCGGAATCGCGGGATTCACGATTCTCGAGCTCGCCATTGTCTGCGAGATCATCGGTTTTCTCGCGACCATCGTAATGTCGAACTATTTCAGATCGAAGAAGGCGGCAGAGGTCGCGGTGACGATTCAGAACATCAAGAACGTGCAGTCCGCGCTCACCTCGTACTTCGTGGCGGAGGATAGGTACCCCGCGACTCTCGGGCCGATTTGGCTGCAATTCTACAGCGGCCGGGTCGTCGGCGATTTCGATTACTGCACGAACGGCGGCGGGGGAGGCGACTGGAACTTCTTCCTGAGCAACGACGATGATATCCGGTTCGGCGGGCCCGGCATCGAAGCGTACGCGATCAAGAGCAAGAAGAACCTCCTGCCGTACGCGCGCTACATATACGCCGACGTCGCAACGACGGCAAAGATCGTTCGTTAGGCCGCCCGGCGGGCCGCCTCTTCGAAATCTCCTCTTTCATTGACCCGCGCGCTTCGATAGTATCATGCGCACCTATGCAACCACGGCAGCCGGCGAATCCAAGATCAAGGAGCGCCCGATGAAGAAACGTGTGTTGGTTCTCGTCGTTCTTATGTTCATCTTTTCCTCTCCCTCCTTTGCCTCGGGGAGAGATGCCTCGGAGGAAGCGATGAAGCTCCACCGGAAAGCCTTCGTCTTCGATGCGCATTGCGACACCGCGATGCGTCTCGTCGGCGAGAAGAAGATCGATCTCGGCGTCCGGCAGCCGGACGGGCACCTCGATCTGCCGCGGGCGAAGGAGGGGGGGCTCGACGCGCAGATCTTCGCCGTATGGATCCCGCCGCAGATGCCCGAGGCGCGCGCCGCCGAGCGCGCGCATGCGATGATCGAGGCGGTCTGGGAGCAGGCCCGCGCCCATCCGGACCGCATGGAGGTGGCCCGCGCGGGGAGCGACGTGAGGCGCATCGCGCGCGAGGGGAAGCTCGCCGCCCTCATCGGGCTCGAGGGAGGGCACATCATCGGCGATCGGCTCGAGGTCCTGCGCGAGTATTACGAGAGAGGCGTCCGCTGCATGACGCTCACCTGGATGAACACGAACAAATGGGCCGATTCCTCCGACGATACGACACGGTGGGGAGGGCTCACCGATTTCGGACGCGCCGTCGTGCGGGAGATGGACCGGCTGGGGATGATCATCGACTGCTCGCACGTCTCCGAGAAGACCCTCTTCGACGTGCTCGAGACGACGAAGAGCCCCGTCCTCGTGTCGCACTCGTGCATGCGCGCCCTCGTCGACATCCCCCGCAACGTGAGCGACGAGGCGCTCCGGGCGGTGGCGAAGAACGGCGGCGTCGTATGTGTCAACTTCTTCGCGGGCTTTCTCGACAAGGAGTACAACGAGAAGGTATGGGCGCTCCACGCCGAGTACCGCGCCAAGGCGGAGGAGCTCGCGCCGCAGTACGGCGGGGACGCGCAGAAGGCGTGGGAGGCGCTCCATACCGAGTTCGAGAGGCGGACGGGGGAGTTCAGACCCGTGCCGCTCGAACGCCTCATCGACCACATCGAGCACGCGGTGAAGATCGCGGGAGTGGATCACGTGGGGCTCGGCTCCGACTTCGACGGGATCTCGGCGGCGCCGGTCGGGCTCGACGACGTCTCGAAGCTTCCCCTCATCACCGAGGAGCTCATGAAACGCGGCTACTCCGGGCACGACATCAGAAAGATACTCGGCGGCAATCTCCTGAAGCTCGTCGAGAAAACCGTGCGCTAGCGCGCGCACCGCACCGGCAGAGTCAATGCCGCGCGCCCTCGCGCGGGAACCCGATCGCCGGTATTCGGCGCTAGTGTACCCAGACAGTCTCGTCGAAACCGGCCCCGCGGGATCCCCGCACGAGCCGTGAGAGCGTCCGTGCGACGCCGACGGGGCTCGCGTCGGCGCTGAGGCTCTCGATGAATCCCGGGAACGCCTTGAAGTAGACGGTGCCGTAATCCTTTTCGATCCCCGCCTTCGACGCGGCGTGCTCGACCGCGTCACGGAGCCCCCCGAGCTCGTCGATGAGCTTCAGCTCGAGCGCCTGCGTGCCGAGGTAGACACGCCCGCCGCCGATCTCGCGGACGCGGGCGGGATCGATCGCGCGTCCCTCGGCGACCTTGTCGACGAATACGCCGTACATCTCATCGATGTAGTCGCCGAGCATCTTCAGCTCCTCGTCGGTCATCCGCCTCGCGCTCGAGAGGGCGTCCACATGCTCCCCCTCCTTGAAGGTCTCGTTCGTGACGCCGATCTTCTCGTAAAGCCTTTCGAGCACGGGCTTGAACCAAACAACCCCGATGCTCCCCGTGATCGTGAAGGGATCGGCGAAGACGGCGTCGCCGTACATCGATATCCAGTAGCCTCCCGAGCCGGCGACGTTTCCCATCGAGACGACGACGGGGATTGCGACCTCTCTCTGTATCCTCCGCATCTCTTCGAGGATCTCGTCGCTCGCGAGCGCCGAGCCGCCGCCGCTATCGACCCTGAGGACGATCGCGCGGACTCCCGGATGCCGGGATGCCGCGGCAAGCTGCTTCACGACCGTCTCGGAGCCCATCGTGCGGGAGCCCTGCGTTATGCTTCTCGCGCTCTTTCCCGATTTGATGCTCCCGTACGCCCCCACGATCGCCACGACGGGGGGCGGTGTCCATCGGTCCGTCCGGTAGGTGCGCGCGCCGATCACGGATGTTGCGAGCTTGTCGGGCTTGCCGACGCCGGCGAGTCTCCCGAGCTCCGTTTTCGCGTCCTTCTCCCAGCCGATCGCATCGACGAGGCGCTCCGCGATGAGCTCATCCGGACCGAAGACGCGCCCGTCGGCGAGCTCCCGCATATGTTCGACCGATATGCCGCGCCCCGTCGCGATGCCGTCGATGAGGAGGCGGTAGCTTTCCTCGACGAGAGAGCGGATCTCCTCCGCTTGCGCGGCCGTCGTCGTGTCGGTGTAGAGCGTGTGGAAGGAAGATTTATAATCCCCCGCCGTATAGTGGTCGAAATCGATGCCGAGCTTGCCGAAGAGGCGCTTCATGCGGCTCAGCTCGAGGGAGACGCCGAGCACGCCGATCGTGCCGATGCGCGGCGTGACGATCTTGTCGGCCGCGGAGGCGAGATAGAGCTCGGCGGATGATCCCCCCTCGCTCATGTAGGCGACGACGGGCTTTCCCGCCTCTTTGACCCTGAGGATCGCCCGGCGGATCTCGTAGATGTTCCCGCTCACCGGGCCGATGAACCCTCCGCGGAGGTTTCCCACCTTGAGGAGGAGCCCCCTGACGTCCTTGTCCGCGCGGATGCTCTCGAGCTCGCGGAGCATCGGGTGGAGATCCTTCGAGCCGCCCATGAGAGAGAATCCGCCTCCTTCATCGAGGTAGTTTCCCTCGATCTCGAGCTCCGCATAGCGCGGTGTATGCGCGAGAGAGCGGCGCACGAAGGCGTCGCTCCGCTCAATGCAGAAGCTGTAGCGCCCGTAGTCCGCCTCGCCGTCGGCGCGCGAGCGGCTCTGCATGCGCGCGCGCCCCGATCCGAGGGCGAAGGCGACGCCGGCCGTGTATTCCTCGTAGCGTTCCTGTGTCGCATAGGCCATCGGGCTCTCGCGCGCCCATATCTTGTCCCGCATGTAGGTGCCGAAGAGCTCGAGCCCGGGCACGAGCTCGACCCTGCCCCCGAAGAGCCAACCCGGGCTCCGTCCCTCCGCGACTTCCGCCTGAGCCGAGAGGGTGAGCTCCTCGCCGAGGGGCCTGATGGAGGCGCCGCCGATGAAGGAATCCTCGAGGCGCCGCATTACGCCGGTGAAGGGATCCCCCGCCGTCCCGCCGGAAAACTTCGGCCTGTTGACGTTCTTCCATACACCGCCGAGGGAGAGGTTCCGCCCCGGCCGCATCATGAAGCCGAGGTCGACGGAAAAGGGCGAGCTGTCATACGGGAGGTCGGTATTATTCCAGGTGTATGACGAGCCGATGCTGAAATGTCTCCCGAGGCGGCTTGCGAGACCGAGCACGTAGCTCTTCGACGTGAAGGCGCTGTTGTCGGCATACATGAATCCGAGCCCGTAGCCTTTTCCTCCGGTCCCGAGCGTG